>WNFV01014809.1_pt1 | contig 21550 bp, 17 predicted proteins | sample 5400101 | NCBI WGS metagenome assembly WNFV01 (sample SAMN13153361, study PRJNA577476) | soil metagenome | isolation source: 115 cm soil or saprolite under grassland replicate 1 | place: USA:California | collected 2016-06-15 | reverse complement strand
GCCATATCTGCCAGCCAGTGCGGGCGGCTTCTACACCGATCGGGATGCGGCGCGCGCGCGGGTCGAGCATCTGGAGGGCATCCTGCGCTTCTGGCCGTATATGGCAGTCGTCGATGCGTTCCAACACTGGGCCTACACGCACCCCGACGCGGCGGCTGAGCCGGCCAGCTGCGATGCCGCCTGGTCTGCATTATGGCGGCGCTTCATGCCAGGGGTGGATTGGAGCGGGCTGGAGGACCAGCTGGCCGACGGCTGGCGCCAGAAGGTACATATCTTCCAGCTGCCCTTCTACTATGTCGAGTACGGGCTGGCGCAGCTTGGCGCCGTCCAGGTCTGGCGCAACTCTCTGAGCGACCAGGCCGGCGCGGTGGCGCGCTATCGCTATGCGCTGTCGCTCGGCTGCACGGCGACGCTGCCGGGCCTGTACGCCGCCGCCGGCGCGCGCTTTGCCTTCGACGCAGCCACGCTGCGTGAGGCGGTCGATCTGATCGAGCGGACGATCGCGGAGATTGAGGGCGCGCCGGTTTGATCGGGGCGCAATGGCTCTCCATGCGCTATGCACGCGCTGCGCTCAATGCCGTTGGCGAGCCACTGCGGTTCGGGATCGAGAGTACGCTGCCGGTACCGAAGCATGTAGCTGCATTCCTCCAGTCGTGTGGCCTGTCGCTGGAAGAGCAACGCAACTTCGGGCAGGAGACCGACCGGAAGCACGCGATCGGCGGCTTCGCTGGCCAGTTATGCTTCCGCTGGGATGATCGCTTCCGCGGACGTACTGGATTGCGGACAGCGATCAGCCGGCCAGAATCTGCTCGATCGACGCCAGTTCATCGGCTGTGAACGCCAGGTTTTGGAGCGCGCCAACCGCATCATCGATCTGCGCGATGCGGCTGGCACCAATCAGCGCCGATGTCACCTCGGGGTGGCGCAGCACCCAGGCCAGCGACATCTGCGCCAGCGTCTGGCCGCGCGCCTTGGCCAGATCGTTCAGGCGGCGCACTTTCGCCAGCTTGTCCTCGGTGATCTGTGTGGGCTTGAGGAAGCCGCCCTTGGCGGCGCGCGAGTCCTCGGGGATGCCGGCCAGGTAGCGGTCGGTCAGCATGCCCTGCGCCAGCGGCGAGAACACGATGCTGCCTATGCCCTCTTCGCGCAGCGCCGCCAGCAGGCCGTCCTCGATCCAGCGGTTGAACATGTTGTAGTTGGGCTGGTGAATCAGGCATGGCGTGCCTAGCGCGCGCAAGATTCGCGCGGCCTGGCGCGTCTGCTCGGGTGAGTACGACGAGATGCCGGCGTACAGCGCCTTGCCGCTGCGCACGATCTGGTCGAGCGCGCCCATGGTCTCCTCCAGCGGCGTGTCGGGGTCGGGCCGGTGCGAGTAGAAGATGTCCACGTATTCCAGGCCCATGCGGCGCAGGCTCTGATCCAGGCTGGCGATCATGTATTTGCGCGATCCCCACTCGCCGTAGGGGCCGGGCCACATCTGGTAGCCAGCCTTGGAGGAGATGAGCAGCTCATCGCGATAGGGCGCGAGATCCTGGCGCATGATTTCGCCAAAGGTCGTTTCGGCCGATCCCGGCGGCGGGCCATAATTGTTGGCCAGGTCGAAGTGAGTGATTCCCAGATCGAACGCGCGTCGCAGCATCGCGCGCCCGTTCTCGAACTGGTCGACGCCGCCGAAGTTGTGCCACAGGCCGAGCGAGATGCCAGGTAGCTTCAGTCCGCTTCGCCCGCAGCGGTTGTAAGTCATGCTCGCGTAGCGCGCATCCGCAGGTAGATAAGCCATGTCGTCCTCATTACTATTGAAGAGCGAGTTCATGGGCGATTGTACCACGGATCGACCACAATTTCGCCAATCCGCGCCAGGCCATCCGCGCTGCCAGGCACGTCCAGCGTGCGCGTGGCGATCGCGCCAAGCAGCTGCGCGATACGCTGGCGGGCGCGAGCCTGAGTATGCCGCGCAGGCCACTGGAGCGGGTGTTAGCAAGTGCCTGGGATATGAGATGACAATTTTGTAATATTCTATAAGTTTGGTGGAACGTGCGCTCTGGAGCGGGAAAAAACGTCTGCTGAGCGCTATTTGTATATCAGTTTGCGGTGGCCGGTAGTAGATTACTTCGATGCAGCGGCACATAAAATGCATGCTCTGGGAGAAGTAAAATTCAATGTGGCTCTAGTCATATGTGAGCGTTGGGGTTGGCACTATTTGCTTGACTCGCGGTGTAAACTAACTCTACATAGTGTTTCGAAATTACATAGGCTTACGCAAGAGAGGGGTTGGGGAGGCGAAGCCTCCCCAGAGTCTTCTTTTTCCGCCTATTAGGGCGGCGTAGCTGCCCTAATAGGCGGAAACACGGGATATTTGGATGGTCTGCGACCATCCAAATATCCGGCTAGTGTAAGTCCTAATCACATAGATTTACGACACAGCGATTTGAGCCTGCGGCTCATTTGTAACCTTCACGACCTGCGTTTTTTGAAGTTTGCGCGGGATTGCTCGCGCCCCTACAACAGCGCATCCATTTGGAGGTTGATTATGCTGTCACAACGCTTCAGTTTGGGCGTGCAGCTGGTTACCGGCTTGCTACCAGTCTGCTATGGCGCAGCCGTGGTCGTCGCGCTGCCGAATACCTGGCAGTGGGCGCTGATGATCGGGCTCGCAATGCTGATACTCTTGGTGCTTTGCGGCAGCTTCGGCTACCCACCGCAGACAATCTGGCCGGTCTTTCCAGCCGTGTTTCTGATCCTGGCCTGCACCGCTGTATTGTTCCAAGGCGCCTTCGACCGGCTGCCGCTGACCCGCCAGCCGAGCGAGCTGATCGTCATGTACCTTGTCGCCGCGCTGTATCTCGGCTGGAGTATCCGCGCCACCTGGAGGGCGTATTCAGCGTTCGCATAAGCTAGTGCATTTCCAAGCAAGGTTTTAGGTGTTGGGTGTTGGGTGTTGGGCTTCGCAACGCCGCCCGCCCAACACCCAACACCCAACACCCGCGCTGAAAGCGCACTAGGATGTAGCCCTGGCTTTTTAATCGACTCTTTGAGCGTTGTGATGCAGTAGGCATTATGTTGTCGCACCCTGTGCGTTCCAGCTTGTGAGTCGCTGGGAGCCGTTCGGGCCGCACAGTGGCCCGAACGGCTCCCAGCGACTTGAGTATTTTGTGGCTGCGATAGAGTGGGAATGCGCCGTAGCGCACTCCCACTCTATCGCAGCCACATTGTTATATTGGGGTGTATGGAATATTAGGTTTCCGGCCGCCGGAAGATTGTCAGGGTCTCGTGGAGGATCGGCACGAATGCGCCACTATAGCGTGTGCGATTCGAGCTGACATTGTGCTGGGCTTTGACGATGATGCCCTCGATATGATTGCGATCGAGCCGGGCTACGTCGGCGGTGAGTGGCTCGTAGCGCCCGCGCCGGCGCAGATCGCCGATCAGGATCGCCAGCCGCCCGCCGGGCGCCAGCAGATCGAAGAAGCGCCAGTAGCCGGCGCGCAGCAGCGCCCCGAACGCGGCCAGCGAGCCGGCTCGACTTAGATCGCGTGGGTCGTCGCTGTAGACCTTCATGTCATGGTACGGCGGGTGCCAGAAAATCAGATCGTAGTCGCCGCCGATCTCGTCGTGCAGGCTGTCGATGCCGCTGTGCAGGTCGAAGCCCTGGTAGGTGATCCCCATATCGGCGCAGACATCGCGGCTAGTGCCGCCACCCTCCATTGGGTCCAGCACCGCGCGCGGCGCATATGTCGCGCATAGGTCGATCAGCAGGTAGCCCGAGCTGTTGCCGGGATAACGGTTGTCGCCCCACGGGCCGCGGTCGGGGTAGCTGACGATGCTTGTCAGCGGCGAGCGGCGGCGCAGGTAGGCGTTGAGCAGCTGTTGGTCGCGCATATATTAGGGTCATAAGGTGACAGGGTGACAAGGTGACAGGGTGATCGTCTTTTGCAATCTGCAATCTGCAGATGACGGTAAATGCTCAATGTTCAATGTTCAATTCTCGGCCGATCGCCTTCCCAACCGTCGCCAGCAGCGTCGCGCGGTCGAACGGTTTAGCCAGCACGCTGATCGTGTCGCTGCCTTGGGCGTGGGCCAGGCCATCGCTGTCGACGCGCCCGGTCATCAGAATCACCGGCATGGCGATGCCGCGCGCACGCAGCTGCCTGATCAGGTTTGGCCCATCCAGGCCGGGCATCGTCACATCGCTGATGATCAAATCCCAGCGTTCGTGATCCGATCGCGCGAGCGCATCCATGCCATCGCTGGCCTGGGCCACGATGTGGCCGGCGCGCGCGAGGATCTGCGCCACGACCGTACGCACGGGCGCTTCGTCATCGACCACCAGAATCCGCAACGGCTGCTTGGAAGCCGGTGGCGGCGCGGCGGGCGGCGCGGCGGGCAAAATCTCAAAGTGGCGCGGCAGCTGGATGGTGAAGCTGCTGCCGGTGCCGATCGTGCTCTCGACCAGCAGCCGGCCATCGTGCGCCTGCACAATCCCATAGCTTACCGAGAGCCCCAGCCCGGTACCGGCTACTGTGCTGCCGCCGAGCGCGCCTTTTGTAGTGACGAATGGCTCGAAAATGCGCTCGCGAATCGTTTCGGCGATGCCCGAGCCGGTGTCGGCTATCGTCAGATCCACCCAATCCTTGCTATCGCAGGTTGTGATTGTTATCGTGCCACCGGGCGGAGTGGCGTCGCGCGCGTTGCTGAGCAGGTTAAGCACCACCTGCATGATCTGGCCCGACTCGGCCCAGACGGAGGTGGTAGAGCGGTAATCGCGCACGACTGTGATCTGCGCGCGCGAGAGATCCCAGCTAATCAGCTGTAGCGCGCCATCGGCGATCTCGTCGATCGGTGCCAGCTCGCGTGTGCCGTCGCTCTGTCGCGCGAAGGTCAGCAGCCGGCGTGTGATCTGGACGCCGCGCTGGCATGTCCGGCGAATGATCTCCAGCGCTTCGTCCTTCTCCTCCAGCGTGCCCAGCTGGCCCAGCTCGGCGTATCCATGCATACCCGCCAGCAGGTTATTGAACTCATGGGCCACGCCGGCCGCGAGCGTGCCGACCGCCGCTAATTTCGAGGCCGTAATCAGCTCGGCTTGCGTGCGCTGAACTGTGTCGAGCAAGCGGGACTGCTGATCATTGGATCGCTTGAGCGCCTCTAGTGCCGCCTGCGCCTGGGCGAACAGGCGCACATTTTCAATCGCCGCGGCTGTGTGGGCGGCGAATATCTCCAGCCCTTGGATGGTGGCCAGGCTTGGTCGTTGGCGATCGATCGGGTCGTCGACCGAAAAAGCCCCGAAAATTTCGCCGCGATGGTTGGCGATCGGGATCATCAGCATATCGTCGGCCTGCCATTCGTGCGGGGCGCGCTCGTCGACATTCGCTCTGATGTAAACACCTGCCAGATTGAAGTTCGCCTCGGCAGGGATGAAATACGACCGACTCACTTGGAATTGTTCCGGATTGTCACCAAAGAAGGTGTCCCAGCGGTAGGTCGCATCGCGCAGCAGCGCTTGCTCCTCCGGTGTGCAGCCGTATGTCGTGGCGACCCACACAAGATTGCGCTGGACATCGATCAGATTGACAACCACCGACTGAAAGCCCATGATCTGGCCGATCGCGTCGGCCTGATGCTGGAGCAGCGTGTTCAAATCCATGCTGACGCGCAGGTGGCTATTGAGATCGAGCACCTGCGCTAGCTCGTGCGCGCGCCGCTCCAGCAGCAGCGTCTGCTCGTGCGCCTGATCGATCAGCGCGGTGTTTTCTACCGCAATCGCCAGCTGTTGGGCCACGATCTCGGCGATATGAACGACCCGTTGGGGAAAGGCAGCCGCCGCACCCATCAAGCCCTTATGGATCGGAAGTGTGGGCGAGCCGGGGTAGGGCCGGCTGGATTGAAATGAACGCCCGTATAAGGTCGCGCCATCGGGCAGCAGCTGCATCACCGCAGTGGCTGAATTGCCCATCATCTGATGCAGTGTCGTGATCGTGCGATCGAGCAGAGCGTCCAGTGAGCTGGCGCGCGGCATTTGATCGATTGTGGCCCGCAGGATATCGAGCGGTTTGGCGCGCGCGGCGGCCCTGCGTGCATCCCGCTTCGTTTTTTGCTGTCGATCGTAGGTGTTTTGAAAGCGCTGGCGTTTCGGCATAGGTGTGCGTGCAGCTCATGCGTGATCGTTTAGATCGGTCGATTGGCTCGCCGTTACCGAAGTTGCAACTCCGGCGGCAATGTGATGAACTTATTGTACCAGGGAAACCATACCAAGGTGCGTTTGGCATGGAGAGACGCAATATTTTGCGTCTCTCCATGCCAGCACCTTACTGAATCCGCTCCAGCTCAAGGTTGTCGCGTGCGCGGCGGCCGATTTTGACCAGGTCGCGCCAGGCAGCGCCGATCTTGACGCGCACGACATCGGCGGTGAAATCGTTGTTGGTGCCCTCTTCATTGCTGTTTGAGAACAGCGATGCGCCGACGCCATAGATATCGGCCGGCACGCCAAGCTCCTCGAAGCGGCGGATCTTCTTGGGGCTAAATCCGCCGGTCACAACGATCTTGACATCACGGCACCACGCCTGCGCCCGAGCGGCCCACTCCGGCGCGAGCGTCCAGCGTGTCCAGGCATCGTCGATCGCCTGGCGCAGCATAAACACCAACCGTGGGGTGACGCCCATATCGAGCTCTTTCAGTCCCAGCGGTGGAACGCTCCGATCGCGCAGGTTGCCGCTGGTGTCTGGCCGCACGCCGAACAGGCGGTAGCGCTCGGCCGACTCCGGATCGCCCGCGTCGAGCAGCGCGCGATAGCGCGCGAACATGGCCTCCATCACCGCCAGTGTCGCGCCAACGCAGTCGTTATCGAAGTCGATCAGTGCAATCCGTGGGATCGCGACCGGGCGCGTTTCGGCAAACGCCAGCATGCATTCGACCGTATCGCCCAGAAAAGCGGCAATCGCCGCGTGCGCAACTGTGCCGCCACCCAGGCCGCCCCACCAGTCGCCCTGCGCGTCGGTGGAAATGAACGAGCCAACGTCGTGATCATGATCCATGTTGAAGCGCTGGACAGCGATATTGTAGGCGTAGCCATCGGCGGCCTGCACCTCGTGAGCGTCGAAGCGGGCTGGGAAGAACAGCACCGGCTTGCCGCGCGCGGCGCCCAGCACCGAATAGACATTCGTAGCGATCCGGGTGGCGCGCGTGAGTGCGCCCAGCGTCGGCGTCTCCAGCAGCGCAAAATCGCGGTAGCGCCCGCGCACCTTCAGGACTGGCCGCACATTCAGCGGGTCGCCATCATAATGCGCGATCGCGCCATCGTGAACCGCTTCGACCTCGATCTGATCGTAGGTGTTGACGAACTGGCCTGCGTTGTCGTAGTAGCCGGTGCAGCATTGCAGCATGGATAGCGCTTTGTCAACGCCGGCGATCACCGAGAAAGGCTGGCGGCGCGTGAACCATTGCATCTCGACCTCGATATTGCCGATGTCGGTGCCGCGCGCCTCGACGCCGGCGGCGGCCAGCCGCGTGGAATGCCCGCCGAAGCCGTACCCGCGCTGAGCCAGGTCGGTCAGCATCCCAACAATATTTTCGAAATACTTATCGGAATACCAGCCCGCACGCATGCGCTCGGCGTCGAGCTTGAAGGTCTCGTTGGTCAGTCGCTTGCCATCAAAAATACTCATGAGTCTCGCCTCGCGGTTATTATTGTTATTATGACACTAATAATACAGTATTATCGATCGATTGTCAATCACTCCGGTCGAAATTCGTGGTACGAAAAGTGCAAGAAGGTGCTTGACAACAACTCATGAGCATGTTATATTGAAAGTGCTTTCATAAAAGAACAATTATATATATTCGAGGAGCGAGCCGCCTGGGGAGGCGATGATGCCCGATGCGACGATCTACAAAGTGGCCGAGATAGCCGGCGTCAGTATTTCGACCGTCTCGCGGGTGCTTAATGCGCCGGAACAAGTTCACGTGGCAACGCGCGCGCGCGTTCTGGCGGCGATCGATCAGCTCAACTTTGTGCCGCGCGCCGAGGCGACCGCGCGCGCACGCAGGGCTATGCGGCGAATCGGTGTGCTGGCACCGTTTTTTGCCTATCCATCGTTTGTGCAACGCCTGCGCGGCGTAGCGAATGCGCTGGCCGATTTCGCGTACGAGATGGTTATCTACAATGTCGAGTCGGATGTGCGGCGCGACGGTCACCTGGCCACCTTGCCAGTTACCCGGCGGATCGATGGCCTGATTGTAATGGCGCTGCCGTTTGAGTCCAAGGCAGCCCAGCGGCTACTGGCGCACGAGCTGGAGGTGGTGTTGATCGAATTTACGCACTCGCTGTTCAGCAGTGTCGAGATCAATGATGAGTCCGGCGGATTGTTAGTGGCACGCTATTTAGTGGGACGCGGGCACCAGCGTTGCGCGTTTATCGGCGATTCCGATGTGCCGGTGTACTCGCTGCATACGAGCGACGAACGGCTGGCTGGCTATCGGCAAGGACTGATCGAAGCTGGATTGGAGCTGCCGGAGCAATATATCAGCCGTGCGCCACATGGTATGGAGTCGGCGCGTCAGCAGGCGCACGCGCTATTCGATTTGCCCACGCCGCCGACCGCGATCTTCTCGCCGAGCGACACACAGGCCATGGGCGTGCTCAAAGCCGCGCGCGAGCGCGGGCTGCGCGTGCCGGATGATCTGGCCGTGATTGGTTTTGATGATGTCGAGTTCGCCGACTATATCGGGCTGACGACCGTTCGCCAGCCGCTGGAGGAATCCGGCCGCATTGCTGTGGATCTGCTGCTGGCGCGCCTGGCCGATCGTTCGCGGCCGATTCAGCGCGTGACCTTGCCGCTGACGCTGGTGGAACGTGAGACAGCCTAATTTGTATCGCCAAACGAAATCTGGTAACATTAGGTTCCAACGCTACTATCGCGACTCACATTCTCCCCTCATTCGTTCTCACATCATTCGTTCACCGTACTAATACATACCTGACCGTATTCTCCGAATTCGCTCGGCTGGCTTTGATGAGAGGTCGGCCGCTGTTCTCGATATATTCGATATGCCGATCGCGCGCCACCGTGAAGGGAGGTTGATTATTAGTGCGCGACATGCCTAATCTCAAGGAAGAGTCTTCTGTTGATCCTCGATACAACGACTGTTAGGAGGACAGATCCATGCGAAGCAAAGGATTCTCACTCATCGCGCTGCTGCTATTCGCCAGCCTGATTCTGGCTGCGTGCGGTGGCGGCGCAACCACGCAGGCTCCCACGGCTGCAGCCCCTGCCGCCGAGGCCACTGCCGCGCCGGCTGCTGAGGCCCCCACTGCGGCGCCCGCCGCCGAGGCCACTGCCGCGCCGGCCGCTGAGGCCACGGCCGCACCTGCCGCTGAGGCCACGGCCGCGCCCGCTGCCGCGGCTCCTGCCGGGGCGACCGACTACAGCAAGATTGGCCCCGAGCTGGCCGACGCCTATGCCGGTAAGTACAAGGGTACGACAGTAAGCCTGCTCCACGGTCTGTCCGGCGACGAAGAGAACAAGTTCAAGGCCCAGTGGACTGACTTCCAGGCGAAGACAGGTATTACCGTCAAACTGGTTCCCGGTAGCACCACCGAGTCGATCGCCGTCAAGGCGCAGAGTGGCACGATCGAAGATATCGTCAACTTCCCCCAGCCGGGCACCATGGGCAGCTATGCCAAGCAGGGCAAGCTGATCGACCTGAATAAGGTCATCAAGCCCGAGTGGCTGAAAGAGAACTACAACCAGGGCTTCATCGATACCAACACCGTGCCCGACGCCAGCGGCAACAAAATTCTGGGGGGTATCTTCAACCGCATCAACTTAAAGAGTATCGTCTTCTATCCCAAGAAGGCCTTCGACGAGGCCGGCTACAAAGTCCCCGAGACCTGGGATGACATGAAGAAGCTGATGGATCAGATCGTGGCCGACGGCGATACCCCCTGGTGCATCGGCATCGAGAGCGGCGGCGCGACCGGTTGGCCGGCGACCGACTGGATCGAAGACATCATGCTGCGCACCACCTCGCTGGACAACTACGACAAGTGGACGCGCGGCGAGCTGCCCTTTACCTCGCCTGAGGTGAAGAATGCCTTCCAGGTCATGACCGACATCTGGTTCAACGATAAGTACGTCTATGGCGGCCGCCAGTCGATCGCTACCACTGCCTTCGGCCAGGCGCCAGCCCCGATGATGCAGGATCCACCCAAGTGCTGGCTGCACCGTCAGGGTACCTTTATCACTACCTTCTTGGAGCAGGCCAAGCCCGGTGCCAAGGCTGGCGTCGACTACGACTTCTTCTACTTGCCGCCGATCGACCCGCAGTACGGCAAGCCGGTACTGTTCGCGGGCGACCTGTTTAGCGTGTTCAACGACCGCCCCGAGGTTCGCGCGGTGACCGAGTATCTCACCACCTACGAGTCGGTCGCGCCCTGGATCAAGATTGGTGGCGGAGCGATCTCGCCGCACAAGAACGCGGTATTGTCCGATTACACCAACCCGGTAGATAAGAAAGCAGCCGAAATCATTGCGAATGCCTCGAGCGCGCGCTTCGACGGCTCGGATCTGATGCCGGCCGAGGTTGGCTCCGGTAGCTTCTGGAAGGGTATTACCGACTATGTCAGCGGCAGCGCCAATCTTGACCAAGCGCTGACGACCATCCAGGACGGCTGGAAGAACGTCAAGAAGTAGCTCATCAGCTTAGCTTTGTCGTCATTTTTCGCCCGGCCGGGCGAAAAATGACGACAAAAGATACACATCCAAACTGCCCCAGGCCGCCGTCCGGCCTGCGTAGAGGAGGTCGAAGATGATCCAACAAACCCGCGAAGCCGAGAAGCGGCCGGCATCGTCTGCCGCAGCAAGTGGCTGGAATCCAGGACAGTTCGTTCTCGCACTGGTTGGCCTGGCCGTGGTCATTGCGCTCCTCTGGTTGGGTTTTCTGTACCTACGCGGAAGCACAAGCGCTAGCATCGTCAACGCGATCGTCGCCATCGTTTGGGGCGTCGGCGGGATTGCGGCGCTGTTTGGCACGACGAACCTGCTGATCGAGTCGTTACCGCTGACATGGCGTAACCGGATCTTACCGTTCATGTTTTTTCTCCCAGGCGTCGGCATTTTATTCCTGTTTTTGACGATCCCGACACTGATCACGTTCTACCAAAGTTTTTTCAATAACGATACCACCCAGTTCGTTGGGCTGGCAAACTATATCGCGACCTTTACCGATCGCTCCATGCTGGAGTCGTTCCGCAACAACCTGATCTGGCTATTTGCCGGCACCGCCTCGTGCGTCATCCTTGGTCTCTTGATCGCCGTGCTGGCCGACCGCAGCAAGTTCGAGACGGTTGCCAAGGCGATCATCTTTGTGCCGATGGCGATCTCGCTAGTCGGTGCCAGCGTGATCTGGCGGTTCATATATGCCTACGCGCCCCCCGGCCAGCCACAGCTCGGCGTGCTGGATGCGATCCTGACCTCCTTTGGTCTCGCACCACAATCTTGGTTGACGCTACAGCCCTGGAATAACCTGTTCCTGGTAGCGGTGATGATCTGGGGCTCGACGGGCTTCTGCATGGTGCTGCTGTCATCCGCGCTCAAGGGCGTGCCGGCCGACATCATCGAGGCCGCGCAGGTGGACGGGGCGACTGAGGTGCAGGCATTCTTCCAGATCATCATTCCCTATATCCAGGGTACGATTCTCACCGTCACGACGACCACCGCAATCGGCACGCTTAAGATCTTCGACCAGGTGTTCGTGATGACCGGCGGTCAGTATGGAACCTCGGTGGTGGGTACCGAATTCTATCGCCAGTTCTTCACCAACCGCAACTTCGGCTATGGTGCGGCGATCGCGATCGTGCTGTTTATCGTCATCTCGCCGGTGATGGTGTATAACCTGCGCCAGCTAGGGAAACAGGAGGGCTTCTAATGGCAGCAATGGCAAAAGTCAGCGCCGCCGGAAACCGGCGCAGCAAGCTTGTCAACGGCATCCTGATCAACGGATCGCTGGGCTTGATCTGTTTGTTGTGGTTGATCCCGCTCCTGGGTCTGCTGGTGTCATCGTTTCGCGACCGCAGCGATATTATCTCAAGCGGCTGGTGGACGGTGTTCCCGCACCAGGAGTATGTGAACGCCACACAGGCGCAGCTGACCAAGGGGCTGCCGCTGGATCAGCCGATCCAGGTCGAAGGCGTGACCGTCAGCGACGACCAGCTGCGCGCCGGGTATACTCTGCCGGATGGGCGCCGGCTGATCTGGGCGAACCGCCGCGCCCGGCTGGTGAACATCCAGACCAAGCAGTGGACCTCAAACGCCAATTTTACGCTGAGTAACTATCAGAATGTGCTGTTTGGCCAGCAGTTTACCGTCAACCTGCCCGACGGAACAACGAGGACCGAGCAGGGCGAGGATATGAGCAAGGCGTTCCTCAACTCGCTCACGGTGACGATCCCGGCCACGGTGATCCCGATCTTGCTGGCGGCCTTTGCTGCCTACGCGTTCGCGTGGATGCGGTTTCCTGGTCGCAAGTTCCTGTTCGCAATGGTGGTGGGGCTGCTGGTTATTCCCGGCCAGGTCGCGCTGATTCCGCTGCTGCGCGCGTTTAGCGGCCTGCAGATCAACGGCACCTTCCTGGCGCTGTGGCTGGTGCATACCGGCTTCGGCCTCTCGCTGGCGATCTACTTGCTCTATAACTACATCAGCCAGCTGCCGCGTGAGATCCTCGAGTCGGCCTTTATCGACGGAGCGTCGCAGTTTACGATCTTCCTGCGGCTGATCCTGCCGCTGTCGGTGCCGGCGCTGGCTTCGTTTGCGATCTTCCAGTTCATGTGGGTCTGGAACGATTACTTGAACGCGCTGATCTTCCTCGGAACCACGCCGGAGCAACAAGTGATGACGATCAAGTTGGCCCAAATGTTGGGATCGCGCGGGCAGGCTTGGTACTTGCTGACGGCCGGCGGCTTTGTCTCGATGCTGCTGCCGCTGGTGGTGTTCTTCAGCTTGCAGCGCTTCTTTGTGCGCGGTCTGCTGGCCGGATCGGTGAAGGGCTAGGATTGGCTGGTTGACAAGGAGACAAGATGACAAGATAACAAGGTGAAACAGACCTTGTCATCTTGTCATCTTGTCTCTGAACATTGTGTTCGTACCCCCTGCGGCTCTGGGTGGAGGATGCCAATGCCGATCCACACAACCAATCAGGGCTGGGTGCTGGAGACAGCGACGACCGCGTACGCGCTGGGCTTGAATCAGGCCGGGCTGCTGGTGCATCGCTATTGGGGCGCGCGCCTCAAAGCGCCTGATGACTACCCCGCTGCTCCGAATCCCGGCAGCTGGAGCGCGTTCAACAACCCGGCCCAGCGCACGCCAGAAGAATACCCTGGCTACGAGGATATCAAGTTCATCGACCCGTGCCTCAAGGTAACATTCGCCGACGGCGTTCGCAATGTTGTCCTGCGCTTCGACTCAGCTGAGGTACGCGCGGGCGAGCCGCCCGAGCTGCGCATTCACTTACGTGACACGACCTACCCGTTCCAGGCCACGCTGCACTACCGCGTGTACGAAACCTACGATCTGATCGAGCGCGCGGTGACTGTCAGCAATGCCGGCGATGCGCCGATCACGATCGAGCGGATCTGGTCGGCGCAGTGGCACATGCCGGCTGGCGGCAACGCCGCTGACCGAGGGGATTAAGCTGCTCGAAAGCCGCCGCCTGACCAGCAGCCACCACCACAGCCCCTGGTTCGCCGCCGATCGCGGTAGCGCCGATGAAGATGCGGGCGAGGTCTGGTTCGGCGTGCTGGCCTGGAGCGGCAACTGGAAACTGTCGGCCGAGGTGACCGACTTCGGCTCGACCCGTGTCAGCATGGGCATCAACGACTGGGACTTCGCCTGGCGGCTCGAGCCGGGCGAGGTGTTCAGCACCCCTAGCAGCTACGCCGGGTACACGGTCGCGGGGTTCGGCGGCGCCAGCCGGCGGCTGCACGATTTCATCCGCGACACGCTGCTGCCGCATGGGCGTACCATTCACAAGGTGATCTACAACTCCTGGGAGGCGACTGAGTTCGCGGTGGATGAAGAATCACAGGTTGCGCTGGCCGAGCTTGCCGCCGCGATGGGGGTCGAGCTGTTTGTGCTGGACGACGGCTGGTTCCACGGCCGCGACCACGATGCTGCGGGCCTGGGCGACTGGTGGCCCGACGAGCGCAAGTTTCCGAACGGGCTGACGCCACTGATCGAGCGCGTCAATAAGCTGGGCATGGATTTTGGCCTGTGGGTCGAGCCAGAAATGGTCAACCCCGACAGTGAGCTGTATCGGGCGCACCCGGATTGGGTGCTGCACTTCCCCACGCGCGCCCGCACCGAGGCGCGCAATCAGCTCATCCTCAATATTGCGCGAACCGATGTGCAGGACTACCTGATCGACCAGCTCGATCGGCTGCTGGCTCAGCACAATATCACGTTCATCAAATGGGACATGAACCGCAACGTCAGCGAGCCGGGCTGGCCCGGCGCCGCGGGCGACCCGCGTGAGGTATGGGTACGCTATGTGCATGGGCTCTACCGCATCTGGGGGACGCTGCGCGATCGGCACCCCGACGTGATTTGGCAGAGCTGTTCGGGCGGCGCTGGCCGGGCCGACCTGGGCATCCTGCGGCTGGCCGACCAGATCTGGGTCAGCGACAACACCGAGCCGACCGCACGGCTGGCCATTCAGGAAGGCTTCTCGCAGATCTTCCCGGCCATTACCATGGAAGCCTGGGTCACCGATATGGGCGCGGAATATGTGCCGTTCGAATTTCGTTGCCATGTCAGTATGTGCGGGACATTGGGCATCGGCGGGCATCTCGTTCACTGGACGCCAGATCGGCGCGCCGAGGCGGCGCGCTGGATCGCTCACTACAAAGGCATCCGCCATATCGTGCAGTTCGGCGATCTCTTCCGGCTGCGCTCGCCCCAGGCGCATCCATATTCGGCCCTGCAGTACGTGAGCAAAGATCGTTCGGAAAGCGTGCTGTTCGCCTTTCGCACGCATTTGCCGCCGCCGGCCCAGCTGCCGCCGCTGTATCTGCGCGGCCTCGATCCCGATTTGGCGTACGAGATAGAGGGATTTGCCGGCGCCCGCTCGGGGAGCGCCTGGATGAACGGCGGGCTGTCGCTGGAGCTGGCGGATTTTGGGAGCGCGGTGCGCCGCATTCGGCGGGTGGAGTAGCGGGTAGCGTGCGAGGAGGTGACGACCTTCGCCCAGATAATATTGATGGGACGAACGACAAACGACGAACGACGACGCTTCGGCCCTTCGTCGTTCGTCGTTCGTCGTTTGTCTGATCGATCAGCATCCCTCGGACTGACTACTAATTCCATGCCAGCGCTTTACGCGTGGCCCAGTAGCGATCGGCTGGCTCGGCCAGGGTAGCCAGCGCGGCGCGCGCCTGGTCATCCAGCGCCAGGTCCAGCGCCCGCATGTTCGACTCAAGCTGAGCCACCGTCGCGGCGCCGCTGAGCACCACACCAGCCCACGGCTGGGCCAGCGCCGCCGCCAGCGCCAGCGCGTCCTCGCTCGCGCCAAGCCGGGCCGCCTCACGTTCCAGCACGGCCCGGCCGGCGGCGAAGGCCGGGTCGGCGTTGCGTGTCGTCAGCCGGCCGTTCGCCAGCGCCTCCTTGACGATGATATGCATCCCGGTGGCGCTCGCGCGTTCCAGCATCGGCCCGGCGGAGGTCTCCAGCACGTTCCAGGTGGCCTGCGCGCTGTCGAACAGCCGCACACCGTCGATCGCTATCTCCAGTGCGCGCTCAAGCGTGGCCGCCTGCGCGGGGCCGCTCACCGAGAGCCCGATCGCGATGCCTGCGCGCTTTAGGTCTGCCAGCGCGGCCAGCACCGCTGTGTCGTCCAGCACGCCACTTTCGCGGGTGGCCGAGTGGATCTGATACAGCCGCAGGTAGCCGCCGAGATTGGCCTGGCTCTCGGGCCATTGGCGCCGCAGCTGCGCAAGCGAGTGCTCTTTGATCTCGTGCGCGGCTGCGTGTACCTGCCAGCCGGCGGTGTAGGCGTAGCCCCACTTCGAGCCAACGACAACCTCTGCAGGTGATATTCGGCGTGCGCGCAGCCAGGCGCCTAGGAACTCCTCGGCTCGACCGTAGGAGCGCGCCGCGTCGAAGTAGCGCACGCCTGATCGCCAGGCCGCATCCAGCACGGCATGGGCGTGAGCCTGCATCGCCGCCACGTCGTAGTCGTGCCCAAGGTCGCCGGCGTGGCCGAGGTTGATGTAGCCGGGCCGGCCCAGCGCGGCCAGCCCCAGGCCGATTTGATGTTGCTCACCGCTCACGCGCATATACCTCGATCCATGCCAGCCAGTAGCCAATACGCAGTGCCAGATTGCTGGACTGAAGGTTCGACACAAGCGTCGAGTAGTATGGCACTTTGCCTTCGGCCAGGATGGCTTCGGTCAGGCAGCTGACCAGCGCTTTGCCAACGCCGCTGCCGCGATACTCCGCTCGCACATCGACGCCGATCTGCCAGAGCTGGTCGTTGTCGGCGCTTGCGCCGGCTATCCCGATCAGGGTTTCGTTCTGCCAGGCCACCGCTGCTAGCACATCCGGGCGCGGGCTGTCGAGCCGATAGCCGAGCGCGTTATGAAAGCCGTTATGGGCGTACAGCTGCGGTATTTGCTCGCGCGGCACCAGGTCGATCGCCACAGAATCAGGCGCCGGGATAGCGCGCAAGACATCATGGGCGCACAGAAATTTCAGCTCTGGCCCGGCGAGGCTCTGCTGATCTTGATTCACAAGCGCGGCGATCTTCGCCAGCGTTGGGGTTGCGAACAGTTCGCCGCGGTCGAGCCCGCTCAGCTGTGCCCGCGCCCATGCCAGGCGGTTGGCGCTACACGAGATCACCACGCCGCGGCCAAGCGTCGTCATGGCGAACGAGCGGGCGCGCTGCGGAAATCTGCGGCGTCCAGTAGCTTCGCGCGCCTCGACCACGCATGTCCTTTCGCCCAGCAGATCCGCTTCGTCGCAGGCCAGATCGGCAGCGAGAGTCTGCAGCATACGTTGAAGCGCCGTCGCCCGATCAGGTGGCTGAAGCCGTATCATTGGCGCTCAATCCGCGCGCCGGCCAGGTGTTCGGCCTCGCCCCAATCGCTGGTCATCACATAGCGGGTGCTGCCGTCGGCACAGACCAATGCGGTGAACACGCCCATGGGCCGCACGATCGCCACCCGCGCGCCGTCGATGTAGTAGCGCGCCAGGTGATCCTTGCGTACCTCGGCATCGCCGACGATCGTCCAGTTGTCGGGCGCGGCGAAGGTTTGTAGTCGCATAACTCACCTGCTATCACTGCATGGTTTTTTGGCCAGGAGGGTACAGTGAGAGGGCGATGTCTTTGCTCACAGCATAGCAATCGGGCAAGGTGTTGTCAAGCAGAAAAGGCGAGTATAGAAGCCAAACTGATTGTCTCGTTCAGGCGGCTTGCAGCTCCTCCACCTCCAGCGGCGGCAGATCCACGTAGCGGGCGAAGATCCGGCGGTAATGCAGCGAGCTTCGCAGCAGCTGATCGTGGGTGCCGATGGCCGCCAGCCGGCCCTGCTCCAGCACCAGGATGTGATCGGCCCAGCGAATCTGCGAAAGACGGTGCGTGATCAGCAAGGTCGTGCGGCCCTGATATCGCCGACGCGCTGGCGATCATGAAAGGCCTGGCTTTTACCGAGCAGACTAGCGTACAACTCCTCGCGCGGGTCGGCGGCGATCTTGGCTGCGATATGCTCGGCCGACAAGCTGCCGGTGAGCATAAAGAGACCATCGGCCACTAGCATCCCCAGAATCGTCAGCGCGATCCACAGCAGTCCGTTTTCCGAAGCCGGGCGAATAATTTCCTGCGCAGCCCGACCGATCATCAGCGGCGCGCCCGCGAACACCAGCCAGGCCATGATGTAGCAGGCCATCGTCACCAGTGCAAACAGCTTGTAGCGCCAAACGTGCGAGACGATCCAGCGCAGCGCGCCGCGCTGATCGTAGCGGCGGGCATTTTGAATAGAAAACTCGGTCTTCTGGGACACGGGCATCTCCATGGCACAGCGGCGCGTAAGGTGCGTAACAACGGATGTTCGCATCGTACCATCGATCGCAGCATTCGAGCGACCAACTGAAGACCGATACGTGGGTGGCCATTTGATGGAGATTCTAAAATCAGATATTGTCGCCGAGTTCGATCGTTTTAGCGTGGCGGCCAGTTAAAGGTTTGCACTTCGCCAGAGGCGGCGGTGCAGCACTGCTTTTGCCCGTTGATCACCACTGAGACGACCGCGGCATTGCCAGCCCGGATCCAGAAATCGCGCTGTGCTTTGAAAGTCGGCAGTGACTGACCGGCGCTAAGCACCTTACGGAAGACCGTCTCACCGTCGATCTTGATCTCCAGCCAAGAGCCGCGGTTGTCGCCGCCGTCGATGCTGACCTCGGCCAGGATCGGCGCATCGGGTGCGGCGGTCGGCGTGGCAGTCGGCTCTATCGCTGCGCCGGCTGGGCCAAGGGTTGGAGTAGTTGCGGCCGCGCCAACCTGTAGCTGGGCGGGCGGCTCGGGGGTCGGGGTTGGCAGCGGCAGCGGCGTAGGTGCCGATGTCGGCACACTTGCCAGATCTGATCGCGAGCTTTCGCCGACAAAGTTAAGCGCGCTCAGCGCCAGGTAGCTTCCGCCCACCAGCACCAGCACAACGAAAAAGACACCAAAAAAGCTAGGGAGCACCAGCCCGCGCACGCGCGGCGACGATGTAGCCGGCACGATACGAATCGGCTCGCTCATTCCGCGCTCGCGGCGGTACAGCTCGATCAGCTCGTCGGCCGGGCTGCTCAGATAATCTGCGTAGTTGCGGATGAAGCCGCGGGCATAGACATCGCCGGGGAGGTGCTGGTAATCGCCATCTTCAAGGGCCACGAGATAACGCTGCAAGATGCGCGTCTCGACTGCGGCCTGGGAAATGCTGATCCCCTGGCTTTCGCGGGCTTCTCGCAACCGCTCGCCAAGTTCGCTCATGTCTCCTGCTCTCTCGCTGCTCGTAGGTATGACGTACTCGCTCGTGTTTACACGCAACCCATTTCCAGGGCGATTATACCACAAAAGCTTTCGCGTATGGTTACGGTGCGATGACAGCGCTACGGCGCGAGCAGCTCATCGGCATCGAGAATACGGTAACTGTAGCCCTGCTCGGCCAGAAACAGCTGGCGGTTGTGGGCGAAATCCAGCTCCTGTGTGTCGCGTGTGACGATGGTGTAGAAGTGGGCTGTGCGGCCATCGGGCTTGGGGCGCAGGATGCGGCCAAGGCGCTGGGCCTCCTCCTGACGCGATCCAAAGGTGCCCGAGACCTGGATGAGCAGATCGGCATCGGGCAGGTCGAGCGCAAAGTTCCCCACCTTCGACAGCACGAGCAGCTGCTCTTCGCCCTGGCGGAAGGCCTCGAACAGCCGCTCGCGCTCTTTCTGCGGCATCTTGCCAGTGATCAGCGGCGCAGCCAGGTTATCAGCAATATATTTGAGCTGATCGAGGTACTGGCCGATCACCAGCGTCTGCGCGCCCTCGTGCTGCTGCAAAATCGCCCGTGTCAGCGGCAGCTTGCGCGAGTTCTCAGCCGCGATACGGTACATCTCGCGCGGTATGGCGGTGGCGTAGGCCATGCGTTCGTCCTCGGGCAGGCTGACGCGCACCTCGGTGCAGGATGCCTCGGCGATCCATCCGCGCTGCTCCAGGTCGCGCCAGGGCACATCGTACTTCTTCGGCCCGATCAGCGAGAACACATCGGCCTCGCGGCCATCCTCACGCACCAACGTGGCTGTCAGCCCTAGCCGGCGCCGGGCCTGGATCTCGGATGTGGCGCGGAACACCGGCGCCGGCAGCATATGTACCTCGTCGTAGACGATCAAGCCCCACTCGCGCTCGGAAAACAGCCGCAGGTGCGGTAGGTCGCCATTCTTCTCGGGCCGGTGCGTCAGCATCTGGTAGGTCGAGAGCGTCACTGGCCCGATGTTCTTGGTATCGCCGGTGTATTCGGCGATCTGATGATCCTGCACATTCGTTTTTTTCAGCAGCTCGCGGTGCCATTGGCTGACCGAGGTGCGGTTGGTGGTCAGAATCAGCGTCGACTGGCCGACCAGCGCCATCGCCGCCAGCCCGACCACGGTCTTGCCGGAGCCGGGCGGCAGCACCACCACGCCCGACCCGCCGCGCACATCACCGCCGGCGAAGAAGGCTTCGGCTGCCTCGCGCTGGTAATCGCGCACATTGAATTCACTCAGCCGCAGCCCGATCGCAAAAGCCTCGCCCTCGACATAGCCGGCCAGATCCTCGGCCGGCCAGCCGGCGTTGATCAGCGCCTGCTTGAGCAGCCCGCGATTGCCGCCTGGAACGCTGATCATGCCCCAGCCGCGCGGCTCGCCCAGCAGCGGCCGGATCTCGTCGCGCCGCGACAGCTCGATCAGCAGCGCCTGCTCGTCGGCGATCAGCAACAGCTCGTCGTTCTGTGATTCCAGCCGCAGGCGGCCCCAGCGCCCGGCCAGCTCGTAGACATCGGCGATGACATTTTGCGGCACCGGGTACTTGGCGAAAGTCTTGAGTCGCTCGACCATCGCCTCGGCCGGCAGCCCGGCCGCAGCGGCGTTCCAGAGCGAGAGCGGCGTGATCCGGTAGGTGTGAATATACTCGGGGCTCTTCTCAAGCTCGGCGAAGGGGCCGATTGCATCGCGCGCGGCAGTGAAGCGCGGGCTCTGAACTTCTAGCAGCAGCGTGCGGTCGCTCTGGACGATCAGCGGGTTGGTGGGGTCATAGGTTGATGTATTCGACATAATGCCTTTATTATTGAAGTAGATCTTGATCAACTCGTTCAGAGCCCGGCTGCGAAGTCATTATTGTACTACATTTATTGCGATCAAGCGCCTGATCAACTATCCAAGTGCCGACAAGTATGATGCTGTGATACAATAATGCTCTCTCAAACGACGTACTATGCCCCTTAACTACAGGACTTACGCGGTGCCGCACGCAAACGTCTTTTAGCCTGCCCTTCGTCAGGCTCAGGATGTACGGCAGCATGGTACTGGCCATTGTATCTGTGTTTCGTTTTTGCGCTCGCAGAGCGCAAAAACGAAACACAAAAAGAAGATAAAGTACCGCTGCGAAAGAGTACAACGATTTTAGATATTTGGTTGGAGTTACCCCGAAATCGATCTAGTAGATCGGGTGAGTGTGTCTCATTCATTTGGCGGTGTTGTATTCCCCTGTCGGATGCTATCGCAGCGTATGGATTCTGAAGCTCGTTAGTGTTAGGGTGAATGCTATAGATCTGCCGTCAGTGTGCTAAGTGTCACCGATCTGCATCGCCACTTCGTCGTTCGTCGTTTGCCTGCCCTGAGCGGCGTCGAAGGGTCGTTCGTCGTTTGCCTGCCCTGCCCTTCGACACGCTCAGGAACCGCGGCGTCGAAGGGTCGTTCGTCGTTCGCTTGTCAGTGTGCTAAGAGCCACCGATCCGCGTCGCCACGCTGATAATCCGCGCGATCCGCCGCTCGATCGCTTCGTGCGCGGC
>WNFV01003081.1_pt1 | contig 21553 bp, 22 predicted proteins | sample 5400101 | NCBI WGS metagenome assembly WNFV01 (sample SAMN13153361, study PRJNA577476) | soil metagenome | isolation source: 115 cm soil or saprolite under grassland replicate 1 | place: USA:California | collected 2016-06-15 | reverse complement strand
CGGGCAGGTCCTCACCGTGCTGCCGTTCGGCAACGTGGTGGTGACCGTGCAGGTGAGCGGCGCCGAGCTCAAGGCCATGCTGGAGAACGGCGTCTCCCAGATGCCCGCCGTCGCCGGCCGCTTCCCCCAGGTGTCGGGGTTGTGCGTCACCTACGACATCGCCAGGTCTGCGGGCAGCCGGGTCACCGGGGCCGTCCGGCAGGCGGCCGACGGGAGCTGCACGGGCCCAGCCGTCGACCTCGGGCCGGGGGCCAGCTACACGATCGCCGAGAACGACTTCATGGCCTCGGGCGGGGACGGCTACCCGGTCCTCATCGGGCGGGCCAGCACCCGGGACCTGATGGACCAGGTCGTCGCCAACCACATCGCCGCCAACACCCCGACCAGCCCGGCCATCCAGGGCCGCATCGCCTGCACCAGCAGCGGGGCCAGCGCCTGCCCGGTGGTCACCCCGTAGCCGCCACCGCGGGGGCCGCGACCGCGTCGCGGCCCCCGCGCCACCTCCTCCAACTTAACGGTAGTTTGTTGACTACGGCGGCAGGTAGAGGGGCAGCGGCCGACCGGCATGGGCGCTGTCAAGGAGTTCACTCGAAGGGTGATGAAGTCATCCTGCCCGAATAGGACAGGTGATCTGACCCGGAGGACCACCACGTATCGGCCACGCTCTCCAGAACCACCCTCACCGCTCGCCATCGTTCCAACCCATGCTTCGTACAGACCTCCGCGTTCGAGGTTGCCCGGAAGGCCGTGGCGTGGCGCAGCAGGCCCGCCTTTCCGCTGGCCGCGCCGAGCGGACAACAAGCGCGGGCCGAGTCCCGTCAAGACGCTCGTAGATGTCAAGCGGCCTTCTTGAACAGTGCCGTCGCCTGCGCGGTATCCCCCCCGGCGCCGTGCGGACCCGGACCGTGTGGCGCGACTATTTAAATGCGATCACGGCCGGGTTGCGGGTGCTGCTAAGGGCTTGCCGCTCGACAACATTGCCGTTTCGGAGCCCTAATCACGCCAGAGATTGCTACGACACCACAATCACGGATGGCGGTCCCGGCCTGGGGCTGCTGGCGCTGGGGCGTCAACGTTGCTACGCGGAGGGTCCCCTAGTACCGCTGCCGTGTCGAACCCATGGCGGGCACCAGTCACGCGGAGCCAGAGGGGAGTGACCGGGGCACTCGCGCGCCCCGGTCCCGATCGTCAACCGACGGTCGCTGTCGTCCGCATCCAGGGATGGATGAGGCACTCGTAGCGGTGGATTCCCGGAGAAAGCGGTGATGTCGTCACCGTGCCGCCGGGTGGAACCGCTGTCGCTGCGAAGGCCCCGCCGGGGAACCCCGCGCACTCCGGAACCGGTGTCAGCCCCAGGAGGCCGTTGAGGGCTTCGATGCAGCCGCCGCCGAAGCTGGCGACCTCGGTGAAGGTGTGGTCCTCGCCGCCGCGGTTGCGCGCCTGCAGCGTGCCGCCGGAGTCGAGCTTGAGCTGCCCGGGTGCGAAGCGCCAGGCGGGGGCGCGGCCCTGCGCGAGTAGCTGTCCGATGAACTCCGAGAACGTCGTCCCTCCGTCCTTCACGCACGTGCCCGGGCCGACCGCGGCGTTGAAGGTCGCCGGGTCGCAGTCGTCGAGCACCTGGACCTGCCTGGTCGCGCTGGCAGCCGAGGAGCCTGCCGCGGGCACAAGGACCAGCAGCGCGGCGAGCCCGGCCACCGTGGCGAGACCTCGCCTAAGGTGAATGCTCGAGGATTCCATCCTGTATCCCTTCTCCGAACGGTGAGCGGTGGGAGCCGCCAGTGGGAAGGGTGCGCTGGTTGGGAGCTGCGTCAGACGCCGCCCCTTCCCTTGCCCACTCCGCGCGGCTCTTTTGACCGCGGCACCAATGACCCTCCCCTGCTCCCTTGCGCTCGCTGGCCGTCCGAGGCGGGCTCCTCCGCGCCGCCCGCGCCGCCGACAGGAACAGGCGGTCGTTGGGCTGGAAACCGGTGGTGTCCAGCAGATGAGATTCGAACAGCTGGCTTGGGGCGTCCACCTCGGCGAAGGCGGTCATCGGCTCGAAGGTATGCGGTCGCCGGTCCAGCCTGCCCAGCCGCTGCTTGAACGGCTGGGCAGGTGCACGACGTCGCCGCAGGCCAAACCCGCCGGCAGCGGCCCCAGCAGCGGGTCCGGCCGCGGCGTTCATGACCAGCGTGGCAAGACCGAGCGCCGCCGACGCAACGATGCTGACCAAGGCGACGAGCTACTGGGCGTACCGGGCATGTGGCCTCCCTGCTCGCTCGTAGACAGCGGTGTTCGGGTGGCGTGCCGCACCTTAAATGGAATGCAACAGCAGGACCGCGGACTGCCCCGACCACGCGACCAGGCAGGCGGCCGGTCAGACTCGTGGTTGGCCCACAGCGGGTCGGGTTCCCATTGGCTCAGCCCTTGATCGTGGCCACGGCCAGCTCGGCGGTCTCGGTCGGGTTGCGACCGACCTGGGCCCCGGCGGCCTCCAGCGCCTCCGCCTTGGCTTTGGCGGTACCGCTGGACCCGGAGATGATCGCGCCGGCGTGGCCCATGCGCTTGCCCGGGGGGGCCTCGAACCCGGCGATGTAGGCGACCACCGGCTTGCGCATGTTGTCGGCCTTGAATCGCGCTGCCTGCTCCTCCTCGTCTCCGCCGATCTCGCCGATCATCACCACCGCCTCGGTCTCCGGGTCGACCTCGAAGCGGGCCAGGATGTCGATGAAGCTCGAGCCGACCACCGGGTCGCCACCGATGCCGACGGCGGTGGTCTGCCCCACCCCGGCCTCGGCCATCTCGTACATCACCTGGTAGGTGAGGGTGCCTGAGCGGGAGACGAGCCCGACCGGTCCCGGGTGGGTGATCTCGCCCGGGATGATGCCGACGTTGGCCTTGCCGGGCGAGATGACCCCTGGGCAGTTGGGCCCGACCAGGGCGACGCCCTTGGCCCGGACGTAGTTGTAGGCGCGGGTCATGTCCAGGACCGGGATGTTCTCGGTGATGAGGACGACGGTGGCGATGCCGGCGTCGACCGCCTCGTAGAGGGCGTCGACCGCGAAGCGGGCGGGCACGAAGATCAGCGAGGTGTTGGCGCCGGTCTCGGCCACCGCGGTGGCCACGGTGTTGAAGACGGGGACGCCCTCGACGTCCTGGCCGGCCTTGCCGGGGGTGACGCCGGCAACCAGGTTGGTGCCGTACTCCCGGTTGCGCAGCGCGTGGAAGCGGCCCTCGCGCCCGGTCAGCCCCTGGACGACCAGGCGGGTCTCGGCGTCGACGAGGATGGCCATGGCTACGCACCTTCCTTGGGGATGGCACCGGCGAGCTCAACGGCCTTTCTGGCCGCTTCGAGCATGGTGGCGGCGGGCACGACCTTGTCCGAGGGGGACTCGGCGAGCAGCTCGCGGCCCTCCTCGGCGTTGGTGCCGTCCAGGCGGACGACGAGCGGCACCGTGACCTTGTCGCCGAGCCGGTCGAGGGCGTCGAGGACGCCCTGGGCGACCAGGTCGCCGCGGGTGATGCCGCCGAAGATGTTGACGAGGACGCTGCGGACCTTGGCGTCGGAGAGGATGACCTCGAGCCCGGCCGCCATGGTCTCGGCCGACGCGCCCCCGCCGATGTCGAGGAAGTTGGCGGCCTTGCCGCCGACCTGGGCGACCACGTCGAGGGTGGACATGACCAGGCCGGCGCCGTTGCCGATGATGCCGACCCAGCCGTCCAGCTTGATGTAGTTGAGGCCCTTCTCCTTGGCCGCCTGCTCCTGGGGGTCGACCGCGAAGGTGTCGCGCATCTCCTCGAGCTCGGGATGGCGGTAGAGCGAGGAGTCGTCCAGCGTCACCTTGCCGTCCAGGGCCTTGACCTGCCCGTCGCTGGTGACCACGAGCGGGTTGACCTCGACCAGCATGCAGTCCTCGGCGGTGAGCACCTCGTACAGCCTGGTGACGATCTCGGCCGCACCCTTGTGGGTCTCGGGGGGGAACCCGGCTCCGTACAGGAGCTGGTTGACGTGGTAGGGCCGCAGCCCGACGAGCGGGTTGACGCCGACCTTGACGATCGCGCCAGGCTTGGTCGCGGCGACCTCCTCGATGTCCATGCCGCCCTCGGCCGAGGCCATCGCCAGGTAGCCCTTGCTCGCCCGGTCGTGCAGGATCGCCAGGTAGTACTCGTTGGCGATCTCGGATGCCTCCTCGACGAGCACCCGGCGGACGGTGTGACCGCGGATGTCCATGCCGATGATCCGCTCGGCCCGGGCTTTGGCCTCGGTCGGGTCCTTGGCGAGCTGGATGCCGCCCGCCTTGCCGCGGCCCCCGACCTGGACCTGGGCCTTGACCACGACCGTGCCGCCCAGCCCGGCCGCTGCCGCCTCGGCCTCCTCGGGCGACCAGGCGACCCTGCCTCTGGGGACGGCGACGCCGTGCTTGGCGAACAGCTCCTTCGCCTGATGCTCGAACAGGTCCATCGCTGCACCTTCCTCGTCCCGCCGCCGCGGGCGCACAGGGCCGCCTCGGCTCAGGGGTCGGGGTCAGGCGGCCCGGCCCACCGCCGCCCGCAGCCAGTCGACGATCTTCTGGGTAGGGGTTCCAGGGGTGAAGATCTCTGACACCCCCTGCTCCTTGAGGGCGACGATGTCCTCCTGGGGGATGATGCCGCCCCCGAAGACGAGCACCTCGCCGGCGCCGCGCTCGCGCAGGAGCTCGAGCACGCGGGGGAACAGGGTCATGTGCGCGCCGGACAGGATCGACAGGCCCACCGCGTCGGCGTCCTCCTGGATGGCGGCGGCCACGATCTGCTCCGGGGTCTGGTGCAGGCCCGCGTAGATGACCTCGAAGCCCGCGTCGCGCAGGGCACGGGCGACCACCTTGACGCCGCGGTCGTGCCCGTCCAGCCCCGGCTTGGCCACCACCACCCGGATGCGTCCCTGCGCCACGGCACGCCGTCCTTTCGCTCGCGACCAAGCCCGGCATTCGCGTCCTGGCCGTATCCCTCGGCACCTCGGTCGGCTCCGCCTCCGGAGTGCCGGCCAGCCGCGCGCCAGAGCGCCGCCGAGGCGGCCCACCCTGTGGCCCGACCGGTGCCGGGAAGATACTACCCGGGGGACAGCCGTCCCCACCCCGCCAAGGAGCCCCGACCGTCCATGCCCGACCCGCGTCCGGAGACCCCGCGCACCGCCTACCTGCCGCCGCGGGCGGCCAAGGCCCGCAAGCTCATCCTGCGCACCCAGCTCGGGCTGGGCTGGCTCCTCGCGGCGAGCCTGTTCGCGGTCGTCATCCTGGTCGCCGGAACCCTGCTGCTGGCCAAGGGAGGCCGTCCGGGCGCGCCCTGGGTGCTGGTGGCGGCCGTGGCCGCGTTCCCGGAGGGGTCGGTCACCGAGGTACCGGCAGCTACGGGTCGGATGGTGGTGGTGGTGGTCGACCGCCGGGCCGGGCTGGTGCAGGCATTCCTGGCTGAGCCAGGCCCCTGTCCGGTCACCGCGGCCGGGCCGGGCTTCGCACGCCCTTGCCAGGGCGCGGCCTGGGACGCCGGCGGTCGGCCCAGGCGGACGGGGACGCCGGCGCTGCGCCGGGCCCCGGTCCGGTTCGCACGGGGCGACCTCTACGTCGACATGGGCGCTGCGGCACCCTGAGCTAGCGCTCCCACTCCACCTCGCGGACGCCCTCGAGCCCGAGGAGCGCCTCGAGGAACCGCTCGGGCCCGTAGCGGGGCGGCAGCTTGACCACGAGCTGGACGCGGTCGCCGCCCTCGTCCTGGGTGCGCTCGAGGCCGCGGAGCCCGACCTGCTCGCGGCGGACCAGGCCGGTGAGCTCCTCGGAGGAGAACCCGGGCCGGGTGAGCAGGGTGAACTCCTCACGGCTGCTGGCACGCCGGCGGAGCAGGTCACGGAGCGCGCGCAGCCCGACCAGGGTGCCAAGCACGAGAACGGTCGCGCCGACCGCGAGCAGGTAGCGCCCGGCCCCGACCGTGACGCCGAGGGCGGCGGTGGCCCAGATGCTGGCCGCGGTGGTGAGCCCGCGGATGGAGGCACCGTGGCGCAGGATGGCCCCGCCGCCCAGGAAGCCGATGCCGGTGACGATCTGCGCCGCGATCCGGGCCGGGTCCCCCGGCCGGTCGAAGCCGTACGCAGAGACGAGCGTGAACAGGCAGGCGCCGATGGTGAGCAGCATGTGGGTGCGCAGGCCGGCTGGCTGGTCGGAGAGCTCCCGCTCGACGCCGACGGCCCCGCCCAGCACGGCCGCCAGGGCCAGGCGGGCGAGGAGCTCGAGATCGGTCGGCATGGCCTGCTCCCGTCGCTTGGAGGGACGGCCCATGGTCCCACGACCCGTTTCCTGGACGGCCCCCCGCCCAGCCGGCCTGCTAGTTACTTCTGACTATGGCAGGGCTATCCGGAGGGTGGGTGATGGGGTGGCCCGCTGGCGTCGATAGCTAAGCAGGTCACCAGAAGTTCTGCCCGTAACCCAGGTCGGCGACCAGGGCCTTTCCCGTCAAGTTCCGGACAGGACTTCTGAGCAGGTGCCTGGCGTGGGCGGCCACGATGGGTGGCCGCGGGCGGGTGAGGGCGAGGTGAACGATGATCGCTCGGGTGCTACGCGCGACCGCCCACTCGGAGCACGAGGCGCTCACCATGGTCGCGCTCTGGAGCTCTGAGATCGGGCCGTTCGAGCGGGCCCGGCCGGGCTTCCAGGGCGGGGTCATCCTCCGCGACGGGCCCGACCTGCTCGCGGTGAGCTGCTGGGACGGCATGACCGCGGCCGCCGCCCTGGACCCGCTGTACGGGAAGGTCGCCGCATCCCCGGTGGAGCGCCTCCTGGCCAGGCCGCTGACGTGCCACTTCCGGGCCCTCTGAGGCGCCGGAGGTCCCGTGGACGCAAGCAGCGACGCAGGGCCCGGGCGTTGCCTCCTCGCCGCGCTGGGCGCGGGCGCCGAGGGCACGATCGTGGAGCTCCGCTTCGCGCCCGAGCACCGGCCTGCGCCCGAATCGCCGCTGCGGCGGGGCGCCGCGGTCTACGTGGTCGAGACGCCGGGCGGGGGATGGCTCCACGTCCGCATCAACTTCCGCGAGTACTCGGTCCCCCCTGGCGTGGCCGACCGGGTGGTGGTCGCGGTCAAGGAGCGGCCGGCGCCGCGCGAGTCCGGCCCGGAGGCGGCCGGGGCCGCGTACGCCGTGCTGTTCTCGCGCGCGGGCCGCACGACCTGGCGGGTCAGGGTAGTGCACCGGGACGACGGCGCCGTCGTGCTGAGCGAGGTGTTCGACGCCGAGGCCGACGCGCAGCGCCGGCGGGACGAGCTCCGCCACGACGCGGCCATCCTGGACAGCAGCGCGTTCCGGGCACGGCATAGGCTGGCGTAGGGCCCAGGCTAGATTTTACGGGCTGCCGCCAGGTCACTCACCGCGAGCACCAGCTGCTTGCCGTTTTTTTCGCCGGCCAGGTAGACCGCCTCAAGGTTGATCCCGGCGTCGGCCAGCCGCCGGCAGTAGCGGCCGAGCGCGCCCGGCTCGTCCTCGAGCGTCACCACCAGCACCTCGCGGACCCGCTCGGGGGCCAGGCCGGCCTCGCGCAGGGCCCGCACGGCCACGTCGGCGGGCTCCACCACCAGGTGGGCGAGGGCGCCGCCGGCCGGCAGGACGAGCACGGCGACGGCCTGGATGTCGACACCGTGCGCGCCGAGCAGCTCCCCCAGCGTGGCGAGCGTCCCCGGCCGGTCCTCGAGCCTCACCACCACCTCGGTCAACACCTGCCCACCTCCTGGTCGTCGCGGTCCTTCCCTGAGCCGGGCGGCTCCGGGTGGCGCAGCCCGGGGCCTCACCCGTGGTCGTGCGCGTGGTCGTGCTGGTGATGCTCGTGCTCCGTCCGGCCCTTGCCGGGCCGGGTGTGATGCAGCGTCTCGCCGTGGCTGTCGTCCTCCGTCCGGCCCGTGCCGGGCCGGGTGTGATGCAGCGTCTCGCCGTGGCTGTCGTGCTCGTCGACCCCGGCCGGGTCGAGGTGGACGTCGACCTCGGACACGCCGGGCACGGCGTGGAAGATCCGGTGCCTGACCCGCTCGCCGAGGTCGTGGGCGCGCCCGAGCGGCAGCTCCGGGTCCACGCCCACGTGGATGAGCACGTGCAGCGTGCGGCCCACCCAGCGGGCGCGGACCGCATGCGCGGCCCCTGCGCCCTCGACGGACTCGGCGGCCTGCTCGATCCGGCCGATGACCTCGGGGTCGACCCGGTCCATCAGCCGGGCCAGGACGTCACGGACGGTGCCAGCCAGCACCCAGGCGATCACGGCCGAGAGCAGCAGCCCGGCCAGCGGGTCGGCCGCGGGCCAGCCCGCCCAGGCGCCGGCGATGCCGGCCGCGGCGGCCAGGCTGGCCAGGCCGTCGACGCGCGAGTGGCGGCCGTCGGCCTCGAGCGGCACCGAGTTGATGCGCTGGCCGACCCTGATCTTGTACTGGGCGACGGCCTCGTTACCGGCCATGCCGGTCAGCGCGGCGGCAAGGGCCCAGCCCGGGTTGCGCAGCGGGCCGCCCGGACCGGCCAGCTTGGCCAGCGACTCGGCCAGCGCCAGCCCGGCCGAGGCGGCGATCGCCAGCACCACCAGCACGCCGGCCACATCCTCCGCCCTGGCCAGGCCGAAGGTGTAGCGGCGGTCGGGCTGCCTGCGGCCGACCCGGAAGGCGATCAGCAGGGTGGCGGTGGTGAACACGTCGCCCAGGTTGTGGAGCCCGTCGGCGAGCAGGGCGACCGACCCGCTCACGGCGACGAACGCGAGCTCCACGGCGGCGGTCAGGGCGAGGGCGATGGCGGCGCGGGTGACCGCCCGCACCCCCTCGTCCTCGCCCTCGCGCGATCCGGCGACCGGTGCCGGGGCGTGGCTGTGGCTGCCGCTCATCGCGCCTTCCTCCGGCTGTCCACCAGGCGGCGCTGTCCGTGAGGCACAGCCTGACCCAACCACGGCCGGCGGAGCAAGCATGCCCGTGCCACTGCACCTTCGGCCCGGAACGTGCAGCGGGCCCACGGCGCCGTCCGGGTGGGATCGGGGGCGCCAGGGCCCTGCTGCCGGAGGCCGCCCTCGCCCGCGTGGGCCGGGGCCTTCCACTCAAAGGGTAAGCGACCGCGGCGCCCTACGCCAGCCTTTTGCGGCAGAGACGCCGCGGGGACGCCTTGCGGGCCCGCGGCGGCCCACGCCAGATCTTTGCGGAAGGGACGCCGCGGGGACGCCTTGCGGGCCCGCGAGCTGTTACTGTCGAGCAGGCGGCCCGGCGGGCCGCGAGCCACGAACGGGAGGTGCCCGATGAGCGCTCGACCAGGCAGCGAAGCCCCCGATCGCAACCTCGCCCTCGAGCTCGTCCGCGTGACCGAGGCTGCCGCCATGGCCGCCGCCCGGAAGATGGGCTACGGCGACAAGGAGCTGGTCGACCAGGCCGCGGTCGACGCCATGCGGGCGGTGCTCGGGTCGGTGTCGATGACCGGCGTGGTGGTCATCGGGGAGGGCGAGAAGGACAACGCGCCCATGCTCTACAACGGCGAGGAGATCGGCAACGGCACGCCCCCGCAGGTCGACATCGCGGTCGACCCGGTGGACGGCACCACCCTGACCGCCAAGAGCATGCCGAACGCCATCGCCGTGGTCGCCCTGTCCGACCGGGGCACGATGTTCGACCCGGGCCCCTGCGTCTACATGGACAAGCTGGTGGTGGGCAGGGAGGGCGCCGAGGTGATCGACTTCGACGCGCCCATCGGCGACAACCTCCGGGCGCTGGCCACCGCCAAGGGCGGCAAGGTGCCCGACCTCACCGTCTGCATCCTCGACCGGCCGCGGCACGAGGACAAGATCCGCGAGGTTCGCGAGGCGGGCGCCCGCATCAAGCTGATCCCCGACGGGGACGTGGCCGGCGCGATCATGGCCGCCCGCGACGGCACCGGCGTCGACATGCTCGTCGGCGTCGGCGGGACGCCCGAGGCGGTCATCGCAGCGTGCGCCTTGAAGTGCCTGGACGCACCGATGTTCGGCCGGCTCTGGCCCCGCAACGACACCGAGCGCAAGGCCGCCCTGGACGCAGGGTACGACCTGGACCAGGTGCTCACCATCGACGACCTGGTCTCGGGCGACAACGTGTTCTTCGCGGCCACCGGCGTGACCGACGGCGAGCTGCTGCGGGGCGTGCGCTTCGACCGGCGAGGGGCGACCACCCAGTCGCTGTCGATGCGCTCCAAGTCGGGCACGGTGCGCCTGGTCGAGGCCCGCCATCAGTTTTCCAAGCTCAGCAGGTACGCGAGCATCGACTTCGGGTAGGGCGCAGGTCGGATGCCGTCCCGTCAGCCGGTCGTGGTGGTGGGGGCCGGGGTCTCCGGCCTGGCCTGCGCGCGGGTGCTGGCCGACGCCGGCACGCGCGTGGTCGTGCTCGAGAAGAGCCGGGACGTGGGCGGGCGGACGGCCACCCGGCGGGTTGCCAGGACGGTCGTCGATCACGGCGCTCAGTACGTGACCGCGGGCGACCCCGAGTTTGCGGCGCTGCTGCGCCGGCTGGCCGCTACCGGCCTGGCCGAGCCCTGGGCGACCCGCCTGCACCGCTACGAGCGCGGGCGGCTCGCCGAGGGCGGGCCGGCCGAGTCGGGCCGGGTCCGCTGGGCGTTCCCCGACGGCATGACCACGCTTGCCAGGCAGCTCGCCCGCGGGCTCACCGTGCACCGGCAGGTCCGGGTCACCGCCCTCCAGCGGGCGCGCCGGAGCTGGGAGCTGGCCACCGCGCCGGAGGGCGGCTGGGCGGCGCGGGCGCTGGTGCTCGCCCTGCCCGCTCCCCAGGCGGTCGAGCTGCTCACCGGCGTCCCCGGTCTGGAGGAGCTGGCCGGGACGGCGGCCCGGGCCGCCTATGACCCGTGCTGGGCGCTGGCCGCCGGGTACCCGGCCGCGGCCCCGCCGACCTGGCGGGGTGTGTTCGTCGATGGCGGGCCGCTCTCGTTCCTCTGCCACGACTCCTCCAAGCGCCACGACCCGGCCGGCACGGTCCTGGTCGCCCACGCCACCGGGGCGTGGACCCGGGCCCACTGGGGCGACGACCCTGCCAGGGTCACCAGCGAGCTGGTCGCCGCCACCGCCCGGGTGTGTGGAAGCTGGGCGGCGGCGCCGGCCTGGACCAGCCACCAGCGCTGGGCCCATGCGCAGGTCCGGGAGGGCGTGGACGCGCCCTGGCTGCTCGGCGAGGGGCACGCGCCGGTCGGCCTGTGCGGCGACTGGTGCGAGGGCGCCAAGGTCGAGGGCGCCTGGCGGTCGGGCCACCGGCTCGGCCACGCCCTGCTGGAACGCGCCGGGTGAGCGGCCGGCCAGGCGGCCGTGGCTTGCCCGGCTCAGCGCCGCATGCCCGGGCCACTGCACCTTCGGCCGGGACGTGCAGCGGGCCCACGGCGCCGTCCGGGTGGGATCAGGGGGCCGGGTCCTCGACCCGCCGGTGCTCGGCCCCCGCCTGCGCCGCTCCGGGCTCGGCCGGTGGGGGCTGGGACCGGCCCGTACGCGGCTTCCTCGGCGGCCATCCGCTGGGCGTTGAGGACCTTCACGGCGGCGGCGACCGGGATCGCCATCAGGGCGCCGACCAGCCCGAGGACGGTCGCGCCGATGAGGCCGGCGAGCAGCAAGTGCGGGCAGGGCAGGGCAGGGCAGGGCAGGGCAAGTAAAGGGCCTCAGGACCCTCGGCTCAAGTGCGGGCCGGGCCCTTCCTCGGCGACGGCGTCGCCGCGATAGGCTGTGGCGGTTGGCCGCCCCGCCGAAGGGACACGCAATGAACGAGATCAACGCCTCGGACTACGACCAGCTCGCCGCCGCCGTCGACCGGCTCTCCAAAGAGGAGCTGGTGGCCGCCATCCAGAGCCAGGAGGGCGGCGTCGGCGGCACCCTCGACCAGGTGTTCCAGGGCATGGTCGACTCGTTCAACGCGGAGAAGGCGGCCGGGCAGCAGGCGGCCGTGCAGTACGAGATCACAGCCCCCGACGGCGTGCACCCCTACGCGATGCGCATCGCCGACGGCCGCTGCGAGGTCGAGCGGGGCGCCGCCGAGAGCCCACGGGTGACCCTTAAGATCGGCCTGGGCGACTTCCTGCAGCTGGTCACCAACAGGCTGCCCGGCATGCAGGCGTTCATGACCGGCAAGCTGAAGGTGTCCGGAGACCTCTTCTTCGCCCAGACCTTCGCCAGCTGGTTTGTCCGGCCTGGTTCCTAGCTGAAGGGCCGAACATCCCGCCGTAGCGTGCCATAGCGCGTGGACTCCCTATGGGCGGAGCGTCGCCGGGGCGGAGGCCCGCGCTCGGCGGCTAGGCGGCGGGCGCGGCCTCGGCGTAGCGCCGGACGCTCGCCGCAGGCGCCGGGTCAGCCCCGGTGCCCCGGCTGGCACTCGTGACCGGCGCCCCTCGTGCTCGGCGGTACGTCCAGCGATGGGTTCCGGTCGAAGAAGCCGAACGGCTTCAGCCAGAACGAGACCGTGTCGACCGGCATGATCGGCCAGTCCTCCACCCGCGTGATGTGGTGGATGCCGAAGACGTACCAGAGAACGACGTCGGTGCTCTCGATCGACCGGTTACGGGCGGTCCACAGCGGCAGGCCCTCGTCGCGGGCGCTCTGGCTGCAGAACTCGCCACACGGCCAGCGCTCGTCCTCCACACGACGGTCGCCTCGCGGGTGATCGGCTCACCAGGCCGGTAGGCACGGACGGCCTGCTTGGGCGGCTCCTTGAGCTCGATGGAGGCCAGACGCCAGCGGTCGCCGACGCCCCGGTCGCGGCGGAGCATGGCCGCCGCCTGGCGGAACTCCTCGGCCGACAGCGGGTCGAGCGGGTGCCGCAACGCTCAGCCCTCGATGTAGGACATGACGTGCTTGACCCGCGTGTACTCCTCGAACGAGTACAGCGACAGGTCCTTGCCGTACCCGGACTGCTTGAAGCCGCCGTGCGGCATCTCGGCGACCAGCGGGATGTGGCAGTTGATCCACACGCAGCCGGAGTCCAGCCGGCGGGCCATGCGCATCGCCCGCTTGTGGTCGCGGGTCCACACGCTCGCCGCCAGGCCGAAGTCGACGCCGTTGGCCCAACGCAGCGCCTCCTCCTCGTCGGAGAACGCCTGCACGGTGATGACCGGGCCGAAGATCTCGCGCTGGATCATCTCGTCGTCCTGGCGCAGGTCGTCCACGACGGTGGGGGCGAAGAAGTAGCCGCGGTCGCCGACGCGCTGCCCGCCGGTGAGGACCTTGGCGTGACCGGGTGCCCGCTCGAGGAACCCGCTGACGTGCGCCAACTGGCTGGGGTTGTTCACCGGCGGGATGTAGAAGGCGTCGTCGGGCCGCTCGTCCCTGGACAGCTTGGTCTGCCGCGCCTGCTCGGCGAGCGCGCCGGCGAAGTCGCCGTGGATCCGACCGCTCGCCAGCACCCTTGTGGCCGCGGTGCAGTCCTGGCCGGCGTTGAAGTACCCGGCGACGGCGATGCCCTCGGCCGCGCTCGCGATGTCGGCGTCGTCGAAGACGATCACCGGCGCCTTGCCGCCCAGCTCCAGGTGGGTGCGTTTGACGGTGTCGGCCGCCGCGTGCGCCACCGCCCGGCCGGCCCGCGTGCTGCCGGTGATCGACACCATCGCCGGGATGGGGTGGCCGACGAGCGCCGCGCCGGTGTCGCGGTCGCCGCAGACGACGTTGAAGACCCCCGGGGGCAGGATGTCGGCGAACAGCTCGGCCATGGAGACGGTGCTCGCCGGCGTGGTGTCCGACGGCTTGAGGACGATGGTGTTGCCGGCGGCAAGCGCGGGGGCGAACTTCCAGACCGCCATCATCATCGGGTAGTTCCACGGCGCGACCGAACCGATGACGCCGACCGGCTCCCGGCGGACGGACGAGGTGAAGCCCTTCATGTACTCGCCGGTCGCCCGACCCTCCAGCACCCGTGCCGCACCGGCGAAGAACCGGATCTGGTCGACCATGGGCGGGAGCTCCTCGCTCATGGTCAGCGCCTTCGGCTTGCCGGTGTTCTCCGCCTCAACCTCCACCAGCCTCTCGGCGTTCTGCTCGACCGCGTCGGCCATCCGCAGCAGGTACCCCATCCGCTCGCTCGGTGTGGTGTCCCGCCAGGCCTCGTCGAACGCCTTGTTCGCGGCCTGGAGCGCAGCGTCGACGTCCTCCGGCCCGGACAGCGGCGCCGTTGCGTACACCTCGCCCGTTGAGGGGTTGATCACGTCGGTCGTCTGGCCGCTCCTGGCCGGCACGAACGCGCCGTTGACGAAGTTCCGCAACTCTTTCTTCTCGCTCATGGCGCACCTCCATGGTGGGACATTCGGGTCGCAGCGAGACGTGCGTTGGCCTCACTCCCATTTCGCCTGCGCCTCACCCGGGGAAGCGTCAGGCCATCGTGCCGAGAACCTCCCGCACGAGGTCCATGGGCGTGTGTGGGTGCAGGAGCGCGAACCGGGCCACCGTCTCGCCCTCCCACCGCGTCGGTGGGACGAACGCCACCTGGCGGTCGAGCAGGTCGTCCGCCCAGGCCGTGTACTGCTCGGCGGCCCATCCCCGCCGGCGGAACAGGACGACCGAGAGGTCCGGCTCGCGCACGAGCTCGAGGTAGGGCGTCTGCCGGATCAGGTCCGCCGTCTCACGCGCCAGCGTCAGGGCGGCCTCGACGGCCTGCTCGTACGCCCGCGTCCCGTGCACCGCGAGGGAGAACCACAGCGGCAGGCCCCGCGCCCGCCGCGTCAGGTGGTAGGCGTAGAGGGGGACGGGGTCGAGCCGAAGGCGGTTCTCCGTGTACGCGAGCACGGACCGCAGCATGCGCTCGCTGGTGGCGTCGATGGTGTGCACGGTGGGAACCCTGCCTTCACGGTCGCCTATCCGGCGCTGCGGATGATCGTATAATCATATATTCCATGCCGCATCGGGTAACGGGGGGGCCGTCCGAGCCAGCTTGGGGCGTGATCGACCGGCCCGGCGTCTTCGCCCCAGAGGACATCGTGCCGCCGAAGCCGTACTTCGAGGAGCTGGCCAGCCGTTTCATGAAGGTCGACCTGATCACCCGAGCTCGCGCAGCGGACGACCCGGTGCGCGGCTGGCCATCCAAGGCCTGGAGCACGGCCGTTCGGCAGCGGGAGCCCGTCGGGTTGCCGGCGGCCCGCTGACGAGCAAACCGTGACAACCACCGATCTGGAGGTGCTCGGGCAATGAGCGGACACGGCCGCGGCGGGCCCTCGCTACCTCAGGAGCGGCGGCTGCTGACCCCCATTCCCGGCCCGCGCTCGCACGAGCTGCTCGCCCGCCGCGCCGCCACCGTCGCCCGCGGCGTCGCCACCACACTCCCGGTCTTCGTCACGCGGGCGGGCGGCGGCGTCCTCGTCGACGTCGACGGCAACTCCCTGATCGACTTCGGCTCGGGCATCGCCGTCGTCAACGTCGGCAACGCCGCCGAGCGCGTGGTCGCGGGCGTGCGCGAGCAGGTCGCCGAGTTCACCCACACGTGCTTCATGATCACGCCGTACGAGGGCTACGTCGCGGTCTGCGAGGAGCTTGCGCGCCTGACCCCGGGCGACCACGAGAAGCGGTCGGCGCTGCTCAATTCCGGCGCGGAGGCGGTGGAGAACGCCGTCAAGGTCGCACGCGCCGCCACCAGGCGGCAGGCGGTGGTGGTCTTCGACCACGCCTACCACGGGCGCACCAACCTGACGCTGGCGCTGACCGCGAAGAACATGCCCTACAAGCACTCGTTCGGACCGTTCGCACCGGAGATCTACCGGATGCCGATGGCCTACCCCTTCCGCTGGCCGACCGGTCCGGAGCGGTGTGGCGAGGAGGCGGCCACGGAGGTCATCACCGCGATCGACCGGCAGCTCGGCCCCGAGAACGTCGCCTGCCTGGTGATCGAGCCGATCCAGGGTGAGGGCGGGTTCGTCGTGCCCGGCGAGGGCTTCCTGCCTCGGCTCGCCGGCTACTGCCGGTCGGCAGGGATCGTCTTCGTCGCCGATGAGATCCAGACGGGCTTCGCCCGGACCGGCGCCTGGTTCGCCTGCGAGCACGAGGGGGTCGTCCCCGACCTCATCGCGACGGCCAAGGGCATCGCAGGCGGCCTCCCGCTGGCGGCGGTGACCGGCCGGGCCGAGCTGATGGACAGCGTGCACCTCGGCGGGCTCGGCGGCACGTTCGGCGGTAACCCGGTCGCCTGCGCCGCCGCCCTCGGCGCCATCCGCACCATCGAGGAGCAGGACCTCATCGGCGCGGCCCGCCGGATCGGCAAGGTCATGCTGCCGCGGCTGCGAGCGTTGCAGCAACGCTTCCCGGTGATCGGCGACGTGCGGGGGCGCGGCGCGATGGTGGCGGTCGAGCTCGTCGAGCCGGGCACCAAGACGCCCGATCCGGACACGACGCAGACGGTCGCGAAGGCCTGCCACGCCCAGGGGCTCGTCGTGCTGACCTGCGGCACCTACGGCAACGTGCTGCGGTTCCTGCCGCCCCTGGTGATCCCCGACCACCTGCTCGACGAGGGCCTCACCATCCTGGAGAACGCATTCGCCGGCCTCGGCCAGCCGAAGCCGCCGGCGCAGAGCGCGGTTGTCGAGACCCCGGCGTGACCCGGCCGCTTCGCGCGCGCCGGTCGGCCAGGCTGCCGGGAGCCCCAGCATCGCGGCATGCTCACCGCTGGCGGCGGTGTCCAGCGAGTGCCGCCAGACGGAGCCCGGCCAGCGGTACTCCACCGTCCGCTCCGCGGGGCGGTAGACGGCGGTGTAGAGCGTCCCGAAGCCAAGCGAGTAGGCGGTCGAATACAGCGGCGGCCGCAGGAACGCGCCCACCAGCTGCTCGACGTCGACCGACTCCCCGCCCAGCAGGTCGCGGAGCAGCCGCTGCCGCTCGAGGCTGCACGTCACCCGCGCCTGCTCCGGCCAGTGGAGCCGCTCCTGGTGGTTGGTCGCCGCGGGCCAGCGGGTGAAGCCCGGCTCGCGGTCCGGGCCGAGCAACGCGGTGACGAAGTCGCCGTCCCGGTCGACCACGGTGAGGTTGTATGCCATGTGCACCGGCAGCCGCTGCAACGTGCGGCGGGCGTCGGCGGTGGTCTCGCACACCTCGAGGAGATAGCGCAGGACGAGGGGGATGCCGAGGCCATCGCCCACCACGCGGCGCCCGCCGAACGCCAGCGAGACCGCAAGGCCCGCATCGTTCATGCCGTCCACCAGACCCCACAGGCAGTCGCTCATCCCGATCACCCGCCGGCCGGTGAACGCGCTTGCGTACACGACGCGTTCCAGCAGCAGCGGGGCATAGTCGTAGTTGCGGACCAGCGTCGGCGAGCCACGCGTGAGGACCGCCTGGGAGCAGCCGGCCAGGTACGGCGGAGGGTTGTAGAGCGTCAGCATGCGAGCCGCGAGCTCGTCACCGCCGGCGAGATCCACCAGCCGCTGCCAGGTGGGCACGAGCTCGGGCATGTGCGTGCGCAGCATCCGCCGGCACGCCGCGTAGCTCGGACGCGCCGCCCCGCCATAGCGGAGATACCAGCTCCGGTAGCCCGGCCAGGTGAGCGAGAAGAGCGTCTGCCAGCGCGGCCCGGGCTGCGGCTCGGCGATCACGTGGAAGGTGAGCGGGAAAGGGGGCTCAGCGTAACCGGTCATGCGTACAGCCATGGTAGCGACGCCGGGTGACGTCGGGCCATTCGCCGGCCGACCACCCACACCATGTCGGGCGTGACGTCCAATCGCCGTCGGAGGCGTAGGGGGCACACACCTGGGGATCGCCGAGGCCGCCGACCGATCCGAGCAGAGCCAGTGCGACCTGCGGTGATGGTGGAGCGATGGTGCTCGTCTGGTGCCCCTGGCAGGGCTCGGGCCCGCAAACCTCCGGCTTAGCAGGCCGGTGCTCTGTCCCATTGAGGGTGTCCGTGATGCTGCTTCACATCGGTACTCGGTGCAGCCACCGACCGAGGCAGACCAGCGCGCCGGCGGCCCGGTAGACACCCCGGACGCGGCACAGCAGCCCGCGCCAGCGGCGCAACGCCCACGCGCTCGCCAGGTGGGCGATCGCCTGCTCCACCAGCGCGCGCAGCCCCGCCTGCACGCGGTTGAACGCCCGCTGCGCGTGGCTGAGCTGGTCTGGCGCGACATCATCCCGGAGGTGGCCGGTCTGTGCGACCTCGGTTAGCAGGTTGGTTCAGGTGGTCGCGAGTGCCTCGGTGGGAGCCAGCCGTGCTGCCCGGATCGCTGGGTACAGGCCGGCCAGCGCGCCGATGACCAGGGTGGCTGCGATGCCGCCGCCCATGACCCAGGCGGGCACCACGGTCGGCCAGCCTTGCAGGCTCGCGTACGCCGCGGTGACCGCGGTACCGAGCAGCACTCCGGAGCCTCCGCCGAGCGCGGACAGCAGCAGGGCCTCGGCCAGGAACTGGACCCGGATCTGCCCACGCGTGGCGCCCAGCGAGCGGCGCAGCCCGATTTCGGCGCGGCGCTCGAGCACGGAGATCACCATGGTGTTGGCCACCCCGATCCCGCCGACCAGCAGGGCGACGGCGCCCAGGCCGAGCAGGAGCCCGGTGAAGGTGACGTCGGCGGCGGCTTGGGCGGCGAGTGCGTCCGAGGGGCGGGACACCTCGACCTCGTTGGGCTGGGCGGGGTTGGCGGTCGCGGCCAGCACACCCCGCACCGTCTCGACCATGTCGGGGTGGGTGCGGGTGTAGACCGTCGTCGGGCTGCCGTCGAAGCCGAGGTAGCGTTGCCCGGCCTGCCAGCCGACCAGCGCGGCCAGGTCCAGTTCGGGCGCCAGCGGCACCGGGTTCAGGGTCCCGACCACGTTTGCCCACTGGCCGCCGAGCCAGATCTGCATGTCCGGCCGTGCCGCTCCGATGCCGAGACGTTCGGCGGCCTTGGCGCCGAGCACGACCGCCGGGTACTGGGCGGTGGCGTCGTTGAGCCAGGTTCCCGACGCCACGGTCGCGCCGACGACGTCGGGCAGGTCGGTGCGTGCCGCGAGGGTGGCGATCCCCCCGGATTGGGCCTCGGGGATGGTGTCGCTGCGGTAGACCTTCGCGTCGGCGATCTTGCCGGTGGCCGAGACGGACTCGACCGGCCCGATCCGCCCGACCATGGCGACCGCCTCGTCGGGGAGGGTGGCGGCGTCGCCGAAGAGGGTGGTGCCCGGACCTGCGGTCAGCAGGTTGGTGCCGAGCGCGTCGAGCAGCCGGTTCAGCTCGGCGCGGCTGGAGGTGGAGATCCCGACGACGGCCACCATCGCCGCGATGCCGATCGCGATGCCCAGCGCCGAGAGCACCACCCGCAAGGGTCGGGCACGCAGCCCGTGGCCACCCACCCGCACCACATCACGAGGGCTCAACCGGCCTGGTCGTAGTGCTGTCGTCACGTCCCTACCGCCGTCCGGTCGCCGACCACCTGACCGTCCAGCATGGACACCTGGCGGGGCAGGTACGCCGCGACCTCGCGCTCATGCGTGATCACCACGATGGTCGTGCCCGACTCGTGGAGATCGGTCAGCAGCCGCATCAGGCTTTCACCGGCGTGGCTGTCCAGCGCCCCGGTGGGCTCGTCGGCAAGCAACAGGGTGGGTTCGCCCACGACCGCGCGGGCGATGGCGGTGCGCTGCTTCTCCCCGCCCGACAGCTCGTGCGGCCGGTGGGTCGACCGGTGTCCCAGCCCGACTCGCTCCAGGGCCCGTGTCGCCCGTTCGCGCCGTTGCCGGAGGCTGGCGCCGGTGTAGAGCAGCCCGTCGGCGACATTGTCCAGCGCGGGCACCCCCGGGGCGAGGTGGAAAAGCTGGAAGACGAACCCGATGCGGCGCGCCCGTAGCGCCGACAGCTCGCGGTCGGACAGGCCCGCGACATCGAACCCGTCGATGACGACCTCCCCGGTGGTGGGCCGGTCCAGTGTGCCCATCACGTTGAGCATCGTCGACTTGCCCGACCCCGACGGCCCCACGATCGCCACCATCTCGCCGCGGTCGATGTCCAGGTCGACGTCGCGGAGCGCGGCGACCCCGCCGGGGTAGTCGCGGCTGACCCCGCGCAGCGTCACGATCGCCTCGGCCCGGCCGCTCACTTGGGCACGCCCACCGTGACGCCCTCGGCGATGCCGCCGCCGCTGATCTCGACTCGGCCGGCGGCGAACATCCCGGTCTTGACAGCGACGATGCGGGTCGCACCGCCCTGGACGACCTCGACCCCGTAGCCGCCTTGGGGCAGCGCGAGCAGCGCCGCGACCGGCACCGCCAGGACGTCCGCACGCGCTTCGCTGACGAAGTCCACATCCACCGGGGCGGCGTCCAGCGAACCGAGGGCCTTCTGATCAGCGATCGTCACCGTCACCTCGAGACGCGCGTCGGAGGTGGTCGAGTTGCTCCCGCCAGGCGCGTTGCTCGTTTGTTCCCCAGGCGCGTTGCTCGTTTGCTCCGGCGCCGTGGCGACGGTGCCGACCTGGGAGAGCTTTCCTTTCACCGGGCCCCGGCCGGGAACCGTGACCGTGACCGTGCGGCCCTTGACGGCGAGCGCCTGGTCGGCCACCGCAAGCTCGACGGTGACCAGCCGGGTCATACCGGTGTAGGACAGCACAGACGCGCCACCACCGGTGTCGCCGCCGATCACGTCACCGACGCGGGCGGTGTGCCCGGCGACTCGCACTGCCCCCGGGGTGACCACCAGTTGGCCCGGCTCCACCGCTCCGGTCCCGGTGAGGCCGAGGTCGGCCTGCCAGCTCCGCGCGGCCTCGGCCGTGGCCGCGGTGTAGGCCTCGTCTACGGTGAACCCGGTGTAGCCCAGCTTCGACAGGTTCTCCTCGAACTGTTTGACATCAGTGCCCTTGACACCCGCATGCAGCGTCCGATACAGCGGCAGCGGTCCATAGAGCACGACGACCGCTCGCTCGTCGAGCTTGAACAGCGGCTCGCCCCGCTCCACCGTGGAGCCGACCGGCGCGATCCAGGTGAGTGTCCCGGTCCCGGCCGCGCTGACCGGGGCCGGATCGCCGTAGCCGAGCGTGCCCGACACCGTCTTGGTTGCCACCAGCGTGGTCCTGGTGACCTTCGCGGTGGCGGGAGGCAACGCGGGGTTGGCTGCCGGTTCCCTGGCGGCCGATCCCCAGGCCAACGCCACTCCGGCAACCGCCCCACCGAGGGTCACCACCGCGGCGCCGGTGATCAGGAGCTTGCGCCTCATCGATGGTCACCGCCCCCCGGCAGCTTTTCGCGGCACTTCTCCTGCGCGGCACGGAACTTCGGGTCGCCTTCCCGGTCGTGGCCGGGGCCGCGCAACCGCCCGTCGGCGTCCGGGTCGGGAAAGTCGGGCACACCGTTGTCGCGCATGCACTGCGAGAACTTGCGCATCTGCTCCACAGAAGCTGGGTCGGTTTTCTGATGTTCGCCACCTGGGGCCAGGTCGCGGCACTTCTCCTGCGCGGCACGGAACCTCGGATTACCTTCCTGCTCGTGGCCGGGGCCGCGCAACCGCCCGTCGGCGTCCGGGTCGGGAAAGTCGGGCACACCGTTGTCGCGCATGCACTGCGAGAACGCCCGGCCCGCCTCCGCCTCGTTGACCGGGGCGACCCTGTTTCCGTTGTCCTGCCCGCACGCGGCCAGGACCAGCAGCGGCGCCA
>WNFV01005123.1_pt1 | contig 21557 bp, 23 predicted proteins | sample 5400101 | NCBI WGS metagenome assembly WNFV01 (sample SAMN13153361, study PRJNA577476) | soil metagenome | isolation source: 115 cm soil or saprolite under grassland replicate 1 | place: USA:California | collected 2016-06-15 | reverse complement strand
CCTGCATCCGCCCGTAGCTCATCGCCTTGTGCTTGGAGGCGTTGGCCTTGATCTTGGTCCCATCGATGGCCACGCGCCCCAACTGGACCAGCCCCGCCTTGCGGCACAGCCGCAGGCCCTGCTCGAACAGCCCCGCCAGTGCCGCCCCGTGCCGCTTGCGGAAGTCGCTCAGCGTGCGAAAGTCCGGCTGATTCCCGGCGGCCAGGAAGCGGAACGCGACGCTGTCTTCGAGCTGGCGGGCCATCTTGCGGGACGAGTACACCCCTGTGCAGTAGCCGTACAACAGCACCTTGACCATCATGCGCGGGTGATACGGCGGGTAGCCCCGCTCCTCCTCGTAGGTGGCTTCGATGGCCGTCAGGTCCAGCGAGTCCACGACGTCGCTCACGAACCGGGCCAGATGATCCTCGGGCACCCAGTCCGCCAGCGAGGGCGGCAACAGCAGCAGCTGATCCGGCTCGTAGGGACGAAAGGTCTTGGCCATGCCCGCATTATCGACGCAGCTCATGTGGCCTGAAAGAAGAAACGTCATTACTCGGACAGACTCCTAGAGCTTGATCACGGGGTTCTTGAGGCCGCCGATGCCGTCGATGCGCACCTCGACCCGGTCGCCGGGCTCGAGCGGGCCCACGCCGGCCGGCGTCCCCATCGCGATGACGTCGCCCGGCAGCAGCGTCATGACCGCCGAGACTCGGGCGATGACGTCCTCAACGGGGAAGATGAAGCCCTTCGCGCTGCCGGCCTGGCGCCGCTCGCCGTTGACCCAGGTCTCGACCTCGGCGGCGTTGGGATCGATGTCCGTCGCGATGCAGGGCCCAACGGGACAGAAGCTGTCGAAAGCCTTGGCCCGCGTCGGCTGGCCATCGCGGCGCTGGAGGTCCCGGGCGGTGACGTCGTTGAGGCAGGTGTAGCCAAGCACGTACTCGCGCGCCCGCTCGGGCGGCACGTGGCGGCAACGCTTGCGGATGACGATGGCCAGCTCGCCTTCGTAGTCCACGTGGCTCGACAGGTGCGGGTAGATGATGGGGTCGTCCGGCCCGCAGAGCGCCGACAGCGGCTTGAGGACGATGACGGGCTCATCGGGCGTCGGCAGGCTCATCTCCTCGGCGTGGTCGCGGAAGTTGAGGCCGACCGCCACGATCTTGGAGGGCACCACGGGCGCCAGCAGGACCGCCTGCGTGACGCGGTAGCGCTTCCGCGCCTTCTTGAAGCTGCCGTAGGGCGTGCCCGAGTATTCGAGGATGTGGGTGCCGTCGAGGACACCGTAGCGTGTCTTGCCCGCCGCCTTGAACCGGACGATCTTCATGACGCAGTCCGGCTCCCTCTCCCTTCCAGGGAGAGGGTAGGGGTGACGGTGGTGTGGCGCCCGGGCGACGGCCCCTCACCCTGGCCCTCTCCCCGGAGGGGCGAGGGAGATGATGTCCGGCCTTCGGCCGTCATTGGAGTTGGAGGACGTCCTGCATCGAGTAGAGGCCGGGCTTGGCCCGCGCGATGAAGCGGGCCGCCCGCAGCGCGCCGCGGACGTAGGTGTCGCGGTTGAGAGCCCGGTGCGTCAGCTCCAGGCGCTCCCCGAGGCTGCCGAAGCTCACCGTATGCTCGCCGACCGAGTCGCCCGACCGGATCGAGTGGATGCCGATCTCCTGCTGCGTGCGCGCGCCCGGCAGGCCGTGGCGGCCGTAGACGCCCACCTTGGTCAGGTCGCGTCCCATGGAGTGGGCCACGATCTCGGCCATGTGGGCCGCCGTGCCGCTGGGCGCGTCCTTCTTGAAGCGATGGTGGACCTCGGTGATCTCCACGTCGTAGTCGTCGCCGAGCAGGCGGGCCATCTCGCCCAGCACGCGGAACGCGACGTTGACGGCCACGCTCATGTTGGGCGAGAGCAGGACGGGGATCTCGCGCGCGAGCCGCTCGATCTCCTCGCGCTGGGCGGCCGCGAAACCGGTGGTGCCTATGACGGCGCGGCCGCCCTGGCGCGCGGCCATGCGCAGGTGGCCCAGGCTCGCGTCGGGCACCGAGAACTCGATCAGGATGCGGTCGCGGCCGAGCGCGCCCTCGGGATCGGCGATGATGGGCACGCCGACCTTGCCGATTCCCGCCACCTCACCAGCGTCCTGGAGGAGCGCCGGATGACCGGGGGCCTCGAGAGCGCCCACCAGGCGGAGCTCTTTCTCCTCCTGGACGAGGGTGACGAGACGAGAGCCCATTCGGCCGGCGGCGCCGGCTATCACGACATCGGCCATCGCGGAGGCTCAGCCCTTGATGAGGCCGTGCTGGACCAGGACGGCGCGGAGCCGCTCCCGGTTGGCCGCGCCCATGGGGCACATGGGCAGACGGAACTCAGGCTCCAGCATCCCCATCATCCCCATGGCTTCCTTCACGGGAATGGGGTTGGTCTCGATGAACGCGGCGCGCGAGAGCGGAAAGAGCTTGAGGTGAAGCTCGCGGGCGAGCTTCCAGTCGCCGGCCAGCGCGGCGTGGGTCATCTCCGCGGTCTCCCGCGGCACGAAGTTGGCGATGACGGAGATGACGCCGCGGCCGCCGACGGACATGAGGGGCAGCGTGATGATGTCGTCGCCGGAGAGCACGCTGAAGTCAGGGCCGCAGCCCAGGATGACCTGGGTCATCTGGTCGAGCGAGCCCGAAGCTTCCTTGACGCCTACGATGTTGGGGCAGTCCTTGACCAGCCGCACGAGCGTGTCGGTCTCGACGTTGACCGCCGTGCGCCCGGCGATGTTGTAGACGAGGATCGGGATGTCCACGGCCTCGGCGACGGCGCGGAAGTGGCGGTAGAGCCCCTCCTGGGTCGGCCGGTTGTAGTACGGGTTGACCACGAGCGCGGCCGTCGCCCCGGCTTTCTTGGCGTGCCCGGTCAGGTCTATCGCCTCGGATGTCGCGTTGGAGCCCGTGCCGGCGATGACGTGGAGCCGCCCCCGCGCCGCCTCGATGACGATCTCCACCACGCGCTTGTGCTCGTCGTGGCTGAGCGTCGGCGACTCGCCCGTGGTGCCGCACGGCACGATGCCGTCCGTGCCCTGGGCCACGTGCATCTCGACGAGCTCTTTCAACTTGGCCTCGTCCACTTTGCCGCCGCGGAACGGGGTGACGAGCGCGACGATGGAACCCTGGAACATGGGGCGCATAATGAAGCCCTCCGTTGCTTGCTCGGTGCTTTCCGGGAGGAAAAAGTCGATTCACTCTAGCACTACAGCCGGAAGCACTTCAAGCGTTTGAAGCGATGCGGTACTATGGCGGCTCGGCCGGCCGCGGGTGCGAGTCCCGGAGCGGAGCCAACCCACAAGGAGGAATCCGGATGAGCGGCACACGGGCGCCCGGCTGGCCCGGAGGGCTCACGGCCAACGTCGCCGCCCTGGTGCGGGAGCGCTTCGGCACGCCCTGCTACGTCTACGACCGAGTCGCGCTCGAAGCCGCGGCCCGCCAGGCGCTCGCCGTCCCGGCGCCCTACGGCCTGACGCTGCGCTACGCGATGAAGGCCAACCCGAGCCACGGCATCCTGGCGCTCTTCCGCGACCTGGGGCTGCACGTGGACGCCTCGAGCGATTTCGAGGTGGAGCGCGCGCTGCGGGCCGGCTTCCCGTCCGAGCGCGTCCAGCTCACCTCCCAGATGCCCTCGCGACGCCTCGCCGAGCACGTGCGCCGCGGGGTCCTCTTCAATGCCTGCTCGCTCCACCAGCTGGAGGAGTTCGGGCGCGTCGCGCCGGGTGGCGAGGTCTCGGTGCGCATCAACCCCGGTCTCGGCAGCGGGTCGACCAAGCGGACGAACACGGGCGGGCCGGCGTCGAGCTTCGGCATCTGGCACGCGTACCTGGACGAGGTCACGGCCGCGGCCGCGCGCCACCGCCTCAGGATCACGCGGCTTCACGCCCACATCGGATCGGGGACGGATCCTGAGATCTGGAAGCGCGTGGCGCGCATGACGCTCGACATCGCGGCCCGCTTCCCGGACGTTGCCATCGTGAACCTGGGCGGCGGCTTCAAGGTCGGGCGCATGCCCGAGGAGCCGAGCGTGGACCTGGCGGACGTCGGCGCGCACGTCCGCCTCGAGCTCGAGGGATTCCGCGAGCGCGACGGCCGGGCGCTGCACCTCGAGATCGAGCCCGGCACGTTCCTCGTCGCCAATGCCGGCGCGATCGTCGCCTCCTGCATCGACGTCGTGGACACGGGCTCCGACGGGTACCTCTTCGGAAAGCTCGACGCGGGCATGCCGGAGGTGACGCGCCCGTCCCTCTATGGCGCGCAGCATCCGATCGACGTCCTGGCGGAGGGGCGGGAGACCGCGGCGGTGGTCTTCGTCGGACCCTGCTGCGAGGCCGGCGATATCCTCACGCCCGCGCCGGGAGACCCCGAGGCGCTGGCGCCCCGCTGGGTGCCGCGCCCCCAAATCGGAGACCTCGTCGTCATCGGCGGCGCCGGCGCATACTGCGCCGCCATGGCCACCATCAACTACAACTCCTACCCCCAGGCGCCCGAAGTCATGCTCGAGCCCGACGGCACCCTCCGACTCCTGAGAAAACGTCAGGCGCCCGAGCAAGTCTGGCAAAACGAAGTCTAGTGGGCGGCCGCCCCCGACGCCACCCACCCGGGTGGACGAGCAATGCTCGTGAAGAAGCCGGGCTAGGGCACGGTGACGGAGACGTCGTTGGAGCGGGGGCTCTCGTTGGCCTTCCGGGCGCGGTCCAGCGCGGTGACGGCGTAGCGGTACGTCCGGCCCGACTGCACGTCCCGATCCGTGTAGAGCGTCGTGGCCGGCAGTATCGTGGCTATCCGGATGAAGGCGCCGGTTCCCTCGGCGCGGTACACCGCGTAGAGCGCCACGTCGTCCTCCGGGCTCGCATTCCACGCGAGCCTCACGCTCTCCGCCGCAGGGATGGCGATGAGCCGCGTGGGCGGCGAGGGCGGCGTCGTGTCCACCGGCGTGACAGCGACCGGCGCCGACGCGGGGCCCAGCGCCATTCCCGCCGGATCCACGCGCACGGCCTGGACGGCGTAGCGGTAGGTCGTATCGTTCTCGAGACCCGTGTCCGTGAACGTCGTTGCGGCGATCGGCGCGGGAGTGACGCGCGCGAGCGCGCCGTCGCCCGCGGCCCGGAGCACGACGTAGCGGAGCTCGCCCGTGGCCGGAGTCCCGTCGATGAAGGAGCCCGGCGCGCCCCACGTCAGCCGCAATTCCTTGTCGCCGGGCCGCGCGGCCAGGCCCGAGGGTGCCGCCGGGCCCGCGAGGAAGGTGACGACGAGCCGCTGTGACGGCGGGCTCGAGCGCCCGAGGGCATCCTGGGCCGAGACCACGTAGACGTAGCGCCGCCCGAAGGTAAGCCCCGCGCCGTCGGTGACGCTCACCGTCCCGCCCTGGACCTGGACTCCGGCGGGCGGAGCGCCATCGAGAGCGAGGCGCACGATCTCCTGGAAGCCGACGACGCGATCGCCCGAGAGCATGGCGGGCTTGGGCGGGGCATCCGGGACTTCATCGCGCCTGAACAGGCGCACGAGGGCCAGGTCTCGCAGCCGCGAGCCGTCGGCTCGCGTACGCGGGTTGGTCCAGCTGACCACGATCGCGCGCTCCTCGACCGAGGCGCGCAGCTCGGAGGGCGCCGCCGGCACGCGGTACTCCGGTGGCACGACCGGCCCTTTCTTGCCGCAGCCGCCGAGGACAAGCGCCGCTAACGCGAGGCCGACGGCCACGACCCCGCGTCGCGATGGGCGAATCACCGCGGCGGTCCCTTGGGAATCCGCTCCCGCGCGCGGGCGAGCGCGCGGGCGACGGCCTCGGGCGCCGTGCCGCCGGTGACCGCGCGCGCTCTCAACGAGGCCTCGACGGTCAGTGCCGCGTGGACGTCCTTCTCGATGAGCGGCGAGAACCGCCGGAGCTCCTCGAGCGAAAGCTCGCCCAGCTCCTTGCCCTTGGCGATGCCGTCGCGGACGGTGCGCCCCACGATCTCGTGGGCTTCGCGGAATGGCATGCCCTTGCGCACGAGGTAGTCGGCGAGGTCCGTCGCCGTGGAGTAGAAGGTGCCGGCGGCTTCGCGCATGCGGTCGGCCCGGAACGTCAGGCTCTCGAGCATGGGTGGCATCACGCGCAGCACCGTTTCGAGGGTGTCCACCGTGTCGAAGAAGGGCTCCTTGTCTTCCTGCATGTCGGAGTTGTAGGTCAGCGGCAGTCCTTTCATCGTGGTCAGCACGGCCATCAGGTTGCCGTAGAGGCGGCCCGTCTTCCCGCGGATCAGCTCGGCCACGTCCGGGTTCTTCTTCTGCGGCATGATCGACGAGCCCGTCGCGAAGGCGTCCGAAAACTCGACGAAGCCGAACTCGGCGCTCGCCCACAGCGCCAGGTCGGCGGCGAGCCGCGAGCAGTGCATGCCGAGCACGGCCGCCGCCGCCAGGAACTCGACGATGTAGTCCCGGTCGGCCACGGCATCCATGCTGTTCGAGCTGGGCAGGGCGAAGCCCAGGTCGCGGGCGAGCGCCTCCCGGTCGATGGCGAAGGCCGCGCCGGCGAGCGCGGCCGAGCCCAGCGGCAGCACGTTGGCGCGCCCGCCGCAGTCGGCGAAGCGCTCGCGGTCGCGGTCGAGCATGCAGACGTAGGCGAGGAGGTGATGGGCGAGCAGCACCGGCTGGGCACGCTGGAGGTGCGTGTAGCCGGGCATCGCGGCCTCGCGGTGCCGCTCGGCCTGGTCCAGGAGCGCCGATTGCACGGCCTCCAACGCCGCGTCGAGGTCGCCGAGGACGTCGCGGAGGTAGAGGCGCTCGTCCAGGGCGATCTGGTCGTTGCGCGAGCGCCCCGTGTGCAGCTTCCCGCCCACCTCGCCCGCGATCTCGATGAGGCGGCGCTCGATGTTCATGTGGATGTCCTCGAGCTCGCGGCGAAAGGTGAAGCGGCCGCTCTCGAGCTCCGCGCGCACGGCTTGGAGGCCCTTGTCGATGGCCGCGCGCTCCGCGGCGTCGATGAGTCCCGCGCGCTCGAGCGCCCGCGCCCACGCGGCGCTGCCGCGAATGTCGTGGAGCCAGAGCCGCCGGTCGAAGGACAATGAGGAGGTGAAGGCCTCGGCCGCGGGGTCGGCCCCCGCCGTGAAGCGGCCGCCCCAGGGCTTGCCAGAGCCCGGGGGGCTGCCCGCGTCGGTCACGAAGCGCCGGCCTCGCCGCGCTGGGCCGACGGGGATCCGTCGGCGTGGAGCAGCGCGGCGATGTGGCTCATGATCCGCCGAGTGATTTCTTCACGGTCGGCGTGGCTCGCGCGGCGGCGGCGCGTCTGGTGGAAGTGCAGCGGCTGGCCGAAGCGGACGGCGAGGGGACGGCTGCGCGGGATGTAGAAGCGGCGGCCGGCCAGCGCCTCGTAGGTGCCGCTGATCGCCGCCGGCACGACAGGCACGCCCGCGCGCAAGGCGATCATGGCGACGCCCGGCTGCCCCGATACGAGCCGTCCCTCGCGGCTGAACGGACCCTCGGGGAAGATCCCGATGACGCCGCCCTGCTCGAGGGCGCGGATGGCGCGCTTGATGGCGCCCGGGTTGGGGCGCTCGAGATTGACCGAGATCGAGCCTATCCGCCGGTGAAAGGGCGGATGGAGCGGGCTCGCGTGGAAGACCCGCGGCATGACGAGGAAGTTGATGGGGCGGGGCACCGCGACGCCCAGCACGACGCCGTCGAGGTAGTTGTGGTGGTTGGCCGCCAGGATGAACGGCCCGTCGGCGGGCAGGCGCTCGAGCCCCGAGACCTCCAGACCGAAGATGGAGCGCAGTATGGGTGCGCAGCCGCCGCGCAGGAATTGATACAGGAGAGGGAAGCGGGGCGCCCGCGGCCGGGCGGCGGGCACTCCCGCCACCGCCGGCAGGATTCCCAGAGTGCTCGACTCTTCGCCCGGCGCCATGGCTTGCCTTTTATAGCACCGAGACCGGTGACTGACAAGGCGCGGGCCCGCCTGACCGTCGGTCCGCGGCGTCAGCGAGGCCTGGCGAGGCGGTACCGCGCCACCGCGTCGTTGTGGTCCGCCAGGCTCTGCGAGAACTGGTGGCGCCGGTCATCCAGGGCGACGAAGTAGAGGTAGTCGACTCGCGCGGGGTTGGCTGCGGCCTGTATGGCCAGCAACCCGGGATTGGCGATGGGTCCGGGCGGCAGACCGACCCTGCGATAGGTGTTGAAGGGATGATCCACCTGGAGATCGGCTCGCGTCAATGCCTGGCGGCCCTTGCCGACGGCGTACTGCACCGTCGGATCGGCCTGGAGCGGCATGTCCAGCTTGAGGCGGTTCCAGAACACGGCGGAGATCAGCGGCAGCTCGCTCCGCTCGACGCCTTCGCGCTCGATGATGGAGGCGAGCGTGAGCAGCTGGTGCGCGTTGAGCCCCCGCGCCTCGGCCGCCTTGAGCACGTCCGGGGTGAGCTGGCCCCGCATCCGCGTCACCATGCGCTCGAGCATTTCCTCCGGGGGCGTGCCCTTGACGAACTGGTAGGAGTCCGGGAAGAGGTAGCCCTCGACGGAGGGCGCCGGGATCTCGAGCGTGCGGAGGAAGAGGCGGTCCTGGCCGACGCGGAGCACGTCATCGGCGCTCGCGAGCCCCTCGGCCCCGACGGCGTGGGCCAGCTCGGCGAGCGTGAAGCCCTCGCGCAGGAGGACCGTGTGCTTGAGGACCTTGCCGCCCTCGAGAAGGCTCAGCACGGCGAACGTGTTGGATCCCTGGGGCACCTCGTACTCGCCGGCCTTGAGGCTTCTGGCGCTTCCGTGCGCCAGGGCCAGCAGCGCGAAGCCGAATGGGCTCCTGATGACCCCCGCGTCGTCGAGACGCCGAGCGATGCCGAGCAGGCCCAGGTGGGGCGGGATCTCCACGATTCGGGGGCCATTGGCCACGCCGGGAGCCCCAGTCGCGACCCACCAGAGCTGGAGAGCCGCGAAGATCCCCAGCAGGCCCAGCACCACGTAGAGAGATCCGCGCATCGGCCGCCCCGGGCCGGCAGGCGCGTCGGTCGAGGTCTTGAGGACCCGGGGCCGCTCCCTCATGATTTTTCCTTATCTTGCCCGGGCTTTCCCGAGCAGTCAAACAATGGCCGGCGGGCTTAGTCGAGTCCGGGTTTCTGGTATAATGACCGGCCTCGGGCAAAGCCGCCCGCCAAATCCCCCAGGAGGTATCCGATGCAGCAGCTGATCCTTCCCGTCCGCCACGAGTGGCTCACGCGCGAGCGCGCGCACGGCCAGATCGCCATCGAGCCCTTCGAACCGGGCTTCGCCATTACCGTGGGCAATGCCTACCGTCGCGTGCTCCTGTCCTCGATCCCGGGAGCCGTCCCCACCTGGGCCAAGATCGAGGGCGTGCTCCACGAGTTCTCGCACCTGCAGGGTGTCAACGAGGACACGCTCGACATCATCATGAACCTGCGCAAGCTGGTCTTCGCCGTCAGCGTGAGTCGGCCCAAGCTGCTGCGGCTCAAGGCCCAGGGCCCGCGCACGGTCACCGCGCGCGACTTCGAGCCCGACGCCGACGTCGAGATCCTGACCCCCGACGTCGTGCTGGCCAGCCTCGACAAGGACGGTGCCCTCGAAATGGAGCTGTGCGTCGAGCGCGGCCGCGGCTACCAGGCCGCCGAACGGCGCGAGCCCGAGGCCCTGCCGATCAATGCCATACTCATCGACTCGGACTTCTCTCCCGTCAAGCGGGTGAACTTCCACGTCGAGCCGTCGAAGGAGGAGCCGGGGTTCGAGCGCCTCGTGCTCGAGGTGTGGACCAACGGCAGCGTCACTCCCGAGACGGCGGTCGGCGAGGCGGCCCGCATCCTCGAGGACCAGTTCGACCTGCTGACGGATTTCCCGCAGAGCCCGCCGCCCGAAACCGAGGTGGGCGAGCCCGGTGTCGAGACGGCGCCCAAGGTCGAGCTGAACGAGCACCTCTTCCGCAACGTGGACGAGCTCGAGCTGTCCGTGCGAGCGTCCAACTGCCTCAAGACCGCCAGCATCCGGACCATCGCCGACCTGGTGCAGAAGACCGAGTCGGAGCTGCTCAAGACCAAGAACTTCGGCAAGAAGTCGTTGAACGAGATCAAGACCATCCTCGGAGAGATGGGGCTCTCCCTCGGCATGCGTCTCGATCCCGAGGAGCTGGAGCGGCTGCGCGCGCAGTACGAGCGCAGCTTCGAGAGCTAAGCTTTCTCCCGGCAAACCGCGCGTCCCGCCGCGGCCCCCGAGACGGTTGATCGGGGGCCGCGGTGCGTTCACGCCCCCCGCTCCGGATCGAGGTCGAGCCGCTCGACCGCGCCCGAGGCCCAACGGGTGATCCAGAGCATGACACCGTCGGTCTCGAGGACGACGGCGCCGTCCGTGTCCGTCCGGTAGATGCGCGTTCCGGCCGCCGCGAGTCGGCCGAGGGCCTCCGGCGTCGGATGACGGAAGGGGTTGCGCGCTCCGACGGATATCACGGCCACCGCCGCCCGCGCGGCGGCGAGGAACTCGTCGGTTGACGAAAACCGGCTGCCGTGGTGGCCGACCTTGAGGGCGAGCGCGCGCACGGGGGCGCGCGAGGCGAGGACGCGCTCTTCGCCCGGGCGGCCGAGGTCGCCAGTGAGAAGGAGCGAGAATCCCCGCCAGTCGAGCCGCAGTACCAGCGATTCTTCGTTCTCGCCCAGGGGCGGCGGCTCGTCCAGCGGTAGCGTGCCGTCAGGATTCAGCACGGTCAGGAGGGCCGAGCCGAGCCACATCCGCTGCCCCGCGACGAGCGTCCGGCGGCAGGCGCCCGATCGCTCCGCGGCCCGCAGCGTGTCCTCGCTGCCCGGGCCCCACCGGCCGTTCTCCCACAGCTCGCCAACGCGGAAGCGCGTGAGCACGGCGCGGAGCCCTCCCGAGTGATCGGGGTCGGAATGCGAGACCGCGACCGCGTCCAGGCGAGCCGCGGGGCGATTCCAGAGGAATGGCGCCAGCACCCGCTCGCCCACGTCGAGGCGCCGGGCTCCCGCGGGGCCGCCGTCCACCAGGAGCCGCGGCCCCTCGGGTAGCTCCACGAGGATCGCGTCGCCCTGACCCACGTCCAGGAAGGTGACGCGAAGCCGGCCATCGCCCGGCCGCACCCAGGGCCAGACGGACAGCGCGAGCGCCGCCGCGAGGCAGCACGCGGCCGCGGCGCGTGTCCACCGTCGCGCGTTGAGGACAGGCACGAGAGCGAGCATCCCGCACCAGGCGAGGATGGCCGCCCAATCGGGCGCCGGCAGATGGATCATCGCCGCCGGAACCGCGGCGGCGGCCCAGACTGCCGCGCGCAGGGCCAGGAGCACGAGCCACAGCGCGTGGAAGAGCACGTCGGCCACGATCGCGCTCACGAGGGCAACCAGGAGCGCCAGCATCCCGAGGGTTGTGCCCACCGCGGCCAGCGGGACCACGACGAGATTGGCCACGATGCCGACGAGCGAGAGCTGGTTGAAGTGGGCGAGCATGACGGGCGTCACGGCCGCCTGGGCGCCCCCGCTCACCGCCACGGCCGTCGCGAGCCAGCCCGGCCAGCCCCTTGCCGCAAGCCAGCCCGAGATGGAGGGCGTGAGGTGAATGATTCCGGCGGTGGCGGCGAAGGAAAGCTGGAAGCCCGGGTCCCAGAGATCGCCGGGGCGCCAGGCGAGGAGCACGAGCGCGGCCAGTGCGAGCGCGTTCATGAGCTGAGACTTCCGGTCGAGGAGGGTGGCCGCCAGCAGCAGAAGCCCCATGACGGTGGCGCGGAGCACCGAGGCCTGACCGCCCACGATGAGGGCGAAGCCTACCAGCGCCATGCCCGCCGCCACCGCGGTCGTGCGCCGCGAGACACCGAGCGCCGAGAGTACGAAGAAGACGGAGGACGCCAGGAGCGCCACGTTGAAGCCCGAGACGGCGAGGATGTGGTAGACGCCGGCGCGGCGGAAGGCCTCGTCGGCCTCGCGCGGCAAGCCGGTCTTCTCCCCGAGGATGAGCCCCGCGAGGAGCGCCGCAGAGGTCTCGGGCACGTGAGCGCCGATGGCTGCCACGGCCCATCGCTTGATGCGCACGGGCCAGGGTGGCTCGTCGGCAGTGAGCGGCACGAGAGACTCGGCCCGCCCGCTGCCTACGAGCAGTATGCCTTCGCGCCGCAGGAAGGCCCGGTAGTCGAAGGCGCCGGGATTCCTGAAGCCGCGGGGGCGGGAGAGCCTGAGCTCGGCCGACACGCGCTGGCCTTCGCCCACCGCGGCGGTCTCGCCGTAGAGCGTCACCTGGAGGCGCCCCGACGCTGGACGGCGGTCGGCCCCGTCGAAGAAGCCGTCGACGTCGAGGATCAGCCGTGTCCGGTCGGGCGCCCAACGCACCGGCTCCTCGGCGAGCCGGCCCTCCACCTTGACGATGGGTGGGAGCTCGGCGCGGGCGATGTGATCGGCGGGCAGCCGCTCGGTTGCGCCGCGCAGCGCTCCGAGCGTGACCGCGAGCGCCAGGAGGCCGGCCGTCGCGGCGCTGTCGCGTCCAAGGGCCGCCGCGCATGCGCCCACGGCGAGGAGAAGGCCGCCCGCGGCGAGCAGCCAGCCCGGCGCCGCGGCCGTCCACCCCGCCGCCACGATGCCGAGCGCAAGCGCGGCCGAGAGCGGCAGAAGCGGCGCCTCGTGCCACCTCATCTCACTCGCCCGCCGTCACGTGTTCACGGAGCGCGGCGAGCTTCTTCGGACCCATGCCCAGGATGCCCCGAAGGCCGTCCGGCGATTCGAAGCGCCCGCGCCGATCGCGTTCCTCGACGATGCGGCGAGCCAGGCTCGGCCCGACGCCGGGCAGCCGGGAGATCTCGTCCGCACTGGCGCGGTTGAGGTCGAGCGGGCGGGGGTCCGCCACCGGCGCGGGCGGTGCGGCCATCGCGCGCGTTCGCGGCGGCTGAACCGCGCGCGTCGGCGCTGGCGGCTCCGGGCGCGCGAGTGCCTAGCGCGGTGCCGCGCGGGGGCGGGGAGCGGGCGGAATGGGTGGCGGCGGATCCTCGCGGTCAAAGCGCTCGAGCCGCTCGGCCGCGTCGGGAAAGCCCATGCGCCATTCGCGCACGCCGAGCCCGACGAGGAAGACCGCGGCAAGAAGAAGGAGCAGCTTCAATTGCGGGCGCGAGTAGCTCATCGCGTCCAGCCTGCCACGTCCCCGCGCGTGCTTCTAGAGTGTCAGTTCGGATACGTCGGGGTGTATCCGGTCGGATTCACGAGCAAACGCTCCAGGCTCGCGGTCCTCGGGTGCGCGAGGATTGCGGATTGTTGTGTCGTCCAATCGGTCCACAGCTCGCCGGTCCCCTCGGGGAAGCAAGTGCCCATAGACAGCCAGAGTGAAGGCTGGGGAGTGGTGCCCGAGCTGCTCCTGCACGTACTTGAGGGGTTCCCCGGCTTCGATGAGCAAGCTGGCGAACGTGTGACGCAGGGTGTTCGGTTTGCGGTAGCGCAATCCTGCCCGGCGCAGGATCGGTGTCCACTCATGGTTACGGAAGCTGTCGTCGTGGACGGGTGCACCGTTGGGCATGGAGAACACCCGCCCGGGGGCGGAGCGGCCCGCTAGTGCGGCCTCTGCTTCCTGCAAGCTCTTGAGTGAACCGCCCCGGGTTTCCGGAGACCTGTTTAGTTGACTCCCGCCACCATGGCGGGAGTCGGCCGGCTCCGATAGTAGTGCGCCTCGTACTCGACAGGTGGCACGTACCCGATCGGCTCCAGGAGTCGCTGCGTGTTATGCCAGGACACCCATTCGAGCGTGGCAAACTCGACATCCTCGAGGCCATGCCAAGGCCCCCTGCTCCGGATGACCTCCGTCTTGAACAGCCCAATCACCGATTCGGCAAGCACGTTGTCGTACGAGTCGCCGACGCTGCCGACCGACGACTCCATACCGGCCTCAGCCAAACGCTTGGTGTACCGGATCGAGAGGTACTGCCCGCCGCGATCGCGATGATGCACGACGCTCCCGGGCGCGGCGCGAGACCAGAGGGCTTGCTCGAGCGCATGGAGGGCCAGGTCCGTCCGCAGCGAGCTCGACGCGCGCCAGCCGATGATCATCCGGGCGAAGACGTCGATCACACACGCGACATAGACGCAGCCACGCCACGTGGCGACGTACGTCAGATCCGCCACCCACAACTCGTTGGGACGGCTCGCGCTGAAGTCGCGATCCACCGGATCGGGCGGACGCATCGCGGCATCGTCCGGCATCGTCGTCTTGCACCGCCGGCTCCGGACCGCCCCCTGGAGTCCCATGGCCCGCATCAGGCGCTCGACGGTGCACCGCGCCACCTCCACCCCTTCGCGATGCAATTGCCACCAGACCTTGCGGGCCCCATAGACCCGGACATTCTCGCGCCACACCCGATCGACGAGGGTCCGCAGCGCAGCGTCGCGCTTCGCACGCGCCGGCAGCAAAGCCGGATTCGCCCGGCGGGCCTCGTGCGCGTAGTACGTCGACGGGGCGATCGGCAGCACGCTACAGATCGGCTCGACCCCGTACGCGTCCCGATGCGCGTCGATGAACGACACCATCACCGCGGTCGACAGTCGAGCTCCGCCTGCGCGAAAAAAGCGGACGCCTTCCGGAGGATCTCATTGGCCTGCCGCAGCTCCCGGACCTCCCGCTCCAGTCCCTTGAGGCGCTCGCGTTCGGCGCTGGTCAGGCCGCCACGAACGCCCTGGTCACGTTCGGCCTGGCGCACCCACTTCCGCAGGGTCTCCGCCGAACAGCCGATCTTCGACGCGATCGATCCGATCGCCGCCCACTGGGACTCGTGCTCCGCTTGGTGCTCCACAAGCATGCGGACCGCCCGCTGCCGAACCTCCGGTGAGTATCTGCTTGCTCTTCCCATGACCCCATCCTCTCAAGAAATGGGGTCTCCGGGAAACCCGGGGCGGTTCACAAGTCGTAGGGGTGGCCTCCCCGAGACGAGCTATCCTACCCTGGCTGTGAGAAATCCCAAGCGGCAGCCTATGCCCAAGCCGCGCACATCAGCCCGGTCGTCGAAGAAGGTTGCCCAAGCGGCCATCGCACACCAGGGCCAGCCGGTGCTCGGTGGGGAGGCCGAGGTGAAGCTCACACTTCGCGTCACCCTGAGCCGCACCCAGGCCGAGCGCCTGACAGTCCGTGCCATCAGTGAGGGAAAGAACTTGAACGCGCTTGTAGGGGAGATTCTAGAGACCGCGCCTACCGAGCCGACCGCTTGAACCCGCCCGTCTGGCTCGATGAACACGGCCAGCGAGCCTCGGCACGCCAGCATGGCACGGGCGCATGATCACTCCGCGCTAGCCTCGTCGCGTTCTGCAAGCACCGGGGCCAAGAAAAGGAAGTGGAGGTGAGATGAAACGTATCCTTTCGGCTGTCGGCATACTTGCGTCCGCCTTCTTCCTCACAGCGGGTTGCGTGTCTACGCTCGTCGGAGTCGTGTGAGGTTCGGAAAATGCTCGGGCCGACGTTTTCGAGCAGCGCGAGATATGTTTGATCGACTGGTCCGAGTGGAGTTCGCGCGACAAACTTGGAAAATCCGAGGATGTCGCACATCGCCACGAAGTACGGTCCTTGTTCCATATGGCCGCGAGTCTAGCAGTACAGACGGGCGAGGGCCAACGTGTCCAGCGTGGGCTCGGTTATGGTCTACCTCCAAGATCTCTCAGCTTGGCGTCAAACTCTTCCTTGCTGATGTCTCCACGAGCATATCGTTCCCGCAGGACAGAAACGGCAGGATCGGATCGGGAGCCCTCACTGGCCTTCCTCAGCCACCGGATACCCAGCACAGCAGCGACAATGCCGAGAATCACTGGCGCAAGGTTCAGGAGAGCCCAGCCCAGCAGGACGAGAAGGAACACGCTCACACTGGCCACCAGATCGGGTGGTGCGCCCAATGCTCCTCCCACATTCGATCCTGGGCCCACACCGGAACGGCAAGAACGAGGCTTGTAAGTAAGAGCGGAAGGGTAAGTGCTCGCATTGCGGAGAGCCTCCTTCGGCTGCCCAGTTGACCGCCTACTCGATCACCTCATCTGCCCGCACCAGCAGCGACTGCGGGATCGTCAACCCAAGTGCCTTCGCGGTCTTGAAATTGATCTCCAGCTCGAACTTCGTTGGCTGCTCGATGGGCAGGTCGGCGGGCTTGGCGCCCTTGAGAATCTTGCCCACATAGGTGGCGGCACGACGGAAATTGTCCAAGAGGCTCACGCCATAGGATATGAGACCCCCGTCGTTCACAAACCATCTCTGTCCGTACATGGCCGGCAGCCGGCTCGTTGCGGCGAGGTCAATGATCCGTCGTCGATGGACAGTTTCGAAGGGTCCAGGAGGTACGAGGAGCGCACCAACTCGTTCCTTCGTTATTGCGGTGAAGGCGGCCTCAAGATCGTTCTCACTCCGAACCCCTGTCAATCGCAGCCCCACGCCCAATGCCCGCGCCGCAGCCTCCAGCTCCTCCGGGGTGAGTAAGCTCCCCGGATTGGCCAAGTCGAACAAGTAGGCGACCCGGGCGGCCTTCGGAACGACCTCCTTGAGAAGCTCCAGTTGTTTGCCCTGTAGGTCCCTGCTGGCAATCATGGTCAACCCGGTGACGTTTCCCCCAGGATGGGCGAGGCTCGCGACAAGTCCGGCTCCAACGGGATCCCCGCTCATTGCCATGACGATAGGAATCGTCGCCGTCGCGCGCTTGAGGGCGCCAGTTGCCGCGTTACCACTCGCCACGATGACGTCGACCTTGAGGCCGACCAGCTCGGCCGCGAGACCGGGGAAGCGCTCGATTTCCCCGCCTGACCACCAATATTCAAAGACGATATTCTGGCCTTCAACGTAGCCGAGTTCCCTCAGCCGGTGCCGGCACGCGCCCCACGGCGTCGAAGATTCGCTCCCAAGAACATCTGCCCGGTACACCTTCCCCGGTTGCGGTGCCCCGGCGGCGAGCGGCGCGGCGAGGAGGCCGCCCGAGATCACCGCCATGAACGTTCGGCGGTCCAGCGGGTACGTGGCGCAGTAGGTGGACTGCGGGCGCTCCATGGCGGGGGCTATCGTAGCCGAAGGGGAGCGGGTGGGCCAGAGTGCAATGTCGGCTTGACAACGGCAAGGTGCCGAAGGAGTGCGAATCGATCTGCTCGTTTATGAACGTCAGTCGACAAAGGAGGACCCAACATGAAGTGGCTCGGACTCGTGGCGTTATCGTGCGTTGTGTTGTTCGCGTCGGCTGGTTATGCTGCCGCGCAGGTCGCGGGCTCAACCCGGCTCGGTGTCGCCGTCGAGGAGATGAGGGCAGTGGCGGTCGGGTGGAGTGCGAAGAAACAGATCCTTCGCCAGCCTGTCTACAACGAGCAAAAGCAGAAGGTCGGGACTATCGACGACCTCATCATCACCCCCGACACTGCGGTCTCGTTCGTCATCGTCGGCGCGGGGGCTTCGTGGGCGTTGGCAGGCACGACGTGGCCATTCCAGTGAACCAGTTGAAGCAACTTGACGGCAAGTTCGTGCTGCCCGGCGCGACCAAGGAGGCGATCAAGGCTTTGCCGAAGTTCGAGTACGCCAAGAAGTAGTGCTTTGGCTTGTCAGCGCCACGAGCGTCGGGCGTCGAGTCTGCCTCGGCGCTCGCGGTGTCTTGAGGGTGATGCGGTCATGATGCACGATTCACCGCCGGACAAGCCCGGAGCCCTCGTGAGCGAACAGGCCCCTGTGGGAACGGTGATGGTGAGCGCGGCTGTGCCGTAGACGGGCTTACGAGGCGTGCAACGTCAAGAGTCCGGTACGGGGCGATCAGTCCGGGACAAGGACCACGCGCAGGCGGGTAGGGATGCCGACTGGACGGGCGATGAACTCGGCGACGTAGGCACGATAGCCGGGACGAATGACTGTGACGGTGCGCTTCCCGGGCAAGATCGGTACCTGGCCACGGCTTAAAGTTCCCGCCTTGCCGAGCCATCGACCGTCGAGGTAGACGTCAGCATCTGGCGGCGTCACGTCGATGACGAGGTAGGTGCCATCCTGGAAGAGCGGACCCCGTGGACTGCTGGCGCCCGGTGATGGCCCTCTCGTAGGCGGGGCCGACGATCCACTGGCTTCGGCGACGGCTGCGGAGCGCAGTGCGGCCACCAGAAGCAGGACGAGGACTAAGAGCGTAGAGCGCGTCTTCACCTTACCGCACGCAGTTGGCTAGACTGTCCCACCAAACCCAGTGGCCAGCAGGTAGTCCGGGGCCGGTACGCCGGCCGCCCAATGATTCTATCCCCTAGCCTCATAGTAGCCCCAGCCTGCTGGTTGCAGTCTGCATTCACGCCCCGCCAAGGGGGAATCCGGCAAGTCGGGGAGAGCGCGGGGAGTACGTCGCGCATCACTGCTGCCGCATAGGGTCCACGATGGCGGCCTGGTCAGATACAGCGCTTCAGCCGGCGGGCTCTTTTCCCAGGTCGAAGGCGTCGTGGAGGGAGCGCACAGCCAGCTCGGCGTACTTGTCCTCGATGACGCACGAGACGGCGATCTCGGAGGTCGAGATCATCTGGATGTTGATGTTCTCCTTCGACAGCGTCGCGAACATGCGCGCGGCCACGCCCGCGTGGCTGCGCATGCCGACGCCGACGATGGAGACCCGCGCGATGCGGTCGTCGGCCGTCACGCCGCCGGCGCCGATGTCCTTTGCGACGGCGCCCAACACCGTTTCCGCCCGCTGGCGATCGCCGCGGGGCAAAGTGAAGGAGATGTCCGTGGAGCCGTCGCGCCCGATGTTCTGGACGATCATGTCCACGACGATGTTCTCCTTGGCGAGCCCTCCGAAGACCCGGCTGGCGATGCCTGGGCGATCGGGCACGCGCAGGATGGACAGCTTCGCCTGGCCCCGGTCATGGGTGATGCCCGTGACGACCACGTCTTCCATGCTGTGATCCTCCCTGGTCACGAGCGTGCCCGGATCCGGCTTGAAGGTGGAGCGGACGTGCACCGGCACGGCGAACTTCTTCGCGAACTCGACCGAGCGCGTCTGGAGCACCTTGGCGCCAAGGGCGGCCATCTCGAGCATCTCGTCGTAGGAGACGCGCGCGAGCTTCCGCGCCTCCGGCACGACGTTGGGATCGGCGGTGTAGACGCCGTCGACGTCGGTGAAGATCTCGCAGACGTCGGCCTTGAGCGCCGCCGCCAGCGCGACGCCCGTGAGATCCGAGCCGCCGCGGCCGAGCGTCGTGATGTCGCCCGATTCGGTCATGCCCTGGAAGCCCGCCACGACGACGATCTTGCCCGCGTCGAGCGCGGCGTGGATGCGCTCCGCCGTGATGCGCCGGATGCGTGCCCGCGTGTGGGCGCCGTCGGTGACCACGCCGACCTGCGGCCCCGTGAAGGAGCAAGCGGGGTGGCCCATCGAGTGCAGCGCCATGGCGAGGAGTCCGATGGTGACCTGCTCGCCCGTGGCGAGAACGGTGTCCAGCTCCCGCGGATCCGGGGCGGGCGTGATAGCGTGCGCCAGCGCGACGAGCGCGTCGGTGGTCTTGCCCATGGCGGAGACCACCACGACCATGCGGTGGCCCTTCGCCGCGGACTCGGCGACACGGCGGGCGACGTTTTTGATTTTCTCGGGATCGGCGACGGACGAACCGCCGTATTTTTGGACGATCAACTGGCTCATGAGGGGGTCATCGTACACGACCCCTCAGCGAGGTGTAAAGGCAGCCGACCGAACGACTGCTAGCGGGGCAGTCGGCGGCCGCGCGGACCGGGGGGACCAGGAGAGCCACCTGGGCCTCCGTGGCCTCCAGGCCCGCCGGGCCGCCATTCCGGTCCCACGCGATCCTCGCCCTCGAAGCGCCGCTGGCCGGGTCCCGGCGGGCGCTGACGGTACTGCTCTCGGGCCTGCTGGCGCTGCTCCGGCGTCATCTGACGCCAGCGCTCCTCTTGCCGCTGGAAGCGCTGGCGCTGCTCGGGCGGCATGCTCTGGTACTGGCGGGAGCGCTGGAGGATTTGCTGCTGCTGCTGAGGCGGCAGCCTCTGGAAGCGCTCGTGCGCCGCCTCGAGCTGGCGCTTGCGCTCCTCCGGCAGTGACTGCCAGCGCTGGAAGTTCTCCATGACGCGCCCGCGCTCTTCCGGAGGCATGTTGCGCAGCCGCTGGAGGTTCTGGCGGGCGGTCTGCCGGTCCTCGGGCGAGAGGTCCTTCCACTGGCGGTAGTTCTCTTGCGCGCGCTGGCGCTGCTCCGGCGTCATCTCCCTCCACCGCTGAAGATTGCGCTCCGCCAGCGCGCGCTCCTCGGGCGAGAGGCGCTCGAGCCCGCGAACGGAAGGATCGTCGGGCCGGGCCGGCGCGGACGACCGAGGCGGAGGAGGCGCCTGCGCCAAGGAGACTGCCGGGACCGCCAGGCAGACCGCGAGTACCAGAGCCTGGAGCCAGTACGTCGAGCTATCTTTCAGCACGGCACCTCACCTCCCTCTAGCCGACGCGCCCGGGAGCGTCGCCCCATTCGCCTGCGGCTGGCTATTGGCCCCTGGGAGTGTCTGCAGCATCCGCAGGCGCTCGAAGAAGCTCATTCGCTTCGCGATCTCACGGTCGCGAGCGTAGTTCGCGTTGTTCAGCACCTCGAGGTCTCGAAGTAACTCCGCATCGACCTCTTCGCCCTTGTCCGGGACGGTCGACCCCGTCCGGGGCGCTTCGGCGGCTTCCGCGCCCGCCGGCGCCAGGCTCATCAGCGCCGCCAGCCACAGCCCGGCCCGGCTGCGACGCGCGCTCGGATCGAAGGTCATGGGCGCGGCTCATCCCTTGCGGCGGGCCGGCAGGCTGTCCAGGCGCTCTATGACGTCGAAGTCCTCGAGGACGTCGAGATCCTGGACCACGTCGAGCCGGGCGATCATGTCCAGACGACTCGCCAGGATTGCATTCTCCATCGCGGCCGAGTCCCCCGGGATCTGACCGTTGCCAGGCAGGCCGATGTAGATCAGCACAGCGACGAAGCCGGCGGCCATCGCCACCTGAAACGGGCGGAGCGGCCAGCTCCAGCCGGCCCACCCGCGGCTCCCGCGCCGCTGGAGTTTCTCGCGCAGCTCGGCCCGATAGGCACCCCAATGCACGGGCGGCGGCTCGGGCACCGTGCTCCTGAGTAGGGCGATCAGATCCTTGAACTGGTCCTCCGGCAGCTTGCTCATCCTTTATCTCCCCCGCTGATATCCCCACCGCTGGCATCTCCCGCGCTGGCGTCTCCCACGCGGCGCTTGAGCGCCGAGTACGCGCGGTGCAGGTGCACGCGCACCGTCGCCTCCGACAATTGGAGCACGACGGCGATCTCCTTGGTCGACAGCTCCTCGCGGCACTGGAGCAGGACAGCCGCCCTCTGCTGCGGCGAGAGATCCTCCACCGCCTTCCACAACTGGCTCATGCGGTGATCCGCCACCATGGCATCCGTTGGATCGATGAAAGGAGCCGCGAGGCGTTCCACGGAGTTGCCCGCATCGCGCTCGTCATCCCTGCCACGACCCCAGCCGACCAACCGCCGCCAGCCCCGACGCTTCCGCTGGTGGTCGAGGCAGCAGTTGACCAGGATGCGGTAGAACCAGGTCGAGAACTTGGCCTGACCGGCAAAGGATCCTGCCGACTCGTGAAGCCGGATGAACGCCTCCTGGGAGCAGTCCTTGGCATCCTCGCG
>WNFV01004974.1_pt1 | contig 21564 bp, 21 predicted proteins | sample 5400101 | NCBI WGS metagenome assembly WNFV01 (sample SAMN13153361, study PRJNA577476) | soil metagenome | isolation source: 115 cm soil or saprolite under grassland replicate 1 | place: USA:California | collected 2016-06-15 | reverse complement strand
TGGAGCTGGTGCGGAAGCTGGAGGGAGAAGGGATCGCGGTCGCAGTTTCTCAACCGAGGTTGCTTGCCGAAGAGGCTCCGTACGCGTACAAAGACGTATCCCAGGTGGTACGAGCGTGTGAGGGGGCGGGCCTGTCCCGGATCGTGGCCAGGCTGCGCCCCGTGGGGGTCGTGAAGGGATGAGAGCAGTCGTCGAGACCGAAGCGGCCGCGCGCCGCGGGGAGGAGCGGACGGCCGCCCGCCGGACCAAGGTGGTCATCCGGCGGGTCGACCCATGGTCCATCCTCAAGTTCTCGCTGCTCTTCTACTTCTGCCTGATGCTCGTTTTCCTGTTCGCCTTGCTCATCCTGTACTGGCTTCTGGGCGTCACCGGGGTGCTCGACTCGGCCGCCAGGGTGCTGTCCGACGTGGGATTCGGAGGCGACGCGGGCTTCTCGTTCCACGGCTATTGGATCTTCTCCCGCCTGTTCCTGATCGGCCTCGCCGGGGTCATCGTGTGGTCGCTGGTCAACCTGCTCATCTCCGTCCTGTACAACCTGATCTCGGATGTGGTGGGTGGAGTCCAGGTAACGCTTGCCGATCGACGCTAGGCTCCGCGCCGGGCCACCCTCAGCAGCGCTCTTTCGTTGACACCCTCGCGAGCGCCCGCGTACGCTTGGCCCGCGAGCGAGGTTCGCAACGATGGGCCTCTTTGGGCCTGTAGCTCAGGCGGTTAGAGCGCATCCCTGATAAGGATGAGGCCGATGGTTCGAGTCCATCCAGGCCCACCCGACGCTCTAGGAGGAGACATGGGGGAGGAAAAGAAGCGCGGGAAGATCAGGAAGTTCTTCCTGTTCGCCTTCTTCGCCGGACTGGCCACGGCCGCGGTGCAGCTCTTGAAGCGCCGCCGCGGGGCCGGCTCGGAGGAGAGCGAGTGGCAGGAGCTTCCTCCACCCGGTAGCTGACGGGGGCAAGCATTTCGCTTTGGCAGGGCCTCCCACCAGGGAGGCCCTGTGGTTTCCTCAACCAACCCTTCCTTGTGGCCGACATAAGGAGCGAGTCGTCTTCCAGGGAGGGGCGTTCCGTGAAAGGGTTCAGGGTCGAACAGGGCGACGTGCTGCTGTCGATCCAGATGGTACTCACGCGCGAGGAAGAAGAAGCGCGGCGCCGCCTGCCTGCCGCAGGGACGCCACAGCACCCTCCTCAGCCAAGGGTTGCCACCCATCGGGTCGCTCCCACGGCGGGGCGGCCCGTTTCCACGTCCGTCCCGACCGCCCCACACGCTCCCCTCCGGCCCTTGCGACCGGCATCTTCGGCGATTCCTGCTCCAGCTCCGATCCGGAACGGGAAACGGCTGACGGGGCCTCTCGCCATGGTCGATGCGCTGACCGGCGTCGGGACGCTCCATGCCCTTCGGCGTGACCTCATGCTCGAGCAGGCCTGGCCTCTGGCGGGCCGGCGGGTGCCGGTCCTGATTGCCCTGGAGGTCGCAGCTCTCGACCAGATCCGCGTGGACATGGGCGCGGAGGCGGGCGATCAGGTGCTGAAGTCCCTGGTGGAGGTCGCTCCTTTCGCCCTACGGACCCAAGATCGCATCTACCGGTCGGGCCGCAACCAGTTGACCCTGCTGCTCCCCGGGACGGACGGTGCGGGCGCAGAGTCCGCCCGGAGCACCCTGGAGAAGGCCCTGCACCGACGCCTCGCTGGACGTGGCTACCCTCCGATGCGCCTTGCTGCGAGGAAGCTCGACCCGGTCGCCCTCGCCAGCTGATCCACCCCCGAACGATTCGTCGGAGCTGCGCCGGAAGGCCACCAACCGCCCCCTAGCTGGATGCTTGCCAACCGGGCTCAGGCGTCGCACCATAGGTGCCACGGGAGAAAGGAGGTGGTCCAGCTTGCATAAACAGCACGCGACCCCCGAGGTGACTGGCTGCTAGGCCGTCCCTCGGCGGGCCGGGGCTGACCGCCCCGCCCGTCCGCCGGTGGAGCCGAGAGGTAAGCGAAAGGGCAAGCCTCCTGACAGGCCGGCAGAATCCAACCAGATCACCGCACCCGCGGGTCCCGGGCTGGTCGACCGGGCGAAGCCGCCGAAGGCGAGAGCACGAGGCGACCGAAGAGCTCGCGAGTCATGGGTACGGATCACGAGGGGCCGGGCTGGGCGCCCGGCCCCTCGTGCTTGATGCCTACACTTCCCGCGGTGACTACAAAGCGTGATACGTCCGCATGGGATGTGGCATTGAAGCCGGCCGACGCCGCCGGCGTCTCGCTGGTGCCGGTCCATGGGATTGCCGGCGCCGAGAGGGTCGCCGCCATCGTGGAAGCGCTGTGGGGGGCGGGACAGATGCCCCCGTCGTTGATCCGGGCCTTCGACTACGCAGGAACCGTGATCCTGGGCGCCCAGGCAGCCGGTGACCTCGTGGGGTTCGTCCTGGGATTCCCCGGGCTCGACGAAGGTCTGCACATGCATTCGCACATGCTCGGGGTGTTATCGACCTGGCAGTCGAGAGGGGTCGGATACGCGCTCAAGCTCGGGCAGCGAGCAGCATGCCTGGACCAGGGGCTCGAGGAAGTCAGGTGGACGTATGACCCGCTGGTGGCTCGGAACGCGTGGTTCAACCTCATGAAGCTGGGCGTCGTGGCCACCGGGCTTCTGCGCGGGTTCTATGGACAGATGGACGACGAGATCAATCGAGGCGACCGGAGCGATCGCTTCGAGGTTCGGTGGCGGCTCGAGTCCGATCGGGCGCACCGGGCTCTCCGGGGGGAGTGGCCGGAGGCTTCTGCGGGTCCGCTCCTGCTGGACACAGAGGGTGACCCGGACACTCCATATCCCCGAGAGACTGGCGCTGCTCCCGAGGACGGAGCCATTGTCCGCGTTCCCCTCGACTATCACGAGGTGCGCCGGCGAGATCCGGGGCTGGGTGTCGCCTGGCGGGAGGCGTCGGCCCGTGCTTTCGAGGCATGCTTTCAGTCCGGGCTGGTGGCCGCGCGGATCGCCCGAGATGGCAGGTATATGTTCCAGCCCGCGGCGGAGGCATTGAAATGAGCGCATGGGAAGCGACGTGAGAGGGGGAACGAGGTCCCTCGTTCGGAGCATCGAGCTGCGTGAAGTTTCCCTTCCTCTCGTCCGTCCGTTCCGCACGAGCTTCGGAGAGGAGCGGGGGAAGCGGGCAATCCTCGTCCGGGCCGTCCTGTCGACCGATGGGGGAGAGGTCGAGGGATGGGGTGAGTGCGTCGCCTCGTCGGATCCCCTGTACTCGGAGGAGTGGCTGGAGGGTTCCTGGCTCGTCCTGGCGAGATATCTCTGCCCCGAGCTGCTCGGAGGGGGGCCGTTCGACCATCCCTTCGCGGTCGAGCAGCGGCTGGATGCCATCCGGGGTCACCCGATGGCCAAGGCGGCGCTGATCGCGGCGGTCGTCGACGCGTGGCTCCGAGCCCGGGACGAGAGCCTGGCCGGCTTCCTCGGTGGGGTGCGTGACCGAGTCCCCTGCGGCGTCAGTGTGGGGATCGCTCCGACGGTCGAAGCCCTGCTCGAGGAGATCCAGGTATATCTGGATCGCGGGTATCAGAGGGTCAAGTTGAAGATCGAGCCCGGCCGGGACCTGTCGGTGGTGGCGGCTGTGCGCGCAGCGCTTCCCGAGACCCCTCTGTCGGTCGACGCCAACGCCGCATACGATCTGTCCGCGGTCTCGCTGTTCGAGGCGCTCGACGAGCTCAATCTGCTGATGATCGAGCAGCCACTGGGCCACGACGACTTCCTGGATCACGCTCGGCTCCAGCAGCGCCTCCGGACCCCGATATGCCTCGACGAATCGATCCGCTCCGAGCACGACGCTTCGCTGGCGATCCAGCTCGGCTCGTGTCGGGTGGTCAACATCAAGCCAGGACGGGTGGGGGGTGTGTTGGAGGCGAAGCGGGTCCACGACGTGGCCTCGAAGAGCGATGTGCCGGTCTGGATCGGGGGCATGCTGGAGACTGGAGTGGGCCGGGCCCCGAACCTGGCCCTCGCCGCCCTGGGCGGAGTGCGTTTCCCGGGCGACACCAGCGCAAGCGACCGCTACTTCCCTCAGGACATCACCGAGCCGTTCGTGCTGGCGGCGGACGGGACGATGGCCGTGCCGGCAGGGCCGGGCATCGGAGTCGAACCTCTCCCCGATCGGCTGGCGGCGTGCACCGTGCGCGTCGAGTCGGTCGGCTCGAACGAGTAGGCGTGGGACCCGTTGAAGCCATGAGCGGTCTTGAGAAGCTGTGACGGCTTCGTGGTCTTCCGTCCGTGGTCATCCGCCGATGGCCCGGGGATGCTAGAAGTAAGCGGATGATCGGGGCACGCGTGACTCGGTCCAGGGCGCTCCTGGTGCTCGGCCTGGGTGCCGCCCTCCTATTGATTGCGGCGGCCGCGTCGGTGGCCCGGCCTTCCTCCGCGCCTTCCCTTCCGCCGGTTTCCTCGGACCGCCTGATCGCATCTACTCTCCGAGTCCTCGCACAGGATCCCTCGGTCTCGGGCCATCTGACCGCACATCTCGACTTCGGACTGCCGTCCATCCCGAACGAAGGGCCCGGCGCCGCCCCCCCCAAGGCTGCAGGGTTCCTGGCCTCTCTCACCGGGACCCATCGATTGCGTCTGTGGACCTCCGCAGACGGCTTTCGGCTGGCCGACCTACTCGAGGCGTCGGAGCGAGCGATCTTCGTCTCCCGGACAGACGCGTGGGCGTGGGACTTCGACTCGTTCACCGCCTATCACCTGGGCCGGATCCCCCAGGGGCATCGTGGGCCGGCGCACGAGGGCGATCGACCTGGGATGGACTTCGTCGATCCGCTGGCGCTGACGCGACGGGCGCTGGACGCGATCACGCCCTCCACCCGAGTGAGCGTCACGGGGACGACGAGAGTGGCCGGCCGCGACGCGTACGTTCTGAGGTTGGAACCGAGGACGCCGGCGACCCTGGTGGGGAGGATCGAGATCGCCGTCGACAGCGAGCAGCGGATCCCGCTCCGAGTGATGGTGATACCCCGCGGCCGGCGGGGCGCGGCGATCTCGGTGGCGTTCGCCTCGATCTCGTTCGCATCGATCAAGCCGTCCGTTTACGGCTTCACGCCTCCGCCAGGCGCGAAGGTCCGGGACCTGTCGCGTGAGCTCGGGGGGAAGGGAGGCACGGACCAGGGGACCAGAGGCTCCGAACGCGAGGAGTATGGCCCCGGGGATTTCCCCCGTCTCTTCGGCCATGACTGGACGACGGTGATCGCGCTGCGAACTCCGCCCCTGGCGACCCTGCGGGGGGTGGGGGAGGGCTTCGACCCAACGGCGCTGCTTCCGCTGTCGGGGCCCCTGCTCTCGATTCGCCTGGTCAGCGATACGGCGAGCTGGCGGCCCTGGATGCCCTCGACCTCACGATCGAGCCTGGCGTGCTGTACGGATTCCTGGGGCCGAACGGGGCGGGCAAGACCACCACCATCCGGATGATCCTCGGGCTGATCTTCCCCACCTCGGGAGAGGTGGACGTTCTGGGCGAACCTATCTTCGGTGGATCTCCCGGGCAGCGAGCATCGGCGGTGCGCCGGGTGGGAGCCATGATCGAGGAGCCTGCCTTCTGGAGCTACCTGTCGGGCCGACGAAACCTCGAGTACTTCGCCCGCGCGTCGGGCCCAGCCGCAGATCGCACCATGCGCCTGGGAAGGATCGACCAGGTGATGCGGGTCGTCGGGTTGGATCAGGCGGCGAACAAGAAGGTGAAGGCATACAGCCAGGGCATGCGCCAGCGACTCGGGATCGCCCTCGCGCTGTTGGGTTCGCCCAAGCTCCTTGTGCTCGACGAGCCCACGAACGGGTTGGACCCCCAAGGGATGCGGGAGATTCGCGTGCTCCTTCGGCGACTCGCCGACGATGGCACCACGATCTTCGTGTCGAGCCACCTTCTGGCCGAGGTCGAGGCGATGTGCGACCGGGTCGGCGTGCTCGCCAGGGGGAAGCTCGTCGCCGAAGGCCCGCCGTCGAAGCTGCGGCCCAGCGCCGACGTCGTTCGGGTCGAGGTCGACGACCCCGAACGGGCTCGGATCATCCTTGCGAGCCTCGAGGGCGTGGCCCTGGACGGGGCCGAGACATCACCTCGCACGCTCCGGCTGCGGCTGGCCTCGCCGGCTTCGGCCGCGGGGGTGAACTCGGCCCTGGTGGCGGCAGGCGTGGCGGTGAGCGCGCTGATTCCAGAGCACGAGAGCCTGGAGGACGTCTTCGTCAGTCTCGTGGAGGGCGCCGATGTTCCGCGTTGAGATCGGCAAGTCGTTGCATCGACTGCGGACCTGGGTGTTCGCCGCCGGCCTGGCAGGACTGGCGGTGCTGCCGGTGGTTGTGCTGGCCACGTCGAACGACGCCGGAGGAGGACCGCTGTTCTTCGACCTGATCCGGCGAAATGGACTGTTCGCGTCGCTGACGGTCATCGCGTTGATCCAGCCGTTCTTCCTGCCGCTGGGTACGTCGATCCTGTCGGGCGAAACAGTGGCAACTGAGGCGTCCGGTGGGACGCTTCGTTATCTGGTGGTCCGACCGGTCGGTCGGGTCCGGCTCATCGTGTCGAAGTACCTGGCGGTCATGACCGAGGTGGCGGCGGCCATCGTCTGGGTGATGGTAATCGCCCTGGTAGCCGGGGCCATCGCCTTCGGGTACGGGCCACTGCCGACGCTATCTGGGACGACGCTGACGGTGGGGCAGGGGCTGGTGCGGATCCTGGCGGTGGGCGCCTACGTGCTGTGCGGGATGACGGGGCTGGCCGCGGTGGGCGTGCTCATCTCGACCCTCACGTCCTCCGGCGTCGGGGCGGCCGGCGCGACGATGGCGATCGCCATCGGCAGCCAGATCGTGGACAGCCTCCCCGCCGTGCAGTCGATCCACCCATATCTGATCAGCCATGACTGGTTCGCCTTCGCCGACCTGTTCCGCTCCCCCGTGGAGTGGGGAGCCATGGCCCACGGACTGTTGCTCGACGCGGCGTATCTGGTCCTGTTCCTGGGGGCGGCCATCGCCGTGTTCAGCCGCAAAGACGTCGTCTCGTAGGCGCTCACGGCGGCGTCATTTCCGGACGATATGCTGGTGAGCATCGGGGGTGTAGCTCAGCGGTAGAGCGCTTGCTTTGCAAGCAAGAAGTCGAGGGTTCGACTCCCTCCACCTCCACGTAGTCCAAGCCACCCGGTCGTGATTGGGGAGAGCCACGATCGTGAAGCAGCTGCGGGGCTCGACGCCCATCCCGATGGCGCGGCTATGGCGATTGGTCACTCGCCCGCAGCCCTCGCGGTGTTCGTGAGCCGGTCTCTCGGGCTCAATACTCCTTGGTCTCGGTGGCTTCGACGATTCGCGTTTGCGGGGTCGACGTGATGATGCCCGGCACCCGACCCCACACGACCCGCATGGCAGCGAGCAAGGCTTCGGCCTCGCCTGGGGTGTTGAACTCGAGGTCGATCATGACGTAGTTGGGGTCGTCGATCGGGCGCAAGATCCGGTACCGGCGGACCCCCGACTTCTCACGGCCGACGGGGTCTCTGTCGAAAGCCTCTTTCCAAGTGTGGTACTCCGCGACGGGGTGTTCGATCCGCAGGATGGACATCGCGCCTCCTCTCACTCAGCGACCAGCCACGAATGGTTCGGCGCTGCCTTCTCATATATCCGCTACAGGAAAACTGTATCGAAGACGGTGGTACTGTATCAGAATGTCTCAGGGTGTCAAGCGCCGCCGGTACGACTCGCCTCGACGCCGCGAGCAGGCGCGTGCCACACGACGGGCAATCCTCGAGGCGGCTCGTGAGCTGTTCGTTGAGCGGGGCTACGCTGCCACTGCGATCGACTCGATCGCCAGGCGTGCGGGGGTATCGCCGGAAACGGTGTACGCGGCTTTCCGGAACAAGCGGTCGGTGCTCGCGCAGCTGATCGACGTGTCGATCGCCGGGGACGACGCCCCAGTGCCCATCGTCGAACGCGGCTGGGTCCAGGAGATGCGGGAGGAGCCAGATCCGCGGCGTGGGCTGCAGATCCTGGCGAGGAACGGACGGCTGATCCTCGAAAGGTTGACCCCGATCTACGAGGTTCTGCACGGCGCCGCGGCCGCGGACCAGCAGATCGCTTCCCTCTGGAGGCGCTACAAAAGACAACGCCTCGAAGGCCAGCGCGCTTTGCTACGCATCCTGACCGAGCGCAACCCCTTGCGGGAGGGGCTCACGGCGAAGGCAGCCGGGGACATCCTCTTCGCCATCGGAAGCCCGGAGACATACGGGCTGCTCGTCATCGACAGGGGCTGGTCCGCGGATCGATTCGAACGCTGGTACGCGGATACCCTGGCCCGGCTCCTGATGGCATAGAAGGCGGGATTGCGACCGAGGCATCTGGATAGCCTTCGGGCTCTATTGCCGGTTCGGGCCGTTTTCCGAAACCCTATCTTTCCTGATTCCCGGACCGCGGTCGGCCACCAAAAGGCAAGTGCCTGGGTCGCGTAGTGCGCAACCCCAGGCACTCGTTCCTTGCAAGCGGACGGATCAGCAGGCCGCTTCTGCCAGTTTCTGATTCACGGAATGGATCGCACCATTCCTGACCGTGATTTGGTAGTAGTACAGGCTGGTGAACTTGGCTGCTGCCTTGGCCAGCTCGGTCAGTGCAGCCTTCCGATCGCGAGGTGCGTCGCAGCCATCGGCGAATGAGATCCGCAGATGGCGGGCGACCAGGAGCGTGCGCAGCCGGCTGTTCTGGTTGCGGACGTAGATATACAGACCCTGCGCCTCGCTGGGTGACCGGCCATCCTCGATGGCGGCGGTGACAGCCGCGTCGTTCTCGAAGACCTGGATGACATCCACAGTGATCCTTGCGCTTCGGACGTCGACATCGCGGATATAGGTCGGGTAGGTGCCATCGGCCAGGATCGGGCCGACCGGGGTGATCGGGTTGACCGACCGGTTCACAGGCGACTGCCGCGTCACGGCGGCGACTCCCGTCCGGGAAGGCACTGCGATCGATGGCTTGTGCGCCTGCGCGGTGGGTGACGACCGACCCGCAAGGGCGGCCGTGATGCCTGTGGCAGCCAACATCAACGCCAGGCTACCGGCACCGAGCAAGACCAGGCCACGGTGGCGCCTGGGGGTGGCCCGCGCGAGTGGGCGAGCCGCCTGGTGGAGTTCGGAATTCTGCATGGTGTCTCCCGTCCGTCACGCCTGGACCGACCAGGCTGGGGTGCTTACGGAGGAGAGACTGGTCGGCTCCGGTTACCGACAGCTCTCCGACACGTAACGGCTTGGCGACACCAGACGAAGACGAGGACCAACAGATGCGGCGTAGAAAGCGACGGCGGAGTCAATCGACGGGACACTCACGCCTAAGGAGTTGCCCGCCCCTCTTTCCTCTTCCTCTCGTAGACCGCGGGGTCCACGGCGTGGCGATAGGCCAGGCTGATGCGCGGCCCCGCCATTGCCACCTTTGGAACTCCGTGCTCCCAGGTCCGTTGCGTCTTGCCGCCGGTCACCAGCAGGTCGCCCCTGCCCAGCAGGAAGGCCCGCGATCTCCCGCCACCCTTTGGCCTCAGGAGGAATTTGCGGGGCTCGCCGAGCGAGACGAGCGCGACGATCGGGTCCTCGATCTCCTTGGCAATGCGGTCGGCGTGCCACGCCACGCTGTCGCGGCCGTCCCGATACAGGTTGAATCCGACGGAGTCGAATTCGCGCCCATAGCGGTCGCAGAGCACCAGCCTGATCCCTTCCAGGATGGACGGCTCCAGCGGCTCGCCCGACTCGAGGCTCCACGGAGTCGTCAGCCGCGGCTCGAGAACGCGCTTGTCGTACATGTGCCGAGATCGCTGCTGCCACCTGCGGCCGTTGAGGATCTCCTCGAACAGGCGATCCGATCCGGAGACCCACTCGGGCGCATGGTCGACCCACGATTCCGGATCGACGTGGATGCGACGCAACCGCGTGAAGGACCTATCGAACTCGACGGGCTCACCGATCGAAAGCAAGGAGGGCTGCCAGACCAGATTCGGGGAAGATGACATCGACACAGAATCTACCCGTTGGCGTCAAACCGCCGTCGCGTAAGGTCTCTCACACCTACGCGCAAGTCCCCCCGTTACACTCAGGCGCACCACTCTCAGGAGGACACCACAATGACCGTCGTCCGAAGCACAGTGGTCGATCACGTCCTGTTCGTGGTCAAGAATCTCAAGGCCAGTCGGGCCTTCTACACCGCTGCCCTGGGCCCGCTCGGGTTCAAGGTCATGTACGAGCAGGAGGATGGGCTCGGTCTGGGAACTGACAACGCCGACGACTTCGCCATCTTCGAGGGCAAGCTCGGCGAGCCCACGACTACGGCGGCGCACGTCGCGTTCGTGGCCGAGAGCAGGGAGGCGGTCGATGCCTTCTTCGAAGCAGCCATGGCCGCCGGGGGCACCGAAATCCGCCGCCCCGGAATCCGACCCGAATACCACGCCGGCTACTACGCGGCATTCGTCTACGACCCCGACCGGAACAATGTGGAGGCCGTCTATCACGGCCCTCATTGACCAAGCGCCGGCCCGAAACGGCTCGGAAGGCGCCCTAGTCTGTCCAGGCGATGTCCGTCGCCCAGTGGAGGGTCTGGGCCGTCCGCCGGTCCCGGTTCAAGGCCCGATGCATCAGCCGCCACGCCCTGGCCGGCGAGTTGTTCATTCCATGGCATGGATCCCTGGACTGCCGGCAGGCCGTGGTCTGGGACATGACGCCGGCGATCCACATCCGGACCCCATGCTTGCGAAGTGAGTACAGGCTGAGCCGATACCACTGCTCGGCCATGATCCCGTTGGGTGTGTAGATCTCCGGCAGTGGCCGGGCGCTGTGGGCACCCCACGCCACGTACCAGACGTCCTCCACCGTCCACGCTCCAAGGCAATTCCCCCGGGGCGGGCAGGCGGCGGCGTCGCCGTAGTCGTAGTAGGGCCATTTGGCCACTGAGCCGTAGCCGTGGACCCACGCCTTGGTCCGCCTCGGTCCCCCCCAGCTGAGCTCGATGTCGTTGGCGCCCGCGAAGCGCACACTGTTGATGTACGAGTTGCCCGCGGCCCACTCGTTCGCCCGGTTCACCATCTCGGCCCACGCCCGGCCGTGCGAGAAGCTGACGCCCCGCCCGAAGTTGCTGGTGCCAAGGGCGACGGTCAGATGCGTCGACGCGTTATCTCCCTCCATGCAGCGCCACACGCCTCGGGCATACGATTGCGCTGCCTGCTGGATGGCCGAGGTTGGGTGGAAACCGCGGCGGAACAGGGATGCCCCCCAGCGGTGGGCCCGGCCCTTTCCCTTCTTGGTGGGGCGCCCGAAGTCGAGGACGACGATCGAGCCATCGGGGTCGGTGGAACTCCGAAGGCGTCTGCCCTCTGCGCATCCGAGTCGAATGAGCTTGGCGCGGTTCGTGGTCTTGATGTACTGGCTGAACGCGGTGCCCGGGCGACGCACGGCCGACCCAGATTTTCGAGCCCCCAGAGAACGGCCCCACACGTCCGGCTTGGTCGCGGGGGCGGGAACTGCCTGGGCTTCGGTGTCGGGCGGGCTGGCGATTCGACCCTCCAGGAGGTTTGCCGGGGATAGTTGCGCCGGGGGTACGACGATCAGCGTAGTGACCACAATGCAAAAGACCAGTGCCTGCAGCGCCGCCAGCTTCGGCGGGCGCTGTGATGCTATGCGGTTGTGACCACCGAGCCGCTCTTGATCAGACGGCACCGGGGCGCGGGTGCTGTCCATCCTCGCCTGCCCCCCTCGTTACCAGGTGAGGTCGGGGGATGCTCCCATGTGCTTGAGCCCGCGACAAGACAGTGAGGCATTGTTTGGTCGGAAGTTCACAGAATGCCCCCGACCGGGCGGCTGAGCCACGATGGTTGGGGAGATGCCGCGAGTGAAGGACTTCTCACACAGGAGAACGGGGCGACGTGGGTGGTGTTCCCCAAGGGGAGGAAGGACCTGCGCGAGGCGGACTTCATTTCGTGCCGGGGTGGCCGCCGGGCTGGTCGACAACAAGGTGGTCAGGTTCTCGGACACGCACACCGCGGTGCGATTCGTCATCCCGCTCGCCCGCCGATAAGAGCTGTCGGGCCGCTCATTGTGCCTGTGGGCACTGCCTCTCCTCGTCGGGTAGCCTCGGGAGCCGTGAATACCTTCCTGGTCACGGGGGGCGCGGGCTTCATCGGATCGCACCTCTGCGATCGGCTCCTGGCCGAAGGCAAGAAGGTCGTGGCCGTGGACGACCTCACCACGGGCCGGATCGCGAACCTCGTTGTCGCCAGGGGCTACGGACAGCAGTTCACCTTCCACAACATGGACATCCGGCTGGAGGAGCTCCGAACGGTGTTCGAGCGGCATCGGCCGGAGGTCGTGATGCATCTGGCCGCTCAGGCCTCCGTCCCCACCTCGGTGGAGGATCCGGAGCGCGACGCCAGCGTCAACGTCATGGGCCTGCTGAACGTCCTGGAATGCGCGGCGGCGACCGGTACCAGGAAGGTCGTGTTCGCAGCCTCCGGAGGCACACTGTACGGCGAGCCCAAGAGCATCCCGGTGAAGGAGGGCGCCCGTAACCGGGCCAGGCCGATCTCCCCCTATGGCATCTCCAAGGCCATCGCCCTGGACTATCTGAGCTTCTACCAGCGAACCCGCACGGTGGACTTCGCCGCCCTGGCGCTGGCGAACGTCTACGGACCGCGTCAGGACCCGTTCGGGGAAGCGGGGGTGATCGCGATCTTTGCGGCGAAGATGCTGGCAGGGGAGACGCCGACCATCTTCGGCGACGGCGGGCAGACCCGTGACTTCGTGTTCGTCGATGACACCGTTCACGCGTTCTCACTCGCGGCGGATCGAGGAGCCGGCGCGGTGCTCAACGTGGGTACCGGGGTGGAGACCACGGTCAACGGACTCTTCGAGCTGATGGCGGCCACGGCTCAATTCAGAGGTTCCGCCAGCTACGGACCCGAGCGCCCGGGAGATCTTCGCCGGAACGCCCTGGACCCGTCCTTGGCCGAGAAGGAGCTCGGATGGCGGCCTTGGACCTCGCTGGAGGAGGGGCTCAAAGCCACCGTGGAGGCTCTCCGACCTTCCTGACCCCAGAGCCATGCGTCCCGTCGAGTGGAAGCTGGAAGCAGCTAGGCTCACTATGCGTTTCAACAGGTGACGGCGCCATTCATGGCGTCTCGAGGAAGCCATGAGCGAATACGAGGACATCGATCCATCGGCCCTCGGGCCGAACATGTGGCTGGTCGACGAGATGTACCGACGCTATCGGGAGAACCCCGAGGCTGTGGACGAGAGATGGCGCGAGTTCTTCGAGGACTTCCGTCCTCGCCTGGGGGATGTGGACGCCGCCACGACTGGCATGGTGGCCGAAGCGGTCCGTGAGGTGGCCAAGGCCGGAGCTTCGAAAGGGCCGGAGAAGGCCCCGAGCCCTGCCGATGGGCCTTCGCAGGCCCCAGCGGCTCCCACCAAGCCCATCCCTGAGGGTGCGGAGCGGATCCGGTTCGGGGCCGAGCGGGTCGTCAAGAACATGCAGGCGAGCCTGGAGGTGCCGACGGCGACGTCGTTCCGTTTCATCCCCGCCAAGCTCCTCGAGGAGAACCGCCGAGTGATCAACCGGTTCCTGTCGGCCGGCGGCGGCGGGAAGGTCAGCTTCACCCATCTGATCGGGTACGGGGTGCTCCGGGCCCTGGAGTCGGTTCCCGTGATGAAGTCGAGCTTTCTCGAAGCGGAAGGCCAGCTGTACGTCCTGCGCCGAGAGATCGTCAACCTCGGGCTGGCCGTGGACGTGGAGAAGGAGGACGGCTCGCACAGCCTCTTGGTCCCCAACATCAAGGCCGCCAACGACATGGACTTCTCCCAGTTCTGGGCGGCTTACGAAGACGTCATCCGGAAGGTCCGCACCAACAAGCTGTCCCCCGACGACTTCTCCGGGACGACCGTGACGATCACCAACCCGGGGACCATCGGAACCCAGCTCTCGGTCCCCAGGCTTCTCAGCGGGCAAGGCCTGATCGTCGGGGTCGGCCGGATCGACTATCCGGCTGAGTGGCAGGGGGCGGATCCTTCCACACTGGCCACCTTGGGCGTGGGCAAGTTGATCGGGGTCACCAGCACGTACGACCACCGCGTGATCCAGGGCGCGGAGAGCGGGCTCTTCCTGGCGAAGCTGGAAGAGCTGCTCACGGGCGGCGATGACTTCTACGAGGACGTGTTCGCCAGCCTCGGGGTCCCGTATGAACCGATCCGCTGGTCGCCGGACCAGGGCGCGATCCTCGGCCAAACCGGAACCGATGGCTACATGGAGAAGCAGAGCCGCGTGCTTCGACTGATCAACATGTACCGGGTCCGCGGCCATCTCATCGCCAATCTCAATCCCCTGGGCAGCGAGACGGTCCTGAAGCACGAGGAGTTGGATCCCGGATTTCACGGTCTGTCGGTGTGGGATCTGGATCGGGAGTTCTTCGCCGATGACCTTCCCGGTGAACATCGGCGTTCCCTGCGAGAGATCCTGGACCTGCTCCGCGATGCCTACTGCCAGACCGTCGGCATCGAGTACATGCACATCCAGGAGCCCGACCAGAAGCGATGGGTCCAGCAGCGCGCCGAGGGTGTTTCTCGAGAGCTTCCCCTCGACGACAAGCGGCACATCCTGGAGCGGCTCAACGCGGCCGAGGGGTTCGAGAGGTTTCTCCATACGAAGTACGTGGGCCACAAGCGATTCAGCCTGGAAGGCGCGGAGAGCCTCATCCCCATGCTCGACTTCCTGCTGGAGGATGCATCCGAAACGGGCGCCGAGCAAGTGGTCATGGGGATGGCGCACCGGGGACGCCTGAACGTTCTGGTCAACGTGGTGGGGAAGAGCTACGGACGCGTCTTCCGGGAGTTCGAGGGCGACATCGATCCTGAGACGGTCCAGGGTTCCGGCGACGTGAAGTACCACGTCGGGGCGACCGGCAAGTTCACCGGGCGCAACGGCAAGACGGTCACCGTCGAGCTGGCGTCGAACCCGAGCCACCTGGAAGCGGTCGACCCGGTGGTCGAAGGCATGGCCCGAGCCACCGAAGATGCCTTCTTCGGACAGGATCGGTCCAAGGTCCTGCCACTGCTGCTGCACGGCGACGCGGCCTTCGCCGGGCAGGGAGTGGTGGCGGAGACCTTCGGCATGAGCGGCCTGCCGGGCTTCAACACGGGTGGGACCGTGCACATCGTGGTCAACAATCAGCTCGGGTTCACCACTGCGCCGTCGGCCGGCCGGTCGAGCGTCTATGCGACCGACATTGCCAAGATGGTTCAGGCCCCGATCTTCCATGCCAACGGCGACGACCCGGAGGCCTGTGTCTGGGTGACGAAGCTGGCCCTTGCCTTCCGGCAGGAGTTCCGCAAGGACGTGGTCATCGATCTGGTGTGTTACCGGCGGTACGGGCACAACGAAGGCGACGACCCCAGCTACACCCAGCCGCTCATGTATCGAGCGATCGACGAGCATCGTTCGGTTCGGAAGCTGTACATGGAGAAGCTGGTCAACCGGGGCGACATCACCGTGGACGAGGCTGAAGCCGCACTGGAAGACTACCGGAACCGCCTGGACGAAGCCTTTGAGGAAACGAAAGAGAGTGCACCGCCCGTGAGCGGGCGACGCAGCAGTCGCTCCCGTCGGCTGGGCGTCCTGCCGCCCATGGCGACCGGCGTGGACCGCCAGATACTCGAACGGATCCTGGAGAGGGTCACGTCGTGGCCCGATGATTTCCACCCGCACCCGAAGCTGGCCAAGCAGCTCGAGCGGCGCCGAGACCTCCTGGAGAAGGACGCCGTGGACTGGTCGCTCGGCGAGGCGCTGGCGTTCGGGTCATTGGTCCTGGAGGGGATCCCCGTGCGGCTCACCGGCCAGGATTCGCGACGGGGGACGTTCAGCCAGCGCCACGCGGTGCTGGTCGACTACGAGACGGATCGCAAGTTCTACCCGCTGGCCCATCTGTCGGACGACCAGGCTGCGTTTCTCGTGTATGACAGCCCGCTGAACGAGTTCGCCGCGCTCGGATTCGAGTACGGCGAATCCGTCGTTGCCAAGGATGCCCTGGTGGCATGGGAGGCGCAGTTCGGCGACTTCATCAACGAGGCCCAGGTCGTGGTGGACCAGTTCATCGCATCCGGCGAGGACAAGTGGGGACAGACCAGTGGGCTGGTCGTCCTCCTGCCGCACGGCTTCGAGGGGCAGGGCCCCGAGCACTCGAGCGCCCGCATCGAACGATTCCTTCAGCTGGCAGCGGAAGACAACATCCAGGTGGCCGTCCCCTCAACGCCGGCCCAGTACTTCCACCTCCTCCGCCGGCAGGTGCATCGAGACATCCGCAAACCCCTCATCGTCTTCACGCCGAAGTCGCTGCTGCGCCTGCCGGCTGCCCGAAGCCGAACGGACGAGTTCGTCTCCGGGCACTTCAGGGAGCTTCTCCCCGAGGCTACCGAGTTCGCTCCTGACAGCGTCCAATCGGCGGTCCTCTGCTCCGGCAAGGTCTACTACGCCCTCGCAGAGCGCCGGGCGAAAGAGGGGCGGAAGGACGTGGCCATCCTGCGACTGGAGCAGCTCTACCCCTTCCCCCAGGACCAGATCCTGGAGGCGCTGAGCAGTTACCCGAATCTCCGCCACGTTCGGTGGGTGCAGGAGGAGCCAGAGAACATGGGCGGGTACGCGTTCGTCCACGCCAGGCTGCACTCAGCACTCTCCAAGGAGATCGCCTTCAGCCACGCAGCTCGGGACCAGAGCGCCAGCCCTGCCGCCGGCAGCGCCACCCTGCACGAGCAGGACCAGAAAGAATTGCTCACCGCGACGTTCGAGGGCTTGTAACCGGCAGCTCGAAGGCTAGGACTGCCAGGAGACCGAGGCCTCCCCGTAGAAGGGATACGGCTGGTCGTCCGAGGTGAACACTTTCGCCTGCTGGTTCGGCCCGCCCGGGAGAGAGACGACCAGTGGCTGGTAACAGTCGACCGAGGGATCCCTTTTCACCGCGGGGGCGAACGAGGGTGGGACTTTTTCCTCGATGACCTTCTCGATGTCGAGGCTCGGGTCGCCGAGCGCCGCGCCGGCCTGCTGGTTCAGCTCCGACCAGGGATCCGCGCAGTCCTGCCGCTCGGGGTTGAGCGGCGTGTACTTCGGCCCAATGGTGCCGGTGAACGCAACGCATCCCGTGTCCTGGTCCGGCGTCGCCGTGAGGGTCACGCCTGAACGTGCCGTGAAGTGATAGCTCACCGAGAGCTTCGCCCCGGATGGCTTCGGCTCCGGCGCACACACGTGCCAGGTGATGGGCGAGGCCCGGTTGGCTTCGAGCAGGTGGTGAGCCTCCAGGTGATCGATGAACCCGCCTGGCGGGGCCTCACCGACGTGGGCCAGGCTGAGCAGCTGCTGATAGAGGTAGAAGGGGAAGGGTCTCGTGTTCGGATCGGAGAGCCGAGCGTGGTTCCCGAGATCGGCCGAGAGGGCCGGGTCCGGCGTGAAGAGCTGGGTTTCGAAGTATGGGTTGTAGAAGGCGTGAGACATCGTTGCTGACCCCTGAGGATGGCCGACCGCCAGGAAGGTCGGAGGATGCAGCTCCGTGTGGAAGTCGTTGTGCCCGCAGTCGACGATCCATCGACCGTGCGTAGCGATCCTGTCTCCCTGCCCCGGGACGTAGCCGGGCAGATAGAAGCCCTGCTCATTGTGAGGGAACAGGTCCCTCGAGAGCTCCCAGTGGAGCAGTCCCTCGGGCGGACCGTCGGCGTCGCCGCCCGCCTCACCAAGCCGCTGGGCCAAGCGCTGGTACGCCTTGTCCAGCTTGATGTCGGCGATGATGTCCTTGTCGAACGGGTGCGTGAAGGTAAGGTCGCCCTGAGAGAACTCGGATTTCGCCACCTTCCCCGAGACGTACATCTGCTTGCCGGGCACGATCTCGCCCCACTCGTTCAAGACTTTCGCCTGAGTCGGCGAGGAGACATGAACCAGCTCGACGCCGAACTCCTCGGTCGGAGAGCCGCACACCACGCCCGGGTTCGGCTTGAAGAGCGGCTGGTTGGCGAGGGCTGCGACGTTCTGGTCGAAACCGAGGACGCCCCCCACAACTGGCTTGTTGGCAGCCTTCTTGCCGCAACCGGCGAGCAGCAGAGCAAGCACGAGGAGGGCACTCGTGGTCGAAGGGATCGAAGCGACCCCCCCCAATCGCTTCTGCCGAAGCACGGCGGGAGCTTAGCTCGCTGCTCCCTTGGAGTGCCACGGCGGGAGATTGACGACCCTGGACCCCGGGCATACAGTCGGGGAAGCGTTTGTTACCGAGCGGTAGGTAAATGCAAGGATGATGAACGAACGCTGAGGAAGGAGTGCCTCCCATGCCTGAGATCCGTGAAGCCCTCATCGTGGAGGCCGTCCGCACGCCGATCGGCAAGCGGAACGGCTCCCTCAAGGACTTCCACCCGGTCGACATGCTCGCCGAGGTGCTCAAGGAGGTCGTGAACCGGGCCGGCGTGGACCCCGATCAGATCGAAGACAACATCACGGGGTGCGTCTCGCAGGTGGGGGAGCAATCCTTGAACGTCGGACGCAACGGGTGGCTGGCTGCCGGGTTCCCGGAGACGATCCCCTCGACCACGGTGGATCGCCAGTGCGGGTCCTCGCAGCAATCGATCCACTTCGCGGCCCAGGGCGTCATGTCCGGCGCCTACGACCTGGTCGTCGCCTCCGGAGTGGAGAACATGACCCGGGTCCCAATGGGGTCCTCGACGATGGGCGCGAACCCCTTCGGTCAACAGCTCTGGGCGCGATACGAAGGGAAGCTCGTCCCCCAGGGCATCTCGGCTGACCTCATCGCCACGAAGTGGAACATCACGCGCGAAGAGTCGGACGATTTCGCGTACCGCTCGCATGTCCGCGCCGCCAAGGCCACCAGGGAGGGATACCTCAAGCGAGAGATGCTCCCTCTCAAAGTGACCGGCGAGGGCGGTGAGCAGAATCTCCTCGATCACGACGAAGGCATCCGGATGGAGCCGGACCGCGAGAAGATGTCCACGCTGCCGCCCGCGTTCAAGGCGGACAACTTCGAGCAGATGTTCCCCGGCCAGTTGAACTGGACGGTCACGGCCGGCAACTCCTCCCAGATCTCCGACGGCGCCTCGGCCTTGCTCATCGCCAGCCGGGAAAAGGCAGAGGAGCTGAGGCTCACCCCGCGGGCCAGGCTCCTCTCGTTCTCGCTGGCCGGTGACTCACCCATCCTCATGCTCACCGCACCCATCCCTGCCACCCGCCGGGTGCTGGAGAGGGCCCACCTCGAGCTCGAGGACATCGAGGTGGTCGAGATCAACGAGGCGTTCGCCTCGGTCGTTCTGGCGTGGCAGCGGGAACTTCAGGTTCCAGAAGATTGGTTCCGGGACCACGTGAACCCCAACGGCGGGGCCATCGCCGTGGGTCACCCGCTGGGAGCGACCGGAGCCAAGCTCATGACCACCATGCTGCACGAGCTCGAGCGACGGGGCGGCCGATACGGGCTGCAAACCATGTGTGAGGGAGGCGGCATGGCCAACGCCGCCATCATCGAGCGTCTCGGGTAGGGAACCAGTTCACTCGGCTCATCGTGGCCGCGGCTGTTGACGGCCGCACCCCGCGTGCTCGCTTCGCTCGTCACGCTGTGGCCTCCCGGCCTACCCGCCGCGGCCGTTGCCCAAGTCGGTGGTTTCCAAGCCTGAGCCGTACCCTGATGGTGTGGTGGCCATTGCCGCGTGGCTTCTCTGGCTCGTTGCTGTCGTGCTGTTCATCGTGATCGCCGGGGTCGGGCTGGTCTTCCTGCGCGGGATCACCGCCGGCGCCCCGAAGGCGAGGATCGAGCCGGAGGACGTTGCGGAGCTCGACGTCTTCTTCGTCTGCCCGGAATGCGGAACCGAATTCCAGGTGACCAGGCTCGGGGAGATTCAAGTGCCTCGACATTGCGGCGAGCCGATGGCCGTCGTCCGGCGACCTCGGGTGAACCCAGCGAACAACTGAAGCGCTATCCCTCTGCGATCTCCTCGGCCTTTTCCCGGAGCTTGCGGAAGTCTTTGCGCGGACGATCCTCGGGAACCAGCGAGTCGGTTCGAGTGAATCCCCACCCCGAGAACTTCACACCGACCCGGCCATAGACCCTCTTGAGCTCGCCACCGCAGTTCGGGCAGAGGCCTGGGGGCGGAGCACCCATCGGCTGGATCTCCTCCAATCGGGAGCCACAGGTCCGGCATCTGTACTCATAGACGGGCACTTCAGCGCTCCTCCCGGGAGGTTTTCCCCAAATGTGGAAAACGACGGTGGAAATCACGCCTACGGGGTAGCCGCATCGCGCTTAGCGCCACTGTGTGGAGGCGCCGAAGCCCAGCGCGATCAGCCCCAGCCCGACGAACAGATAGAGGTTCGTTGCTTGTTTGTGGGTCCCCGGTATCAGGCCGAGGTAGTTGAGGACGATCACTATGACCCCAACGAACATGAGGAGGAGGATCGCCGGACCGAACCATTTCGGGCTCGGCTTCGGTTTCCTCTTCGGCGGGGGCTGATGCCGGCGCCGCTTGGCTTTGGATTTGGGCATGGATCAGAACTCCCGCTAGAGCCTTGGCATAGTATCAGCGCCGAGGTGCCGTTTAGCGGCTGACCTGGACGTTGGCTATCCGGGCAGTAAGTCGAGGCGGGAGTCGGTGGCGGCTTCGACAGCCGGCCTGGTGAACGGCAGCGGGTGGTACTGGCCGGTCGACCACAGCGGGAACAGATCCTTGAAGTGGGGGCTGGTCAGATTCCCCGACTGGCCGACCGTGTGCGTCCCGACAGAAGCGTCGAGGTCCGAGAGGTCGATGATCTGGCGCCAGCTGGGGACCACCACGGCGTCGTAACCGGCCCCAGGCTCGTACATTCCCTGGCACACGGTCTGCTCGTCTCCGCCCCATGCGGCCTCTCCCCCCGTGAACAGCTCAGCCAGATCCGGGATCCTGGCCAGCTGCCCGGCGAAACGGACCCGGTGGATGGCTCCCCACGACCAGGCGCTGATGTCCTCTCCCATCGCAGTGGTCAGCTCGTCCAGGGCCGTGCCGAGCGCCTTCCGCAAAAGGTCGTCCCTGGCCTTCACTCCCTCACCCCCGAACCACGTTGCGGTCGGGTAGGCAAGGATGTGGGGGAGCACCTGGTAATGGAACGAGTTGGTCCACTGGCGCAGTCCGAAGTAGTGGCGGTGGAGTTCCTCGCCGAGGCGAGGAAGCAGGATGGCGTCGCCGATCCGGCAGCTCCACACCTCATAGATCGCGGCCGCCGCCGAGTCTGCCCGGAGGTCGAAGTCCCATTCCGACAGCAGCGCCAGTGCCTCCTTCTGTCGGTCGTCGGTCGGCTCGACGCTCACGAGGTGCGGGACGATCTCGCGGGCCGGCAGCGAGACCGTGTCCGTGTGCATTCTGCGGAAGGACTCCACGTCGTGTGTCTGGGTCTCAGTGAGGAGTTCCACGACCCGGCGGGCTCGAAACGGCGGCAAGAAGTCCTTTCCGATCAGGAACGGGTAGGAGTCATCGTGGATCCGGTTGTTGGCGGTGGCCAGGAATCCCTCGTCCGGGTTGTAGGCGAAGGGCAGCT
>WNFV01006386.1_pt1 | contig 21570 bp, 22 predicted proteins | sample 5400101 | NCBI WGS metagenome assembly WNFV01 (sample SAMN13153361, study PRJNA577476) | soil metagenome | isolation source: 115 cm soil or saprolite under grassland replicate 1 | place: USA:California | collected 2016-06-15 | reverse complement strand
AGAAGCCCACGCCGGAAGCCGACGGCTACGGCGTGGGCTCTAGACCTCGCCTGCAGCTTCGCCAGTAGGTGCCGGACGTGCGACTTGACCGTCTCTTCGGAGAGGAACAGCATCCGGCCGATCTCACGATTGACCAGGCCCTCCGAGATCAGCTGGAGGACTTCGATCTCCCGCGCGGTCGGCTCCTGCTCGAGCTCCTTGAGAGGCGCCTGGAAAGGAAGGATCTCGGCGCTGCCGGTCCGTCTCGCCGCAGCCTGGTCGAAGCGGCGGGAGTGGTCCATGTAGCGGGTCAGGATGGCTTTACGCTCGGCAGCGTCCATGTATTGATGCCTATCGGCGCCCTTGAGAAGGCGCTTTAGCCCGTCTCTCCCCCCCATTCGAGGGAGTGCCGGTCACGAATCGCGGGCGAATGCACGCACGGAGCGGTTCGATCGCACCCGGAGCTGAACGAGCCCCATCTGCCCGGAATTCCCGTCAACCGTTCGGACGCGGCCGTTGTCGGGAGGCTCGACGAGCCGCCCCACGTGGTCGGCGGGGTCGCCGCTCGCCAGATCCCAGTCGAAGAGGACGAGATCGCCGCGCCAGGCCTCCTCCGCGGGAACGATCTGCAACCCGAAACGCCCCTTCTCCGCGGCGGTCAGCACGTCCGGCGTGTAGAGCGCGTTGAAGGAGCCGCGGCGCAGGCCCAGCGCCGCCGTCCGGCCGCCCTCGGCCAGCGCCGCGAGGAAGACCGCGAACGCGCACCACGGGAAGCCCATCCTGAGGAACCGCGCCGCCACCTCGAGCTCCGTCGCCAACGTAACGAGCTGCGGCACGCGGTCCGAGCCGGGCGGCTCCTCGCGCAGGGCCCCTGAACGCCCAGCGCTCGAGCAGGAAGGCGGCGCGGAGCGGCAGGTCGGCTCGGAGCCGGTCCTGGTCGTGGCGACAGAATGCCGGAGGGTCTTGGACTGCGGCGCGCCCGCTTCCACGCCTTCACCGCCGCCGCGGTCACCGGACCGTACTCGCCGTCGGCCTCGACTCCGAGCAGGCCTTGCAGCGCGGCCACATCGCGGCCGTGCATGAACGGCGAAGCAAGCCGGAGCGTTCGCGGCTTCGGTTCCATCTGACGGCGGCAGGATCATCACGCCGCCGCCCCGGCTACGTCAAGCCCAGCCCATGTCCTGGTAGCCGCTCGTCGTCGGCGCCGAGACGATCAGCAGGCGCACGGGCGTCTCGCCGTCGTTCCGCACCGTCCGCATCAGCGGCGGGGCGACCCGTGTGAAGGTGCCCGCCGGCGCCGGGTGCTCCTCGCCGTCGATCACCATTACGGCGTCTCCGTCGAGGACGATGAACACCTCTTCCTGGTCGCGCTCGAGCTCGTTGTGCTCGGGGATCGAGTAGCCCTGCTCGATCTCGACGACGTTCAGCCCGAACGCCGAGACGTCGAGGCCCTTGCGGACGAGCGACCAGCGACCGTTCTTCTCGCAGTCGTCCAGATGCCGGATCGTGAAGCCGTCGGCCATTGAGTCCGGGACGATACTACGAGCGGACGGGCACCGCACCGCTCAGCGCCAGGGAGTTGAGTGTAGGAAGATCGTCCGGTGACGACCGACGTCCACCAGCATCTCTGGCCCGAGCCGTTCGTCGCGGCGCTCTCCGCGCGGAGCAAGCCGCCGCGCCTTTCCGACGGCAACCTGTACCTCGATGGTGAGCCGGTCTGGCCGCTGAACCTCGACCTGCACGAGCTCGAGACCAGGCTTGCGCTCCTCGACCGCTGGGAAATCGACCGGGCGGTTGTCTCACTGCAGCCGACGATTGGCCTGGAACGGCTGCCTGCCGACGAGGCGCACGACCTGGCCGGAGTATGGGAGGCGGGGATCCTGGAGCTCGCGCTGGCCTCGACGGGCCGAATCGTCCCGCTCGCAGCCCGCAAGCCCGCTGAGGGCTTCGCCGGCCTCTGTGTTGCGGCCCCGGAGCTCCTCGACCTCGACGCCATCGAGCCACGGCTCGACGCTCTCGCTCGCAGCGGCGGCTTCCTCTTCGTCCATCCGGGCTCGGCCAACGCGCCGGTCGGCGCCCCGGACTGGTGGACGGCGATCGTCGCCTACACAGCGCAGATGCAGGCCGCGTACGCCTCGTGGCTCGCGGCGGGCGCGGCCCGCTGGCCGGAGCTCGACGTCGTGTTCGCGATCCTCGCCGGCGGCGCGCCGTTCCAGCTCGAGCGTCTGGCCGCGCGCGGGCACGACGAGCGCGGAGCGATGCTCCCGCGCGTCTGGTTCGACACTGCGACCTACGGCCGGCGGGCCATGGACCTGGTGTTGTCCACGTTCGGCGTCGACCGTATGATCTTTGGCAGTGACATCCCCGTTGTCGACCCAAAGCCCGGTGTCGAAGCTGTCCGGTCGTTCGGCGAAGCTGTTGCTGCTGCAGTCTTTTCTGAGAACCCCCACCAACTACTAGGGAAATGAACGACATCGCGACCTTGATCCAGGCGAGGGCCCGGGCCGGTCAAACGCTCGAGCGCACCGAGTTGACGGCCCTCGCGCGCGAGATCGGCATGAAGCCCGAGCTGTGGCAGCATCTCGTCCGTCACGATCCGAACGAGCGCTACTTCATCCAGATGTACCGCGACCCGAGCGTGGACGTGTGGCTCATCTGCTGGGACAGCGCGCAGGACACGGGCTACCACGATCACGACCAGTCGGCCGGCGCCGTGTACGTCTGCGACGGCACGCTCTACGAGGATTCCTTCTTCCGCGAAAGCGACGGCTGGATTCGCGAGCGCACACGCGAACACCAGGTGGGCGGAGGCTTCGACTTTCCACCCGCCCACATTCACGGCCTACGGCACTCGGGCGGGCCGCCGGCGACCTCGATCCACGTCTACAGCCCGGCGCTCTGGCGCATGGGCCAGTATCAATACGACGTGGACGGGATCATGGGCCGCATCTCGATGACCTATGCCGACGAGCTCGCCGAGGTGTCCGGCTAGAAGGCTCCTACAGCTTCTCGGCGTACGCCTGGTACTCGGGCCGGAGCGACGGGTCGGTGCCGAGAAACGAGTGCTTCGACATGTCCGCGCTGTAGCGGCTGCCGGGCGCCGTGCGTCCGACAGCCTCGGCGAGGCTCCGGATGTGGTGGGGCCCCGCACCGCAGCAGACGCCGAGGTAGCGGACTCCGAGCTCGAGCGCTTCGCGGCCGAAAGCAGCGATCTCGTCTCGCGTGCAGGTGAAGGGGTCGAGCGCCGTCGGGAACGGCCGGCCCTCGCGTTCGGGGTCGCGCAGCGATTGCATGCTCGGTTGCGCCGCATGGGTGCGGTAGGGGACCGGCAGCGCGGCGACGTGGCAGCCCACGGTCGCGCGCACGGCGCGAAGAAGCGGCAGCATCGTTCTCGGCCCGCGTATGCAGTTGAGGCCGACGACGTCGGCGCCCGCGTCCTCGAGCCGCTTGCACGCCTCGTCGGGTGGCCAGCCCTCGCGTGTGGCCGGATCCTGATGGATCGCGAGCGTGACGACTGCGGGGAGACCGGTCTCGCGCATCGCGTTCAGCGCGATCAGCGCCTCTTCGCCCCACGAGAACGTCTCGCCGATGACGAAGTCGACGCCGGCCTCGACCGCCCAGCCGAGCTGCTCCTCGAAGATCGCGCGCACCGTCTTGCGCGAGGCGTCTTCGGCCACGAAGACGTTCGTGTTCGAGAGGTCACCCGCGAATAGCGCTCCGGTCTCGTCGGCCACCTCACGCGCGAGGTCGAGCGCGCGGCGGTTCAGCTCCTCGAGCAGGTGCTCCTTGCCCAGCACCCTCAGCTTCTCGCGATGTGCGTAGTAGGTAAACGCCTCGACGACGTCCGAGCCTGCATGGACGAACTCGCGATGGAGCTCCGTGACGACCTCGGGGTGGTCGAGCACGACCTCGGGGACGAAGGCGCCGGCCTGGAGGTAGCCACGACGTTCGCATTCGAACAGGTAGCCCTCGGCGCAGATCACCGGGCGTTGGTCGAGCCGGTCGAGCAGCGACAGCTTGGCAGGGGTCGTCATCACATCCTCCTCGTGGTTAGCCGTTCGAGCTCGGCGCGCAACAGGTCCGGGCGCCGCTCGCCGGCGAGCGGCAGCTCGCGGCGACGGGCCGCGACGCGGTCGAGGTGGACGTCGGCGAGAAGCAGCGACTCCTCGAACCGCGGCGCCTCGGCCACGATCTCGCCGAGCGGATCGACGGCGTGGGAACCACCCCAGAACGTGAACCCAGCCTCGACCCCGACGCGATTCACGAATACGACATAGCACTGCAGCACGCGCGCGTAGAAGCGGGTCGCCTCCCGCCAGTACGCCTCGGCCTCCGGCACGGCGGTCGAGCTCGCCGCGGGAATGAGCAGGAGCTCGGCGCCGTCCTGCACGGCGAGCGAGGGCAGAAACGGCTGCCAGGCGTCGTTGCAGATCAGGACGGCGGCGCGCCCGAACGCAGTGTCGAACGCGCGGATCGACTCGCCGGGAGCAAAGTGGGCGCTCTCCTCGAACGGCGCGTAATCCACCAGGTGCAGCTTGCGGTGTACGTGAAGAGTTGCGCCGTCCTCGACGTAGGCCGCGCTGTTGTAGCGCCGCCCGCCGTCCCGCTCGTGAAAGCTGACGAGCGCGGCGACGCCGTCCGTGATTGCGGCCGTGGCGACGGCGGCGGTGCGGGAAGTGTCGTGGTCGACGGCGCCGAGCCTGTAGCCGCTGAGCTGGAGCTCCGGGAAGACGACGAGGTCGGCGCCGGCGGTGCGCGCCTCCGCCACCGTCTCCTGGGCTCGCCGCGTGTTCGCGTCGAGATCGCCGAGCCGCGAGTCGAGTTGGGCGAGGGCGATCCGCACGCCGCGCAGCCTACGTCGCGCGAGGACGCACGGCGCGGTTACGGTTGCGCGGTGAGGGCGATCGCGATCCGAGGAGACGAGCTGCGGCTCGAGGAGCTGCCCGACCCGGTGCCGGGAAGCGGCGAGGTGGTCGTCGCCGCCGCGCACACCGGGATCAACCCCGCCGACCTCGCGCAGCGCGCCGGCCGCTATCCGGCTCCGCCCGGCGCTCCCCAGGACATTCCCGGCCTCGAGGTCGCGGGCTGGCCGACCGGGTCGTCGTGCACGAGCGCCACGTGGTCGCAAAGCCCGAGCGCCTCGACGAGCAGGAGGCCGCGGCCGTGCCCGAGGCGTTCGTGACCGCGCACGACGCCCTCGTCAGCCAGGCAGGCCTCGGCGCCGGCGACGTGTTGCTCGTGAACGGAGCGAGCGGCGGCGTCGGCACCGCCGCGGTACAGCTCGGCGTCCTCGGGGGTGCCCGCGTGTTCGCGAACGTTCGCTCCCAGGAGGCGGCACTTCGGATCGCCGAATACGGCGCCGAGGTCGTCGGTCCGAGCGACGCGGTCGAGCGCGTCCAGGCCGTCGGGGGCGCCGACGTCGTGCTCGAGCTCGTCGGCGCGCCCAACCTGGCAGGCGATCTCGAGGCACTCGCGATGAAGGGCCGCGTCGTGATCGTCGGGACCGGCGCCGGCGACGAGACGCCGCTCTCGCTGCGGGCCTTGATGGGCCGCCGCGCGCGCATCTACGGCACGATGCTGCGCGCCCGGCCGCTGGAGGAGAAGGCCGCCGCGGTCCAGGCGTTCGGGCACGACGTCCTGCCGTTCCTCGCCGATGGGCGGGCTCGAGGCATCGTCGACCGTGTCTTCCCCGCGGAGCAAGCGGTCGAGGCGTTCGACTACATGGCGCAGCCCGGCAAGTTCGGCAAGGTGCTGCTCGCCTTCTAACCTCGCCGGGCCCGAACGCCGTCTTTGCTTTTTCGGACGCCGGAGTACACTCGCGGGGTGCTGATCGATTGCGATATCCACCTCGGCTACGAGACGCTCGCCGACCTGATTCCCTACCTGGACGCGCCCACGCAAGAGTTGGTGAGGGGCTCGGGGACGAACGGCCTGGCGATGCCGACGTATCCCTGGAATCACCCGTCCGGGTGGGACCGGCACGACGTCTACCAGCGCGGAGACGTGCCCTCGTCGGACTTCGTCTTCATCTCGCTCGACACACTGCGCGAGCGGCACCTCGACGCCTACGACGTCGATCTCGGGATCGTGGAGCCGGACGAGGCCGCGGTGTTCTCGGTCCTCCCGAACGCGCAGCTTGCTGCGCGCCTGTGCTCCGCCTACAACGACTGGCTCCTCGAGCGATTCCTGCAGGAGGAGCCGCGCCTGCGCGGGATGATCGTCGTGCCGGCGCAGTATCCCGAGGCCGCGGAGCGGGAGATCCGCCGCGTCGGCGGGCGCGACGAGTTCGTCGGTGTCTTCCTGCCGGGCGGCGCACGCGTCCCGTACGGCAATCCAATGTACGACCCGATCTGGAAGGCAGCCAACGAGTTCGCCCTGCCGGTCGCCGTGCACACGCACTACGAGAGCGTCGGGATCGCGGGCCCGGTCACGGCCGCCGGAATGCCCGACCACTACGTCGAGTACCACACCCTGTGCGGATCGGGCATGTACGGGCACTTCGTCTCGATCCTCTGTCACGGCATCTTCGAGCGCTTTCCGGAGACGCGGGTTGCCATGGTCGAGGGCGGGCTCGTTCCCTTCGTCGGCTTTCTCTGGCGCCTCGACATGGACTGGAAGGCGTGCCGGGCCGAGATCCCCTGGTGCAAGAAGCGACCGTCCGAGTACGTGTGGGATCACGTCCGGTTCGGTACGCAGCCGCTCGAGTCGCCGGACAACCCGGAGCAGCTTCTCGCCGCGGTCGAGTTCCTGCGCCCTTGGGACACGCTCATGTACGCGAGCGACTTCCCCCACTGGGACTTCGACGAGCCCGAGCAGACGCTCCGGCAGCTCCCGTCTGATTGGCGCGACAACGTCCGCTGGCGGAACGCGCACAGCTTCTTCCGCCTGCCCGCCCCCGCGCTCGTATGAGTTCGACCGTCCGCGAGGCGCGCCTGCCGCTGGACCAGGCGCCTGCAGAGGGCAGCGTGCGCATGCTCGACGTCGGCGGCCACCGGATCGGCCTCTACCGTGTCGACGACACGCTGTACGCGCTCGCCGACCGCTGCCCACACCGGGGGGCGCCGCTCTGCTCGGGTAGGGTCGCGACCCCGGTCGAGGCCCGCGAAGGAGCGCTTTTGGTGGGGAAGCCCCGGAGCATCGTGCGCTGCCCCTGGCACAAGTGGGAGTACGAAATCTCGACGGGGCGGTGCCTGGTCGACGAGGACGACGGTCATGCCGCGTGTGAGCGAGCCGAAGAGCTCCACGTCGACGGTTCCCGACCGTCTTTCGCCCAGCGACTCGTCGAGCGCACCTGCCACGGCGAGCGGGTCGTGCATGAAGGCGACATAACCCTGGCCCAGCGCCTCGTGCGCCTCCATCGAGAAGCGGAGGGCGTCGAAGACCAGGCGAACGATGGGGTTCGAAGCCTGTGTCGAAGCGCCGCCCGCGAGCTCGGCGAGGCGCTCGAGGTGTTCCGGGCGAAGCTCGGTCCGCTCCGTGACGTTGAGCCCGCAGATCAGCGGCTTGCAGTCGGCAGACGCGAACGCGTCGAAGACCACCTTGGCGGCCTCGGGGTCGACGAGGATGTTGAACTCCGCGGTCGGCGTCGTGTTGCCCGAGTACTCGAACGCGCCGCCCATGACGACCATCTCACTGGGCCGGCGGCGCGCCTCTTCGACGAGCAGGTCCGGCGCGAAGCGGCTCGACCGGGGCGCTTGGGCCTGCGGGAGCGTGGCATAGCCAAGGCCTTGCGGGCCGTGGCCGGTGGCCGTTCTCAGAGGGACGACGAGCGGTCCGAGGCTTCCCGGCCCCACTTCGACGCCGCCGGCGCCGCACAGCTCCAGGACGGAGCGTGTGTTCGCTTCCACCTGCGCCTGCGGGACATTTCCGGCGCAGCAGGTCACGGCGAGGAGCTCGACCTCCGGTGCGCCGAGCGCGTAGAGCAGCGCGATGCAATCGTCGACGCCGGTGTCGACGTCCATGATCAGCTTGAGACTCTGGTCCGCTTCCACTGCGGGCCGCATCATCGCTCACTGCTTCGCTCGCGCCTCGCGGAGACATCGGCGGGGATGTCGATTTTCACCGAGGCGCCCTCGACTGTGCTTCGAACCAGTGCGTCGAGGCTCAGCGCCGTGACCACCGATTCGGCGAGGGTGGGAGTCGGCTCTGCCTCTCCTCGGATGACTGCGGCGAATCGCTCGAGCTGGAGCCGGTAGGGATCTGCGGCGTCGATCTCGAAGCGCTCTTCCTGGAATTTCCCCCAACCGACGCTTCGGCTGACCTTGACGACGATGCGGTCCTCGATCCTCCACGCCACCGGAAGGACGACGTGGCCGGTCGTGCCGCTGATTCTCAGCTCGTGATCGAAGTCGCTCCTGGTGCTGCTCGTGACGATGCCGACAGGCGTGTCGGCGTACTCGATCCAGTCCGTAGAGGCGGTTGATCGTTCCGTACCGCTCGCTGCGCGCGCCGACGGCGAGCGCGCGTCGAGGTAGCGCATCGACGAAGTGGTTGCAGGCGTCGACGCAGTAGCAGGCCAGGTCGTACGGAACTCCCCCGCCGCGCTCCGCTTGCTGGCGCCAGTCACGGAGCGGATCGTCAGCCGAGGCCTCCTCCGGGTCGAACACGCTGAAGCACGCCCGGACGCTGTCGATCGCCCCTATGGTGCCTTCGGCGAGCAGCTGCTCCACCCGTCGGACCGCGGGGTGATGGCGATACATGAGCGCCTCGACGACCGTCGCCGACACTGCATCGGCGGCGCGGAAGACTTCGAGAGCCTCGGCGCGGCTGGTCGTCAGTGACTTCTCACAAAGAATGAAGCGGACGCCTGCCTCCAGGCAACCGAGTATCTGCTCACAGTGCTGCACCGGCCAGGTCGCAAGTAGCACCCCGTCGAGGTCGAGGTCGTCGACCATCTCCCGGTAGTCGCCGTAGACGAGTTCACACCCGTACGTCGCAGCCCAGTCCTCGGCCACGTCGGCGCGGGTGTCGCAGCACGCAACGATGGCGACCTCGGCTGACGCGGCAGCCGAGGGGGCGTGTCGGTGCGAGATGCCTCCACAGCCCACGATCCCGAGCCGCACCGGCCTTGCGTCAGATTTCTGTAGAGCCCGTTCCTTCACGTTCGGCTGCAGGTCTCCGGTCACGGCTAGATTAGGGCTAACAGCAGCCCCGGATCCAGGGTGGCCGGATGGCGGATCCGCGTCCGAGGAGCGAAGCTCCTCCGATGAAGGTTGAGCAGCTTACGGACACGCTTCGTCGTCTGGTTGCAGACCGTCAGGCGCTCCGCGACAGCAGCGCGAGCTGGGCTGAGCTCGAGCGCAACCGCCTCGAGATCGTTTGGCTCCAGCAGGAGCGCTCGCACGCGTTAATCGAGAGGCATCTGCCCGATTCACGCCCTCAGGCCGCATAGCCATTCCCTACCGCATTGAAGGAGGAAGGGCTCTGAGGGACTGCTTCTCGTCCATCGGTCTGCGGCGTTGGTGCTGAAGCACAGCCGTCACTTGACGGCCGGGCAGTCCCACAGCATGTCGCGCGGCCACACTTTGGGAAAAACCAAGCCGATCACCTCGCGAGACGCTCCGTCATCGGCGCCAGAGGCTTCGGTTGAAGGTGGTCGATGTCGGGAAATCCGGTAGCTGCGTTCCGCCGTACCTGCCAACGGGAGGGGAAAGGAGGTAGGCGATGCGAAAGCTGCTTTGGGGGCTTCTGCTCGTGGCGGTGCTGGCCGTCGTGGCAGTCGCCGCGGCCGGGCTGAACGGCACCTTCGGCACCCACTTGAAGGGGCGGTTCGAGGTGCCGGCCCGCACCACGCACGCGCAGGGCCAGGCGATCTTCAAGCTCAGCGACGACGGCCAGTCGCTCGACTACAAGCTGATCGCCTCGAACATCGAAAACGTCTTCATGGCGCACATCCACATGGCGCCGGTGGGGGTCAATGGGCCGATCGTCGTCTGGCTTTACCCGAACACGGCGCCTGTGCCCGGTCCGGCCGGCGGCGGGCGCACCAACGGCGTGCTCGCGGCGGGGACGATCACGGCGGCCAACCTCGTCGGGCCCTTGACCGGCCACCCGCTTTCAGACTTAGTCGCACCGCTGGAGAACGGCGGCGCCTACGTCAACGTCCACACGAACGACGGCGTCGACGGCGTCGACACCGGGCCGGGCGACTTCCCGGGCGGCGAGATCAGGGGACAAGTGCTCCGCTGAGCGGGGCGGCGGACGGGGCCGGCTACGCCTGCCCCGTCCGAGACCCCTTGGGAGTCGCGTCCCTAACCCGGCCGCGCTCTCTGCTTACCAACGCCCGAGAAGGCAACGCGCGGCGTGTCGCAGAATGCGGGAACGGCGACGCCGGCACTTGTGGAGAGGCCAGCGGCAGCAGCCAAGGCTGGGCCAGGCTCGGGAAGGTCCCCTGAGGCGTCGCCGGTGCTACGCAGTGGGCGACGTCCTGGTGGGCGAGTGTGCTCTCGCGTGTAGCGCATCCAGCGCTAGACGCCCGGCACAGAGACCGTGCCGCCGCTCGCGACGGCTTCCTCGCAGGCGATCACGACCGCCAGGGTTCCGGCGGCGTCTGCCGGCGTGCAGAAGACGCCCGAGCGGTCCCCTTCACCGACCGCCTCGACGAAGCGCCGCACGCTCCGTTCGATCGGATGTTGTCTGGTCGCCGCGTTGATCTCGCGGCCTCGCGAGACGCCGCTGAGTGTGAAGTCCGGGTCGAGCTCGAGGTGCAGCGACGACTCGCTCCCAAGCACGTCGACGGAGTATCTGCCGGGAAGGCCGCCTCGCGTCCACGCGATCGAGGTGGAGCCGACAGCGCCGCTCGCGAACCGCAGCGCGATCGCGGCGGCGTCCTCGATGTCTCCGCGCTCGCCCGCGCTCTGCGCGAGCGGGATCGTGCTCGCTGCCACCTGCACTGCGACCGCTTCGCCGCCGATCGCGCGCATGAGATCGATCGAGTGGCTTGCGCGCTCGAGCAGGTTGCCGCCGCCTTCGGAGCGGCTCAGGAACCACGGGCGGCTCTTCGTCGGGCCCGTCCCGATCCCTATCAGAAGGCCCAGCTCCTGACCGTCGATGGCCTCCCGCAGGTCGTCGAGCACTTCGATGCCGCGCCACTGGTAGCCGACCGCGCAGACGGCGTCGCTCCGGGCGGCGGCGTCGACGATCGCTCGAGCGTCGTCGAGCCCACGGGCGATCGGCTTCTCGAGGTAGACGTGAATGCCCTGCTCGAGCGCCTCGACGGCCATCTCGCGGTGCAGGAGCGGCGGCGTACAGACGAAGACGGCATCGGGCTGCTCGAGGGCGATCAGCTCGCGCCAGTCGGTGTAGGCAGGGACGCCGGCGGCGAGCTCGCGGGCACGCGCGCCGTCGAGGTCGCAGACGGCCGCGAGCTCGGCGTCGTCCAGGCGGCGCAAGGTCGCGAGATGCTGCTCGGCGATCCACCCCATCCCGATCAATCCGATGCGCACGCGGCGACGATACTAGGGCGATGCGACTCCAGGACAGAGTCGCGGTCGTCACCGGCGGAAGCTCGGGAATCGGGCGGGCGATCGCGCTCCGCTTCGCCGATGAGGGCGCCCGCGTCGTGGTCGGGGACGTCGTCCGCGAGCCGCGCGAGGGCGGCGAGACGACCGAGGCGCTGCTCGGCGGACGCGGCGTTCACGTCGACGCCGACGTGTCGCGCTCCGCGGACGTCGACCGGCTCGTCTCGACCGCGACCCAGCGCTACGGGCGGCTCGACGTGATGGTCTGCAACGCAGGCATTTCGGGCCGGCACTCCAAGCCGCTGCTCGAGACGACCGAGGAGGACTGGGATGCGATCATGGCGGTTAACCTGCGCGGCGTCTTCCTCTGCTGCAAACGGGCGATCGGCGAGATGGTCGAGCAGGAGCCGATCGGCGAGGCACGCGGCCGGGTAATCGTCATCTCGTCGCAGCACGGGATGATCGGGCCGCCCGGGCACGTCGCCTACGCCGTCAGCAAGGGCGGACTGGTCAACCTGACGCACCAGCTCGCGGTCGACTACGCGCGGCGGGGGATCCTCGTCAACGCGGTCGCGCCCGGAAAGATCTTAACCGGATCGCCCGAGCAGCAGAATCCCGACGCGCTCGCCTACTCGCACGCGCGCACACCGTTCCCGCGGCTCGGCCGGCCCGGGGACGTCGCCGGCGCGGCGCTTTTCCTTGCCTCCGACGACTCCGGCTACGTGTCCGGGATCAACCTGCTCGTCGACGGCGGCTGGATGGCGTACTGAGGCAGGCCGAGCGCGTCGAGCTCCTCCGCGTAGAGCCCGTCGCCCGCGAGGACTACCTGGTAGCCGGTTCGGCGGAACTCGGCCACGTGCTCGGCGACCTGCTCGAGCCAGGCGAGCGTGGTCTCGCGGTCGAGCCCGGGCGGCGGGAGCTGGATGACCCCGTAGCCCTGTGCGCCGAGCTCGTCGAGCAGCGGCTCGAGCAGCGAGTCTGCAACGACAGCGATGCGGCGGGCGCGGGGGTCGGCGTTCAACGGAGGATCGTTTCGAGGCGCCGCAGCTCCTCGTCGGGGTCGTAGTCCGCAAACCAGTGGCGGATACCCGTCGAGCGTGGTACCGGCAGGCCGCGCTCCTCGAGCTCGGCCTTCAACTCCTCGATGAAGATCCCGTCTCCGCGGACGAGCGTCGAGTCGTCCTCGCCGATGTCGGGCTTGCCCGCCCAGTGCGGGGCCGAGGGCGTGAAGTCGACGCCCATCGTCGGACTCGAGTCGACGCCGATCAGGACGATGTCGTCGCCGCCCGACGCGTGCTGCTCGATCACGGCCGCGACGAGCGTCGCGAGCCTCCGGCAGTGGGCGCGGTAGAGCGCCGTGTCGAATTGCTCGCGCACACCCCAGAAGCGTCGCGCGCCGCCGAACGCGAGCTCCGGGCACGGCATCTGGCGGATCGTGTAGCCACGCTCGCGCAAGAGGTCGATCACCGGCTCCCACATGCCGGGCCGCTTCGCTCCGCCCTCGACCTTTGCGTTCTGGTTGAGCAGGCAGTGCGCGATGAAGGCGACCTTCACGGCCTGCGCGCAGCCTTCGGTCCTCGTAGCGGCGTCCTGGCGCGGCCGATCGCGGCGGCGACCCGCTCCATCAGCTGCTCGGGCCCAACCGTGATCCGCACGTAGCCGTCGAGGCCGTACTCGCTGCCCGTCCGCACGAGCAGTCCGTCCTCCTCCGCGAGTGTCCTGGCGAGCGCCCTGTCGTCCTCGCCGACGAGAACCAGCACGAAGTTGCTCTGGGACGGCAACGGCTCGACACCGGCCTCGACGAGGCGCCGGCAGAGCAGGTCGCGGGCCGCCGCAACGGCACGACGCCGCTCCTCGACCAGGTCGATTCGGGTCAGGCACGCGCGGCCGGCGGCGAGCGCGGCACGGTTGACGTTGAACGGCTCCTGCACCACATTGAGGAAGCGCGCGAGCTGCGGGTCGACGACCGCGTAGCCGAGCCGTAGCCCGGCGAGCCCGAAGAGCTTCGAGAGCGTGCGCAACACCGCGAGTGGCCGCCCCGCCTCGACATCGCGCTCGCGGCCGAGACGTGACGCGGGCTCGACGTAGTCCGCGTAGGCCTCATCGACGACGACGACGCAGTCCTCCGGCAGCGCGTCGAGGAACGAGCGCCACTCGCCGGCTCGCGCAAGCGAGCCCGTCGGATTGTTCGGGTCGCACACCCAGACGAGCCGCGCGCCGGTCTCGCGCGCCGTCTCCGCGAGCGCCTCGAGGTCGATTCGGAGGTCTCGGAGCGGTACGCGGTGGACGCTCGCGCCCCGGGCGGCGCTCACCTGCGCGTAGAGGCCGTAGCTCGGCCGAGGGACGACGACTGCGTCGCCGGGGTCGAGGAAGAGGGTGGCGACCGTGCCGATGAGCGCCTGGGTCCCGTGCGCGGGCACGATCCGGTCGGGCGTCGTGCCGATCCAGGCGGCGAGCGCCTCGCGGAACTCGCGGTACGACTCCTCGGGGTACATCCAGACGTTGTCGAGCTCCGCGGTGACCGCCTCGCGCCACTCCGGGAACGGCTCGAAGAGGTCCTCGTTGCGGTTCAGCCGGACGATCTCGTCGACGCCGTAGGCGCGCCGGAGCTCGTCGGCGCTCGGCCCGGGGTCGTAGGGCTCGAGGCCGTGGAGCGAGGGGCGGACGAGGCTGGCCCAGTCGGTCATGAGCGTAGAGTACGCCCCGCTTGAGCTACGACCTCGTCGTCAAGGGCGGACTCGTCGTCACGGCCGAGGGGGCGTCCGTCGCCGACGTCGGAATCGTCGGAGAACGGATCGCCGCAGTCGGCGTTGACCTGTCGGGGGCCCGCGAGCTCGACGCGCGCGGGCTCTACGTGATCCCGGGCGCGATCGATGGCCACGTCCACCTGAACGATCCGACGTTCCCGCCGTACGCGCCGCCAACTGCGGACTCCTTCGCCACCGGCACGCGTGCCGCCGCGTTCGGCGGTGTGACGACCGTGATCGATTTCGCCCAGCCGGCAGTCGGCCAGCCGCTGCTAGAGGAGCTCGACCGGCGGCGCTCGGACGCAGACGGCGAGGTGGTGATCGATTACGGACTGCACCTGAACTTGCGTGACCCGGACCCCGCCCGCGCAGCCGAGATCCGCGCTGTCTTCGAGCGCGGCGTGCCGTCGTTCAAGCTCTACATGGCGTACGAGGGCTACCGGATGCCCGACGCTGCGATCTTCCGTGCGATGTTCGAGATCGCCGGGGCGAACGGGCTCGCCGTCCTCCATGCCGAGAACGACAATGTGATCGAGGAGCTCCGCCGCCGTCTCGCGGCCGAGGGCAAGACGGGGCCTCAGTGGCTGGCTGCCTCTTCCCCGCCCGAGGCGGAGGCCGAGGCCGTGCACCGCGCGATCGTGCTCGCGCAGCTGGCGGAGGCGCGACTGCTCGTCTTCCACCTCTCCTGCGGCGCCTCAGCGCGCGAGATCGAGCTCGCGAAGGAGCGGGGTCAGGCGGTCGCGGGAGAAGTCACCTCCCACGGGCTTACGCTCGAGCGTTCCGCGCTCCTCTCCGGCGATATGCGGGCGCAGTCGCTAGCCGTGCGCCCGCCGATTCGCGCCGCGGACGAGCGCGACGAGCTGTGGAAGGCGCTCGCGCGCGGCACGATCGACATCGTCTCGTCGGACCACTGCCCGCGCGTCCCGCGCGAGAACTCGCACTCGGCAGGCATCTCCGGGATCGAGGTACGGCTGGCGCTCGTGCACACGTTCGGGGTCGAGGCCGAGCTGATCGACCTGCCGCGCTGGGTCGAGGTCTGCTGCACGAGGCCCGCAGAGGTGTTCGGGCTCGACCGCAAGGGTCGCCTCCAGCCCGGCGGTGACGCCGACATCGTTCTCTTCGACCCGGCGAAGGAGGTCGCGCTCTCCGCGGAGACGCTCCACTCCGCGATCACGTTCGCGAGCTACGAGGGCGTGACCGTGCGGGGGTTTCCCGTCACGACGATCAGCCGGGGCGAGCCGATCGTCGAGGACGGCGCCTTCGTGGGCGCGCCGGGACGCGGGCGCTTCGTCGAGCGCGGCTTCTGAGTGCGAATCGACGGGGAGCGCATGCGCCAGGACTTCGAGGCGCTCGCAATGATCGGCGCGACGCCCGAGGGTGGGGTGAGCCGGCCAAGCCTCGGGGAGGCGCACCTGGCCGCCCGAGCCTGGTTCCTCGAGCGGGCAGAGGCGTACGGACTCGAGACGCGCATTGACGCGGCCGGCAACCATTCGGCGGTCCTGCCCGTGGACGGGCCGACGCTGCTCCTCGGCTCGCACCTCGACTCCGTCGAGAACGGCGGCCGCTACGACGGCGCGCTGGGCGTCGTGGCGGCGCTGCACGTGCTGCTCGCCTTACGGGAGACGCAATTGCCGCTGGCACTCGAGGCGATCGACTTCACCGACGAGGAGGGCACGCTCGTCGGCCTGTTGGGGAGCGAGGCGTTGACCGGGGCTCTGCGCGCCGAGGCGCTGCGTGCCCCGCGCGGCGGTCGGACGGCGCTGCTGGAGGGCCTCGAGCGGGCGGGGCTGCACGAGGAGCGGCTGGTCGACGCGCGCCGTGCTCCGGCGACGCTCGCCGGCTACCTCGAGCTCCACATCGAGCAGGGTCCGCGCCTGGAACGCGCCGGAGCACACATCGGAATTGTCACCGCCATCGTCGGCTCCCGCTCGCTCGTATTCGACTTTCACGGCCTCTCCGGTCATGCGGGGACAACGCCGATGAACGTGCGCCGCGACGCGGGGTTGGCCGCCGCCGCATTCGTGGTTGCTACGAACGCGCTGGTCGTCCGGGACTTCCCCGGTTGCGTCGCCACGGTCGGCGACATGCGCTTCGAGCCGGGCGGCTTCAACGTCATCCCGGGAGCGGCCCGCGTCTCGCTCGAGTTCCGCTCGACGGAGCCGACGCAACTCGACGAGCTCGAGGCTGCACTGCGCCGCGAGGCGCGCGCCGCCGCTGAGAGGCACGCGCTCGGCGTCGAAGGCGTGGTCGTGGGCCGCTGGAAGCCGGCCGCGCTCCACCCCGGCGTCCGGGAGGCGATCGCGAGCGCAGCGGCTAGCCTCGACCTGACGGCGATCGAGCTTCCGTCGGGCGCCGGCCACGACGCGCAGGCGCTCGCAGCCGTGACACCCACCGGGATGATCTTCGTTCCCTCCGCCGGGGGCATCAGCCACCAGCCGAGCGAGCGCACCTCGTGGGAGGATTGCCTCAACGGCGCCAATACGCTCCTGCACGCGACGCTGGAGCTTTGCCGTCTCTACGCGGTACGTGGGGCGTAGACCGGCCGGCCGAAAACGGCCAGGGCAGAGCCGGCGCCCGTTGCAAGGAGCGCAGTCGCCAGGACGAGCAGCAGCGTCGGCCGGCCGGAGACGTCGAGGAGATAGCCGCCGAGCGCCGTCGTGGCGGCGATCGCAACGTACTCGCGGACGTTCCACACGACGGAGAGACCGTGCCGCTCCTCGGGCGAAACGCGCGCGAGCGCGCCGTCGACAACGACCGGCCACACACCGATCGCAAGAAATGCAGCTGCGACGGTCAGCAAGACGTAGAGCCACGCCTGATGCGTTGCGGCGAGCACTGCCATAGCAAGCGCACTGCAGCCCAGCATCCCGGCAACCGTCAATCTGCTGCCGGCGGCGTGCGCGAGTCGGCCGGCGGTCACGCTGCCTCCGATCTTGGCCGCCGCAATGGCACCCGAGACCAGACCGACGGCTAGCGGTGTGAAGCGGAACTCGTCGTCCAGGACGACCGGAGCGAGGTTCAGCAGCATCCCCATCGCCGCGACAAGCAGGAGGTCGGGAAGCTGGAGCGCGAAGCCTCGAAGCGGCGGCGGGCGCCGCCGCGAAACCGGCGCGGCCTCCGTGCGCCGGAGCCACGAGATGGCCGCCGGGAGCGCGAAGAGCGCGGACGCCGCTCCGACGGCAAAGCTGCCGCGGATGCTTGCCGCGTGCGCCAGGCCGAGCGCCCCGAGTACCGCGATGGCCGCACCCGTGAGGGCTGCACCCACCGCGCTACCGGCGACGTAGACGACGTACTGGCCGACGAAGGCGTGTTGCGAGCGGGCGGCGCCCGAGCGGCGCCCGAGGGAGGCCTGGACGCCGACCCAGAAGAGCCCCATCCCGACCCCGTGCACCAGCGCTCCCACGGCGAGCGCTGCGTGTGCCGGCGAGGCAAGCAGCAGAAGGTCGCCGGCGGCGATCGCGGTGAGGCCTGCGGCGACCCCGCCCTCGGAGCGACGCAGCACCAGAGCGAGCAGGGCACCGAGCGAGAAGGCAATGGTGTTCACGCCGAGCAGGGCGCCGGCGAGGAGCGAGCTGCCGCGCTGGGCGAGGACGAGCAGCGGCAGCGCGACGGCGAGGTTCGAGTATGAGACCCCTGCGCCGAGCGCCGAGGCAACGAGCGCACGGCGGGCCGGTGACATGACCGGTGGCCACGCTACCCGCGGCCGCTGCCGCCCGGCAAGTGCTTGGAGCAGGACGCCGGGGGCGAGGATGCCGGCCGATTCGCCGACGACCGATTGCAACCGAGGCGGCGAGGTGGAAAGATCTGCGATTCGAGCGAATGCATGACCCACCGCGAAGGAGGGCCTGGATGGATCGCGAGAGCATGATGCGGATAGAGCACTACCGCAGGACCGAAGCGGGACCGCTGGAGGGAACGCTGATCGACGAGTTCGTCGACGGCGAGATGGACCGGTCGACCTTCATCCGGCGCGCGTCCGTGCTGGGGCTGTCGATGTCCTTGATCGGTGCCGCGTTGGAGGCGTTCGGCCAGGGTCCGCTTGCCCGCGCTGCTACGGGCGCCGTCGGCGCCGTTGGCGGCAGGCTGCGGGTGGGCATTGGTCCACCGCCAGTATCGAGCCTCGACCCGCACACCTACAAGGACACCGGAGGGCTCGTGACCGGAGTCATCGCCGGCGAGTTCCTGACCCGGGCGACTCAGGGCCTGACGCTCATGCCCGAGCTGGCGCTGAGCTGGAAGCCGAACGCTAACGCGACGGTCTGGACCTTCAAGCTGCGGCCGGGGGTCAAGTTCCAGAGCGGGCAATCCTTCGGCGCCGACGACGTCGTCGCGACCTACGACCGTCTGACCGCCGCGGACACGGGCTCCCAGGCGCTCTCGGCCTTCAAGGGCGTCCTCTCGCCGGGCGGCACGAAGAGAATCGACGACCTGACGGTCGAGTTCCGCCTCGATTCGCCGACCGCCAACTTCCCCTACCTCACGAGCTCGACGACCTATCAGGGCATCCTGCTGCCGGCGAACTACAAGGTCGGCACGTTCGAGAAGACTCCGCAGACGACGGCCGCCTTCAGGCTCGTAGGCTACACCCCGGGCGTCGGCGCCCGGTACGAACGCTTCCCCGGCTGGTGGGGCGGCACGGCCGCGCTGGACGGTGTCGACGCGACCTATTACTCGGACGACTCTGCAATCATCGCGGCGCTGCTAGGCGGTCAGATCGACCTGATCAACCAGATCAACTTCGTCTCCGGCCGTGCGCTCTTCAACAACCCGAATGTTCAGATCTTCAATGCCCGCGGTGCAACGCACCGTCAGGTGCCGATGCGGGTCGACCTCAAGAACCCGCTTGCAGACTTCCGGGTCCGGCAGGCGATCGCACTAACGCTTGACCGACCGGCAATCGTGAAGACCCTCTTCGCCAGCTACGCCGACGTCGGAAACGATTCGGTCTTCGCTCCCCTCTATCCGTCGACGGATAAGAGCGTCCCGCAACGCCATAAGGATCTGGCGAAGGCCAAGCAGCTGATGGCGCAGGCGGGGCGCGCGCGTGGCTTCAAGATCACCCTGACGACCGAGCGGGTGGGAGAAATTCCGCAGCTCGCGCAGATCATCCAGCGCTCGGTGAAAGCGATCGGAATCGACATGACGCTGAAGATCCTCACCGGGACGGCGTATTTCGCGGGCACGCAGGACGGCCCGCCGCTCGGCTGGGGCAACACGCCGTGGCTGAACGCGCCGATGAACATCACCGACTGGGGACACCGCGCGGTACCGAACGTGGTCCTCAACTCGGCGTTCAGGTCGAAAGGCATCTGGAACGCCGCGCACTACTCGAACAAGAAGTTCGACAGGCTGGTGACGTCGTTCCTGGGTGCCATCGCATTGAAGGACCAGCGGCGCTACGAGAAGCAGCTTCAGGAGATCCTCCTGCACGACACACCCGTGATCGTCCCGTACTTCTACAACTACCTCACCGCCGGAACGAAGAGGGTGAGGGGCTACAAGGCGGACGCCCAGGGCACTGTCTACGTCAGTCGCACCTCGCTCGCCTAACCGGGACAGCTACGCGCCGGGCTGCAGCCGTTGGCTGTGGCCCGGCCCTGTCGACGGAGGACTGACATCGCGCGTTTCCTGCTGAAACGCTTCGCGCTCGCACTGATCACGCTGGTTCTGCTGAGCATGATCGTGTTCGCGGCCGCGCAGCTCCTGCCGGGGGACATCGGCCGGAACGTGCTGGGGCCGTTCGCGAGCCCTGCGGACGTCACGAAGTTCAACCACGAACACGGTGTCGATCGGCCGGTCTACGAGCAGTACTGGACGTGGATCAGCCACTTCGTCCGCGGCGACCTGGGCATGTCGCTCCAGTACGACGTCTCCGTGGGCGGGCTGCTCGGCCCGTCACTCGTGAACTCGCTCAAGCTCGCCGCCGTCGCGTTCGTGCTGGTGGTACCGCTGAGCATCCTCGGCGGCACGATTGCCGCGCTTCGCCGCAATCGGGTCACCGACCGGGTGATCACGATCACCGGCCTCTCGCTGACATCGATTCCCGAATTCGTGACGGCGATCGTCTTGATCGTGATCTTCGGCCTCGTGCTGAAGTGGCTGCCGGTCTCGGCCACTGCACCACCCGGCTCAAATGCGCTCATGCAGATCAAGTACCTTTTGCTTCCGAGCTTCGCCCTCGTCGCCGTACTCTTCGGGTACATCGCGCGCATCGCTCGCGCCGGCGTGATCGAGGCAATCGACGCGGACTACACGCGAACGGCGTTCCTGAAGGGCCTGAGCACGCGACGCGTCCTCTTCAGGCACGTGTTCCGCAACTCGCTTCTTCCGACGATCGCCGTCGTTGCCACGCAGACCGGCTACCTGATCGGCGGGCTGCTCGTGATCGAGAAGCTCTTCAACTACAACGGGATAGGGCAACGCATCTACGTCGCCGCAACCAACAAGGACTTCACTCTCCTCCAGAGCGGCGTCCTCATCGTCGGGGTCATCTATCTCGCTGCGACGCTGATCGCCGACATCCTGTACTCGCTGCTCAATCCGCGGATCCGATTGGGGAGCGCCGAGTGAGCGACATAGGCTTGACGGAGTCGCCCAGTAGCGGAGGTGCCGGCTTTGCCGGCGCCGGAGCGGGAATGAGCGACCTTGGCTCGACGGCGAAGAGCGACGTGCCGGCTTCAGCGCCGGACCGGCAATGAGCACGGTCGCCACGCCAGCTCCTGTTCCAGCTCCCGCCGCGGCAGCGGGCGAGGCGCGGATCGCGCGCCGGGAGACGCTCGGGCAGCTCGTCCGCTCGAAGACGTTCCTCGCGGGTGCCGTGATCGTCCTCTTCTGGGTGTTCTGGGCGATCGTGGGCTCTCGGCTGACCCCGGACGACCCGCTCGCGCAGTCTTCCGATGTGCTCAAGGGCATCTCCGGAGACCACTGGTTCGGGACCGACCAGCTCGGCCGTGATGTGCTCTCCCGGGTGCTCGCCGGTGCCTCGGCCACCCTGCAGGTGGCGCCGCTCGCGACGCTGCTCGGGATCGCCGGCGGCACGACGGTCGGACTAGTGAGCGGATACTTCCTCGGGTTTGTCGACGACGCAATCAGCCGGCTGGTCGACGCGGTGCTGGCGCTGCCGCTGATCGTGATCGCCGTCACTGCGCTCGCTGCGCTTGGCAGCTCGAGGCTGACGCTGATCGTCCTGATCGGGGTTGTCTTCACACCGATCGTCTCGCGCACTGTACGGGCCGCGGTGCTCGGCGAGCGGGAGCTCGAGTACGTTCAGGCGGCGCGCTTGCGCGGGGAGCGTGCCCCGTACGTGATGTTCGTCGAGATCCTGCCGAACGTGATGGGGCCGATCATCGTCGAGGCGACCGTCCGCCTCGGCTACGCTATCTTCG
>WNFV01006758.1_pt1 | contig 21573 bp, 28 predicted proteins | sample 5400101 | NCBI WGS metagenome assembly WNFV01 (sample SAMN13153361, study PRJNA577476) | soil metagenome | isolation source: 115 cm soil or saprolite under grassland replicate 1 | place: USA:California | collected 2016-06-15 | reverse complement strand
AAGCGTGTGCGGGGCAAGCGCGTGTATGGCGGCCAGAGCAGCCACATCCCGCTCAAGATCAATATGTCGGGCATGATACCGCTGATCTTTGCACAGAGCATCATTATCTTCCCCGGCACGATCGCTTCCTACGGCTGCCCCGAGCAAGTCGCGCCAGAGGGCGCTGGGGTACTCAAGCAGATCGCCTGCTTTACCTACCAGACTTTTAGCCCGCAGTTTGGACGCGGTACGCTGGTCTACTCGACCTTGCTGTTTCTGCTGGTTGTCGGATTCACGTACTTCTACACGATGGTGATCTTTAACCAGCAGAATATTGGTGAATCTTTGCAGCGTAATGGTGGCTTTATCCCGGGTATTCGGCCTGATACACCGGGTCCGAATAGCCCCAAACATACCACCCAGTTCCTTACGAAGATAGTCTACCGGATCACGCTGGTTGGTGCGTTCTTTCTTGGTCTGGTTGCAGTCTTGCCGTTCTTGACCCAGTCGATAACAGGCGTGCAGATCGGTCTAAGCGCGACGGCGCTGCTGATTGTGGTCGGCGTGGCGGTTGATACAATGCGTCAGCTAGAGGCGCAGCTGATCATGCGTAACTACGAAGGAATTATCAGCCGCTAGCGTGTAGGTGGTGCCACAGAGGACGCGGCGATTATGGAGAATATGGCCGAAAGGTCTTCGTTCTGTACCCTCGGCGATCACCGTGGCAACCGGAAACCAGTGGTGTGGCCTGGTTGCTCGACGACGAGCGGAGAGAGCTTGGCATGGATGTCATTCTGCTTGGTGCGCCTGGTGCCGGTAAGGGCACACAGGCGCAGGTACTCGAAGAACATATGGGCCTCGTCCATGTCGCTAGCGGTGATTTGTTTCGTGCGGCTTTGCGGCGAGGCACCGAGCTGGGTATGTTGGCGAAATCCTATATGGATCGTGGCGAGTTGGTGCCGGATGAAGTGGTCATCCGCATGATTATCGAGCGGATCAGCCAGAACGACTGCGCAAATGGGGTGATCTTCGATGGTTTCCCGCGCACCAGGGATCAGGCGTATGCGCTGGAGCAGGAATTGGTCGACCACGGCCGGAAAATCGATTTTGTGTTATACTTGCGTGTCCCGGATGACGTGCTGCTGCGGAGGATCGCCGGCCGGCAAACGTGCAAAACCTGCGGGTATATTTACAATATATACTATTTTCCATCCAAACGACCGGATGTGTGCGATCAGTGCGGCGGGAAGTTGTATCAACGTAACGATGATACGATGGAGACAGCGCGGCATCGTCTACAGGTGTACTTCGCTCAGACGCGGCCACTGATTGAATACTATCGCGAACAGGGCAACCTGATCGAGATTGATGGCCGGCGCGAAATTTCACTGGTCACTGAGGCCATGACGAGCGCGCTGAAGATAAATGGCAGTAACACTTAAAAACCGGCACGAGCTTGACTTGATGCGCCACGCGGGCCGCATCGTGGGTGAATGCCACTTGCTGCTGCGCGATGCGGTGCGCCCTGGCGTCACCACCGCGCAGCTCAATGGCCTGGTGCATGACTATATCACCAGGCAGGGCGGCGTACCGTCGTTCCTTGGCTACCCTGGGCCGACGCCTTACCCGGCGGCGACCTGCATTTCAGTGAACGAGCAGATCGTTCACGGTATTCCGGGGCCGCGCGTGCTGCACGAGGGCGATATCATCAGCGTTGATATTGGTGTCATCTGGAAGGGCTATCACGGCGACTCGGCTTGGAGCTACGCGGTTGGGCGTGTCTCAAAAGCAGCGCAGGATCTGCTCGATGTTACTGAGCAGACCTTGTATCATGCGCTTGAGTTCGCGCGGGCGGGCGGGCGGCTGGGCGATATTTCGCATGCCATTCAGAGCTACGCCGAAGGACGTGGCTATGGTGTTGTGCGTAAGTATATCAGCCACGGCGTCGGTCGCGCCATGCACGAGGATCCGCAGATCAAGAACTACGGCGAGGCGGGCAAAGGTTTGTTGCTGCGGCCAGGCATGACCTTTGCAATCGAGCCGATGATCACGCGTGGCCACTATGATACACGCGAGTTGTCCGACGGCTGGACTGTCGTGACGGCCGATGGGAGTTTGGCGGCGCACTTTGAGCATAGTATCGCGATTTGTGAGCATGGAGGCCCGGAAATATTGACGCGACAGGATTAGAAAAGGAGTTGTATGTCGAAGAAGAAGGATGCCATCGAGATGGAGGGAACGATTACTGAACCCCTGCCCAATGCCATGTTTCGAGTGCAGCTAGAAAATGGTCATGAGGTATTGGCCCATATTTCGGGCCGGATGAGGATGAATTATATTCGTATCCTCAAGGGAGATCGTGTGTTGGTCGAGCTATCGCCATATGACCTGACACGCGGGCGAATCACGTATCGTTACAGGTAGGGCGTGGTCAAAGCAAAAGTGCTGCCTCCCAGTAGGGTGGGGCAGTGTATATGTGTGTTTGTTTCACTACGTCATGGATACGTCGCGGGCGTTGGCCCGCTGTCTGGTTAGGAGTAAGCGATGAAAGTACATGCGTCGGTAAAGCCGCGCTGTGAGTACTGCCGAGTGATTAAGCGTAAGGGCACCCTGCGCGTGATTTGCAGCCGGCAGCCTCGGCACAAGCAGCGGCAGGGATAGGGTATTCTAACGGAACGCGGGGCTGGTTGGCGGATCACTCGGTCGCGCGAACGAAGCAGTTTTCAACAGGGAGAATCACATGGCTCGTATTGCCGGGGTGGACATCCCGCGGAACAAGAAGATTGAGGTCTCGATTACCTATATTTTTGGAATCGGTGCCTCGAACGGTATGGTCATCCTTAAGAAGGCGAATGTCAACCCGAGTACGCGGGTGCGCGATTTGACCGAGGAAGAGGTTGGGCGCATTCGCGAGGTTGTCGATCGTGAGTATCGTGTCGAGGGCGACCTGCGGCGGGAAGTTCAGCTGAACATCAAGCGACTGATGGATATCGCCTGCTATCGTGGTCTGCGTCACCGCAAGGGCATGCCCGTGCGTGGCCAGCGCACGCGCACGAATGCGCGCACGCGCCGCGGTCGCAAGGGCCAGGCGATTGGTATCAAGAAGAAGACGGCCAAGAAATAACGGTAGGCGGTTAACAGCCGGCAGTACATAGTTATGCTGCCTGTCTGCTTTCTTTCACCTACTGCCGACTGCTCACTGATTACTGGAGGAATAATGGCCAAGCAACAGGCGAAAGCCGGCGCCGCAGGAGCGGCGAAGCGCCAGCGCGGCAAGCGGCGCGAGAAGAAGAATGTGCCGCGCGGCCAGGCGCATATCCAGAGCACGTTCAATAATACGATTGTGACGATTACCGATCCATCGGGCAATGTGGTCTGCTGGTCGAGCGCCGGACAGAACGGCTTCAAAGGTTCGCGCAAGAGCACTCCGTACGCCGCGCAGATCACATCCGAGATTGTGGCGCGCAAGGCGCTTGAGAACGGTATGCGCTCGCTGGAAGTTTTTGTCAAGGGGCCGGGCGCGGGCCGCGAGGCCGCCATCCGCGCGCTTCAGTCGAACGGATTGCAGGTGATCGCGATCACAGACGTGACGCCGATCCCGCACAATGGATGTCGCCCGCCCAAGCGCCGGCGTGTTTAATCAGGAGGGGTTGAGAACTCATGGCACGTTATCGTGGACCTGTAGGAAAAGTAAGCCGTCGGCTTGGTATCGGTATATCCGAGAAGGGCCAGCGCATTCTGAATAAGCGCGCGTTTCCGCCTGGCCAGCATGGGCCAAGTGCGCGGCGACGCCAGATATCGGAGTACGGGTTGCAGCTGCAAGAGAAGCAGAAGGCCCGCTATATGTATGGCGTGCTCGAACGCCAATTCCATCGCATCTTTGAGAAGGCGCAGCGCTACCCAGGCGAGACAGGTGCTTATCTGTTTATATTGCTTGAGCGCCGACTCGATAATGTGGTGTATCGCCTGGGCTTTGCGACGAGCCGGCAGCAGGCGCGTCAGCTGGTCACTCACGGCCATATTACAGTGAACGGGCGCAAGACCAATATTCCGTCCTTCACCGTCAAGCCCGGTGAAAAGATCGCCATTCGACCCGAGAGCCGTCGCCGGCCCTATTTCAAGAATCTGGTCGATAGTGGCGAGCTCAACCGCCGAAATGTGCCGGATTGGCTACGCCTTTCCGCCGCTGACCTGGCTGGCGAGGTGGTGACGATGCCGCGCCGTGAAGATGGTGAGCCGGAGATCAATGAGCAGCTGATCGTCGAGTACTACAGCCGCTAATTCAAATTTGGATTCTGGGTTTGTCATTTTGGATTAGCTTGACGCTGTCTAAAATCCAAAATCCAAAATGAGGTTATTTAAGGAGGCGATCCAGATGCTAGATATCGCCATGCCCAAAATTGAGGTTGTTCAGGCGGCTGAAAATTATGGTCGTTTCAAAATCGAGCCGCTTGATCCGGGCTATGGACATACCCTAGGGAACGCGTTGCGCCGAGTGTTGCTCTCGTCGATCCCTGGTTCCGCGATTACGAAGATAAAAATTGATAGTGTGTATCACGAGTTCTCGACGATCACCGGCGTCAAAGAAGATGTGACCGAAATTGTCCTGAATATTAAGGGCATCCGGCTGCGATCGTATGCCGAGCGGCCGGTCAAGGTGCTTCTGACGAAGCAGGGCGCGGGGGTTGTGCGCGCGAGTGATATCGATACGCCAAGCAACGTCGAGCTTGTCAACCCAAACCATTATATTTGCACGCTTGACTCTGACGATGGGCATCTGGAGATCGAGATGACAGTTGAGCGCGGTCGCGGCTATTTGCCGGCCGATCAGCGTGATGCGTTGCCGATCGGCGAGATTCCGGTTGATGCGATTTTCACGCCGGTGCCCAAGGTCAACTATGTGGTCGAGAATACGCGTGTTCAGCAGGCGACTGACTTCGATCGGCTGCTGATCGAGATCTGGACTGACGGTACGATTAAGGCCGGCGATGCCTTGAGCCACGCCGCGCAGGTGCTGGTGCAGTACGCTCAGACGATCTCGGGCTTCAATCAGCTCTCGCTAGACGCAGAGGTGGCGAAGTCGCCGGAGGGGCTGACCATTCCAGCCGATATCTATGACACGCCGATCGAGGAGCTTGATCTTTCGACCCGCACCTACAACTGTCTCAAGCGCGCGGACATCACCAAGGTTGGCCAGGTGCTGGAGATGGATGAAAAGGCGCTGCTGTCGGTGCGCAACCTGGGCCAGAAGTCGATGGAAGAGATTCGCGATAAGCTGATCGAGCGCGGCTATATTCCGCGGTCGAGCCTGCTATCGGCGACGAACGGCACTGAGCCGGGTGAATAACTTACGCGAACAAAGAACAAAGAACAACAGTTAGCGCCTTTGTTCTTTGTTCTTGGCACTAAAGAGGATAGAACCATGCGACACCTGAAAAAGCGCGGCAACAAGCTCGGCCGGTCTGCGGAACACCGCAAATCGTTGCTGCGTAACCTGATGATCTCACTGATCGAGCATCGCAAGATTCAGACGACGATTGCGAAGGCCAAGGCGGTCCAGCCGGCAATTGAGAGCCTGCTGGCGTTGGCGCGTGAGGATACCCCGCACGCCAGGCAGCTTGCGCTCTCGCGACTCGATAGTAAGGACGCGATGCGCAAGTTGTTCGCGTTCGCTCCGGAGCAGTATGCCGGACGAAACGGCGGTTTCACGCGTATCACCAAGCTTGGCCCGCGACTAGGCGATGGGGCCGAGGTTGTAGTGCTGGAGCTATTGTAAGTGCTGTCAGTTGTCAGCTGTCAGTTGTACGACTAACAACTAACAACTGACAACTGACAACTGTATCATGCGTAACATTGCGCTGCGAATTGAGTACGATGGAACTGACTTTGTTGGCTCGCAGTGGCAGAACAATGGTCGTTCTGTTCAGGGTGAGCTCGAAGGCGCCTGGGAGCAACTGACCCGAGATCGGCGTCGTGTGAACATGGCTGGTCGTACTGATGCCGGAGTCCATGCGCGTGGGCAGGTGGCCAATGTGCGCAGCGAGACCGAGCTGGATCTGGCGACACTCAAGCGCGGTCTAAACGCGATTTTGCCTGAAGATGTCGGTGTGCTGGAGGTTTGGGAGGTAGATCACGACTTCCATGCGCGGCACACGGCGATCCGGCGCGATTATCGCTTCTTGATCGATCAGGGGCCAGTCGCATCGGCGCTGCTGCGACGGCAGACGATCCATGACCCCCGGCCAGTAGATGTTGCAGCAATGCAGATGGCGCTGAAAGTGCTGCTGGGTACACATGATTTCGTGGCATTTGCCGGTGGCCTGCAGGAAGGGTCGACAGTACGAACCTGCTACCTGGCAAGCTGCCAGACGGTGGAGCTATGGGGGCAGCCGTTGCTCACGGTCGATCTGGCTGCAAATGCGTTTTTGCGCCATATGGTGCGGAACATCGTCGGTACGCTGTTGCTAGTCGGCGAGGGCAAGTTGAGTGAGGCGGGCTTTGCGGAAATACTGGCTGGCCGCGATCGACGCAAGGCCGGGCGAACCGCGCCGGCACATGGCTTATATCTAATGTCAGTGAGTTATCCATAAGGAAAGAGCATGAAGACCTATTCGCAAAAAGCGTCGGAAGTTCAGCGTGATTGGTATGTGGTTGATGCCACTGACCAAACGCTTGGGCGGCTGGCGACACAGATCGCGACATTGCTGCGCGGTAAGCACAAGCCAACCTTCAGCCCAAACCTCGACGGCGGCGATTTCGTGGTGGTTATTAACGCCGAGAAGGTGCATGTGACTGGCCGCAAAGAAGACCAGAAGACGTACCACCGTCACTCGGGCTATCCCGGCGGCTTCAAGACGATTCCGTACAAGCGGATGATGGCGAGTCACCCTGATCGGATTTTGCGCTTTGCTGTCAAAGGTATGTTGCCGAAGACGCGGCTTGGCCGCCAGCAAATTGTGAAGCTCAAGATCTATGCTGGCCCGACTCATCCGCATGCGGCGCAGCAGCCGAAGACGTACGAGCCACGGCCACAAGGATAAGACGCGATGCATGGCGCGTATTACACTGACGCAATACGCAGTGAAAATAACCTGATACGCAATACGAGGCGAGGAATACATGACTGAGAAGCGCTATTACCAGGGCACCGGCCGCCGCAAGACCGCGGTTGCGCGCGTGCGCTTATTTCCCGGCAGCGGTGATATTGTCGTGAATGGGCGGAGCATTTCTGAGCACTTTGGCCATCGCGAGCTGTTCGCGAAAGAGCTGGCTCGGCCGTTGGAGCTGACCGGCAATGCTGGCAGCTTCAATGTGCTGGTCAAGGTGCGTGGGGGCGGTGTGGCCGGCCAGGTTGGCGCGGTTCGCCACGGTATCGCGCGTGCGCTGCTGGATGCGAATGCAGAGCTGCGCCCGGTGCTGAAGAAGGCCGGATTGCTAACACGCGATCCGCGTATGAAAGAGCGCAAGAAGCCTGGTCTGAAGCGCGCGCGCAAGGCGCCACAGTACACCAAGCGCTAATACAAAGTTCTTGCGAACTTTACACTTAGGGGTGGGGGTCTGGGGGCGACCGGTACCCGCTGGGTGCCGTCCCCAGACCCCCACCCTTGGGAGGCTTGGAGGGGCCGAAGGCCTCTCCAAGCCTCCCAAAAATGAGATCTCACAAGCAGCGTTTGCCGGCGGCTTTTGACAGTCGCGGTAGGCGCTATTTGTGTTTCTAAGCCCTGATCACCTTTCGGATGTTTGTTCCGGTCGGCTGTGCCAACCAATCATGGCGCGTAGCGCTGGGATCTGGTGCGGCGCGGCGATGATCGCCGGCTCATCGAGCAGCCGGCCATCGAGCATTGCGCTAGTGTTGATCGGCGCGCCGGATAGCCCGGCCGCCACGCCGCCGGCAGCCTGAAGGATCGCCAGGCCGGCGGCGATATCCCAGATCGCCGCGCGCGAGATCAGCCCGCCCAGCGCGCTACCACGCGCAACATAGCAGAAGGGGCCGACTGTGGAGCCGAGACCGCGCGTTTTGCCGTCGAAATTGATTGTGAAACGGCGGTGCGCATCCGATGGGGTTGCAATCCAATCCTGGCTATCCGGTGGGCGAGGCGGTAGGACGTGGATTGGCCAGTCGGGCCGGCCCAATAGCAATCCTCCAGCAGCGGAAAATAGATCATGCCGAAGTAGGGCACACCATGGCGCAGCAGCCCGGCTGAGATACCCCAGGTGGGCAGGCCGGCGACGAATAGCGCCGTGCCGTCTAGCGGATCAAGCGCCCAAAGGAATTCGCGGTCGAGCCCTTGGCGAGTCTGCTCTTCGCCCAAAATGCCGTGCTCAGGGTAGCGCGCGGTGATGCGCTCGACCAGCCCGCGCTCGATCTCTACATCCGCCTCGGTAACCCAACTCTTGTCGGCTTTGCGATGCCCGACGACGTTGCGAAATGAGCGTAGCGCGATCGCGCCGCACTCATACATCCATGTGCGCAGCTCCGCGATGTCGATCTCGTTCATGGAACCTCTTCTTTGATAATGATCGTCGCTTCCTATGGTATCATACCTTTCGGCTCATCGAGAGGAGTGCGAAGTGCAGGTCGCCGAGGGTATTTTTCAGGTTCAGCTGCCGCTGCCATTTCCCTTGCGGATCGTCAATTGCTACATGCTGCGCGATGGCGACGGCTGGACGATCCTCGACACTGGTATCAACTACCTTGACGGTCGGGTGGCCTGGCAGGCGGCATTCGCAGATCTGGAGATTGCGCCCAAGACGATCCAGCGGATCATTTTGACTCATGCGCATCCGGATCATTTCGGGATGGCCGGATGGCTGGCCGAGCAGAGCGGTGCGCCAGTTCAGCTTGCACCGCTGGAGCAGGAGTTTGTGCGAACGGCCTGGCACGCGGGCGCGGCAAACGAGCAGGCGATCGTCGATCTCTTTCAAGCGCATGGGATGCCGACTGTACTGGCCGAGCAGGTTCGCCACAGCATGGCCGAGACGCGTGCTATGACATTGCCCTGGCCCACGACGAGTGCGATTGAGCCGGGCGTGTCTATTCAGATCGGCGCACGCAGTTTCCAGGTAATCGCCACGCCGGGACATAGCGATCAGCATCTGGTGTTCTACTGCGCCGAGGAGCGGCTGCTGCTGTGCGGCGACGCGGTGCTGATCAAGATTACACCGAACATTAGCCTGTGGCCGCACGGCCGCCCCAATCCGCTAGCGGATTATTTGCAATCGCTTGATCTGCTGGCGGCGCTGCAGGTTGATCTGGCGCTATCCGGCCACGGCCCGCTCATTCGCGCCTTTGGCGAGCGGTTGGCCGAGCTGCGCGCCCATCATCACGAGCGGCTTGAGATCATGGAGCAGGCGACTGGGGGCGGCGCGACTGCATTCTCGATTTGCACAGCGGTGTTCCCGATCACTGCGCTCTCGCCGCACCAGATGCGCTTCGCGATGGCTGAGACGCTGGCGCACCTGGAATACCTGGTTGTCGTTGGGCGGCTAGAGCGCGATGGCGGGATGTATCAGCGATTGTAAACACGCCTATATACTGATACTACAAACTATGATATACCGAGCCATTCTGTTTGATCTCGACGATACGCTATATGATCTGCGTTCGTACTGGCGCGAGCGGCTGCATGAGGCAATCGGCGATGTGCTGGCGCGCTACCCACACTTTGATCGCGACGCGCTGGTGCATCTAGCGATCGCCGAGAAAGTGTATATTGAGAAGCTACCGGCTTTTTTGCGCGGCCAAGGCGTGGATGACGAGCCGCTGATCGCCGCCGCACATGAGATATTCCGGCGCGACTGGTTTGGGCGGCTAGTGTTGTTCGACGACGCTGTGCAGACGCTGGAGGCGCTGCGGCCGCGCTTCAAACTCGGTCTGGTGACTAACGGTCCAAGCCGTACCCAGCGGCCGAAGATCGAGCAGTTTCAGCTGATCGACTATCTTGACCTGCTGATCGTCTCGGAGGAGGTCGGCGTGGCCAAGCCGGACCCGGCGATCTTTGCAATTGCGCTGGAGCAGCTGGGTGTTGCGCCGAGCGAGGCGCTGTTCGTCGGCGATTCGCCCGAGTTCGATCTGCGCGGCGCGGCGGCGGCGGGGATGCCATTCATCTGGATGAACCCGCATGGCGAGTATTTGCCCGCCGATGTCGGTCAGCCGATCGCGGTGATCGAGCGGCTGAGCGAGTTGCTGCCACTGCTGCATGGCCGTTCAGCGGATTAGATCAGACGACGGTAGCAACCTGAAGCGGTTGACAAGATGACAAGATGACAAGATGAGGAGGAGTATCTTGTCATCTTGTCATCTTGTCATTAGGGGTTTTCTTGTTATCTCATCATTGAGGGTTTTATTGCGAGACCCTCCCTGCAACCCTCTTACCCGCTGCTATCGCCGCGCGCCATGCTGTGATATTCACGATTCGGGCGCAGATCGAGCGCGCTGGCCACACGATTGCTGTAGTTGAAGAGCGCAGCGGTCTGGATGATATCCATGATGTCTTCGTCGGTGAAGCCATGGCCGCGCAGGGCCGCGATATCCTGATCGCCGACGGCAGCGGAGTCGTCGGTGATCTTGACAGCCAGATCGAGCATCGCGCGCTGGCGTGGCGTCAGGTTGGCGGCGCGATAGTTAGCCGCGATGGCATCGGCGAGCACCTCGTCCTTGGCGCGAATACGTAGAACCGCGCCGTGCGAGGTCAGGCAGTAGAAGCAATGGTTTTGGGCCGATACCGCCACTGCGATCATCTCGCGCTCGGCCTTGGTCAGCCCCGAAGTTTCGGTCATAATCGCGTCGTATAGGGCGATGAAGCCGCGCAGCTGCTGCGGCCGTAGGCTGTAGGCCTGGTAGACATTCGGCACAAAGCCGGGCTTGGTGCGCATCTCGGCAAACATTGCCTGGATATCGTCGGGCAGCGTCTGCTCGTTCGGCACGCTTAGGCGGCTGATCGGCTGATCTGACATGGTCATCTCCTCTCACATCCCGTCGGCAGCATCAAGCACGAATCACTTTACCGAGCGGCGAGATGCGTGCGGTGGCGCGGGGTTTCGGTGGGTTGAGCAGCGGTAGGGGCGTTCCAACTTCGAAAGTTCGCGCCGCGATGCCGCCGGTGGCCAGGCGCGCTTCAAGCGGCTGAGCCTGTGCCGCGCGCGTCGCGACGAGCAGCGCGATCGCCCCGCCCGAGCGCCCGCGCTGCCAACTGGCCAGCGCCGGCAGCCATGCGCCATCGAGCGCCGGCGTGATGACTGCCAGCGCGGTGCCGGAGACTTCGCTGGCGCGCGCGGCATGGCCCTGGCGGATGACCTGGCCCAGCGGCTGCGCGCCACTTGCCTGCGCATCCACCAGCGCGCCAAGGATGCGCCAAAGCTGACGCGGCCCACGGCCAGGCGTCACCAACCGCAGCCGGCCATCGTCGGCCAGCAGCCCGACGGCACGCCCTTCGGCCAGCGCCTGCGACGCCAGTGAGCACGCCAGGACGATCGCCAATTCCAGTGGCGAGTCGAGCTTGCTGACGCCCGAAGGCACAGCATCGACAGCGCTACGCTGGAATACTACGCTCTTGTCATGGCCGTTGCGAACCGCTCCAGTGGGTTGATCGGCACTCTGGCTGGTCGCGGCGTGGCGCTCGTCGCTTCGCTGATACGCCCCAGCGTACAGGTCAAGCGCGATCCACAGGGCACCAGCGCGCTCCTGATCGAACTCTTTCACCATCAGCTTATCAGTTTTGGCGACGGTGGGCCAGTGGATATGGCTAGGCGGGTCGCCCTGGATATACTCGCGCAGGCCACCGACGCTGGGTGTCACATGCTGTTGGAGGATGTCGGCGCGTGAGAGTCCGCCACGCTGGCCCTGTGGCACGATCAGCGCTGGCAGCTGCACGAGAGGTGGATAGATCACGATCTGCCGCGCGCTCTCCTCGCGCCACTCGTAGCGAAACAGGCCAAATGGATCGCTCAGCGATGCGGTGAGCGGGCCAAGCGTGTAGACACCGCGCTGTTCGCAGCGGGCCTGGGTTGTCCAATGCCGCTGCTCGCCAATACCAGCTGCGGCGACGCGCCGGCCGGAGTAGCCCGGCAGAGTCGAGGCATCCTGAAGCTCCAGCCACAGCAGCGGCAGACGCGCGTTGTTGATCAGCTCCCAGTATTCCTCAAGCTCGTCGCCGACCTGCGCCCACTCGACCAGCAGGCGACGACGCAGCAGGATCCGCGGCCCAAGCTCGCGCACCCACAGATACATCGAGAGAACGAGCAGCAAATAGGTATATGCGATCACAAATAGCCCGCGATAGGGCGCGATCACCGCGAATATCAGCGCGATCGGCCCCATCAGAAATAGCCAGGGCTGTGCTGCCCGCAGCTGGCCATCGAGGGTGAGCCAGCGCCAGAGACGCCGCACATGGTGGGAGATTGTGGCACGGATCATCATATCAGCATATCTTACCACTCGGTGGGGGGTTGGGGGCGGCGGAGTCGCCCTCAAATAAATATAGGACTTATGCGAAAGGCAGCCTTTGCCTGCGGCAGCATGGTACTTTATGTCTATTGTGTGTGCTTTTTTCGCCCCGCCAGGCGAAAAAAGCACCCACAAAGGATGAAATCTATGACCTGCGTAAGTCCTAAAATACTTCTTTGTGCTGCGCTCGCAGCGCAGCACAAAAGGAAAATTGTCTAGGAGGGAATGCGACCCTCCAAACCTTCCCCATAAAGAGCTTTGGGATTAGAGGTTCAATCCGAGCGCCTGAAGCAGCCCGGCGCTGAACGCGAAGCAGCACCAGAACGTTGCCAGCGCGAGCAGGCCGGTGCCGGCTGCCAGCGCGATCGCCAGGCGGCGCTGCCCGCCGCGCGTCTGCTCGATCCGCGTCTGTAGGCGGTCGAACGCGACATAGCAGCCAAAGAGCGTCACGACGCAGATAATCACTACCAGCAGTGGAAAAATAACCGCCAGGTTCATAACAGCTCTGGAACAGAGAATGTAGAACGTACTTTATGCTGCGTTCTACGGGCGGATGCGCCGCAGGATAGCCGTCAGCCGGTCGTAATCGTCCTTGAGCAGCGAGGCGACCGCGCGACCGGCCTGGACAAGGTAATCGCGCTCGCCGCCGGGGCGGGCGCGCGCGGCGGATCGGATGACGGCGGCAAGCAGCTCATCGCTGGGGATCTGGTATGCGAACAGTAGCGCGCGGAAGAAATCGCTATCCTGAGTGAAGCGGGCCAATTCATCGTCCGCGCATTCGTAGACACTGTAGTGAACCGGCGGCGGCTGCGGCGCCAGATACTGATGGATCTGGCCGTGCGCTACGAAGCCAACCGTAATGGCGGTGAACTCGGTCTGAAGCACTTCGGCCAGGTCGGGATGCTCGTGGTAGATCTCGGCGTCGTAGAGCTCGCGCCCGCTGTATGTGCGCCCACGCACCAGCGCGCGCCCACCCGGCTCCTTGCTGCCGGTGCGAATATCGTACACCAGCCCGTAGACGGCCATATCCTCGGCGCGGGCCTGCGCGCGCACCAGCGCCCCAAACGGTGGCGCCTCCAGCAGCTCATACGCGCCGGTGGTGAAGCTTGTGCTGGTCGATTCGATTACTTCGCCAATACGTAGTTGCATAAGGGATGATTTAGGCAGCGTATGCCGCTAGCGCCGCGTCGCGGTCGGCGTAAATTTTGAATAGGGTGTCGAAGCGGCTCTTGCGGAAGATTTCGGCGATCTGTGGCTGAAGCCCGGCCAGGCGTAGGTCGCCGCCTTGCGGCTGGATGGCCTTGAGGCTCATCAGCAGCATGCGCAGCGCCAGACGTGCGACGAAGTTGACGTCGGTCATGTCGGCCAGCACCTTGCCCTTATGCGCTGTGACTGTCTCCGAGAAATCGCGCTCGATCACCGACAGCCCAGCTGCATCGAGCCGTATGGGCAGCTTGATCACCAGCACATCGTCGATCTGCTCTACGTTCACTCGTGGAACCCCTTTCCAAAATCAAAATGGGGGATTGAAGATTGCGGGCGTTCGCCGCTACGACAAACCGCCGTGGCTATTATATCACGCCTGTCGCTGAATAATCAGCAATGTCATATCGTCGGCCTGGGGTGCACCGGCGGCACGCCTTTGCCGCACACATCGGCCACCACGATGCCAAGCTGGCCGCCCGGCAGGTCGATGCAATCGAAGAAATCGCCGCCGATCGCCTGAGCGCCACGGCTGAAGGCGGCGATCTGCCAGCCGAGCGGCTGCGGCAGCCTGCGCGGTAGAAACAGCTCCTGGATGCGCCGTGCCACTGCTAGCTCCTCATCGATCCGGCTGAGCCGAATGCGCTCGGACTGGGCGGATTTGAGCTCGTCGTAGGCTTCGAGCAGCTCGGCGTTTTTGTTCTCCATGTCGGCGATCATCTGCTGGCTGGTTCGACGGAGGCGCGCCGTGTTGCTCCGCAGCATGTCGAACATCAGCTCGGGGTTGCGATGCATCAGCGCTGTGAAAGCCGACTCGCCCAGGATGGCTACGTGGCTGGCAGTCAGTGCGCGCACCGTGGCCGAGCGCGGGCTGGGGTCGATTAGCGCCATCTCGCCAATGATCTGGCCGGTCTGGCGCACCTCGAGGCGGATTTCGGAGCGGCCAGGATGCGCGATCACCTCGATCTCGCCAGCCAGAATGACATAACACTCGTGCCCTTCTTCGCCCTGCCAGAACAGCACCTAGGGGGCCTGGATGTGTTGCTCCGCCATGTTGGCGGCCAGCTGCTGCAGATCGACATCGGGGAAGCCTCTGAAGAGCGGCAGCCCGCGCATCAGCTCATACATCGGTGGTTGCCTCGCGCTTGATCGCTACCAGCTCGTTCCAGCCACTGGCGAGGTCGTGATGGTACTGAATCTCGTCGGCCGATTCGCGCACCAGAAAGAGGCCAAGCCCGCCGATCTGCCGGGTGGCCGGATCGTCATCCATAGCGGGGTCGTGGTGCTCACGCGGGTCGAATGGGCGACCGTGGTCGCGAATGATCACGCGTAGCAGACCATCGCCATACACATACTGGAGCTGTATCACGCCCGGCGCATCCCGCTGATAGCCATATTTTACGATATTGGTGGCGATCTCTTCGATCACCAGGCGCAGCAGGTAGCTTTGGTCGAACGAGAGCGGTTCGCGCTGCTCGACTTCGTCGGCGAAGGCGATCAGGCGCAGCACGCCAGCCTGGCTGGCGGGGACTTCAATGCACTGGTTCATCAACACCTCGCGTGCCGGCGCTTTGCTGCGACCTATCTCCGAAGGAATTCGCTATCAGCATAGCATACATTCACAAAAAGCGGGCTGCCGCATAGCACACAATTGCGGCTCTCAGAGCTGCGTGCTATAATGTATCGCGCTGTGCTGCCGCATTCTGGTGCGCTGCGTGCGTGCTGGGGCTGGAGAATCGACGGAGTCTATTGAGCATCGCGCTCTGGCTGCTACTCGTGCTGCTGCTGTTGGCATTTCTGTACTGGCTGATCGTGGTTGGCGAAGGCACCTACCTGGGCCGCTCGGCAGTGCGCCTGATCTACCAGCTTGGCGCAGGTGTGTACGACCAGGCGCGGATCAATGTCACGGCGAATGACGAAGCGGTGCTGCTGCCACTGTTGCGCGCGGCAGTGGCCGGCACACCAGGGCCACGGGTGCTGGATGTTGCGACTGGTACAGCGCGGGTGCCGCTGCTGCTGGCAGCACAGCCCTGGTTCGATGGCGCGATCGATGGGCTCGATCTGACCCCAGCAATGCTCGCGCGCGCGCGGGCCAAGATCGGCGCCGCCGGCCTGGAGGCGCGGGTCGCGCTGCGTCAGGGCGATGCTAGCAACCTGCCCTGGCCGGATGAAACCTTCGATCTGGTGATCTCGCTGGAGGCGCTGGAGTTCTTCCCGCGCCCGCGCCGCGCATTGGCCGAGATAGCCAGAGTGCTTAGGCCGGGCGGCGTGCTGGTCGTCAGCAAGTATCCGGATGTATGGGCGCGTGCGCTGCCGTTCAAGGGCTTGACTCGCCACGGCATGACACGGCTGCTTGATCGCCTGGGGCTAGTCGAGATAGCGATCCAGGAATGGCAACCGGGGCACTATGAGCTTGTAACCGCGAGGAAGTTTAAAGTGACGAGTGACGAGTGACGAGTCGAACATTGCCTCACTCGTCACTCGTCACTCGTCACTTGTCACTCACATGACGCCAGTCTCAATTCCATTACTGCACGGCCGCTACCGCATCGAGGAGCAGCTGGGCGCCGGCCGCCTGGCGGTAGTTTATCGCGCCTATGATGAGCGGCTCCAGCGCCAGGTGCTGGTGCATATGTTGCGGAAAGAGCTGCTCGGCCAGGAGGCGCTGCGCCAGCGGTTCATCCAGGAAGCGCACTCCAATGCGCGCCGCTCGCACCAGTCGTTGTTGGAAATCTTCGATAGCGGCGAGATAGCCGGCCGACCGTATATGATCACGGAGTATGTCGCCGGCCGAACCTTGCGCGAGCTGGGCGCGCTATCGCTTGAGGAGGCGCTGCTGTACTTTCGCCAGCTGGTTGGCGCGGTGGCGGTTGCGCAGGCAGCGGGAGTGCCGCACCCGCCGATCACATCCAACAACGTGATTCTGGTCGAAGATGGGCATGTCGAGCTGCTTGAAAATTGGCGCACGCCAGCCGCCGATGTCGCACTGGATGCCGCCTGCTATCGCGCGCCCGAGCGCACCGCCGGTGGCCCAGCCGGCGCTGCCGCCGCAGTCTACTCGCTGGGGCTGCTATTAATCGAGATGCTCACCGGCCGGCGCGTGGTGCATGGCGACGACCCGCGCGCCGTCGCGCAAGCGCACCTCGATACGCAGGTTCCCGCGCTTTCGCAGATCCGGCCACTGCTGTATTCGCCCGCGCTGGATGAGCTGATCCAGCGCGCCACCGCCCACGACCCGGCCAAGCGCCCGGCCGATGCCGCCGCACTTGGGCAGGCGCTGGATGTGCTCCGCCGCGATTTGAGCAGTGATACGCGCCGGCTTGCGCACCCGCCGGCTCAGCGGCCTGGCCTGCGCGAGCGGATCAATCGCTCGACCGGCCGGATGATCGCGCTGCGCGAGCATGCTCGGCCCGATCCAGGCGCGCTCGCCCAGCAGCCGCCTGAGCTGCGTCAGCGCGCCTACGCTGGCCAGAGCCGGCGACGTTCAGTCACCGGTATCGTCATTCTTCTGACGATGCTGATCGTATTTGCCGGTGTCGGCTACTATGGTATTAGCCTGGCGCTTGATAAGCTCACCAACATCGAGCTGCCGCTTCCCGCGCTCGATCTGCCTGCGTTGCCCGATCTGGGGATCGAGTGGCCGAGCTGGCTCACCGGCGTCGTCGGCGGGCGTGGCCAGGTACTGGTTGTCACCGGCGTGCCGGATGAGGGCCTGAATTTGCGCGCGGCGCCTGGGCTGAATATGCAGGTGATCGCGCTACTGCCGAACACCACGCGTGTGCGCGTACTCGATGGACCAAAGGTGGCCGACGATGTGCCCTGGATGCACGTACGTGCGACGATCGGCGGCCGGGATGTCGAAGGCTGGGCCTCGGTCAATTTCTTGAAGCCGGAATAAGCAGGCTTCTTTTGATCGTTTCTGCTAGGATGTCGGCCGAAACGTGATAAAATGCCAGTATGACTTTGATAGCGATCGGCTTGATAGTTGGGGAGGTGTGGCGGGGCCGAAGTCCCCGCCGCACCTCCCCAATGGTGGGGGTCTGGGGGGCGGCCGGGTACCCGTTGGGTGCCGCTCCAGACCCCACCCCAAACTGTAGCGAATGAATATGCCGTGGTGGGCCGCGCCCCAACTTTCTCCCACCACAAAGCGCAGGAGGAGCCGCGATGCCGCTCACGCTGCCCGACGCGGTGCTGCACCGCCTGAAGAACGCCCAACGAATTGTCGCGCTCACTGGTGGCGGCATGGCTGCTGAGAGCAAAGTTCCTGCGTTCCGTGAGGCCCATAGTGGGGAGTGGGCACAGTACGATGTCAGCGAGCTCGCGACGGTTCAGGCATTTCAGCGTAACCCTCGGCTGGTCTGGGATTGGTACGAGCACAGGCGGCACGTAGCCGAGGCAGCCGAGCCGAGCCCGGCGCATTATGCCCTGGTCGACCTCGAACAGCACTACCCTACCTTTACCTTGATCACGCAGACGATCGACGGCCTGCACTGGCGGGCCGGCTCGCGCGACCTGTTGGAGCTGAACGGCTGCCTGCGACGCAGCCGCTGCTTCGAGGCCGGTCATGTGATATCCGCCTGGGAAGATGTGGGTGAATCGCCGCCGCGCTGCCCACATTGCGGAAGCGTGCTGCGGCCGGGCGTGGTCTTTTTTGGCGAGGGCTTACCAGAATGGGAGCTGCGCAAAGCGCGCGCCGCCGTCGCGAAGTGCGACATTTTCATCTGTGTTGGCGGCGTGGGCGCGATCGAGCCAGTCGCATCGTTTCCATTTGTGGCCAGGCGGTCAGGCGCGCTGGTGCTGGCGATCGATGCTGCTGATTCGATCTACACCCTGATGGCCGATCACGTGATCACCGAGCCGCTCGGCGAGGCGCTGCCTGAGCTGGTGCGGCTGGTTGGCGGTGAACCCAAGGATCTGCGCGAGGAAGAGATCTAGCGCGATAGTGTAATGAAGACAGTTTCTCGACATTCAACCAAGTATGATGGCAGCCTGCACTACCGCTACCCCCTGACAGTCGTGCAGGAAAACCCTGACCTGTTCATGCTTTACGGGCAGCCTGGCACAGTGTGTGATAGCTATCGTGGGCGGATTACCGCGAGGTATCATTCGCTCGAGCTTTACTGGTCTGATCGCTTCTACAACCTAACGGTGGTGTGGCACCCCGATTGGCGTCCGCGCATGCACTATGTGAATATCGCGACGCCGGCCGCCTGGGAAGACGGCACGTTGCGCTTCATCGACCTTGACCTCGACGTGATCTGGCACGCCGACAGCGGCGAGGTGATCCTCGACGATGAAGACGAGTTCGAGCTGCACCAAGTGCGCTTCGGCTACCCCCGCGATTTGATCGAGCAGGTGCGGCGCAGTGGCGATCAGGTGCGCCAGATGATCGCGCGATCGGCCTACCCGTTCGACGGCAGTCTATTCGCCTGGAGGCCTGATGGTTCTCCAAAATGAGCGTATGTCGATCCGTACGTGGACCTTCCACGACGACGAGCTGCTCGATGCGTGGCCCCCCTATAACGACCCGACTGAGCCGCTCTGGAATTTGCCGCGCCGGGTTGCCTACGGTGGTGATCAGTGGGGCCAGTTCTTCGAAGGCTCCGGTATGCGGCGCACCTGGGCGGTGGAAGATCGTTCCGGCTGCCTGATCGGCCGCATCTCGCTGCGTGATATCGATAACGGCAAAGCTCAGGCGCGGCTGGGCATCACCTTCGGCGCACCGTATATCGGCCGTGGCCTCGGCACCGATGCGCTGGGACTGTTTCTGGATCACTATTTCACCGATCTGGGCTTTCTGGTGCTGCTGCTGGATGTCGCCGCGCCAAACCAGCGCGCCGTGCGCGCCTATGAGCGGCTGGGCTTCAGCCATATCGGCAGCGATTGGCGCCAGGCCGACAGCCGCTTCGACCGCCGCATCCTCAGCGACCCGCGCTACGCGCAAATCCATCGCTTTTTTCGGCAGACCCTGCGTGGCCTGGATGTCGAATTTTTCGAGATGCGGCTGCTCAAGGAAGAATGGTTCGCGCACCAATGGCGTCGCCGAGTACGGTAGTTGATCAGCTGGGTCAGGGCAGCGCCCGCCCGCATACTCCCTCCAAGCGACAGCAAAAACAAGTGGGGGATAGCCCAACAGGACTATTTGTCGCCTTGTGCCGCCGCTAGGTCGTGATATGATACGTAGCGGTACCGAATCGCTGCGTGCCGCTTTCACCATCGATTACATTATTGGAGCATGGGAATGTCACTGATCGCGGGTAACCTGGGCGTAGTGCAGCGGCTGCTGGACGCCCATCAGATGAAATGGGCTGTCTGCGCGGGCGTGGCAGCGCACCTGTACGGCGACCGCCGGCCGATCCAGGATGTCGATGTGGTGGTGATGCCGGGCAAGCTTCCCGATGTGGTCAAGCTGCTTCAGCAGCAGCAGAAGGCGGTTCAGTTCGATGGCCAGCGTATCCTCTGGCGCGGCATCAAGGTCTTCGACGACCTAACTATCCGACGTGGCGGGTCAGTCTATCCGTATGTGCTCGATCAGGCGATGATCGCGCGGCTGCGACGGATGTCGCTGCTTGGCGCGCCGGTGATGGTGCTCGCGCCTGAAGATGTGCTGCTGCATAAGCTGTTGCTTGGCCGCGGCGCCGAGCAGGGCAAGCACGATATGGCCGATGCGGCTGGGATCGTCCGCCGCCAGCAGCTCGACCACGATTATTTGCGCGAGCGAATGCATGTGATGAACACTAACGGCTCGTTTGTCGTTGCGCTGGAGCAGCTGGGCGTGCAGATCTAGCGCATATAGGACTTGCGCAAAGTCGGATTTAGCCTTCGGCAGAGCGGTACTATATTCTCTTGTTGTTCGTTTTTTCGCTCGCAGAGCGAAAAAACGAACAACGGCTTAGCTGCCGTGGGCAAAAAAGCTCAGATTCGGAAGAGCTTGTGTGAGTCCTATACAATCTGGTCAGGTTCCAACGGTAGGGCAGATGAATAATCTGTCCTACAATTGTTTCCAGGCCACAGCGGAACCGATCGCCCCGATCGCGCGTCTCCTTTATAGCCACTACTCGCAAGCCGCAACACACTCGTAGGAGCACAAGTATGAGCAGTCGTAATCTCCGTATCGCCGCCGTGCTGGTGATTGTCGCTATCGTCGCCGCGCTGGCGCTGGCGCTGCGTGGTCGGCCATCGCCGATCGTCGAGCAGCCGACTCCGGGGCCGACGCTGCCGCCTTCGCCCGCGCCGACACGAGTGCGCATGGATTACACTCCTGTGCCTGAGGGTACGATCTCGCCGATTGTGGTGCAGCGAGCGCCGGCGCGTGGTGAGGCGCTGGCCCCCGATGGCGCGGTCGAGCTGGTGTTCGATCGACCGATGGATCATACAGCGGTCGAGGCGGCCTTTAGCCTGTCGCCGGCGATTGCGGGCCAGATTCAGTGGGCCGACGCGCGCACGCTGCGCTTCAAGCCATCCCAGCCGCTCCAGCGCGGCGCGCTCTACGATGTGACGCTTGGCCAGGCTGCCAAAGCAGCCGACGGCGCACCGATCAATGGCGCCTTCCAGTTCCGCTTTGCCACCGCCGGCTTCCTGGAGGTCGGCCAGGTCATCCCTGCTAACGGTGCGCAAGATGTTCAGGCCGGCGCGGCGATCACGGTGCTGTTCAACCGGCCAGTGGTGCCGCTGACGGTGGTCGAGCAGCAGGGCAATGCGCCGCAGCCCCTCAGCTTCACGCCGGCCATCCAGGGCAAGGGTGAGTGGCTCAATACCGCCATCTACGTTTTTCACCCCGATGCGCCGCTGGCCGGCGGGACGACCTATACCGGCCGAGTAGCGGCTGGCCTGAAGGCGGTGGACGATAGCCCGCTCCAGAGCGAATACGGCTGGAGCTTCGCGACCGCGCGGCCGCAGGTGCTGGCAGTGACGCCGCAGGATAGCGCGACGGTGGTGCCGATCGA
>WNFV01008069.1_pt1 | contig 21574 bp, 19 predicted proteins | sample 5400101 | NCBI WGS metagenome assembly WNFV01 (sample SAMN13153361, study PRJNA577476) | soil metagenome | isolation source: 115 cm soil or saprolite under grassland replicate 1 | place: USA:California | collected 2016-06-15 | reverse complement strand
CGCCGCGCCTTCGGACTTCCGCCGGTGTTCCAATGATGTCCAGTGAAATCTCTCTCACGGATGCGAATGGCTCAGCCACTCGAGGAGTCACACGCTGCGCGCGAATTCGCTCATCAACCCAATAGGAATTTATGACCCTACTCAAGAAGCACCTCCAAGTTCATTGCCGGTTATGTCAGCCATCATGAATTTCGAACCGCTCGTCAGCTAGAGATTTGAAATCGACCAATGCCTATATTTAAGAGGCTGCTTAATGTAAATGTATATTTGACCACAAGATATTTAGCAACTTTCTGATGCGACCACAAGGGAATGTGCTTCCTAATTAATGTCAATCCTTTGCCAGTCAATAGTTTAGGCTCAAGGTTGGCGGAATGTAGCATCGGCGCTTAAGCGTGTAAAGCGATATCTTTTCAATGGTTTCACTATATAAGCTCAATGTTTACATGAAGTAACGTCGCTTAATGGACCAAAAAGGCGAACGCCGGGCGAACATTAAGATAGAACCCATTTTCTTCAGGAGGTGCTGTGTTAATAAATGTTGACACACCATTGTTACGGGGGCTAGACTCGAGGCCGAAACGACGGGAGCCGACCAGGGCTCGCAACAAGGGGTCTCCAAAGTCTTAAACCCTCTTGCCTCTCATTTTAAAGAACTTAGTGGCCCGCCCGGGCTGCCGACCGGCGCTATTCCTATCGTGATATTAGAATTGGAGAGGCTTCATGCCTGATTTGACCCGTTCCTATCCAGAAACAGCCGAATCTCTGCTCGAAACAAGCCAGCTCCCCATAGGTGCTATCGTTAGGGCGCTTTGCCAGGCGGCAAATTCCGGCCCTGATCTACTTTATGAGGTAATGCTCAAGCTAAGCCTGCTTGTTGAGTCTACCGCCCCAATGTATGGGCTCTCGATTTGGAGCTTGCAGACAGGACAAGGGCCGAAATTGAACTGGGCCGAAGGATTGCAAGAACCGGAACTAGCAACCGCTGAGCGAATTGTCACTGAAACGCTGGCGGCGGATTCTGAATGGCCCAACATAAACGAGGGAGATTGCTCGGTCTGTTTTATTTTGGCTTCCTCCAGGCTTGGATGCGCGGGTGCGGCTCTGTACGGACAGTGCGTTCGTCCCCTATCGCGGCAGCAGGCACGAGACTTTGGGGCCATAATGGACGTCACACGCTTGGCTCATTCTCATGTTTCGGTCAGGCGGGTTATTCAGCCGCCGAAAGTTGCTGAGGATAAGACTGGCAAGACAACGCTACCCGGGATGATATTTGATAGCCGGGCGATGAATGAAGTAGCTCGGTCTGTGGTTCGAATCAAGGACTCAAACTCTACAGTCTTGATCACAGGCGAATCGGGCACCGGTAAAGAACTAGTTGCACACGCGATTCACCGACTTGGCAGGCGGTCTGAGGAAGATTTTGTTCCCTTCAATTGTTCCGCGGCGCCACCTGAACTAATTGAAAGCATGCTCTTTGGCCATCGGAAGGGAAGTTTCACTGGAGCTCTTCGTGATAACGACGGACTCATTCGCGTCGCTGAAAACGGGACGTTGTTCCTTGACGAGATTGGAGATCTTCCTTTGGCGCTCCAGCCCAAGCTCCTTCGATTCTTGCAAGAGGGAGAGATTCACACACTTGGTGAGCCTACCCCACGAAAAGTAAACATCCGTGTCATTGCTGCAACTCATAAAGATCTCGAGCAATTAGTGCGCGACAAACTATTTAGAGAAGATCTCTACTACCGCATAGCCACGCTTACGGTGAAAGTACCTCCTCTGCGGGAACGGCCCGAAGACATCTCGGCTCTAATTTCTCATTACCTTTCACACTATGCTAGGCGCAACGATAAGCCAATAGCCGGAATAACCTGGGAAGCGATCCGCGCGCTGGAGAGCTACTCCTGGCCGGGTAATGTACGTGAACTCGCCGGCGAAATGGAGAGGCTGGTTTTATACGCCGAAGAGAATGGTCACATTACGCTGGAGCACGTCAGCGAACACATCTACCCCGTTAGTTTCCACCGAACAAATGTTGAAAAAGGTTCGGCTGAAAACCTTGAAGTCTTGTTGGAAGATTATGAGAGACGAGTTATCACTGAGACATTGAAACGCAATGATTGTAATGTGGCGCGGACAAGCGAAGCGTTAGGGCTAGGCTCGCGACAAACGTTATATAAAAAGATTAAGCGATTGGCAATCGACATTACCGACTTCCTTCAGGAAGATACCGAACCCGGTTTACAGTTTCGCGCAGAACGCAACTAACCGGATCCAGCCTCTAGATCCTCTGTAAGCATTCGAGAGAAATCTCGAATGCTTTTCTTTTAACCAGCCGCATTGTCGCCGCGCCGGATACAGTCGCCGTTTCCGTTGTTAACTTCAGGCGACAAGCAATAAGGCCGCTAAAGCGCTTTCAAAACATCCACAAAGCCATCTCACTGCGAGACTACCAGATCTTTTTGTTAACGCGAGGCTACAACTCAACTGGTCCAGGCACTGTGAGAACGCCATTAATTTAAGTGTTTATCGGTTTGCTGGTCAGTGGCACGTCGCTTGTTATGGTCACCCTCGTTCGCGAGGCAACTGACGCGTCGCGAAAAAAAGAAAAGGTTGCTACAGAAAGATCTCATGAAGCCTTTCACCACAATAGAGTTTGTCTCGCTGGCAGTGATCGCAATCACCGCACCTTTGCTCGCTCTGGGCGTCATTCTTGCCGCACGAGTCATGGTCGCGGCAGGAAACGAACTCATGCTATTGGCACTGACTCTGTGTGGCGCTGTCGTGAGTGGAATTAACGGCTTTGGCCGCCGCACGGTCAGGGCAGAATCCCATTCACGCAGAGGCCGCGGAGGGCCACAGTCAAGCGTGGCCCTCACATCATGAATCTACTTAGCAATTCGCCAGCTTTCTTTCGACGCGGAGGAAGGCGAACCAAGGATCAAAGCCATAACTAAACTATAAGGAGCAAATGCAAATGATTAAGAGATTCTTTCAGGATGAAACCGGTCTTGAGTTGTCGGAATATGCAGTTGCCGCAGCGTTGATTGCTATCGCCGTCGTCGCTGCTTTCACGGCCCTCGGCACCGCCATTAGTACTAAGATTAACACGCTTGCCGCGACCATCAATGGATAGTCGTACTCGGCAAAATTGGGCCCGGCGCGCTTTAGTTGAGGTCTAACTCGGGTAAAGCGCGTCGTCGGCTCCTCAAGAGTCGCGCCATCTGGAACGGGGAGCGAAAACATGATTAAGAATTTCCTTCGAGATGAAACCGGCCTTGAACTTTCGGAGTACGCAGTTGCCGCAGCGTTAATTGCGATCGTCTGTGTTGTTGCCTTTAGAAGCCTCGGCACAGCCATCGGCACTCGAATTGACACGCTTGCCGCCACGATCCGCTTTAGGGGTTGTAAGTGATGTCTGAAACAGTTGTAACGGTAACTCTTCTTCTGCCCCTGGCGGTGATCATTACCTATTACGATGTTCGCTATCGTCGCATTCCGAATCCCTTCGTCTTTGCAACTCTTGCGAGTGGGATCGCAATCAACGCGATTTTTGGAGGGCTACCAGGTTTATATGCAAGCTTGGGTGGTTGCGTTCTCGCTTTTGGATTGATGTTCATGCTTCATGTTTTCGGAGCGATGGGAGCGGGAGACGTCAAGCTTTTTGCCGCTATAGGGGCGGTTACGGGAGCTCACCTTGTCCTACCTACTTTCTTAGTCGTCGTGGTTACCGGTGGAGTGCTCGCGATGGTTTCCGTCATTCGATCAGGAAGGGTAATTGCGACGATGAACCGAGTCCTGCAAATACTTGTCGGGCTATTGCCCGGCTGGGAAATGCCCAGGTTCGCGGTTCCCGCAGATCGCACGCACACAATTCCTTACGGCGTAGCGATCACAATTGGCAGCATCATTTCAACAGCTATTTTTCGCGTTTGAAACACGAGCAAGCTGTTAGTCGAGACAAATCCGATCACACGGAGATTCAACTTATGCGTAACAAACGTTTCTTCATTGTTTTAGCTGGAGCCCTTCTGTTTGGGCTGCTCGCGGCCGTTTCCGTCAGTCGGTATTTGTCGAGCGCTCAGGCATACACAAAGAATCTTAACGGCGTAGTAGTCGCCAAGGTCGCCATTCCGCTCGGTACCAAGATCATTCCCGAGCAGGTGATGGTGGTCCAGTTTCCCGCGGAGTCGACGCCCGACGGCGCTTTCAAATCGGTCGAGAAATTGGTTGGTCGGGTGGCGGTGGTCAACCTGGCTCCTCGCGAGCCAATCACCGAAGCGCGGTTGGCTCCCGAAGGCACTGCGGGTGGTTTATCGGCCGTCATTCCCGAAGGCTACCGGGCGATGACCGTGAAAGTTGATGACGTGGTTGGTATCTCAGGATTCATCATGCCAGGCACGCTCGTCGATATCGTGGTCGTCATAACTCCCGGCGATTCGGGTGTCCAGGGACAGGATCCGATTTCCAAAATCGTCCTGCAAAACATCAAGGTCCTCGCCAACGGTCAGAACATCGACAAGCCGCAAGACCAACGTGAAGCCAACAGTGTCAAGGCTGTTACGCTCCTGGTCACTCCCGAACAAGCTGAGAAACTCGCCCTGGCTGCGAGCGAAGGCAAGCTTCAGCTCGTAATGCGCAATTCGATCGATCAAGGCGACGAGCAAACGACGGGAATCAATAAGCGGGGACTTTTGAATGGCGACCACGCTATGCCGGCGCCGGACCCAGGCTCGTTAAAGAGCGAACAAGTGAAACCAAATCCAAAGCCGGTGAGACAGGCGCATCCTGAACCCAAGCCGGTAGCAGAGAAATCACCCGCACCTCCGCGCGCCACAGTCGAAATGATCGAAGGCGCGAAGAAACGCAGCGTAGATTTCCCGTGATGAATATAGACACGCCTTGCGGGGTGTTCAGACAAAGTTAACCGTTTACCAAAAGGAGCTAAAGATTATGCACAGCCGTTCTCCCATCACGCGCCGAGTAAGCTTGTTGCTGGCGTCACTGATGATCGTTTTTATTAATTCCATCGGCTACGCTCAGGCAACCTCTTACAAGGCATCTTTCAAACAGAATAAAGAGGCTGTGGCGGTTAACGTACTGGTGGGCCAATCGCGGGTAATCAATTTTGATAGGCCTGTCGGACGCTTCTCCGTTTCTAATCCGGAGATTGCCGAAGCGGTGCTCGTCACACCAGATCAGGTGCTGGTGAACGGCAAAGCCTTCGGACAGGTGAACTTCATTGCCTGGGAACAGTCCGGCGGTGAATACCTGGTCTTCGACGTCTATGTCCGCGCCAATCTCTCATTGATCGATTCGCAAATGCGCGCCCTTTTTCCGAAGGACGACATTCGTCTCAGTCAGGCCAACGGCTCTGTGGTGATGTCAGGCAGTGTTAGCGACACCAAAACAGCCAGCCAGGCCCAGAGCGTCGTGGAAGCCGCGGGCTTTAAAGCCGTAAACATGCTTGCTTCGCCTGTGAAGAATATGTCCCAGGTTCAACTGCAAGTGCGCGTGGCCGAAGTTAGCCGCAATCGTGTAAAGGATGCCGGCGCTTCCTATGCTTATCAGGCCAGTCCGGGTGTGGGCGGCTTCGCAAGTGGTGGCGGACCCGGCAACCTCAGCAAGGCCACTAACGGCCTCTTGGAAGGCACATTTAGCTCGCTCAATCTTCTGGTCCTTGGTGCCAATATGACCACTATGATCCGCGCCCTGCAAACGCAGGGCGCGCTGCGCGCTCTCGCCGAGCCAAACTTGATCGCGATGGACGGCCAGGAAGCCAGCTTTCTGGCAGGCGGTGAGTACCCGGTTCCGGTCGTTCAGGGGGGCAGTGATAAAACAACCGTTTCGATCACCTTCAAAGAGTATGGCGTGCGGCTGAAGTTTAAGCCGACCATCATCGACGAAGACCACATCAGACTGGAACTCGAACCGGAAGTGTCAACGATTGACTTTGCTAACGGCGTCAAGTTTGACGGATTTTTGATTCCAGCCTTAAAGACACGCCGCGCCAAGACAGGAGTCGAACTTCGTGACGGACAATCCTTCGCTCTCGGCGGTCTACTTGACAACAGCGAAATAAAGTCGCTGTCCAAGGTTCCGGTACTCGGTGACATCCCCGTGCTGGGCTCGCTCTTCACATCGAAGTCATTCCAGAAGAATGAGACTGAGTTGATGTTCATCGTGACGGCACACCTGGTTAAGCCGATGAATCGTGATGACCTGCCACAGATGCGGGGAGTTGACGGTCTGAAAAATGGATCGCCGCTGGGTCTTGAGCCTACGAGTGAAGAGATCCAGGGACGAACCGGTTTCTCGGTGACGGGCCAAAATACCGAAGGAACGCCGGCCGTTTCGCCGAAAGCGACAGAGCCTGCTAAAGCTGTGGAGCCGGCCACGAACCCGAAAACAACAACCGGAACAGAAACTGGCGCTGGCTCTTCCAGCAGCACGTCTTCCAACATTACTCATATTAACCCAACGCTTCCGGTGGCGTTTACGATGCCTATGGATTTCGGCCCCCAACCGCTCAAACCCTAGCCAGGTCAACCTTTATTGAAAAGAGGAGTGCTTGAGAAGGAGGCAAAAATGAACCGACTGGGGCAAAGGAAAGACAGAAAAGGCGAGCGTGGGTCGATTTTGGCGATGTCCGCCATAGGTATGCTTTCACTTCTTCTTGCCGTGGGGCTGGGTGTTGATATTACCCATCTCTACCTCGCGAAAAACGAACTGCAGAACGCCGCTGATGCGTCAGCTCTGGCGGGGGCTTCCGGATTGAACTTTGACGAATCGGGAATTTACGCCGCGACGAAATATGCTGTACAGGAAATGAACAAGTACGAGTTTAACAACCAGGGCGTGGTATTCACCCCTGACAATGTGCGTTTTGCCAGGGACCTTAGTGACTTTGACAACGGCCCTGGCCTGAATCAAGTGGCTGCTGCAGCCCCAGGCGTGGTCGAGACGATTCGCTTTGTTAAAGTCATCACACCGGAATCACCGGTTCAGATGTCGTTTGTAGGGTTCTTGCTAGGTAACAGTCGCAACTTAACGGCGCAGGCGGTCGCCGGGGTGTCCGCGCCACTTACCAATTTCATGGGATATCTTCCGCTTTTTCTGATCGATAATAATGACCTTTCAACTTTCATCCCAGGCAACGTCTACACAATTCGCAGCCCGCCACAAAATCCAATTTCTCCCGGAAACTACCAGATTTTGGCCATCGATGGATCGGGTGGTGCTGATGATCGCATTGATCTAGCGAGTGCTGTGCAAAATGTTGTCGGACCGGGGGAATATGTTGATACAAAGCCGGGCGTAACTGCAGGCGCAATCAGGCAAGGCATCAACACGCGATTCGACGACTATGCCTCCGGAATGGACCCGGTCGATTTTCCGCCGGACATCAACATCAAAGAAGGCATCAAGTATAAGGAATATCAAAAGGCGTATAAGAATTACTTAGAGGGACTGCAGCCCAACCCCTTAATCTTCCAGAAACCGTCACATGATGGTGTTGCCGGTCGTCGAGTAGTGCTGCTTCCAATTATGAAGATAAGCGAAGTTGAGGGTGGTCGCACCAGCGTCCAGATCGACCATTTCGGCGCCTTCTTCCTGCAAACCAAGGTTAGCGGCGGCAATGGTCTCGATATCCAAGCTGAATACATTGGTACCAGCGTCGTCGTCGGTAATGGCGTTTACGACCCCTTCGCGCCGCCTAATCTTGGTCCGCCAATTGTAAAGCCTGTTCTCTACCGATTGCCAGTGCTGGTTGTGCTATTCGCCGCGGCCGCCGAGTTTGGGCGTTACTTCTATGAATACACAACGCTCGCAAAGGGTTCACGGGTGGCCGTCCGTTATCTGGCGACAGCAATAACGAACGGTGATTGCGACGCTGCCGCAAAAAATCTCGTTGTCTATGGAAACCTTGTCGGCACTGGCAATCCAATAGTTACTGGCTTGACAACCAGCAACGTGGAGATTACTCGCCGCGATGATTCAGACCCACCAAATCTTATGACCGGCGGTGGTATTCCAAATACTGTCACCATTAAAATCATTAATTACCCTCATACGCCTATTTTCGATCTGGGCGGGCTGACGAAATCTTCGACAACTCTTGCTGTCGACGTCAAACCCAGCGTCACCATGCGTTATTTGCTGACGCAGCCACTGGTCGCAGGAGCGGCACCATGCTTCTAAAGCTAAATGCGAAGTCAGATCAACGTGGAGCGACGCTTGTTGAGTTTGCCATTGGCGCAACCGTCTTTCTAACGGCCATGTTTGCCGTGCTGGAATTTGGCCGTGCGCTCTGGACACACAATGCACTGGCCGATGCCGCCCGACGCGCCGCGCGTTACGCGATCCATCAGCCAGCCAGTAGTCCGCCAGGCGTCAAGGTGACATATGACACCAACGACAAAAACGGGGGACCGAGCGTGGAGGCGATCCAAAACGTTGCAGTGTATGGCGACCCAGATGGCGGAACAACGCCAATGGTAAATGATCTGACCCCAGATAACATCTTCGTAACGTATCAGGGTTTCGGTCTGGGTGAAGGGACGGTCGGGGTAACGATTCGAAATTATCAATTTCGATTCGCCATTCCAATGGTCGGGACCACAATTACGATGCCCGATTACAACACCACCCTGACCGCAGAAAACGCTGGGGTCATGCCCTAACCTGGGAAAATGGACAAGTGTCCAGCCTGCTTAATTCTATTTTGAAAACGTTTATCGCGACGCAATGACACAACCACTTACAATCGTAGTTCTAAGCACGGGCCTTGATAACTTCAAAGAAATACGCACGGCTTTGTCAACGGATAATCGCGTGCAGTTACTGGCCGGCGGGAACGACGCCGAGCAGCTGCACGAAGAGATAATGCGCCTCAAGCCCGCCGCGGCGATCATCACGCTCGGCGCCAATGCGGACCAGGCAATCAAGCTCATTCAGCGACTGACCGCGGAGGTGCCGAAAACTGCGATCATCTCTGCCGCTAATAACGCAGCACCCGATCTACTGCTACAAAGTTTGAGAGCAGGAGCACGGGAATTTCTCAAGCTCCCAATCAGTGCGGAAGAACTCAAGACAGTTCTGGATCGCGTAGCCGACTTTTGCGCAGGTCAGGTTGAAACGCGGAAGAAAAAGGGCCGCATGGTTGCTGTCTTTTCGAGTAAAGGTGGGTGCGGTACATCCTTCATCGCCACCAATCTCGCAGCCTCGACTAACGCCCAAACAGTCCTCGTTGATCTAAATCTTCAAGCGGGCGACCTGCCGCTGTTTCTCGGTGTTAATCCCAAATATTCCTTCGCCGACATGGCAGAGAATCGTAGCCGGCTTGACGCTGCCTTGATCAAGAGCTTCGTCACGCCCTATTCCCCCAATCTCTCGCTCCTGGCCGCGCCCAAGGAAGCAGACTCCGCGGATGAGATCGAACCGGAGCATGTTTTCGAAGTATTACAGCGGCTGCGCGAATCGCACGAATACGTTGTGCTTGATCCCCAACACACGTTTGACTCGATAACGCTGGCGGCGCTCGACCAGTCGGATGAAATCGTCCTGGTCTTGACGCTGGACATACCGCGCATCCTCGTAAATCGCTGGAGCAAACAAATCGATCTTGATCTGCGACAGGTTGAGAAGTTTCTTGGCGAGCCGGTGATAGGCTTCGTGCCGAGTGATTACCAGACGGCGGTCACTTCGATCAATCTTGGCCAGCCGCTGGTTCAATCAGAGCCGAATTGCAAAATTGCCCAGGAGATCAGACGCGTGGCGAAGACGATTGCGGACGGCGCAGTCATCGTATCAGAGGAACCGCAGCCGCGACGAACGCGCTGGAACTCCTTCTTCAAACGTGAACAGCGACAGAATCAGTTTGAGCTTCAAGTCAGTAGCACAGACGTAAGTCTGTGAGTTTGATGTTTACAGAGGATGCAGACCTCAAATCTGCGCAAAACTAATATGGCACTTCGAGAAAGATTGATTAGAGAAACCCCTGGCTTTCCTGGCGGCGGCAACGGCAACGGACAGGAAGGCAGTGGCCATTCCTTCCAGGAAATGAAGTCTCGGCTGCACCGTGCTCTCATTAATCGCATGGACCTGACCAAACTGGACGCCCTGACGCCTGAGCAGGTGCACGCCGAGGTCTCCCGGCTGGCAGAAAGCGTGTTGGCCCAAGAGGCGATGCCGCTCTCCACGGCCGAACGTGACCGGCTAGTTAACGACGTTCAGCATGAACTCTTCGGGCTTGGACCGCTGGAGCCTCTGCTCGGCGATCCAACCATTTCCGACATCCTCGTCAATTCGCACGGCACCATCTATGTGGAGCGACGCGGCAAACTTGAAGTTAGCAATGTTGCCTTCAAAGACGACGAACACCTGATGCGCGTAATTGAACGGATTGTCTCGTCGGTTGGCCGGCGCATTGATGAGTCCTCGCCGATGGTGGATGCCCGCTTGCGCGATGGGTCGCGTGTTAACGCGATCATCCCGCCGCTCTCAATCGATGGGCCGGTGCTTTCGATTCGCCGTTTCGGCGCCGAGCCTCTCCGCATGAATTTGCTGATAGAAAACAAAGCGCTGACCAAAGACATCGCAGACATGCTGGACATGTGCGTCAAGGCCCGCCTTAACGTCTTGATCTCGGGGGGCACCGGAGCAGGTAAGACGACGCTGCTGAACGCGCTGTCGGCTTACATTCCAGAAGACCAGCGCATAGTTACGATCGAAGATTCGGCGGAACTCCAACTGCAACAGCCACACGTGGTGAGGCTCGAAACCAGACCTCCCAACATCGAAGGGCGCGGTGAAGTGAGCCAGCGTGACCTCGTGCGGAATGCATTACGCATGCGTCCTGATCGCATCGTCATCGGCGAGGTGCGCGGTGGCGAAGCTATCGACATGTTGCAAGCCATGAACACAGGCCACGATGGAAGCTTAACAACTATTCACGCAAACACCCCTCGCGACGCGCTGGCACGTTTAGAAACGATGATCCAAATGACCGGGATGCGTCTATCCGATCGCGCGATGAGGCAACAGATTGCTGCGGCGATAGATCTTGTCTTGCAGGTCGCGCGTCTTTCTGATGGCACCCGGCGTGTCACCGCTATTTCCGAGATTACAGGCATGGAAGGCGAGACCATAACGATGCAGGAGATTTTCCAATACGAACGAACCGGCGTGGACTCCCAGGGACAGGTAATTGGTCGCTTCCGTCCAACCGGTATACGCCCGCGCTTTGCTGAACGATTGAAGGCCTGCGGACTGCAACTGCCGCGAGTTTTCTTTGAGGAGATGTAAAAACTGTGCTGATCTCCTTTTTAGTATTCCTCTTCGCTCTATTCCTGGTGCTGGGCGCCTATCTGCTGGCCACGCTCGGGACCGACTCTAAGCGCGCGCGGCTACAACAGCGGCTCTCGGAGGCATTGCTGCATTCGGCACACACGGAAGACATCGAAGTTGTATTGGCGCGCAATGAACTGATGAGCGAAATACCCTGGGTAAATCGCGCGCTCATTCGCGTTCAGGCAGCTTTGCAGTTAAAACGGATGCTGGATCAGGCCGACCTGCACATCACGCCTTCCCGCCTGATAATGTTCTCAGCAATGGCGGGAATGTTGGCGGCGTTGGCTGCGTCGGTCATAAGCATCTCTATTCTGTTGATGCTGGCCGCGGGCCTTTCTGCTGCGGCAGTTCCATTCGTTCACGTTTGGTGGAAACGCAAAAAGCGCTTCGACGCATTTCTTGAGCTTTTGCCCGATGCCCTCGATTTGATGAGCAGGGGACTAAGCGCCGGCCATGCTTTCTCAGAAGCCATGCACATGGTTTCCACTGAGATGCCAGAGCCGATAGCAACGGAGTTTCGCAAGACGTATGAAGAGCAAAACCTCGGTTTATCGCTGAAGCTCGCTTTGGAGAATTTGACTCAGCGAATACCGCTTTTGGATTTACGCATGTGCGTGACCGCTGTGTTGATTCAACGTGAAACAGGCGGCAACCTCGCGGAGATTCTTGAAAAGGTGGCTTACACTATTCGCGAACGCTTTCGAATCATGGGCGACTTGAAAACATTGACCACAAGCTCACGCATGTCGGCATGGCTGCTATGCGGCTTGCCAATCTTCGTGACGATCGTCATCACAATTATGAACCCGGAATATATGAACGTGCTTTGGAAAGACCAACGGGGTCATTACCTGATTGCGACCGCTCTGTTTCTTCAGGTAACAGGGATGTTAATCGTGAGAAAGATTCTGAGGATAAAAATTTGAAACCGGCAGTAATCAGTGGTCAGTAGTCCGTCGCAGCAAACCGACCGTGACCTACCAGCTACAGCCTACTAACCACTATCCCCTAATTGCCAACCAAAAAGACGGACTACTGACCACTGATTACTAACTGATGACTGGCTGAAACGAAAAATGCTTATACTGATTACCATCTCAACCTTCGTTTGCATCTCGCTCGGTATGATGGGAGTTTATTGGCTCCTTTACAAACCACAGAGTGCTGCTACTGAGCGTCTCAAAAGACTTGGTGGGAGACCGACGAGTGCGGCCAGTGTCCCAGTCTCGCTCGAGGAGAGTCACCCAGGGGCGGAGTTGGCGGAACGCATTGCCACACCACTCAACCGTCTGGTTCCGGCGTCCGCAGCGGAAGCTCGGAAGGTACAAAGGCAACTAATGCAGGCCGGTTTTCGCTCACAAAGCGCGCCAGGTGTTTATCGCGCCATTCAGTTAGCAACCATGGCTGGCTTACCTGCCCTCGTTGCGCTTGTTTGCGCGCTCCTTGCGCGACCGCTCGGTGGTGCACTCTTCTGGATTCTCTTGGCTTTTATTCTAGGCTTCTTTCTGCCGCGCTACGCGCTTGTCCGCATGATTCGCTCGCGCCAGCAACTCGTGCGTTGGGGACTCGCCGATGCGCTTGACCTCATGGTCATTTCAATCGAGGCAGGGCTCGGGTTGAATGCCGCAATGATGAAGGTCAGTAGCGAATTAAAAGAAGTGCATCCGGACATCAGCGAAGAGTTTGAATTGGCGAACCTCGAAATTCGAGTTGGTCGCGAACGCGATGAGGCTTTGCGTAATCTCGCGGAGCGAACCGGCGTCGATGACCTTCGCAGCCTTGTGGCAATGCTCATTCAGACAGATCGGTTTGGCACCTCAATCACTAAAGCGATCCGAGCTTTCTCGGATTCGTTACGGACCAAGCGGCGGCAGCGTGCTGAGCAAGCAGCACAAAAAGCGGCAGTCAAGTTGCTATTCCCGCTCGCATGTTTTCTGTTTCCGACGTTGTTTATTGCGATCCTTGGCCCCGCTGCCCTCCAACTGATGGATACACTCGGCAAAATGTAAGAAGGAGTTGGACCATGAGAAAACGAAGGTTACTCGCCATTCTTATTGCGTTCGTCATAACCGTTGCAGCGTCGGCCATGTGGAGCGCTTCAACAATCGAGCGGGAAGGTGATCCGGACGCTAATGTAATTGAGGATTCAGGTTCGCTCGCAGGTAATGCGGGCGAACACAAGAAAAGTGGTAACAAAGTAGTGAAGATCTTCGCGGCTCCTTTCAAGGCTCTGGGCCGCCTTTTTGGTCATAAAGATGACAACAGACTTCAGCGCATGACGGAGAAGGACGCGGATAAGTTTGAGAGCGTTGGTGTTTCGCGAGTCGACGACAGCCGCACTCAGGCAAACAAGCTGGCATTGGCCAACACAGCAAAAGAGCATTTGGCGAATGGTCGTTCCTATCTCTTGAACGGCCAAATCAACGAAGCCATTTCAGAACTCTCGACGGCTGCTTCTATTGATCCGAGACTCACAGAAGCTCATAACCTGCTGGGAGTTGCCTATGACAAGAAGGGCCTGGCCGATCGCGCGAAGGCATCGTACGAGCGAGCCGTAAAAGTTGAACCTGAGGATGCCCAGGCTTTGAATAATCTGGGGTTTTCTCTTTATCAGAATGGAAATTATCGCGCTGCAGTTGATCGTTTAAAACGAGCCGTCAAGCTGGCGCCCACAGATGACCGAATTCTGAATAATTTAGGGCTCGCGTTATGCCGACTGGGAAAGTTTGACGATGCATATAAGCACTTTGCGCGCGCGACGGGACCACTCACGGGGAATCTTAACACCGCTCGTATGCTCGAGAGGTTTGGCCGCGACGACGATGCGATCAAATACTATGAAGATGCACGTCGCATCGATCCTGCTTCGTCTTTGGCATTGCGACGATTGGCTGACCTCTACAAGAGGACTGGCAAGTTTGAACAAGCCCAGACGGTCACTACCACGCTGGCTGTTGTTTCAGGTTCAAATGGGGCAGGGACTTCGTCGCCCGGACGCTAGCTTTGTCAGACGGAAATTCCGGCGTGCTCTTCGGTTGAGACTGAAAAAGAAGGCACACAGAATGTGTGGCTACGTCAATTAGCATTGCTGTCTATCGCTTGGATTAAACGACCTCCAGGAAAGTGAACATTTGTCATGTCGCAAACAACGATACTTTCTCGCGTTGAAGTGGAATCAATGGGTCCTCCCGTGCCCGAGGAGATACCTGATCTTGGCATTGGCGAAGGCTTCCTTTGTGATTTAGCGCTCAAGCACGTCGCCATGCTCCCCGAACCGACCACAACCGCGGTCGCGGAACGCCTTCACTTGCCTCGTGCCCTTACCGAAGAACTATTGGAAAAACTTTATCGAGAGAAGTTAATCGAAGTGCGTTTGCAAACCGCCGTTGGCTCGAGGCGGTATAGTATGCTGGACCGCGGCTGGGATCGACTGCTGCGATTGCTTGCAGCTTGCGGCTATAGCGGCGCGGCTCCTGTTTCCTTGGACGACTACGCACACATGATGCGTTTGCAGTCGATACCTTCGCATCCAGCCTCTTTGGAAACAGTCCGGTCGGCGTTTCACGATCTAATTCTGCCGGAGTCGCTGTTGCAAACTCTTGGTTGCGTAATCAATTCACGGCGATCTCTTTTTCTAACGGGGCTACCTGGCACCGGGAAGACGGCTGTTGCCGAGCGAATTAACAACGCGCTGCCAGGCGCGATTTGGATTCCCTATGCCGTCGAAATCGATGGGCAGATCATTCGCGTGTTTGATCCGCACTGTCATCGGCTCGCTTCGCCCGACGTCACGCCCGTGGAGTATGACCGGCGCTGGGCGTTGATTAATCGGCCGCTCGTTATTGTTGGCGGTGAACTGACGCTCGAAAACGCAGATCTTACCTGGAGCGAAGCCGCCAAGTTTTATGAGGCACCGTTTCAAATGAAGTCGAATGGCGGCACGCTTGTTATTGACGATTTCGGTCGGCAGCGTGTGGCGCCTCAGGATTTGCTGAACCGCTGGATCGTGCCACTTGAACGTCGCGTCGACTACCTGGCATTACACACCGGAAAGAAGATCGAAGTGCCTTTTGAGCAGTTGGTAGTGTTTTCAACTAATCTTGATGAAAACGATCTGGCCGATCAGGCCTTCCTGCGACGCATGGGTTATCGCGCTCGAGTCGAGCCCCCTACTCCGGGAGCTTACTCGGAGATCTTCAAGCGCCAGGCTTACACGCGGGGCATTCGGTACGGCCAGCCGGTGCTTGACCATGTGCTTAACAAGTACAGAATCGAACGACGGCAAATGAAAGGCTGCGAACCACGTGACCTGCTTGACCGGGCCACTGATATCTGCCTCTTTGAAGGGCAGTCGCTCGAGTTGACACCGCAAATCTTGGATGTAGCCTGGCGTAACTATTTCGGGACGTCACATTCCTTCGCACCTGTTCATGCCGAGGAGTCGATCGAAAGAACCGTAGCTGATCCTCTCGAGCTATAGACGGCGGCAAGAGGCCCCGAGGTTTCGCCTAAGGCCCGCATCCAGACTCTTGCAAAGCCAACACTGCCTGATGGTTGGCTTCGGCCCGGCTGAGGATCGACAAACTGAAGGCGTCGGATACTCTTATGAAGATTCCTCGGAACGTAAGTCAAATTCTTGCAGTTAGCGCTCTCGCGCTTCTTACTTCAGCTGCCGCCTTTGGCCAGGAAAACCTGGACCACGCGAAGTCCTCTGTGTTGGCAAATGACCCCGGACCTCAGATTCACTTAAAGCTAAAGGATGGCAGCAGTATCGCAGTGGACGAAGCATGGGAAAGCGAGCAGGGGATTTGGTACCGGCGGGGCGGCATGAGTCATCTCGTTTTGCGGGAGCGTGTAAAGACGATTGAACGTGGTTCTTCCTCCAGGTCCAAGCCGGGCCCGCAAGTAGCCAAGGTTGTGGCGAATGATGACAAGAACGATACCCTTGCAGTTTCCAATGGTTCTGACGACCAGCCCGCCTGGATTTATCTCGTAGGCGGTGCTCGCGTGGAGGCCGATAGTGTGACGGAGTCTACCGCCGGCGCCTGGTATAGCCGAGGTTCGCTTTCAGTTTTTGTTGAGCGGGCGCGAATTGATCATATTGAGCGCGAAGACCCGCAAAGTTTGGCTGATTCTGACGCTTCAAAGAAGGCGCGCGGGTGGACTACGGGGAGTGCGAAAATTGACAGCTTGATCAAGCAAAATGGTGCGAAGCATGGCGTCGATCCCTACTTGATCTTCTGCGTCATGGAGCAGGAGTCCCACTTCAATGCGCGCGCTTTGTCGCCAAAAGGGGCGCGGGGCCTGATGCAGCTAATGCCGGGTACAAGCGCACGGCTTGGCGTCAGACGGCCATCAGATCCCGCGCAAAACATTGCGGGCGGCACACGTTATTTGAAACAGCTTATCCAACAGTTTGACGGCCGGATCGATCTTGTCCTGGCAAGTTATAACGCGGGCGAAGGCGCAGTCATGAAGTTTGGTCGAAAGGTGCCGCCATACAAGGAAACTCGCGACTATGTGAAACGAATAAGCTATCGTTATCGTCGGACAAAACCTACAGTTCACGCCAAGAGTGAGGCGGCAACAGTAGGCGCCGCGCTGTGAGGTGCGTTTACCAAAACTGAAGACTCCTACTTTGGGGAAGAATGAAGAGTATCTTTGTCCGACTCACGCTGATATCAATCATTTGTGGCGCGGCATATTTGTCTTCTCATGCGCAGCAGTTTTCAGAAGCGCCGCTTACAAACTCAGCTGTTGTCAAACTTGTTCGCGCCGGTTTCAAAGAGAAAACAGTAATTGCGATCATTCACAACCGGCCAAGCCGATTCAATTTGAGTTCGGATAAATTGATCGAGCTAAAACGAAACGGCGTTAGCGAAAATATCATCCTCGCAATGTTGGCCCAGGATGACTCGTTTGTCGTCGCAGCTGACGACTGGATGGATGACTCCAGCGTTAGAGAGCGCATGGGCAGGGCAGACGTTAAAGACCCAAAAGGCCAATCTGATATTTTTGGAAGCAGCAGTGGTTCCAGGAGTCGGACGAACGGACGTGGCGTCGACGGTTCCAATCAGGGTGAGACTACAACCACCGGCAGCGCCACCGTTCGAATTCTGCGTCCACCGACGGAGGCTGGCGCCGTCCAACAAAGAATGGAAAAAACACCTACCTTAACCAACCAGTCTATCATCAAATTAGTCGACGCTGGTTTTTCCGAGGGTACGATAATCAAAAGAATCGAAGACTCGCCGGCGGACTTCGACCTTTCCACCGCCAAACTGGAAGAACTTCGCAGGCGTCGTGTTACGGAAGCGATCATCCTCGCAATGACAGATGCTATGGGCGATGATTCAGGCGTAACGCAATCGGCGCCAACCAAGGGAAAGTAATCCGTGGTCCCCGGCAAACTAATGGCTCAACGTACGTTGAACCGATTCGGGGTCCTGCTTTTGTTTGTATTAGTAGCGCTTTCGCCTTCCACCCAGGCGCAGTCCAAATCCCCAACTCCAACGCCTTCGCCTAAACAGGACGAACAGGAGATCGAACCAGAAGATGTGATCTCCGTAAACACGACCGAGGTGTTGTTGCCGGTGACTGTGCGCGACGGCGCCGGCTTACTGGTCAGTAACTTAACGCGCAAAGACTTTCATGTCTTCGAGGATGGTGTGGAGCAACCACTCAGCGACCTTAGTTTGCGTCAAGTTCCAGTGGACGTCGCGTTGATCGTTGACGCGTCTTCCTCTGTAGCCGGAAATCTCGACGACTTTCGCAACGCAGCGCAAGGCTTTGCTTCGCATCTCGCAGCGGATGATCGGATCAGTCTTATACAATTTGACGACCGCGTTGTTCTGCTTCAAGATTGGACCAGCAGCATGCTGCAGTTGCGGCGTGCTTTGAAACGAATTGTCCCCGGAATGTTTACCCGCTTTCACGACGCAATGCTCCTGGCATCACGCGATCAGTCGCCGCGCGGAAAGGCCAGACACGCGATCATTGTGTTAACCGATGGTATCGACAGCGGTCGCGGCACGACGTTCGAGGTCGCCTTGCGAGCCTCGCTCCAGTCTCAAACAACCGTGTACGTAGTAAGCAACACACAAATTGAAAGAACCAGGAAACAGGAAGAACTTACGATATTGCTGTCAGGCTCTCAGTCCGCCGTCCGATTTAACCAACTTCGAATCGACGATTTGCAGCTTGGTCTTGCCGCGCTGAGCGACAGCGAACGTAACCTCGAACAGTTGGCTGCCGCAACCGGCGGCCGGCTTTACCGGCCAAGCACCTTCAATGATCTCGAAAGAACCTACGCCGAAGTAGCTGACGAGCTACGCCATCAATACACTCTCTATTACTCTCCCCTCAACATTAGTCGGGACGGACAATTCCGGCGAGTGCGTGTGGAAACTCGAAATCCTACCCACCACGTTTCTGCCAGGATCGGCTACTACGCACCAAGAAAATGAACGCCAGTTTCGCTGTCTAAACTCGGCATCCAGCCCGAGTATGACTGTTTCTTCCAAGCCAATCAGTGCAAGACCAGGCGGCCAAAATGCTACGCCGCTCCGCTTGAGCGCCAACCTGCGTCGCATTGACACGCAAGGTGAGATACTGTAGTCTCCCGTCGCTTACCGCGTGATGAAGCTAAGTCCAATTATTTATCAGGTTAGCGACTCTGGAACGCTGGCGGCATGGGCATTGCCGATGGATCATCCCAGTTTGCGAGGAGTACGTGTGTTTTTCCTACCTTGCTAACGGCAATTCTATCTAAATATAAGCGATTACCTAGAGGAGACAGCATGCGATTAATCAAGCGCGCCGAGAAGGGCCTCACATTGGCAGCCGGCGGCCTACACGACATTATTCAGTCAGTTAATAAGTACAAACCGAATCCGTCGTTTACGCCTAAATGGTCGAATAAGCCTTTGCTGAAATCGTGGCAAAAGAGCAAACCGACGCTGGGCTGGCCGCGAACCACAGATTCGCTTTGCCCGAACTGTGTAATCGAGGCAAGGGAGTCGATCATTAGTGGCAAGCAGGACGTCAGTGTCTTGATCAATGAAAAAGTCGGCGAAATCAAGGCGCAGATTATCGAACGCGATGGCGAGGTCTGGATGGTCAAAGATTGTCCAATTCATGGGCACTTTGAAGACATGATGGCCATCGACGTGAAGTTCCTGACGCACATAGAAAAGATGTTCCCGGGACGGGACATCGATGCACATGATGACGAAAAACTTCACAACCACGGATCCAGCACGATCAAGTATGGCCGCGGCGCTGTTCTGACAGTTGACCTTACTAACCGCTGCAACATGATGTGCGATCCCTGCTTCATGGACGCCAACCAGGTGGGTTTTGTTCATGAGTTAAGCATGGATGAAATTAGGGAGATTCTCGATAACGCGATTTCGATTAAGCCGCGTCGTCAGATGTCCGTACAGTTCTCCGGTGGGGAGCCGTCAATTTCGCCGCACTTTATCGAATCGATTAAGTATGCGCGCAAGGTTGGTTATAACAGCGTGCAGGCAGCGACCAACGGAATTGAATTTGCCAAGAGCAAAGACTTCTGTCGCCAGGCCGCCGAGGCAGGATTGCGTTACGTTTACCTTCAGTTTGACGGCGTAGGCAACGACGCGAACAGTCATCGCCAGGTCGGCAATCTATTCGACGTGAAGATGCGCGCAATCAATAATCTGCATGAAGCGGGCGTTGAGATTGTTCTGGTGACTACATTGGTCAACGGCATCAATAACGACCAGGTGGGATCGATTATTAGGTTTGCGCTAGACAATCCGAAAAAGATTGCCTTCCTTTCTTTCCAGCCTGTTTCCTTCACCGGACGCGATGAAGAGATCACACCACAGCGCCGGCTGCAACAGCGTTACACACTTTCGCACCTTGCGCATGACGTTAAGAATCAAGTTGGGATCACCGAACCAACGCGCGACTGGTTTCCGTTATCATTGATGGGTGCCTTTGCGGACTTCGCGGATCTCGTTCACGGACCGCAGGCTGAATGGGGTCAGGTGTCATGCGGCTGCCATCCGAATTGCGGAGTTGGCACGGCGGTCATGGTAGACAAGGAAACACGCGAGATGCGTCCCGTGCCGGAGTTTCTAAACATCCCCGGCCTCGTGAAGGACATGCAGAAAATTACAGACGCGGCGCGTGGGAAATGGATGTCGAATTTGATGATGGGATTGGCCCTGCTTAAGCATTACAACCCATATAAGTCTCCATCGCAATTTACTCTTTACGAACTCTTCAAGAAGTTCGACAAGTCGTTCGGTCTAACGGGCAAGGACTATGGCAACGTCAGTGGCGATCGTTCGAAAGACGATATAGAGAAACGTCGTGCGGATCGCTGGAACTTCCTTTTCATTGCTGGGATGTGGTTTCAGGACCTTTTCAACTACGACTTTCGCCGCACTGAGATGTGCATTATCCCTTACGGTACTCAGGAGGGTGAGATTTCATTCTGTGCTTATAACACCGGCATAGGATGGAGAAATATCATTGAGAACATGCACCAGAATGCGACAGTGGCAAAATGGTATGAGGAACACGGTCGTCACGAAATTTTCGCGCGTGGTAAGGAAGTAGAACTGAGCGACAAGGCACACGACATGGTGCTGAACCCGATCGACCTTACGCGACCGAACAAGCCTGAAATGGAAGGGCCAAAGACAGCGCATGAGGAAGCAGTGATGATGCGAAAGCTTTATCAGGAGATCGTGCTCAAGAAGCAGCTCGATACAAAAGAAGTGGACAAGCCGGTTCAAATTCAAAGTCTTAGCAGGAAGAAGCAGGAAACGGCGGAGCCCGCCCTGGTTTAGTCGATTGCTTTCTAGTTCAAGAGAACCCTGCGAGCAATTCAAATGTTCGCGGGGTTCACTGCGTAACCAGTGAGTGCGGTTGGTAGCTTAAACACAAACTGACACTTTAAGATGCCCAGGCGGTTCGCAGTCGCGCCCACGGCGTGTCCGCTTGACCTCGGACGTTTGCGGCGTGTTAAATAGCCGAGTTACCAAAATACGATCAAACTTTTAAGAAAGACGGAAAGCGAATGGCAATAGTTACTATTAATCAAGGCGAATCGATCGAGAGTGCGTTGCGTCGTTTCAAACGCAAAGTGATGACCGAAGAGATCATCAAGGATGCGAAAAAGCACGCATTCTTTATCCCTCCCGGCCAGAAGGCAAAACTCAAGTCAGCTCTT
>WNFV01004704.1_pt1 | contig 21574 bp, 20 predicted proteins | sample 5400101 | NCBI WGS metagenome assembly WNFV01 (sample SAMN13153361, study PRJNA577476) | soil metagenome | isolation source: 115 cm soil or saprolite under grassland replicate 1 | place: USA:California | collected 2016-06-15 | reverse complement strand
GGCCTGCCGGACATGCTTGACTGGGCGGCCGGGGCCTGCGTGGCGCTGCTGCCGCTGGCAACCGGCGCCGCGATCCTGCGCTACCGGCTGTACGACCTGGACCGCATCATCAGCCGCACCCTCGCCTACGGCCTGCTCACCGTGCTGCTGGGCGGCGGCTACGCCGGCGTGGTGCTGGGGCTGGGCCAGCTGCTGGGCCGGGACTCTCCCCTGGTGGTGGCCGGCGCCACCCTGGCCGTGGCCGCCGCGTTCCAGCCGGCCCGCCGCCGTATCCAGGCCGTGGCTGACCGGCGCTTCAACCGGCGCCGCTACGACGCCGCCCAAACGATCCAGGCGTTCAGTGCCCGGCTGCGCCAGCAGGTCGACCTGGAAAGCCTGACCGGCGAGCTGCTGGTGGTGGTCGAGGCGACCATGCAGCCGACCCGGGTGTCGCTGTGGCTTCGACCCTCTGTCAGCGCGTCCCCCGACCAGCGCAGCACAGGCGCATCCCGCGCGGCGTCACAGCCGACGGCACCTTCCCCGTCCGCTCGCACAGCTTTGTGAAACAGGCTGTCACGAATCAAGGTGACACGGCGTCGAGGCCATTACCTGCGGCTTCGACCATCAGAGGCGTCACTTCAACTCTGAAAACTCAAGTAAGGCACGTCTCCGCTGCTGGCACCACGACAACGCCCGGCGGTCCTGACAGGGGTGTGCAGGTCCGGACGCTGGCGGCAAGGGCTGCTGAGGGCGGCAGCCTGGCAGACCCTCGGTGTAGTGCACGACCAAGCTGCTATGCGCTCCTGGAAGGCGACCAGCCGTGGTCATTGTCGTCCTTGCCGCTGCTTGCGAGCAGGATCTCAAGCTGGACGCCGGGGGAGGGCTGGAAGCGCACGGCCAGCTGCTGCTCAGCATGCCACGGGCGGGCGGCCAGCAGCTCAGCGCGGTCGGCGACGGTCGCCGAGGACAGCGTCGCGATGGCGGGCCCCAGCGGCACCTCCACGCCCGCGATCGTCTCGATGTGGTCGTCCTCGGTGAAGGCGATGGCGATCGGCGTGTCGTCCACCAGGAGCTTCTCGAAGAAGGGCAGGTCGGTCAGCGTGATGGTGGCGCTGATGGTGCCGCTCCCCACGGGGACATGCTCGCCGGCCACCAGGCGGGCGGCGCGGCGGATGGCGGAGATGTCGTGATGGCCCAGTTCCCTGGGGACGGGGAACACGGTGTGGGCGAACCCCTGGACCCGCTCCAGGTCCTCGAGCAGGGCGATGTAGGCGGAGCTGATCGACTCGGTCGGCGGCAGCGGGCTCGGGTGCATGAACGTGGAGGCCCCGACCCGCACCTCCAGCCGGTTTGCTGCGTGCAGGTGCTGCAGGATACGCAGGGTCGGCAGGAGCGCACCGGGCAGGAGGTCGTCAGGTGGGGGTCCGATCTGGAAGTCGACCATGCCCTTGCGGTCGAGGTGGTCGACGCGCATGGACAGCCGTAGCACGCCAGTGACGTCTTGCCCGGAAAGCACGCCTCCTCGTCGGCCGGGTTGCCGCCGGTCGAACCGCAGCGGCAGCGACCCGAGCGGCGTGCCGGCCGGGTCGCTGATCACCGCGCGGGCATCCAGGCGAAACAGGGTGCCCTCGCCCGCCGGTCCCAGGATGATGCGTGGCCTGGTGGTGATCGCCTCCCCGAGCCGGCCGGGCAGGTCGACGCGCAGGTCGCGCACGTAGTCGGGCTCGACGATCACTTGGTCGCCGTAGTCCAGCGCTCGCTGCAGCTGCTGAGCGGCCTCCTGCCCGGTCGGGGTGTCGGGGAAGGCGAAGACGGTGTTGACCACGATGGGGTGGTCACGCTCGGCGCCGCGGTAGCGGGGCCGCAGCCCCATGGTGATCGTGTCGCCGGCAATGGCGATGTCCAGCCAGTAGTGCGGGACCACATCGTCGATGCGCTGCTTCAGGACCCGCAGGCGCGCCAGCGCGTCGGGGAACCCGCCGGCCAGGTTGGCCTGCTCACGGTTGAGCTCGCGCAGCAGCCGCATCGCCTCGCTGTCGCCGCCCTCCAGGTAGTAGCGCACGATCGCGGGGTGGTTGGCCATCTGCTTGTCCAGCCAGGTGCGCCCCGACCAGGCCAGCGGGAACGGATAGCGGCGCCGGAGCCTGTCGAACCAGGCCAGCTCTTCTTTGTTGTGGTCGATTGGCACGACCAGCGTCCAACTGTCCGGGTTGTGCCGGGCCGCCTTCGTGAGGGACCGCTCGACCTGGCTGCGGCGGTCCGGTTTCCAGCCGAGCCGGCCGGTGAACGACTTGAGCTCGAACAGGTCCAGGCGGCCGTCGTCGTGGCGAATCTGGACGTCGCGGCCACCGTCGCCGCCGCGACCGTCGAGGCGTTCCGCCGCTGGGTGCAGGGTGCTGAGCAGCACGGCGACCATGTCGTCGTAGGTCGGCTGGGGAACCTTGTCCCATTGGACAGGGGCCATCGCGTCTCCGAGTCGCATCGCTGTGACCGAGCAAACCGGACGATACTAGTCGACAGATCCGACAAGCCGATGGCCGTCGCTGCCGTTGGGTAGCCGACCAGCGCGGTGAACGGCCCCGGGGACACGCGTCAGCTGCACGGCCCGATCATCGTCGAGCCGGAGCGTCCTGGGTGGGTGGCTGCGCGGCGCTCCCCGAGCGCCCAGGCGAGCTGCTCGCGCAGCCGCTGGTTCTCCTCCCGCAGCCGCCGGATCTCCGCGTTGACAGCCTCGAGTCGGCGCCGCAGGGAGGCGTCAGAAGCGCGCTGGCGGGCCGGGATCGGCGGCGAGCCTGGCGCTCGCTCCTGCCCCTCCTGCTGCTGCGCTCGGAGCCGGCCGATCTCAAGGCGCAGGTCAGGTTGGGCGTAGAGCCAGGAGCGGGAAACACCCGCCTTGCGGGCGACGGTGTCGAAGGTGACCGGGTCGCCGGCGGCCGCCAGGCGCCGCAGCGCGTGGATGGCACGCTCGCGGGTGGCCTGGCTGCGCCGGCGGGCCGCCTGGACGAGGAAACGGGTGTTGTCAGCCCGCATCCGCAGCCTCCCCGAGGCTGGCCTGGGGGTCCTGGTCGGCCTCCAGCTTGGTGATGATCCGGTCCAGGTTGCCCAGCACCTGCTGGTTCATCTCGACCATGCGGAGCTGCCCGTTGGCCCTGGCGGTATCGAGTAGCCGGTGGGTCTGCTCGCGGTGTTCCCGATGCTGGGGGAGGAACTCGGGGGTGGTGACGAACACCGGGCACACATGGCAGGCGTTGGCGTGCGGGCAGCGCTTCTGGATCGGCAGGCCGCAGTAGCCGTTCGGCAGCGCCTGCTTGGCGAGCCCCACCCGATGCTTGACCCACTGCGCATCCGCCAGCGGGCTTTCGGGCTCGATCTTGACGTCCTCGCCTTTGCAGTTGACCTTGCGGGCCTTCTCCCAGTGGCGGCGCACGGTCTCGTCGCGGAGCCGGGCGTAATGGCCGCTCATCTCGAGGGACTCGTGATCAAGGAGCACCCGCACGACCTCCAGCGGAACGTCGTTGTTGACCAGACGTGTCGCGAAGGTGTGCCGCCACTGGTGGGGGGTCAGGTGCACCGGCTGGCCTTCGCTGTCGTGGATCTCGCAGGTGGCCAGCCAGCGCCTGAGCATCCCGCGGTAGGTGGTGGTAGGTAGCGGCCGGTGGCCACCCCGATTGGTCCTGCGCTGGGGAAACAGCCACGGGCTGCCGTCGGGCCAGCGGGCGAGGACCAGCCGGTGCTGCTCGGCGATCTGCTGCTCGAGCTCCTCGTCGATCGGGACGAGCGCTTCTCGTTTCATCTTGCGGTTGAAGTAGCGCAGGTAGGGGGCGCCGTCAGCGTCGTGGACCACCGCGTCCAACGCCAGCCTGCAGGCGTCACCGATCCGCAGCCCGCAGCGGATCAGGATCAGGGTAACCAGCCGCACGGCGGGGTCAGCGAACCGGTCGAGGTTGTCGGGGCGCTCGACCTGCGTCATGACCAGCTCGGCCAGATAGCGGGGCAGCTGCTTGGGCCGCTTGGGGTGGTCCTCGGGGAAGAACATGGCGTTGCCTGGCAGGGTGTCGTCCCAGCGGTGCTGGCGGATGCCGCGGAAGAACTGGTTGAGGGAGCCGATGCGGTCGCCGTGGGTCTTCCTGCCAGCAAACCGAACCGCCAGGTCGGCCAGGTAGCGCTCCAGCACCGCCCGATCCACCTGCGCCAGCGAGTCAACCACAGGGCTCGTGGCGGCCAGGAACTGGCCCAGGCTGGTGATCGCGGCGAGGTCCTTGCCGACCTGCACGCTGCTCAGCCCGCTGCTCAGCCGGTAGCGCACCCAGCGTTTGGCAAGCTCCTTGAGCCACGGCTGCGGGATCCGGTCAAAGCGCAGCCGCCGGAGCCCTTCCGTGAAGCCGAGCCGACGCAGGTCCCAAACGTCACGCGGGTACCACGCCGCCCACCCGCTGCCGTGCACCAGCTCCTCGAGCTGGTCGACGGCAAAGGCGAGAAACGCCTCCTCGCTGGTCGCGCTGCCGGGTCCGCGGTTGCTCTGTTCGGCCACGTAGCGGCGCCAGGTCTCCGCTGGCCAGTCCAGCAGGGAGGCAACCCCGCTTCGCGCCACGATGCGGATGATCTTCATCACCAGCACCGTGTCGGTTTGGCAGCGCCGCTCGTCGCAGCGGCGCTGCACCACGTACTGCAGCTCGAGTTTGAGCTGCCCGCGCAGCCGTCCGAACTCGACGCGCGCGTAGCCGTAGTGGTCCAGACGCTGAGCAAACGCCTCGACGTCTGGGCGTCCGTTGTGGTACCAGCGTGCCAGGTGCGATCGGCAGAACGGGTTGAAATGCCCCACACACATGCCGGCGGCGTGCAGCGCGCGCGGGCAGCCCGCCACCTTGCACACCCCCATTCCGAGCACGACGTCATCGGAACCGGGGATGAGCACGTCGACACGGAACTCGGGTCGGACCGCCGCCATGAGCTTGGCCAGCAGCCCGGCGTATTCCGGCGCTGGCGCCGCCTGGGTGTCGGTCACAGCCGCACCTCCCGACCGGTGAACCAGCCCGCCGCTGCGAGGGCTTTGCGGGCGTCCTCCACAGTCAGATGGCCGTAGATGTCGATCGTGGTCGCGACCGAGGCGTGGCCGAGCAGCTCCTTGACGGTCTCCTTGCCGGCGCCTCGGCGCAGCAGCCAGGTGGCGTAGGTGTGCCTGAACTGGTGCGGGTCGAAGTCGATCCCGGTGCGACGGCGGATCCGCTTGACCAGGTCGTACACGGCCGCGTAGGTCATCGGGTGGCCGTAGGGCCGGCCCCAGAGGTTGACGAACACGTAGTCGGAGTCCAATTCGCCGTACTCGCCGTGCAGGTAGTCGGCGTAGAGCCGCACCAACTCGGCCGTGACCGGCACGACCCGAGGGTCAGGGGACTTGGTGCGGGCTCGGTTGTCGTTGCGCCGCCGGGTCACGGTCAGCTCCCGCTCGGCCACGGCGAGGTCCTCGTGGCGGAGCCCGAGCGCCTCCCCGATCCGCACCCCGGCGTCGAACAGCACCGCGAACAGCAGCCGGTCCCGCAGATGCTGGCAGGCGTCCAGGATCGCCTGGACCTGCTTGAGCGTCAGGATCCTCGGGATGCGCTTGGGCGGCTTGATCTTGATGGTGCGCTGCCGTTGCGGCTGCTGCTTGGCGATGTGATGCAAGAACGGCTTCCACGATGTGCGGGCACCCGCGTAGGGCCGCCAGGTGACCAGCAGCTCGCCGAGGTCCAGGCCGTGGCGGGCGTGGAACTCGTAGAACGAGCTCAGCGCCGACAGCTTGCGCGCGATGCTGCTGTCGCGGCAGTGCTCCTCCACCGAGGGCAGCACCAGCACCTGGCCGTCGCGCGCTTCGGGTGGCAGCCCCAGCCAGGCGACGAAGTCACCCAGGTCCTCGAGCTGAATCTCGCGCCAGTCCCGCCCGCGGCCTGCGAGGTAGGTGAACCAGTCCTTGAGGTCGTGGCCATAGCCCTTGACGGTGTTGGGGGACCGCTTGATCGACGTCAGGTAGGCCAGCCAGCGCTCGACTGGCTCGACCGGGCCGTCACTGTCGAGAACGGTCCAGGACTCGAGGCCGGTGTTGGGCATGAGCACGCGTCGCACGTGCATGACTCCTCCAGGGAGAGGTGCGTGGTGGACGACGCCAGATAACCACGTCCACGAGACAGTCATGCCCTACGTGCTGTACGTGAAGGAAGCCCTTCTTATCCCTCTAGATAACGGGCGAGAACATCTCGCACCGGTTCATCGTGCCGGCCGTGGCGGCGGCCATCGATCTGATCGTGTTCATGCGGTGCGGCGGCGACGGGCGCCGTCGGGTCGAGGAGGTCTTGGCCGTGCCGGGTCGGGTGGCCGGTGGAGAGATCGAGTCGCAGTCGCTGTTCTGCCAGGTAGCGGGCGAGCTGCTGTGGACCGGACACTACCCGCCACACGAGGAGCGCTTCCTGGCCGCCGGCATCGATCTGGGCGAGGTGCTCTGCGCATGAGGAGGGCGGCCTCGTGAGCGATCCGGTCATCGTGGCGATCCCGAGCCTGCTGGTGGCCGGCGTGCTGATGCTGGTCCTGGGAGTCACGGGCGCGCAGCGGCCTGGCTCGGCTCGGCAGCACCGCAGGCGGGTGCGTGACTGGATGACCCGCGCGGGTGCCGGCAGCGTGTCCGTCGGCGAGCTGCTCGCCTTCTGCGCCGGGGTCGGGACGGTCACGGGGCTGGCGCTGCTCGCCATCACGCATGCGGTCTGGCTCGCGCTCGCCTTCGCGGTCTTCGCCGGCTATCTGCCGGTGGCGGTGCTCAAGGCGCGGTACGGGCGGCGCGTGCGGGAGCGGCGCGAAGTCTGGCCCGACGCGATCGATCACCTCGTCTCGGCGGTGCGGGCCGGCATGTCGCTCCCCGACGCCGTCTCGGTCCTCGCCGACCGGGGCCCCGATCCGCTGCGTGAGTCGTTCGTCCATTTCACTGCGGCCTACCACGCGACCGGACGCTTCGGCGAAGCCCTCGACCGCTTGAAGGAGGAGCTCGCGGACCCGGCCGCCGACCGGGTCGTGGAGGCACTCAGGGTGGCTCGGGAGGTGGGCGGCAGCGACCTTGGTCGCACGCTGCGAACCCTCTCGGCCTTCCTCCGAGACGAGCACCGCGTCCGCAGGGAGCTGGAGGCTCGTCAGAGCTGGGTGATCGTGGCGGCGCGCCTGGCCTTTTGCACGCCGTGGCTGGTGCTGCTCTTGCTGGCGACCAAGCCAGAGGCCGTGGCCGCCTACCAACGTCCCGCGGGAGCCGTGGTCATCGCTGTCGGGGCGGCGCTCGCGACCGCGGGCTACCGCCTGATGCTGCGGATCGGGCGCCTGCCCGTCGAGGAGCGTGTCCTGCGATGAGGGCGGAGCGATGAGCCCCGCCGCGGCGCTGCTCACCGGCCTGACGATGGCGTTCGGGCTGGTACTGCTCGGCTCGGGCGCACCTGGCAGGCGTGCCCCTCGCCTTCTGACCCGCCTCGACCCGTACCTGCGAGGCCTTGAACCGCGGTCGACGCAGCTTCTGGAGACCGAGGAGGCGCCGCTCGTGCCGGTCCCGATGCTCGATCGGCTGCTGCGGCCGATCCTCGACGAGGGAGGGCAGCTCGTCGAGCGCTGTCTCGGGGGCGCGACAGGGGTTGCGCGGCGTCTCCGCGAGGCGGGGCTCGCGGAGAACGTGCCGCGTTTCCGTGCCGAGCAGATGCTCTGGGGCCTCGTCGGCCTCGCGGCGGCCAGCGCGGTCGGGCTCATCGTGCCGGTCGTGTCGGGCGGGGTGCCGGCCGTCGCGGGGACAGCGGCCGGCGTCCTCGGCCTGCTCGGCGGCGTCCTCGGCCGTGATTGGCGCCTGACCCAGCAGGTCGAGCGCCGCCAGGCGCGCATGCTGGAGGAGCTTCCGGCGCTGGCGGACCTGATCTGCCTGGCGGTGACCGCCGGCGAGGCGCCGCGAGCCGCGATCGAGCGGGTCGTCGCCAGGGCGCACGGCGAGCTCAGCCGGGAACTCGGGCTGGTGCTCGCGGATCTGCGCGCCGGAGCGCCGTTCGTCGCGGCGCTGGAGCGCCTGGCCGCTCGGGTGCCGGTCCCGCAGGTGGTCCGGTTCGTGGACGGGCTGGTGGTGGCGGTGGAGCGCGGCACGCCCTTGGCGGACGTGTTGCGGGCGCAGGCGACGGATGTACGGGAGCAGCACAAACGCGAGCTGATCGAAGCGGGCGGCAGGCGCGAGGTCTACATGCTCGTGCCGGTCGTTTTCCTGTTGATGCCGGTTGTGGTGCTGTTCGCGCTGTATCCGGGCTTTCTCACGCTGATCGAGATCGCTCGGTGAGGGTGCACCAATGGCCAAGGGGGCGAGAACGATAGGAGGCAGGGTCAATGTTCACGATCCACCGTCTCGTCACTCGCCTGCTGGTCAGGCTGGGAGACGAGTCCGGCGACGTCCCTGGCTGGGTGCTGATCACGGCGATGACCGTCTCGCTCGTGCTGCTGGTCTGGGGCATCACCAGCAGCGCGCTGCGGGGCATCCTCGACCGCTTCCTGAACGACCTCAGCTTTGGCGGGTGAGCCGGTGCCTGTCGAAGATGGTGAGAGGCGCCCCCCGCCGCCCGCCCGAGACCGGTGTCCCAGGCGGTGCCATCGACCTCCCCGACGGGGGTGGTGGCGGCAGGGACCTTCGCGCCAGAGCGGTTCGGCGGTGGTCGAGTTCGCGCTGGTGGCGCCGCTGGCGGTCGTGGTCGCGATGGCGGTGGCGCAGTTCGCGCTGTTCCTGTACGAGCGCAATGTGGTCATGGGCTCGCTGTCGGAGGGCGCCCGGGTAGCGGCGACGTCGGGTCGAACGACCGCCGATGGCCAACGCGCCGCGGGCAAGCTGCTGCGGGAGGCGCTCGGCCGACGGATCGCGGAGACCGTGCCGGTCCGCGGCGCGGTCGAGAGCGGGCTCGTGGTGCTGCGGGCCGATGCGACCCTGCCGTCGTTCGTCCCGGGGCTCCCCGGGCTCGAGGTCCACATGACCGCCGCGATGCACAAGGAGGAGGACCTCCGGGTCGTGGGCGAACCACGTTCCGCGGGATCGACCGGCGCGGCCGCGGCCACAGGTGCGGGCGCGGACGAGGTGGGCGGATGAGACCCGGAGGTCGGGCCGGACTCGCCGGACCCGCGTCGGAGGGGGAGAGGGGAGCGGCGGTCATCGAGTTCGTGCTGGTGTTCCTGGCACTTGTGGTGCCGCTGGTGTACGCGATCGTCGTGATGGCCGACGTGCAGCGCGCCCTGCTGGCGGTGTCGACGGCGGCGCGGGAGGTTGGTCGTGTGTACGTGACGGCGGCCACGGCCGAGGACGCGGAGCGGAGGGCCGCGCTCGCCTATCAGGAGGTGCTGGAGAACTACGGGTATGCGGCCGGCGATCCTCGGGCGCGGCTCCAAGTTCGAGCGGAGTGCACCAGCCAGGCTTCGGGATGCCTCGCGGGCATCGGGCCTGGCGCGGAGGTCGTGGTTCGGGTCACCTACCGCGTTCCGGTCGCTCGGCTTCCGTTCATCGGCGCCGTCGCCGGCCCGGACCTCCCGATCGGGGCGACCCACCACACCCGCGTGGACCGTTACCGAGGCATCGTTCCATGAGGGGCATGGACCCGTGCGTCCGGCGCCGGAGCGATGGCGACGAAGCCGATCCGAAGGCGACAGGTGAGGAGGGCCAGATCCTCATCCTGCTGGTCGGGCTGGTCGGGCTCATCCTGATGGTGCTGGGGCTGGGATGGGATGCCTCCAACTGGTTCCTGGGTCACAGGGCGCTGGACAACCTGGCGGACGGGGCGGCGATCGCGGTCGCCAGCGACGTGGACCTCCAGGCGTTCTACGCGAGTGATGGCCGCCAGGTCACGATCTCGGATACGCGAGCCCTGGCGACGGTGCGGCGATACCTGCTGGACGTGGCCGGCGATTCGGGGCTCGAGCGGGTGGTGCCCGGGTCGGTGCGGGTCGAGCGTGCGCCGGCCGGCCCGAAGGTGACCGTGGAGCTTCGCGCCGCCACGCCAGCGGCGTTCCTGCGCTACCTGCACGTGGTCGCGCCGGAGATGGTCGGGAGCGCGACGGCCACCGCCGAGCTGCTGGAGCCTTGATGCAGCAGGAACCTGCTGCTGGAGCCCTGATGCGGCAGGAACCTCTGCTGCGGGAGCCTTGAGGCGGTGGGAACCTCGAGACGGGGCGGTGCAGGCTGAGGAGGCCCGGCGGGCGGAGCGCTGGCCGGTAGGATGAGGAGGTTCGTCGTCGACATGGAGAGCGGAGCATCATGCCCACCGATCACGCGCCGGAGCTCGCCGCGCTGGCAAAGCGCCTCGCGGACGCAAAGGAGTTCCTTTGACCTGGACGCCAAGCAGCGGGAGCTGAGCGCGCTACGTGAGCAGTCGGCGGCTCCCGACCTCTGGGAGGACCCCGACCGCGCTCGCAGGGTCATGCGCCGAATGGCGTCGGTGGAGGCTGATCTCGACGAGGTGGAGCGGCTCTCGCGGCAGCTCTCCGATCTGGAGACGCTGAACGAGCTGGCGATCGAGGAGGAGGACGACGCCTCCGCCGCCGAGGTGCGGCAGGGGCTGGAGGAGCTGACGGCCAAGGTCGACGACCTCGAGGTGCTCGCGTTGCTGAGCGGTGAGTACGACGACCGCGACGCGATCGCGACCATCCACCCTGGGGCGGGCGGCACGGAGTCGCAGGACTGGGCGGAGATGCTCTGGCGCATGGAGGCCCGCTGGGCGGAGCGCCGTGGCTTCAAGGTCACCGTCAACGACTACCAGGAGGGCGACGAGGCCGGGATCAAGTCGGTGACGCTCACGATCGAGGGCCCGCGCGCCTACGGCCTGCTGTCGGCAGAGGCCGGGACGCACCGGCTGGTGCGGATCTCGCCGTTCGACCAGGCGCGGCGGCGCCATACCTCGTTCGCGGCGGTCGACGTGATCCCGGTGCTGGACGACGAGGACGCGCCGGAGATCGACGAGAGCGACCTGCGGATCGACATCTACCGCTCGTCCGGCCCCGGCGGCCAGGGGGTCAACACCACCGATTCGGCGGTGCGCATCACGCACCTGCCGACGGGCATCGTGGTGGCGGTGCAGAACGAGCGGTCGCAGCTCGCCAACAAGACGATCGCGCTGAAGATCCTGGCGGCACGGCTGGCCGAGCGCGCCAGGAAGGAGCGGGAGCAGCAGCTCGCGGCGCTCCGTGGGGAGCGGCGCGGGATCGCCTTCGGGAACCAGATCCGCTCGTACGTCCTGCACCCCTACCAGTTGGTCAAGGACCACCGGACCGGGGTCGAGACGGGCAACGTCCAGGCGGTCCTGGATGGGGACCTCGACCAGTTCGTCGCCGCCGAGCTGCGCCGCCGCGCCGCGGTGCGGAGCGGCGGAAGCGAAGGTGGGGAGCAAGGGTAGGCAGTGCGGGTGCGGCGCAGCTCGCCGCGGCGGGCCGACGGAATCGGAGGCGGGAGCAGGAGCAGGCCGCATCCATTGACCCTGGTCCTGGCCGTATACTCCGCCGTGCTCATTCGTTCTCGCGCATTTGCGCAGTCGTTCCTTCGAGCCCGCACGCGGCCCAGCGCTGCGACCACGACGCCGCCCGAGGCGGAGCCGTCCAACGCCGCCGAGCGGCGGTCGCGCGGGACCACCGCCCGCACCGAGCCGCGGCCGGCGGAGCTGGCCCCGGCGGTGGCCTTGGCGGCCCTCATCGCGCTGTACGTGATCGTGTTCGGGACGCTCACGTGGATGCAGCAGACGAACTTCGGCACGTTCGGCTTCGACATGGGCATCTACGACCAGGGGATCTGGCTGCTCTCGCGGTTCAAGAACCCGTTCGACACGGTCCGAGGCCTGAACTTCTTCGCGCACCACGTGAACGTGATCGCGCTGGCGTTCGTCCCGTTCTACTGGCTGGGCGCCGGTCCGCATTTCCTCTACCTGGTCGAAACGATCTGGATGGCGCTCGGGGCGCTGCCGATCTGGCTCCTGGCGCGCGACCGGCTGGCCAGCCGGTGGCTGCCGCTCGGGCTGGCGGCGAGCTACCTGCTCTACCCGTCGCTCGAATGGATCAACTGGTGGCACTTCCACCCGGATGCGCTGATCATCACGCCGCTGCTGTTCGCGTGGTGGCTGGCGACCCGTGCGCGTTGGGGCTGGTTCTCGGTGGCGGTGGCGGTGGCGCTGCTCTGCAAGGAGGACGCGGCGCTGGCGGTGGCGGCGCTCGGCCTCGCGCTCGCGATCCGTGGGCGGCGCCGGGCCGGGGCGCTGACGTGCGTGGCCGGGGTGGGCTGGTTCCTGCTGGCCACCAAGGTGATCATCCCGATCGCCAACGGCGGGTCGAGTCCGTTCTACGTGCGGGAGCTGTTCCCGGGATTCGGTGATTCGCTCAGCGCGATCGCGGTCAACCTCATCACCCATCCCGGCAGGTTCTTCTCGCTGGTCACGCAGCCGGACCGGCTCACCTACTACCGCCAGTTGCTGGTGCCGGTGGCGTTCATGCCCCTGGCGGCGCTCGAGGTGCTGCTCATCGGGCTCCCGCAGGCCGCGGTCAACTCGATCTCCGGGCACTCGCTCACGCACGACATCCGCTACCACTACAGCTCGATCGTGATCGCGGCGGTGTTCCTGGCCACGGTGGAGTCGTGCGCGCGGCTGGGTGGCAGGGTCGTCGTGCGGCGCCTGCTGGTCGGGCTGATCCTGGTGACCTCGCTGGCGGCCAATGTGGTCTGGTCGCCCTCGCCGCTCGGCAGGCAGTACGACTCGGGCATCTGGGCGGTGGCCCAGCCGAGACACCAGGTGGTGCGCGACGCGCTGAAGCTGGTACCCGCCGGGGCGGGGGTGTCGGCCACCTACAACCTGGTGCCGCACCTCACCCACAGGGTCCACATCTACGAGTTCCCCAACCCGTGGGTGCCCACCAACTGGGGCGCCAACGGTGAGAACCCGCCCGACCCGGAGACCGCCGATTACCTGGTGCTGGACATCACCCTGAACGGCGCGCAGCAGGGCCTCTACGATCGGCTGGTGACCACCGGAGGGCCCTTCAGGATCGTCTTCGACGTCGACGGGATCGTGGTGGCACGCCGGGTGGCTCCGGGCTGATCCCGTCGCGCGGCGGTCCGCGGCGACATGACGGATACTGTCCCGGTGCGGAACTTGCCAGGCACTGGGCAGGATTGCCGAGTGACCGATGCCGATTCGTGATCCCGATGACCGATTTGCCCAAAGTGATTGCGCTAGTGTTGGAGACCCATTCACTTCCAGGAGACCAGTTGCGATCGCATCGTTGCCCGCCCTCAGGTCTGCTCGAGATCCCGTGGGAGATGAACGGATGACCGCGGTGATGAGCCTGTACCACCGCTGGCGGATGCTCGTCCACGAGCTGACCAAGTTCGGCATCGTCGGCGCCTTCAACACTGGCCTGGACTTCGGCGTGGCCAACCTCCTGCACGTCGGGCTCCACACCAACCAGTACCTGGCCAAGACGGTGTCGGTGACGATCGCGGCGACCTCCTCCTATTTCATGAACCGCTACTGGACCTTCCGGCACCGCGCACGCACCGGCCTCGGCCGCGAGTACGCGCTGTTCTTCGTGCTGAACGGCGTCGGCCTGCTGATCGCGCTGGCCTGCATCTGGCTGGTGATGGGGCCGCTGGGGCGGTCCGGTGTGCTGTGGTTCAACGTGGCGCAGGTCGCCGGCCTGGTGCTCGGCATGCTGTTCCGGTTCACGACCTACAAGCGCTGGGTGTTCGTGGCGCCGCCAGAGCATGGCTCGCCGGGTGAGATGACCGGTGAACGTCAGCCGGTGTGGTCCCGGACCCGCATCTGATCGTAGACGCCACGGGCGGCGGCCCGGCGGACCGACCACACCTCCGTGAGCATCCGCAGCGCGTCCACGGCCAGCCGCACCTTGCTGCCGTCGCGGTCTCTGGCCTGGACGGGGACCTCGACCACCTCGTAGCCGAGGCGGCGGGCCAGGAAGAGGATCTCGGCGTCGAAGGCGAACCCGTCCAGGCGGGCGCGCCCGAACAGTGACCTGGCCGCTTCGCGGCGTAAGCCCTTGAGGCCGCACTGGGTGTCATGGAATGGGAGGCCGAGCGCGAGCCGCATGGCGGCGTTGAACACCCGGCTCGCCGCGCGCCGGAGCGCAGGCCCGAGCCCTCGCGGCGCCGCGGCGCCGGGCGCCCCTGGCGCCTCGGATCCCGCGGCGCCAGGCGGGGGTGTGGCGGTGCGGGATCCGATGGCGACCGGGGCCCGCTCCAGCGCCTGGACCACTTGCTCGACCTGGTCGGGGCCGTAGGAGCCGTCGGCGTCGGTGAACACCACCAGCTCGCCCTCGGCGGACAGGACGCCGGTTCGCACCGCGAAGCCCTTGCCATGGTTCGGCTCGGAGCGCAGCACGCGCACCCTTGGATCGCCGGTGGCGGTCTTCTCGGCGACGGCGAAGGTCGCGTCGGTCGAGCCGTCGTCGACGATCACGAACTCCACCGCCGCCGGGTCGTCCGGAAAGGTGGCGAGGTATCGCTCCAGCGTGCCGGGCAGCCGGCCGGCCTCGTTGTAGCACGGGAACACGATGGTGAGCGCCGGCGCGCTCATCGCGTCCCTCCCGCGCCTTGCCGCTCGAGCAGCACGACGTTGTTCGAGTCCAGCTTGGTGGCCCAGTCGGGACTCGCCTGGAGGTCTCTGAGCAGGGTCTGCTGATCCTTGTCGAGCAGGCTGCGGTCGACCACCACGTAGCGCAGGCCGTCCTGGTCGGCGGCGGTGTGGACGTCGCCGTTCAACCCCCAGTTCGCCGCCCGGAACGGATTGGGGAACTCGAAGATCTTCACACGGTGGCTGAGCTGGGGCACGAGGTTGAACTGGGCGCTGACGGGCGCGTCGGCGGGGATCATCGCGAGCGCCTGGCGCCTGGCCTGGTCGGCGGGGGAGGCGGTGGCGACGATCTTGTTGTGGGACCAGGGCGCCGGGCCGTAGCGCTGGTCCATCACCAGCGCGGCGATCACCAGCGCGACCAGCAGTGGAGCCAGGAGCGCCCGCCGCCTGCCGGCCACGACCTGAAGACCGGCGATGGCCGCGATCGCCAGGAACGGCGCGGAGGTGGCCAGGTACTGGTAGCGGATCTGGTGCTGCTCCGGCGGGATCGCGGCGAGGTTGAGGAACAGCGCCGGCGCGACCGGCAGCAGCGCCTTGGGGGCCAGCAGCGGCAGGCCGAGGAGCGGCACCAGCACCAGCAGCAAGTAGCCGAGGCCCTGGTTGGACAGGGCGGTGGCCAGCGCTCTGCCGAGCATCGACGGCAAGGCCTTCAGCAGGGCGATCGGACCGACGCCGGTGATGCCGTAGTTGATCTCGAACAGGTTGGTCTGGCGGCCGTTCGCCCAGGGGATGAACAGGAAGGTAGCCAGCACCCACCAGATCAGGCCGGCGATGAGCACCCGCCGGCCGACGGTGCGCTGCCCGGTGAGCATGAGCAGGCCGCCGAAGCCGGCGACCACCAGCCCGACGTCCTCGCGGCAGAGCAGGGCGAGGCCGAGCCAGACGGCCATCAGCCGGGTCCTGCGACCGTCGGCGGCGAGCGCGGCCAGCGCGAGGAACCCGGCGGCCAGGGTCTCAGGATGGAACTGCCAGGTCAGCGCCCACTGCATGGCGGGGAACGCGAGGTAGGCGATGGCGACCGCGAGCCCGGCGGCGGGGTTGCCGAGATGCCTGGTGCCGAGCCGGTAGACGACCCAGGCTGGCAGGGCCAGGGCGATCGCCTGGAGCAGGAGCAGCAGCCGAGGGTCCGCCCAGAGCCGGTACAGCGGCGCGACCAGGATCAGGATGTAGGAAGCGTGTTCGCCGAACAGGTTGAGGCCCCGGACGGTCACGAACGGGGCTCGGAGGCGAGACAGCAACCAGGTGCCCTGGTCGTAGATGCCGACGTCGAAGCCGTAGGTGCCGAAGTGCCGGTGCAGCGCCCACGTCTGCGCGACGAAGACGCCCACGAACACCGCGAAGGCGAGCCCGAGCGCAATCAGCGCGAGCGTGCCCCCGGGCACGCCGGTTGCCGCCAGCCGCGCCCCAACCGCCCCAGGCGCCACCGCCTCGGGCGGCGCCACCGCGGGCGCCTCCTCGACCTCGGCAGGCTCGTCCCCCGCGCGCGCCTCCGGCGCGAACCGCTCGAGCTTCTCCGGGGACGACGCACCTATGAGCGTGGTAGTCGCGGCGAGGCCGAAGGTACCGAGGCGGGTGGGGAGGCGGCGGCCGCCGGGGCGGGCGACCAACTCGACGCGGGCGCTCGAATTGAAGGCGAAGCTGGGCAATGGCTCCGGCAACGCGAACACCTCGGCGTGGCGGGCAGGATAGCCCGCACCGCCTTCCAGGTCGTTGAGGTGGAGGTAGGGCAGTGCGTCCGCCGCCTCCTCCAACGCCGTCACGTCCTCGACCTCCGCTGGACGGTCCAGGGCCAGCAGCAGGCGGCAGCGCCCATCGCGGTCGAACGAGACCGTCGCGACCTGCCCGCCATCCAGCACGAGGTCGCCCGCTGGGAGCCACGTGCCGGCCCAGGGGGGAAACTCGCTCGCTTTGTGCGATGTGACCGGTGGCGGCATTACCAAGCGGTACCTGCTTTCATAGGCACATACCTTCCGGCCGATTCGAGGGAGCGGGCTTGGCAACGATCGCTGCACCGAGGCAGGAGCAACGGCACGAGGGGCTCTCCGCGGCCCGAGCCCGAGCGACGATGGTGAACCGGGTCCTCACGGTCGTCACGTTCGCCGCCATCTACCTCGTCCTCGTCAAGGTCATGCACCTGAACCTTATCCTGTCCCGCACGACCGCAGCGGGCGGGGACATGGGCTCGCATCATTACATCGATACGTTCCTGCGCACGGACCTGTTGCCGCACCACAGGATCACCGGTTGGGCGCCGGGATGGTTCGCGGGCCTCCCGATGCTGACGTTCTACTTCCCGCTGCCGTATCTGTCGATCGCCGCGCTCACGCCGCTGCTCGGCAACCAGATCGCCTTCAAGCTGGTAACCGCCGGCGGTCCGTTCCTGCTTCCCCTGACCTGCTGGGCGGCCTTCAAGGTGCTGCGCCTGCGCGAGCCCGCGCCGCTGCTGGCGGCGTGCGGCAGCGTGGTCTTCCTGATGATGAAGCAGATCGGCCCGGCGGAAGCCGATCAGTTCAACATCTGGGGTGGCAATATCGCCAGCACCATGGCGGGGGAGTTCTCCTTCGCGCTGTCGTTCGCGCTGCTGCCGCTGGCGCTGGCCGTCCTGTACCGGTCGGTGGAGGAGCGCAAGGGCTGGCGGCTCGCCTCGGTGATCATGGCGGGGGTGGTGCTCACCCACATCCTCACCACCATCTCGCTGGTGCTCGCCAGCTCCATGCTGGTGATGAAGACGCCGCTGCGCGCCGCCAGGCAGGCACTGCTGCGCCTGCTGCTGATCTTCGGGGTGGCGTTCTGCCTGACCGCGTTCTGGGGACTGCCGTTCATCCTCCGGCAGTCCTACACCGCGCACATGAAATGGGACCAGCTCACCAACTACACCTACCTGCTCCCGAGCCCCATCCGCCCCTACCTGATCCTGACCGCCATCGGGCTCGTCGCCGCGATCGCGCGGGGCGAGCGCCGGATCCTTTTGTTCGCCTGGCCGGCGATGCTCGCGGCCTTCGCGTACGTGACGCTGCCCCACGTCATCCCCGCCGGGGCGATCTGGAACGCCCGCATGCTGCCGCTGATCTACCTGTGCGAGCTGCTGGTGGCCGCCTACGGCGCGGCCGTGATCATCGGCCGGGTGACCGAGCTGCTGCGGCGCTGGTCGGGCATGCCCGTGCGCATCGGCTACGTGGTGGTGGTGCTCGCTCTGGCCCTGACCCCGATCATCTCCGCCTACCGCACCCGCGGCGACGTGCCCGGCTGGACCGAGTACAACTACTCGGGCTTCGAGGTGAAGCCCGACTGGCCGCAGGCGGTCGCCCTGTTCCACACCCTCGACCGGCTGCCCCACGGCCGCGTCATGTGGGAATTCAGCCGGGACTACGAGCGCATGGGCACGACCAGGACGCTCGAGAACATCCCGGCCTTCAGCACGCAGGACTCCATGGAGGGCCTGCTGATCGAGTCGTCCCTCAACGCCCCCTTCCACTTCATCAACCAGGCCGAGACCTCGCAGACGGCGACCCAGGCCGTGCCCGGCATCCAGTACCCCGGCTTCGACTTCAAGACCGGGCTCGAGCACCTGCGCATGTTCGGCGTGCGCTGGTACGTCGCCTACACCGACCAGACCAAGGAGGCTGCCAAGCAGGCTGGGCTCAAGGTCGTGGCGACCAGCGGCCACTTCACGATCTACGAGGTCGGCGACGGCAATATCGTCGAGGTGCCGCCGTACCGGCCGGTGCTGTTCGACGACCCCGACTGGCGCGACAACGCGCTGACCTGGTACCGGAACACCCAATGGCTCGACACGCCGCTGGCGTTCGCCTCCAAGAGCGACCCGGCGGCGCGGGCCGCCTTCGCCGACCCCGGCAAGCTGCCGGTCAAGACCCTGCCGCACCAGCCCCTGGAGCGGCCCGGCGAGATCGCGTCGACCCAGAAGGACGGGACCATCGACTTCACCACCGACCGGATCGGCGAGCCCCACATCATCAAGGTCTCCTACTTCCCCAACTGGCATGTCCAGGGCGCCAAAGGCCCGTGGCAACTCTCACCAGGGCTGATGGTGGTCGTGCCCACCCAGGCCCACGTCCGGCTGACCTACGACGACACCTCGGTGGAGATCGGCGGCAACGCGTTGAGCACCCTGGGGCTCGCCGTCCTCGTACTGCCTGGCGTGGCCGTCGGCATCCGGCGTTTCCGCCAGACGAGGTAGCGCGGTTATGTACGACCGTACTGTCTTTGATAACGTCTTCCACCGGCCGAAGGCCCACGTGGGCTCCATTCCCCCCAGCCATGCGGGGCCCCCGAGAGCGAAAGGTTGCTCGCAGCCGTGATCACACTCGACCACGTCACCAAGGTCTACGGCAATGAAGTCATCGCCCTCGACGACGTCACCGTCGACATCGGCAAGGGCGAGTTCGTCTTCGTCGTCGGCCAGTCCGGTTCCGGGAAGTCGACCTTCATCCGCATGCTCATCAAAGAGGAGCGGCCCAGCGCCGGACGCCTCTGGGTGGCCGGCAAGGAGCTGAACCGGCTCGCCTCATGGAAGGTGCCGGCGCTGCGCCGCGCGATCGGCTGCGTCTTCCAGGACTTCAAGCTCCTGTCGAACAAGACGGTTCGTGAGAACGTCGCCTTCGCGCTCGAGGTGATCGGTGCGCGTCGCCACTCCATCGACCGCACCGTCCCCGAGGTGCTCAAGCTGGTGGGGCTGCACGACAAGGCCGACCGCTTCCCGCACGAGCTGTCCGGTGGCGAGCAGCAGCGCGTCTCGATCGCTCGCGCGTTCGTCAACCGGCCCCTGCTGATGCTCTGTGACGAGCCCACCGGGAACCTGGACCCCACCACTTCCCAGGACATCATGAAGCTGCTCGAGCGCATCAACCGGACGGGCACGACCGTGGTCATGGCCACCCACGACGAGCGGATCGTCGACACCATGCGCCGACGCGTGATCGAGCTGGAGCACGGCAAGGTCATCCGCGACCAGGAGCAAGGGGTGTACGACCTTGGCTAGGATCCGCTACATCGTCGCCGAGGCGTACCGAGGGTTCCGTCGCAACCTGCTGCTTGCCGGCTCCATGGTCATCATCGTGGCCATCAGCCTCACCCTGTTCGGCATCGCCCTGCTGGCGGGCAAGCAGGTCAACTTGTGGGGCGGCTACTGGTCGGACAAGATCGAGGTGTCGGTCTTCCTGGCCAAGAAGATCACCCCGCAGCAGCGAGAGAGCATCGGCGGCCAGATCCGCGCCCTGCCCGCGGTCGAGACCGTCTTCTACGAGTCGCAGCAGCAGGCGTACCAGCGCTTCAAGGACCAGTTCCGCGATTCGCCCGACATGGTCCGCAACGTGACCGCCAGCGTTCTGCCGGAGAGCTACCGGGTCAAGCTGCGCGACCCGAACCAGTTCGACCAGGTGCATGACCTGTTCTGCTCTGGCAAGACCGACTCGCGTGGCAAGGAGATCTGCAACGCCGGCATCGACTCCGTGGTCGACCAGCGCAAGCTCGTTGAGCGGCTGTTCGCCATCCTGAACATGCTGAAGAACTCCTTCTTCGTGCTGTCGGCCGTGCTCGGGATGGCCGCCGTCGTGCTGATCGCGGTGACCGTTCGCGTCGCCGCCTTCGCCCGGCGCAAGGAGACGCAGATCATGAAGCTGGTCGGGGCCAGCAACACCTACATCCGTCTGCCGTTCCTGGCGGAAGGTGTGGTCGCCGGCTTGCTCGGGACGATGGTCGCGTTCGGTCTCCTCGGCGGTGGTATGTACTATCTCGGCCGGGTCCGCCACCAGGTCTCGTTCCTCCAGTTGCTGCCGATCGCCGGCATGCACGAGTTCTACGAGTCCTGCGTGGTGCTGCTGTTCCTCGGCGTGATCGCCTCGGCGCTCGCGAGCCTTCTCGCCCTGCGCAAGTACGTTCGCGTGTAGCGTGTAGCCATGCCCAGACGCCAGCCACCTGGCACGGTGGCCAGCAACCGCCGTGCCAGGCACGACTACGAGATCCTTGACACCTTCGAGGCTGGCATCGCGCTGCGCGGCAGCGAGGTGAAGACCCTGCGCGAGGGTCGCGCCTCGCTCCAGGATGCCTACGCCGTGGTCGAGGACGGCGAGGTCATCCTGCACATGCAGATCCCGGCGTACTCGCACACCGGCTACGACGGGCACGAGCCCACCCGGCCCCGCAAGCTCCTGCTCCACCGCAAGGAGATCGACCAGCTCTCCCGGCGGGTCGCCGAGCGCGGGCTCACGCTGGTGCCGCTGCGGCTGTACTTCAAGCAGCAGCTCGTCAAGGTCGAGCTGGCAGTCGCACGGGGCAAGCGCGCCTACGACAAGCGCCAGGCGATCGCCCAGCGGGACGCCGCCCGCGAGATGGACCGCGTTCGCAAGGCGCGGGTCCGCGCCGGCTGAGCCATCGGTGGCGGCCGGTCGATACAATGAGGGTGTCCGGCTGCTTGCCAGGAGCGGACAGAAGCGACACAACTACATATGGGGGTGCCTGGGTTCGACCGTGGCGGATCGACTCAGGGGAAGCGAGCCGGAGTTCGCGGGGCTCCGTATCAAACCGCGAACGCTATAAGCGCCAAGAACAACTACGCGCTCGCTGCCTAACTTCGCTTAGGTAGCCGTCCTCCGCTCTTTGCCTGTGGGAGCGGATAGGGCGTCGATAGCAGGCTCCACCCGGACGGGGGGCCCGTTCTCGTTCGGGAACATTGAAGCGGGCTGGGGCCTGGATGCGGTGCCACCGGACAACCCAGGTCCGAGATTCACCCGGTGGCTGCGCTCGGAGAAGCCCTGGGACGACGTCATGGGACGGGGGTTCGAGTCCCCCCACCTCCACTTTTCCGACCAACTGTCACCAACAGGTGATAGTTGCTGCTGTTGGCGAACGCTGTCTCATGGCTTGTTGGTGCGGCGTTGTCACCGTCCGCGTGCTGTCAACGACCCGCCGCGTGCAGGCCGAAGGCGAGCTCC
>WNFV01003184.1_pt1 | contig 21578 bp, 21 predicted proteins | sample 5400101 | NCBI WGS metagenome assembly WNFV01 (sample SAMN13153361, study PRJNA577476) | soil metagenome | isolation source: 115 cm soil or saprolite under grassland replicate 1 | place: USA:California | collected 2016-06-15 | reverse complement strand
ATTCATGGCCGAAGCGCCGGACAGCCTGATCGTCTACGCGGGTCTGTCAACGAGCCCCGAGGGCGAGCCGCGCCTGGGTATGCGTCCTGTCTTCAACGGCCCGATCAAAGAGGGACAGGAGCTGCTCGAGCCGCTTCGGCGTTATGGCTCGCCGGCCGTCGACGATATCGAGCCTCGCCCGTACGTCGAGATTCAGAAGATCGTCGAGCCGATGTTCCCACCAGGCCGCCTCCACTACTGGAAGGCAAATTTTGCGGACGCCTTGAGCGACGAGCTGATCGACATCCTGGTCGCGGCCTACAGACGCGCTCCGTCGCCGTACTCCAACATCGCCCTCGAGCCGATGGGTGGAGCCATCGCCCGCGTACCTGAGACCGCGACCGCCTTCCACCATCGCCGCCACGGTTACAGCATCTTGCTGCTCGGCGGCTGGCTGCGCCCCGAGGACAATGACGCCAACGTCGCGTGGGTGCGGGAGCTCTGGGAGGTGACTCGGCCTTTCGCATCGAGCGACGTCTACGTGAACTACCTGGGCACGGAGGGCGACGCGAGGGTTCGGGAGGCTTACGGTCCGAACCATCCTCGACTGTCCGAGATCAAGCGGAAGTACGACCCTCACAACTTCTTCCGGCTCAACCAGAACATCGAGCCTGCGCCGGCATGCTGAACCTGGAAGAAGCGCAGGACATCATCCGGCGCGCGCAGACGAAAGCGACCGAGCTGGGGATTCGCGTCACGGTCGCCGTGGTGGACCAGGGCGGACTGCTGGTCGCCGTCGCCCGCATGGACGGGGCGCCGCCGATCTCACCCCAGGTGGCCGAGGCCAAGGCTGTGGGCGCCGCGATGCTGCATCGCGACGGGGCCTCGCTGGCGGAGCTGGCGAAGGACCGGCCCGGGTTCTTCAGCGTCGCCGACCGGCTCGTGCGCGTACCGATCGTGCCCGGGCTCGGCTCGGTCCTGATCAAGCGCGGAAGTGAGGTTATCGGCGCCGTGGGCGTCAGCGGTGGGCGTCCAGAGCAGGACCTGGAGTGCGCGGAGGCGGGCGTCAGCGCAGTTTGATCGACCTCAGGGGCTCGTAGACAGAGCCCGCTCGGCCCAACCGGCTCCGATAGAGGATCAGCTCGGCGGCGCGCCAGCCTGCGGTGCGCGGCGCGTCCGGGAGCTCCGGCAGCGCCGTCCCGTCGCGAGGTCGAGCCCGGGCCAGGGTCAGGTGTGGGTGGTAGGCACGCGCCTCCCCTTCGAGGCCTGCCCGCTGACACTCGGCCTCGACCGCGGCCGCCAGGGCCCCTGACTCTTTCTCGCCGGACCTCAGCCCGAGCCAGACCACCCGCGCGAGCCGGCCGCGTTTGAAGGCGCCCACCTCGCCCAGCGCGAGCTCGAACCCAGGCAGATCCGCGCCGGTGAGCCGGTCGGCAATCTCCTCGGCCACCGCCACCTCCAGGTGCCCGAGGAAGCGGACAGTCAGGTGCAGGTTGGCCGCAGGTGTCCAGCGGAACTGCGGCGCGCGTCGCGTGCACTCCTCCAGGTATCGGCCCAGCTCGTCGCGCTGCTCATCGGGCAGCGGCAGTCCGAAGAACGCGCGGACGTTCAGCGCCCGAGGCGGGTCGCTATCGCGGACTTCTTCTGCCAGTTGACCGGCGCCCACGAGCTGGGCGCAGTCGGGCGCCAGCCGAAATGCGTGCTGACCGAGTCGATGCCGTCGGCCAGGTTGTCGACCTGGATCATGTGCACCTCGTCCGGGGTGATCTTCGGGTCTTTCATCACTGCCTCCATGGCGGCCGCTGGTATGGCAAGCAGCGGCACCGGCAGCTTGAGCTTGGCCTTCTTGATCTTGCGAGCCTGCAGGAACCAGTCGAAGACGGTCTCGTAGCTGACGACCTCCGGCCCCCCGAGCTCGAGGATGTGGCCGAGCAGCTCCGGCTTGGCGATCGCCTCGACGATGCACCGCGCCGCATCTTCGCGAAGGATCGGCTGCAGCTTGGCCTGCCCGCTGCCGGGGATGATCGCGAACGGCCCGACGATGGCCCGCTCGAAGTCGCTAAGGATGCCGCCCTCCTCGGCGAGGACGAACGAGAATCGCAGGATGGTGCCCGCGACGCCGGTTTTGGCCAGCTCCTGCTCGCCCATCCAGCGCGACGTGTAGTACTTGTAGTGCGGGTCGAGCCTGGCGCCGATCGCGCTGACGAACACAACGGAACGCACACCCGCGGCCATCGCCGCCTCCCCGACGATCCGGGGCCCATCGACGTTCACGGCCAGGTAGGACTGGGGCCGGTTCCGCCGGACAGCGATCAGGTCGATGATGTGCTCGACCCCCTGCGAGGCCTGAACGACCGTGTTCGGATCGAGCGCGTCGCCGACCACGACCTGGGCGCCGCGGACCTTGAACGCGGCCGCCTTCATCGGGTCGCGGACGAGAACGCGGAGCTGGTGGCCGACGTCGAGGATCTTGTGCGCCACGCCGCGGCCAACAAAGCCCGTCGAACCCAGGAGGAGGATCCTCGCCACGGCTGAGAATCGTAGCCGAGGCATACTGACGCCCAGTGGCCGGCGTTACGTCGAGCGGCTTCGTCCTCGGGATTTTCGCCTTCCTGCTCGGCGTCGCCGCCATCTTCGCCGCGATTCGCCGACGCCGCGGGCGCGATCGCTACCCCGAGACCTACGCCGCCAGCGGTGGGGTCTTCTACACGGCCGTCCAGATGGGCTGCGGCGCGGTCCTGCTGCTGGGTGGGCTGGGCTTGATGGTCCTGGCGCTCGTTTTCAAACGCTGATTGGATGACTTTCACCTCTCCACTTGCTGGGGAGGTCGGCGGCGAAGCCGCCGGGTGGGGACCGATCCCTAAATCACATTCCGCTCGGCCACAAGTGATCCCTTCGCGAAGCGTGTAAACGCGAACGGGCTGATGTCGATCTCGGAGCGCTGATCCAGCAGCAGCTGGGTCAGCAGCAGGGCAGCTGCGGGCGCCTGCATGAACCCGTGGCCGCTGAACCCCGCCGCGCACCAGAATCCCTCGACCTCGGGCACCGGCCCCAGGATCGCCTGGTGGTCGGGGGTCGTTTCGTACAGGCCCGCCCACGCGGTCTTGATCCCCGCCGCCGCCAGCGCCGGGGCGCGCCGCTCCGCCTGCGCGAACATCTTCTCCAGGAACTCCCAGCTCACGTCGGTGGTGAACCCCGGAGGCTCCGACCGATCGCTCATCCCGATCAGGACTCCGTCACCTTCGGGATGGAAGTAGAGCGAGGTCTGGAAATCCACCGTCATGGGGTTGCTGCGGGGAACCGCTTCGAAGGTGCCGGTGACGGCGATGTGGCGGCGATACGGAAGGACCGGGATCTCCAGCCCCGCCATGCGGCCGATCGACGCCGACCACGCGCCGGCGCAGTTGAACACCAGGCGGGTCGAGATCTGTCCCTCCGGGGTGCGGACGCCCTGGACCCGGCCGCCGGCGATATCCACGCCGACGACCTCGACCCCTTCCTTCAACCGGGCGCCCAGGCGACGGGCCGCCGACGCGTAACCCGAAGTTACGTCGGCCGGGCTCGCGATGCCGTCGCTCGAGCAGAACGTGCAGCCGAGGACGTCCTCCACGTTCAGCACCGGCACCATCCGCGCCGCCTCTGAGGGATCGACCCAGCGCGCCTCCGCCAGGCCGACGCCGTGCCACATCTCGACGTTGCGGCGGAAGTCCTCTATGTGCTGCGGCAGCGTAAGAACGAACAGGTACCCGATCTGGCGGAAGTCGGCTGGGTGGCCGGTCTCCTCTTCGAAGCTCTCGAACATGCGCACCGACATGCGCTGGAGGCGGACGTTGGCCTCCATCGAGAACTGCTGCCGCACGCCGCCCGCGCACTTGCCTGTCGACTGCGAGCCGAGGGTCTCCCGCTCGAGGACGATCACGTCGACGTTGCGCTTCGCGAGCTGGTAGGCGAGGGCGCAGCCCATGATGCCGCCGCCCGCGATGACTACGTCAGCGCTCTCCATGCACCTCGGAAAGCGCGGCTTCGCGAGCCGTTTTCACCAAGCCCCAGACCTCGAAGATCATCTTCAGCGCGGCGAACGTCGTGATGTCCCCGTGGTCAAAGGGCGGCGAGACCTCGACGACGTCGAGCCCGACCAGCCGCGAGCGTTCGGTCGCTCCGCGCAAGAGCTCGATCGCCTGCCGCGAGGACAGCCCGCCCGCAGACGGAATCTCGGTGCCTGGAGCAAACGCGGGATCGAGGACGTCGATATCGAAGGAAACGTGGACCTTCTGTCCGGCCAGTCGCGAAGCGATCTTGCGTGCGGCCGCTGCGAGGTCACGTGCGATCTCCACCGCGGAAACCAGCAGCACGCCGTGGCCCGCGATGAACTCGAGCTCCTCCGGGTCGTAGTCGCGTCCTCCCGCGATCACGATCCTCGACGGTTCAATGCCTGAGGCCTCCAGCGCGCGCCGGAGCGCGCAGCCGCACGTCCAGTGCCCGCCGCGGGAAAAATCGCAGAGATCGGGGTGCGCGTCCACCCACAGCACCGACAGGCCGGGATGCCGGCGCACCTGCGCGGACAGCGTGGAGATCGCGGTGCAGTGGTCGCCCCCGAGCACCGTCAGAAAGGCGTCCGGCGGCACAGCCGCCAGGCGCTGCATCGGCCCCATCCAGCCGGCCTCGATGTCATCGCCGGGGTCGAGGTCGCCGATGTCCTCGACTCGGAGCCCGGTCAACACATGGCCGTCCTCGGCCACGGGGGGCATCGCAGCCGATAGCTGGCGGATGCGTGGCGGCGCCAGCGCGGCGCCTCTCCGGTAGACGGCCGAGCCGTCGTACGCGATCCCCGCGACCACCACATCGGCCGGACTGCCCCCCGCGAGCCCGGCCCAGGGCTTCAGGCCGTCAAGGTTCATCAATTTCCCCTCCCCACCCGCTGGGGAGGGCTAGGGAGGGGACGGTTTTCTGGCACCTTGAGGATGCTAAGCGACCCGATCACAAACCACAGGACGAATACTGCAAAGATGACGGGAAATCCGCCCGGCAGGCCCAGGATCCTGGGCCCCGCGTTGAACACGTCGAGCAGCGGCCCTCCGACGAACACGGCGATGATGCCTGCGCCCGCGGTGGCGATGTTGGAGAAGCCCATGTAGAGGCCACCCTGGTTGGCCGGGATGATGTCCTGGATGAAGGCCCAGTCGACCGAGAAGAAGACGCCGAGGCCGACGCCGATCACTAGCCCGGTCAGCGTCGCCTGGGCGGCCAGGTCAGGAAGCCTGAGCGCGTGAGCGAGCGGCTCCACCACCGCAGGCGGTACCCATTGGTAGTGGCTGAAGACCAGCACGAGCGTGCCTACCGCACCGCAGAGCCCCGACCCGAAGATGAGGGGCCGGCGGCCGATGCGGTCTGAGATGCGCGACGCCGGCCAGGTCACGAGGGCCGCGACCGCGATCGAGATCCCAAGCAGAGCGGAAGTCGCGGCGGCTGTGGCCCTGGGATCGTGGTGGAAGAAGACGTTGTCGAAATAGAAGAACGCAAAATTCTGCAGGCCGCCGAAGCCCATGAAGATCAGCAGGCGTGAAGCCATCAGCCACAAAAAGGCGCGGTGGCGCAGCGGCACGCCAAAGGTGGTGACCAGCAGCTGGCGGAGGCTGCGGTACTGAGCTTCGACGGCGGCCGCGCGGTCGGGAACGACGGTGACCGTCGCCAGCATCGTGGTCAGCAGGACGACTCCGATCGACGCGATCGCGGCGCCGCGGCCGAAGTCAGAGAGCAACAGCCCCGCCCCGATCGTTCCGCTGGCGATCCCGACCAGGTTGGCGACCCCGTAGTAGCCCGACGCTTCGCCGCGCTGCGGTTGTGGCACGACATCCGGGAGCAGCCCCTGGTAGGGCGCCTGCGCCGTGTTGGAGGCGAACTGGAGGAGGAAGTAGAAGACCACCAGCACCCAGTAGTTGCCCGCTAGCGCGATGCCGGTGAGGAACAAGAGGTCGCCTACCGTGCCCGCGAAGATGAATGGCTTGCGCCGACCCCAGCGGGTCACGGTGCGGTCGGAGACGCCTCCGATGATCGGTTGCCACACGACCGCCATCACGGTGCCGATCCCCTTGAGCAGGCTCGCGGCCGTGCCCTCGAGCTCGCGGCCGACGAGCTGGATGATCAGGTCGGGCAGGATCAGCGCGGTCAGGCTGTTCCACAGGTAGCCGATCGCGACCCAGTAGAGCGAGAGGACGACGAAGTCGAGCATCCGCAGCCGGCGTTCGGCGGTCGTCAGTCCGGCTGGTACGGCGGCAGCGATCTCTTGACCGGTCGGTCTTCGCGGTAGCCCAGGGCGTACTCGCCCTGGAGGATCGTGTGCACCTCCCGCGTGCCCTCGTAGATGATCGGGGCGCGCGCGTTGCGGAGGAACCGCTCGACCGGGTACTCGGCCGAGTATCCGTATGCGCCGTGCACCTCGACCGCGTCATGCGCCGCGTTGAATGCCGCGTCGGTCGCGTACTGCTTGGCCATCGAGACCTGGCGCGTGTGGCGCTTGCCCGTGTTCTTCATCCAGGCGACGTTGAAGTAGAGCAGGCGACAGATCTCATAGTCGCGCGACATCTTCGCGATCATCTGCTGCACGAGCTGGTAGCGGCCGATCTCCTGACCAAACGTCTTTCTCTCGCGCGCGTACTTCACGGAAGCGTCGAGGCACGCGCGCACGGTGCCGGTGGCGCCGGCGGCGACCGTGTAGCGGCCGTTGTCGAGGCAGCTCATCGCGATCTTGAAACCGTCGCCTTCGTCGCCGATGCGATCACTTTCCCCGACCTCAAGGTCGCTCATGAAGATCGACCCGACATCGCCGGCGCGAATGCCGAGGCGGTCCTCGATCGGCTCGGTTCGCAAGGCCTTGCCGCAGGCCTCGCGGTCGAGCATGAAGGCCGAGACCCCACGGGAGCCGGCCTTGGGGTCGGTCTTGGCGAACACGAGCAGGAAGTCGGCGGTGTCCGCGTCGGAGACCCACACCTTCTGGCCGTTGAGCACGTAGCGGTCACCGTGCCGCTTCGCGGTGGACTGCATGGAGGCGACGTCGGAGCCTGCGTTCGGCTCGGTCAGCCCGTAGCAGGCGAGCTTCTTGCCCGACGCCATGGGCACCAGCCACTGCTGCTTCTGTTCTTCAGTCGCCCACGTGTAGAGGCCCATGCCGACAAGGCCGACGTGCACCGACAGCACGGTGCGGTAGACGGTGTCCACGTACTCGAGCTCCTCGCAAACGAGGCCCAACGAGAGGTAGTCGAGGCCATAACCGCCGTAGCGCTGCGGGAAGCAGACGCCCGGCAGGCCGAGCGAGGACAGCTTGGCGAAGATCTCGGGGTCGTGGCGGCCGGCCCGATCGTTGGCGGCGATCTTGGGCGCGAACTCCCGCGCGCAGAAGTCGCGCACGGTCGCGACGAGCTGCTCCTGGTCGGAGGTCAGCGCCAGATCCAGCACGCGACTAAGTTACTTCGTCGGGCTCGGGCTCGGACACGCGACGGTCGGCGTGGGCCTGGGCGATGGCGACGCGGTCACCTTGGGACTTGCGGTCACCTTGGGGGTCGGCGAGGGGCAGATCGCCGGGCTCGGGATCGGCTTGAGGTCCTCGGGACCCACGTGGCCGATGAAGGGCAGCCGCTTCCCGAAGCCCAGGATGAACGGCACCGCTCGCGAGCCGTGCAGCTGAGGCTGCAAGAAGTCCGTGTAGATCTGCTGCAGCTGGTGGATGCCCGCCACCGAGTCGAGCGTCGCCGCCTTGTTCTTGGTGGCCTTGTCCTTCAGCGACTGCAGGTCGGACTTGGAGACCAGGGCGGCGGTGATCGGGTTGGAGAGGATCTCGTTCTCGAGCTGGTTCACCTGCTGGAGCGTCAGGTTGGCGCTCTTGAGCGCGGGCACGAACGCGTTGTCGAGCGTCACCAACGCGGAGACGGCGAGGTAGATCACGACCAGCGTCACCACGACGTGGACGAAGACCCCGAGCAGGCCGTCGACGCCCCGGATCGCTTCCACGCGATGGAACATGCCGCCGATCGCGCCGCCGACGAAGCCGAGGACGACGGCGATGATCAGGGCCAGGAAGATCGCCAGCACCGGGCTCAGATGCAGATAGCGATCGACCATCGATGTGTACTGGTCGTGGAACCGAAACACGGCCAGCAGTGTGCCGAAGAAGAAGATCTCGGCCATCAAGGGCTGGATCACACCGCGCTGGAAGCCGGTGATCAACGCCACCACCAGCAGCAGGACGACCACGATGTCGATGACCAAAGCGGGCCGAATTCTAGAGGAGAGGCCCGCGGGCCCAGTCAGAACTGGCCTGTTGGGTTAGACTCGCATCGACTTTTGGCCCGAACGATCGCCGTAGCGATGCAGAAGGGCGGGGTTGGCAAAACCACCACCGCCGTCAACCTGGGCGCCGCACTCGCCGAGTTGGGCCAGCGTGTCCTGCTCATCGACCTCGACGCGCAGGGCCACCTCACGCTTTACATGAAGCCCGCCGGCGAGCTCGAGAAGACGATCTATCACCTGCTCGTCGATCCCGAGACCACGGTCACCGACGTGGTCCAGGAGGCGGCGCAGATGGGCGTCCACTACATCCCGGCCGACATCGAGCTGGCGGGCGCGGAAAACCAGCTCATCAACGAGATCGGCAGGGAGAGCATCCTGCGCGACAAGCTCGAGCCGGCGCAGAGGCGCTACGACTTCATCATCATCGACTGCCCGCCGTCACTCGACCTGATCGTCATCAACGCATTGGTCGCGGCGGACGAGGTCCTTGTTCCGCTGCAGGCGGAGTTCCTCGCGCTGAAGGGAATGCAGGAGTTGCTGGTCACGATGGAGCGCGTGAAGCGGCGGCTCAACCCGCGGCTGGAACTGATCGGGATCTTGCCGACGCTCTACAAGCACCGGGCGCTGCATTCGCAGGAAGTGCTCGCGGCCGTCAAAGAGAAATACGGCGACAAGGTGTATGGGTTCTGGGTCACCGACTCGATCCGCTTCGCGGAGACTCCGCTCGCGGGCCAGTCGATACTCACCTATGCGCGCGAGTCGGACGGCGCGAAGGCATATCGAGCGCTCGCGTCCAGAGTCATGGAGAATCACCGGGTACCGGATTGAGGGGGCACTGATGCCAAATTTCAAGCGCGTTTCACTCGTCGGCTCAGAAGACCTCTTCCGCCCCACCCGGCCAGACGTCGTCAGCGACACCGACGACGTGATCAAGGACACTGTCGACCGTCGGGGCAGCGTGAAGGAGGTCGTCTTGAAGACCCTCAACTTCACGCCCGAGGAGATCGAGCTGCTCGTCGATGCGGTGCAGATCGCAAAGTATCCCGACCGGGCGCGCGCGAAACCCGCCCTCGACCGCTTCGACTCACTCGACGCGCTGCGGCAGAAGATCCAGGCCGTCCAGGACCAGTAACTCGGAGGGGCTGATTCAGTACCGCTTTTTCGACCGCCTCCTTATGTACCCGTAGACCCAGTACACGCAGATCAGCAGCAGAAGGACCGCAAAGCCGACCGCTGCCGCTCGCTCCATTGCTGTAAATACTGATCTGTGGCAAAGCTTTCGATCGTGAAGGTCAAGCTCGACCGCGAGGTCAACTGCTACATCGTGTCCGACGCGAAGACCAAAGAGGCAGTGGTCATCGACCCCGGCCAGCCCGCGGACAAGATCGCCGAGCAGACCAACGGCCTGACCGTCAGGCACATCCTCGCCACCCACTGCCACCCCGGCCACGTGGGCGGCAAGGACGACCTGAAGGCACTCACCGGTGGCGAGACCGGGATCCACTCTGCCGATGCCAAGCAGTTCCTCCGCTCCGCAGACCGCTACCTGGTCGACGGTGACGAACTCGACTTCGGGGAGTTCAAGGTCTACGTTCTGCACACGCCTGGCCACACGCCAGGCAGCCTCTGCTTCGTCATCGCCAACCACGCGTTCGTCGGCGATACCCTCCTCGCCGGAGGAATCGGCCGCCAGATGCCGGAGACCGATCTTCGCCGCCAGATGATGAGCATCGGGACCAAGCTCGTGCGGCTGCCTTTGGCGACCGCGCTGTACCCCGGCCACGGGCCCGCGACCAGCCTGGAACGGGAGCTGCAGCAGAATCCGATCTTCAGGGGCGCCGGCGCCCGGGCTTAGGCTCGCGACAACTCTTCCCCGCTTGCGGGGAAGTGCCGGCGAAGCCGGCGATGGGGCCCGAGCCGGCCACAACTCTTCCCCGCTTGCGGGGAAGTGCCGGCGAAGCCGGCGATGGGGCCGAGCCGGCGACAACTCTTCCCCGCTTGCGGGGAAGTGCCGGCAAAGCCGGCGCCCGGGCCTAGTCTGGCGACAACTCTTCCCCGCTTGCGGGGAAGTGCCGGCGAAGCCGGCGATGGGGCCGAGCGCCCTCCGGCCCTTCGGGCCACCTCCCCATGAATGGGGAGGAGTTGGTCAAACCTAGGCCGGGGCCACCAGGCTCATCAGGATCTTCGTGACCCCCGCCGAGACCGTGGATTTGAGCGTGCCCTGGACCTGCGAGTTGCTCTTGCGCTTGAACGAGGCGGAGAAGGTGTCGGAGGCGGTGCTGGTGAACTGGACCGTCCAATCGCCCTTGTTGAGCTGGTCGGCGTAGAAGGCTTTCACCTTGGCGAGGGCGTCGACGGTCTGCCATTCCATGCCCCACGCCACCTGGCCACTCGACGAGAACGAAGCGCCGGCGGTCAGGCGCGCCTTGGTGTAGATCGGCACGTCGGCGGGGAATCCCGCCGGCATCGGCACCTGGTCGTCGAGCTTGCCCGCGGGATGCGCCTGAGGCGTGGGTTCGATGGTGCCGACGGCCGGCGGCGACGTCGACGCTGTCGAGCCACCGTTCGTGCACGCCATGAGCAGCAACGCGGCGAGCCCCGCGACGACCGGCCTCACCCGAGCACCAGGGCCGGGCGGACCATGCGTCCTCGCGGTTTTCCGCCGCGCGCGACCGACTCGCCGCGCAGGAAAACGTCCTTGATCGCGAAGTCGAAATTCATGCCCTCCAGCGCGCCGTGACGTTGCCGGGACCGCATCTGGTCGGCGCGCACGTGTGTGTTCCCCGTCGGATCGACGATGACGATGTCGGCGTCAAATCCCGGCGCGATCGCTCCCTTGCTCTCCTCCAGACCGGCGAGGCTTGCCGGCGCGGAGCTGACCCACCGCGGCGCGCGCCACACGTCGCCGAGCTCCTTGGCCAGCTGAAGGCAGCTGAGATACAGCGTCTGCACGCCAGGACCGCCGGCGGGTGCGTCTCCGAAAGGCTGCGCCTTCTCCTCGTCCGTGTGCGGCGCGTGGTCGGTGCTGACCACCGTGATGACTCCGCGCTTCAGGCCGTCGACCAGCGCCTCGCGATCGGCCGCGGTGCGGATCGGCGGCAGCATCTTCATCGCCGCACCCACGCGTTCGAAGTCCTGCGCGGTGAGATGCAAGAACTGCGGACAGGTCTCCAGGGTCAGGGACGCGCCGTTTCGCATCGCGCCTTCGGCCGCCTGCAGCCCGAGCGCGCTCGACAGGTGCGCGATATGCAATCTCGCGCCGGACTCCTTCACCACGGAGGCAGTCGCTGAGACGGCGACCGCTTCGGCCTCGGGAGGCCGTGACGCGAGCAGGTCCTCGTAGGTGTAGACCGGACGTCGAAACGCGGCGAGCACGGTCGGGTCCTCGGCGTGGATGGCGAGCGGCAGGCCGAGACGGGCGATCGCGGGCGCGAGACGCGCCAGGGTGCCGTAGTCGGCAGGGGGCTCGAGGTCGGGGTCGTCTCCACCCGGCGAGTACAGGACCTGCTTTCGGCTGACGCTGAACGAGTAGGCAAGGTACGCCTTGAACCCCACGGCTCCGGCCGCTGCCATCTCCTCCAGCACCTCGGCGGTGGTCGAGGAACGGATCAAGCCCCACAGCCCGAAGTCCACGTGCGCCTTGCTGCGCGCCAGGGCGGCCTTCGACTCGAGCACTCCCGCGCTGTCGACCGCGGGCACCGTGTTCGGCATGTCGAGGACGACAGTCACCCCGCCCGCGGCCGCGGCCGCTGTCAGGGTCGCGAAATCCTCCTTCTCGGGGAAGCCAGGGTCTCGGCTGTGGACATGGACGTCGAGCGCGCCCGGGAGCACGTACATGCCAGAGGCGTCGACCGACTCGCCTGCCGTCGAGAGGCCCGGCTCGACCTGGGTGATGACTCCGTCGTTGACGTGGACGTCGGCGGTGCGCGGCCCTTCGGGCGTGAAGACCGTGCCGTTCTCGATGAGGAGCTCAGTCAAGTCGCAGGTCGTGCACGCGAAACAGAGGCGAGTAAGGGATGCCTGCCTTGCGGATGTTTTCCTCGCCGCCCTCTCCTCGATCCAGCACCACCACCAGGTGCACGATCTCGAGCCCCGCGTCGCGAAGCGCCGCCACCGACCGGAGCGAATCGCCGCCGGTCGTCACCACGTCCTCGATCACGGTCACGCGCTCGCCGGCCTCGTAGCGACCCTCGAGCTGCCTGGCCGTCCCGTAGCCCTTCGGCTCTTTCCGGACGAGCACCAGGGGCAGCCCTGTCTGCAGCGACACGGCGCCTCCCAGGAGCACGGCGCCCAGCTCGGGCGCGGCGAGGCGCTGGGTTTCAGCCGGCACGAGCTCCGCGAGGTGCCTGCCCAGCTCTTTCAGCAGCGCAGGCTCGGTCTCGAACAGGAACTTGTCGAAGTAGCGGTCCGAGCGGCGGCCCGACCGCAGCACGAAGTCGCCCTTCAGATAGGAGGCCTTGACGAGCTCCCGGGCCAGGGCCTCCCGCCCCGCCACCACGGACTCAATCTAACGGATAAAAGCAGGCTGCCCTTTGATCCGCCCCGAATGCTTCGAGAGGCGGAATCTCTTCCGCACAGTGCTCCCGGGCGCGGGGGCACCGCGTGCGGAAGCGGCAGCCGCTGGGCGGGTTGACCGGCGACGCAACGTCCCCTTGCAAGATGAACCGTTCCCGCCGAAGCTCGACTGCGGGATCCGGGATTGGGATCGCCGACATCAGTGACCCGGTGTAGGGATGCCGGGGTCGTCGGTACAGCTGCACCGAGGGCGCCACTTCCATGATCTTGCCGAGGTACATGACCGCGATTCGGTTGGAGATGTGCTTCACAACCGAGAGGTCGTGGGCGATGAACAGATAGGTGAGGTTGAACTTTGATTGCAGCTTCTCCAGCAGGTTGATGATCTGCGCCTGGATGGAAACGTCGAGGGCGGAGATCGGCTCGTCGCAGACGATGAAGGTGGGCTCGACGGCGAGCGCGCGGGCGATGCCGATCCTTTGCCGTTGTCCGCCTGAGAACTCGTGTGGGTAGCGATCGGCGTAACGCGGGTTCATGCCGACGACGCGCAGCAGCTCTCGGATCCGCTCCTGGCGTTCTTTGCCTCGGGCAAGCCCGTGCACGTCGATCGGCTCGCCGATGATGTCGCCCACGGTCTGCCTGGGATCGAGAGATGCGTACGGGTCCTGGAAGATCATCGCCATCTCTCGGCGCAGGGCACGCAGTTTTTGGCCGCGGATGTGCGTGATGTCGGCGCCTTTGAAACGGACGGTGCCGGCCGTCGGCTCCAGCAGCCGGGTGATGGCGCGGCCCAGCGTCGATTTGCCGCAGCCCGATTCGCCGACGAGTCCGACCGTCTCGCCGGCCTTGACCTCGAGGTCGACGCCGTCGACCGCGTGGACGTGGCCGATCGTCCGTTGCAGGATCCCCGACGAGATCGGGAACCACATCTTGAGGTCGGAGACGGACACCAGCGGCTGGCCGGCGGTCCACGCCAGCCCGAGAGGCTCCAGCGCCGCCTCAGGCACCTTTGAGCTCTCCGCCCGCCTGCGTCACCCAGCACGCCGCGTGCTGGGTGTCGTTGACCTGGAGCAGGGCAGGGACGTCTTTTGCACAGCGCTCGATCCGGAAGACGCATCGCGGGTGAAAGACACACCCTGATGGCAGGTCGATCAGGTTGGGAGGAACGCCCTCGATCGGACGCAGTGGTTCATGTGTCTCGGCGTCGAGGCGTGGGATCGAGCGCAGCAGCGACCAGGTGTAGGGGTGCTTGGGATGTGCAAACACATCCGTGGTCGGACCGGACTCGACAACCCTGCCCGCGTACATCACGATCACGCGCTGGCACATGCCGGCCACGACTCCGAGGTTGTGGGTGATCAGGATGGTGGCGGTGCCGAACTCGCGGTTGACATGCCGCAGCAGGTCGAGAATCTGCGCCTGGATGGTCACGTCGAGGGCGGTCGTCGGCTCGTCGGCGATCAGGACCTGTGGAGTCATGGTCAGACCCATCGCGATCATCACGCGCTGCCGCATGCCGCCCGAAAACTGGTGCGGGTAGTCCTCAGCGCGCGAAGCCGCGGCCGGGATGCCCACCCGGCCGAGCATGTTGACTGCTGACGCAAGGGCCCTCTTGGCGTCCCAGCCGTGGTGCACCCGCGTCGGCTCGCCTACCTGCCAGCCCACGTCGAAGACGGGGTTCAACGAGGTCATGGGGTCCTGGAAGATCATCGCGATCTCCTTGCCGCGGATCTCGCGCATCTCCGGCTCCGTGAGCCGGGTCAGGTCCTGGCCCTTGAACATCACCTTGCCGCCGACGATCCGACCGGGCCGCTGCAGGCGCATGATGCTCAGCGCGGTCACCGACTTCCCGCAGCCCGACTCGCCGACGATCCCGAGTGTCTCTCCAGGCGTGAGCTCGAACGAGACCCCGTCGACCGCCTTGACCGTGCCCTCCTTGGTCCGGAAGACGGTGTGCAGGTCCTGGACCTCGAGCAGGGGCTGCGTCAAGGCCTTCTAAGACTTGAGTCGAGGATCGAATGCGTCGCGGATCGCGTTGCCGAAGATGTTCGAGGCAAGCACCGTCACGAAGATCGTGATCCCTGGGAACGCAACCAGGAACCCGGAGTGGAAGAAGTAACTCTGGGAGTTCGTCAGCATGTTGCCCCAACTTGGGGTTGGAGGCTGGATGCCCAGGCCCAGGAAGTCAAGAGCCGCCTCGATGAGGATGATCTGCCCGACGCCCAGGCTGGCGGCAACGATCAGCACCGGGAGCACGTTCGGAAGCAGGTGCCGCAGCATCAGGCGTGTGTCGCGGGCGCCGATCGACCTGGTCGCCAGGATGAAGTCGCGCTGCTTGACCGACAGCACCTCGCCCCGAACCAGTCGCGCCACGCTCCCCCAGCCAACCGAGGCGACGATCGCCGCCAGCGTGAACGCGTTGGGGCGAAAGAGGATCGACATCAGGATGAAGAGGAAGATCGCCGGGATCGACAGCACCATGTCGACCAATCGCATCAGCACGTCGTCGATCCAGCCGCCGTAGTAGCCGGAGAGCATCCCCACCGCCGTGCCGACCGTCAGAGACATGGCCACGGTCAGGAATGCCACGCCCAGCGTGACGCGAGCGCCCCAGATCAGTCTGGTCAGGCTGTCGCGGCCCAGGTCGTCGGTGCCGAGCAGGTGTTTCACTCCGGGCGCCAGGAAGGTCTCGTCGAGGTTGATTGCCTGCGGCTCGATGTGGGTGACGAGAGTGAAGACTGGCGCCAGGAGCGCGATCACGGCGAGAACGACGATCAAGATCCCGGCCGTCATCCCAACCCGGTTCGCGCGCAGGCGTTCCCAGGATTCGTTCCAGTAGCTCTGTGCGGGTCGTGCGGCGCCGGTCTCGATCCCGGCGGCCGGCATATCGAGCTCGGCGACTCGGCTCGGCCCGATCATCTGGTCGTCATCCGTAGCGAATCCTGGGATCGAGCACGCCGTAGAGCAGGTCGGCCAGGAGATTGCCGGCGATCACCAGGATGGTGGCGAAGAAGGTGACCCCCATCACGGTCGTGTAGTCGTACTGCAGGGCTCGCTCGAAGGCGAGCTTGCCGATGCCAGGCCAGCCAAATACGACCTCGACCACAAGCCCGCCACTGACAAGACCGGGCAGTTCCAGCCCGATCAGAGTGATGAGCGGGATGAGAGCGTTGCGCAGCCCGTGCAGGTAGACGACGCGGCGCTCGCTCATGCCCTTGGCACGCGCGGTCCGGATGTAGTCCTGGGAGAGGACCTCGAGCATGCTCGAACGGACGAACCTTGACCAGATCGAGGTGTAGAAGAACGAGAGGACGGTCGCGGGCAGGATCAGATGCGCCAGCCGGTCGAGAAGGTCGCCGCCGTTGAATGCACTGAAGGCTCCGCTGGACGGGAGCCACGGCAGCCCATGCTGCTCGAGGGTCACGGAGAAGATCAGGATCAGCATCAGGCCCATCCAGAACTGCGGCACGGCGAAACCGGCGACGGACAGGACCGTCAGGCCATGGTCTGTCTTGCTGCCGTGGCGCAGCGCCCCGACCACCCCCAGCGGAATCGCGATCAGGACCCCAATCACGATCGCCGTCGCGGTCAGCTCGAGAGTGTTCGGCAGGCGGTCGAGGATGTGGCTCAGGACCGGGCTGCCGTCGATCATCGAGTGGCCAAAATCCCCATGCAGCACCGCCCACATCCAGGTCAGGTACCAGACGTAGAACGGCCGGTCGAGGCCCAGGTTGGCCCTGAGGTGCTCGATGTCTTCAGGGCGAAGGCTCGGGTTGAGATCGATCCCGGGCACGTAGGTGCCGCGGGTGCGGTCCATGAGGACCAGGGTGATCAGGGTCACGCCCAGGACCACGACCACGGAGGCGAGGAACCGCCGGGCCACGTACTTGGCGAGCATCGGCCTTACGTATTAAGCCCGGCGGCTCTCTGACTGCCCTCCGCTTTCAAATCACTTGCCGTCCGTCACCCACACTTTGTAGTTCCAGGGCCGCGACGCGAACTGGTTGAACGACCCGAAGTCCGCCCCTTGAACCCGCTTGCTAACGCCGTAGATGCCGTGGTTGAAGAGGATGATGGGCGCGGGCACCTCGTCGGACATGACGTCCTGGAACTGGCCGTAAAGCTCCTTGCGCTTGTTCCTGTCCAGGGTGCCTACCGCTTGCTCGAGGATGGAGTCGACCTCGCTGTTCTTGAAGTCGAAACCGTTGAATCCCCCCGCCACGGTGTTGCGGGAATGCCACAGCTGGGCCTGGTCCGGGTCCTCATCGAAGTTGAAGCCGACCAGGAACATGTCGAAGGTTCGGATGTTGGTGATCTGGCTGACGAGCTGCGGGAACTGAATCAGTGAGGGGGTGGCATCGACTCCGATGTCCTTCCACGATTGCTGCATCACTTGCAGCATCGCCTCGCGCTGCTTGTTGCCGGCGTTGGTGATCATGTCGAATTTCATCTTCACGCCGCCCTTTGCCCGGATGCCGTCTGCGCCTTTGGCCCACCCGGCTCCGTCGAGGAGCGACTCGGCCTTGGCCTTGTCGAAGCTGTAGAGCACCTTCGGCTTGTCCTTGTAGGCCCACGAGGTAGGCGGCTCGACCGAGTTGGCGACCGACCCGTGGCCGAAGTAGACGGCGTTGACCACCTGCGTGCGGTTGAGCGCGAAGAGCAGCGCCTGGCGGACGGCCTTGTCCGAGAAGAGCGTGCCGCCTTTCTTGGCCGGGTCGAGCTGGTACGCGTAGAACGTGAAGGTCGGAACGGCAAACTCCGTCACGCTTACGTTCTCGGCGGACTTGACAGCGTCGAACTGGGACGGGTCCACGGGGCCGATGTCGATCTCGCCGGTCTTGAGCTGATTGGTGACGGCGACCGAGTCGGGCAGCACCTTGTAGATCCACTGATCGAGGTAAGGAGCACCCGCCCAGTAATTGTCGTTGCGGGCCATCGTGACCTGCTGACCCTTGTCCCACTTCACGAACTTGAATGCTCCGTTGCACACGGTAGGCGCCGCGTTGAAATCGGCTGTGTTGATCGCCGCCGGGGCCAGGCTGCCGAGCACGTGCTTGGGCAAGATCCCGTAGCGAGCGTGGCTCGACAGGAAGGGCGCGAAGACCTGGGTCGTGTTGATGACCACCGTCTGCGGGTCGGGAGTGTCGATGCTCTTGATGTACTTGGAGAGGTCGCCGCGCCGCGGTGAGTTGACGTCCTTGTACTGCGGGTCGTATGCGAGCTGGTACGTAAACTTGACATCGTCCGATGTGATGGGCTTGTCGTCCGACCACTTCAGGTTGCTGCGCAGCTTGAACGTATAGGCCTGGCCGTCGGAGGACGCCTTCGGCAGGTCCTGGGCCAGCGCGGGGATGAGGTCCCCGTTCCTCTTGTAGTTCAACAGCCCGTCGAACATCAGACCGATGACCTGGTTGCTGGCGGTATCGCTGCTGAGCATCGAGTTCAGGGTCCGGATGTCGGAGAAGTTGCCCTCGACCACATGTCCGCCCTTCTTGGCGGTGGTGGTCGGGGTGCCGCCCCCGCATGCCGCCAGCAGCTCCGCTCCGCCGGCCATGAACGCCAGGTAGGCAGCCGCCCCGCCTGTGCGTTTCAGGAAGTCGCGGCGGGACCACTCCTCAAGGAACCGCTCGAACTGACCAAAACCTTTATCTGGGTCCTCGTCTCCGCTCATCTCTACTACCTCCCGGGAGCGCCCGCCATCGAGGTCGCGGGACGCTCTGAAGCCCCAAGCCATGATTATGAGTAGTCAGGGCAAATGAGCAAAAAACGAATCGTGGCCGCCCCCTCCAGCGTCGCGGTCGGAGTCGCCCGGGTGGTGCTTCACCTGCCGGACTCGGGCTCGCTGAAGTCCAAGCGGCAGGTGGTCAGCGGACTTCTGCGGCGGCTGCGCCAAGAGCTGAAGGTCACGGCCGCAGAGGTGGGCGAGCTGGACCGCTGGCAGCTGGCAGAGCTCGCCATCGCCACTGTCAGCGCTGATCCGCGCCAGGCGGACCGCGTGTTGGCCGCGGCTCTGTCCTACATCGAGTCGCACGCCGACGGCGCCCAGATCACCGACGTCTCGACCGAGCTCGTCCGCCTGTGAAGACAGTCGATTCTCTGGTCGACGAATTCGCCGCCACCCTGCGGTTCGAGCTCGACGGCTTTCAGCGCGAGGCGATCGACAAGCTCGACCGTGGACGCGGCGGCGTGCTCGTCAGCGCGCCCACCTCGAGCGGCAAGACGATCGTCGCCGAGTACGCCATCTTTCGCGCGCTCAGAGAAGGCGCCAAGGTCCTCTACACGACGCCGCTCAAGGCGCTGAGCAACCAGAAGTTCCACGACTTCGTGCGCCACTACGGCAACTCGACGGTCGGCCTCGTGACCGGTGAGAACACGATCAACGACGACGCGCCGGTGGTCGTCATGACCACCGAGATCCTGCGCAACCTCATCTACGAGGACCCCGCTCGCCTCGACCTCGTCCGCTACGTCGTGCTCGATGAGGTGCACTACATCGACGATTTCCCGCGCGGCTCGGTGTGGGAGGAGATCGTGATCCAGGCGCCGCTCTCGATCAAGCTCGTCGGCCTCTCGGCCACGATCGGCAACTACAGAGAGATCGCCGATTGGATGGCCGAGAACCGCGGTGGCATGGAGACGGTGTTCCACGACGTGCGGCCGGTCGAGCTGAAGATGTGGCTGGCGATCAACAACCGCCTCAATCCGCTGTTCAAGGCTGATGGCGGTATCGACCAGAGGACGTGGACCAGGGCCGCGCAGGAAGAGGAGGCGTCGTACCGGATCGGTGGCTACCGCGGCCTGCCGTCCAACGACCTGCTGCACGTGATCGAGCAGCTGCGCAGCCTCGAGATGCTGCCCGCGATCTACTTCATCTTCTCCCGCCGCGGCTGCCGCGAAGCCCTGCAGCGAAGCGCTTACCACGAGCTGGACCTGACGACCGCGGCCGAGAAGGAGGCGATCGACCGGCTCGCGGCCGAGCGCCTGCAGGGGCTGAAGGACCAGGATGAGGAAGCGCTGTTCCGGCGGATGGTCGACGCGCGCCTGCTGCGCCGCGGCCTTGCCGAACATCACGCCGGGCTTCTGCCGTACCACAAAGAGCTGGTCGAGGAGCTCTTCCAGCGCGGCTTGATCAAGGTCGTGTTCGCGACGGAGACCCTGTCCCTCGGCATCAACATGCCGGCGCGCGGTGTCGTCGTCTCCTCCTTCACCAAGTTCGACGGCGTCAACTTCTCGACCTTGACCACAGGTGAGCTGACCCAGCTGATGGGCCGCGCCGGCCGGCGCGGGATCGACGTCATCGGCCACGGCGTGATCCTCAAAGAGTCGGACGTCGAGGTGGGAACGATCTACGAGGTGGCGATGGGCCCGACGCTGGTCGTCGAATCCAAGTTCCTGCCCAGCTACAACATGGCCCTCAACCTGCTGCGCGTCTACACGCCGGAGGAGGCGGAGGCGCTGATGCAGCGCTCGTTCGGGCAGTTCCAGAAGCGACTTGCGTCCACGGAGGCGGACGAGCGCCTGGCCAACATCCGCGAGCGGCTGGCCGATATCCGCCGCATGTGGGACGACCCGCAGGTCTCGATCGAGGACGTCGCGCAGTACTTCAAGGTCGAGGACCGCCGGCGCGCGATCCGCATCGAGCTGAAGCGTCTGCGGCGCGAGGCGGGCACCGAGCGGCGGCAGCGCAGGGGGGCGCCGCGCCGGAAGCGCGGGGACCCCAGCACGTACGCGATGGGCCACGCAGGCCGGCTCGCCCAGCGGCTCGAGGTCGAGGCAAAAGGCTTGCTCGAGCGACAGCGCAAGCTCAAGGTCGTCAGGTCGCCCCGCTTCGGCGAGCTGCTGCAGAAATACGGCGAGATCCGGGGTCTGGAGCAAGAGCTGGAGCAGAGCCGGCGCGAGGTCACAGGCCAGATGGACGAGTACCCGCGCAAGCTGCGCCGGATCTGCGCCATCCTCGCCGAGGCCGGGTTCCTCCAGGCGAACAAGCCGACTGACAAGGGACTGTTCGCGGCGCGGGTCTACGGCGAGAACACGATCCTGGTCGCCGAGGCGGTCTGGCTCGGCTGGTTCGAGGGTCTGACTCCCGACGAGCTGTGCGCAGTCATCGTCATGCTCGCCGCCGAGGATCGCGAAAGGCGAGGCGATCGCCAGTCACGCGGTCCCCGCCGCTACCCGACGCCGGCCATCGGGCAAACCGCGCGATTGATCCGATCCCTCTACTTCCGGTTCGCCGAACATCGACTTCGCGTATCGCTGGGCCTCGGGCGAGCCCCTCGACCGGATCCCGCTGCCGGCGAACGTCGACATCGGCGACGCGATCAAGGCGATGAAGGCGCTCTATTCGCTCCTGCGACAGCTCGAGTTCGCGGTCCGTCAGGCGAAATCGCCGCTGCTGGACACGGTGTCGCGCGCGGTCGCGCTGATGGAGCGCGACGTGATCAAGAGAACCTACTAGCCAGTCTTCCTCCCCATTCATGGGGAGGTGGCGGCGAAGCCGCCGGAAGGGCGGGTTCCCTGGCCCATAGACTGAACAGAAATGGCCAAGAAGCGCCGGATCCTGGTCACCGGCGTCGCCCGATGGTGGGGCGCGCTTTTGGTGCAGCGGTTGGTCGAAGACTCCGACGTCGCCGAGGTCATCGGCATCGACATCCGCGAGCCTCGTTACGACCTCGGCCGCGCCGACTACCTCAAGCTCGACATCCGCCATTCGCTGATCGGCAAGCTGGTGCGCGCGGTCGGGATCGACACCGTCGTCCACACCCTGACGCGCATCGACTCGTTCGACATGGATCCCGTGCGCG
>WNFV01003076.1_pt1 | contig 21579 bp, 16 predicted proteins | sample 5400101 | NCBI WGS metagenome assembly WNFV01 (sample SAMN13153361, study PRJNA577476) | soil metagenome | isolation source: 115 cm soil or saprolite under grassland replicate 1 | place: USA:California | collected 2016-06-15 | reverse complement strand
CCTTTGCCTGGATTGACAAGTTCAAGCGACTACTGATCCGGTTTGAGCGCAAGAAGATCTATTTTTTCGGATTTCACCTTCTTGCCTACACCCTTATCAACCTTCGTCATGTGCTGGCAAAAGTTTAACTGAGTTCTATAGGAAAGCTACCAGATTTGTAAGCCGCTGAGAGGAATTAGCGCGTCTTGAAACCAAGCACTGGAATATGTGCATCTTATCGATTAATACAAAAAACAGACCAATCCTGTCCTCTTATTTATAGCCTCTTTCAACCATGAATGATATTGCTCTATCGCGTTTACTAACCGTTCTTCTTGGTCGGGTGTTAAGTCAGCTTTCTTCTTCGAGTATCGATTTGATAAATAATAGATAGCTTCATCGTAAGATACATAGGTGATTGACGGGAGGTTCTCTAGACCATGTATCGGGATCGGAGACCGAGAAGAATAATTCAAGTCCTTTATAGCCTCCATTTCATCAACTATCCAAAAACCAGATGATTTTATCGCCTCTAGTTCATCGCTCTCGAGCTGTGTTCCGATATATTTGCATATTAATTCAAGGGCATAAACATATTGCCACCAATAAGCTTCTGTTTTTTCAACATTTCCATCAACTATATCCCTTACAGCTTGGATTAAGGTGGGTGCACCAGATTCTATCTCACTCTCAAACCATTCATTATTTTCTTCTAATTCCTCCGAAAAAGAATCTGTTATATTGGGAACAATAGTAACATCCTTGCTGCCATGTATTTGCTGCAGCTGTTCAATGTCAACTAAATACGCATAGATACTATAGCTCATATATCTACCTCTAGAGATTGAATATAACAAGTTTCTCGTTCATATGATCTTAAAGAACCTCATCAATTGAAAATAATTACGCGGGACATCATAAGGCCACCTTGTGCTAGAAAGAAACATGTTTTTCAGATGTACGCTGATCCTATTTTCTACACTGCCTTTATCTATCTCAATTCCCATAATACCGCAAAACTCTCAGTGTTCGCAACCTAATGCTGTTGACATACTAGCAGTGTTTCAAGCCAACTCTGGTCTAAAATATACTGATCGGAAAAGGCTTTATCCTGACCGGGATAGCATCGGCTCAGCGAATCTATTGAGCGAATTGGATAATCTATTTTCCGACCAATATACTTCAGACATGCGCGCAGACTGCTTATTGGTTGCGTTATTAGACCGCCTGCAGCTACGGCGTCAGATAGATAAAGTTGACCACACTACCTAGGAGGAATTGGTGGCAATATTTGTTGTTGGATCGACCCATCAGGATACACCTTCATTACCCATCGTTGGTAGCCCGATCTGATAATAGTCCAAGTTTGTTCCGTGCCGACAGCCTTAAAGAGGTTACGCCTGATCCAGGCTTCAGACATCTGGTTACTACGCCGTGTTGACGTGTAGAACTTAGACTCCACGATAGCATACACTGTCTGCGTGCCGAAGGTTTTCTTAAATACTGCATCTATGCCCTTGTCTAAAGCCCTATGTTCACCACTAATGTCTTCCCACTGTTGTTCTTGCAAGAACTGTTTGACTTGGGCTTCAGCCCATGTGGCCTTATCTTCTTTCCCATCGGTAGGTTGAGGGGAATCGGGAGGATCAGTCCGTCCTCGTACCTCTCGAAATGGGAAATTCTTTCTAGATGCAAGTAAAGCAACAGCACCTGTACGAACAGCGCTGTTAACACCAACCGTCATTCGTGTCCATGCCAGTGCGCCTTGCGCTCCCGCCCGCGGGCCAGAAATGCTGCTCCCTAATCCGCTACATGCAAACAGGATTCCACTAACTGTCGCATCTAGACGATTCTCGGGTGTTGGATTTCGCTGATACGCGTCGAGACGTTTAGCAAATTCAAGCCCACCCCAAACTACACCAACCGGTGGAAGGAGAATAGAGCTAGCGACAAGTCCGACTGTTCCAGCAGGACCCCGCCAGTAGTCACCAAAACCTTCCCAATCGACTTGCCCTTGCCAAACACCGGCACTCAAAGTGCAACCAGGCTCACCGATGACTGGCACCCACTCCGGAACACATTTTCCGGTCGGATCAGTATACAGGACAGGATTGCTCAGCGCATAGGCGTAGGGATGCAGGCTATACGGCCGCCTCGAATCGCCCGCAAATGGATCGACTGTCGTGAACTTGCCTTGATTGGTACTATACCACCGCGCGCGCAGATTCACCAGCCCGGCCGCAGCATCCTGTAGCTCGCCGGTGAACCCAAACGTCGGCACCGTGCCGCTCTCGGGCGTGCCCCACGGGTCGTAATTCAACGCACTCAGTGGCGCACCCGTGTCGTTGACTGTCTGGCGCACGCTGCCCAATGCATCAGCGCCGTACCACGTCCGCGTGCTTCCGGCCACACTGGCAAGCCGATCTCGACCGTACAGGTAATTGGTTATCACACTGCCCTGCGTAGTCTGCAACACCTGGCTGAGCGGCGCGGCCATATCCTGGGTGTAGCGGGTCGTGCCGTCGTAGACCAGCACACCATCGCCGTTATAGGTGTAGCTGGTGCTGCCGCGTGCGGTCATGCGACTGAGCGTATCATATGCGTAGGTTGTCGTGCCGTCGTTCAGCAGGTTGCCAGCATCGTCGTAGGTGTAGCCGGCCATCTGGTTGGCGGCGTTGTAGTCCTGGTGCGCACTCAGCGTACCGTTGGTCCACACGTCGGTGCGGTTGCCGGCCAGGTCATAGGCATACGTGAAGCTGCTGCCCGGGCTTTCGACCGCATCGGTGAGCCGCAGCAGGCCATCGTAAGCGTAGGTAATCACCCGCGTTGTGGTGAGCGGCGGCGTGCTGGTCGGGGTTGCCGTGGGCGTGTTCGTCGGCGTATTCGTAGGTGTATTCGTCGCCGTCGGCGTATTGGTTGGCGTGCTCGTCGGTGTATTGGTCGGCGTGCTTGTCGGCGTGTTGGTCGGCGTATTGGTTGGCGTTGGGCTGGGATTGACCGGATCAGGGCTGATCTTGGTCACGAACCCATCCTTGGAGCCACCTCCAAACGTCGTCTGCCGCGCCCCGCTAGTGTGTGGGAAGTCGTTCGAATAGGTCGTGCCGGTCAGATAGATGCTCCTGCTCCATCCAGCGCCACCCCATAGCCCTGGACGTCATTGCTGCCACCCAGGAAGCTGCTGTAGCTCGGCGGGCTGCTCGTCATGTTCAGCTGGGTCACAAACGTGTCCGGACACGGATAGGTACTCGGCGCCGTCCCGCACGTCCCGCCGCCGAAACTGGGTTGCGTCGAGCTGGCGCTGGGGAACAAGCTCGACGTGGTATAGCCCACCAGCGTCACCGTGCTGCCCGAGACCGCGATCGAGAACCCACGGTCATCGCCACTCGTGCCCAGGTAGCTGCTGTACAGCAGCGAGGGGCTGCCCGAGAGCGCCGGGTTCAGCTTGGCCACAATTATGTCGTTGTCGCCGGCATTGACCGACTGATAGGCGCCCAGCGTCGGGAAGTTGCTCGAACGGGTGTAGCCAGTGATGTAGGCCAGGCCCGCGCCATCCACGGCGATTGCGGCACCCTTGTCGTAACCGCTGCCGCCCAGGAACGTCGAGTACAACAACGAGGCGCTGCCGCTGGCGAGGGTTGGAGCGGCGCGGGCGCCTGCTCGTGTGCCTGAACGGCTCGCAGGATGCGTTCGAGATACGGCAGCAGCCGCGACCTGGCATTGGTCCGCGGCTCAGCCTGGAGGCGCTGGCGTAGTTGGCCCAGCAGCGCGGCTAGCCCCGCGCCACCCTCGACAAATCGGCGCAGATAGCCGCCTGGCTCCGCGAACTCAACCGCCTGGAGCAGCACCTCCCGCGCCTGCGCCAGATCGCCGCATGCCTGGTGGGCAAGTACCGTCGCGATCAGAATCGGAACCGCATTCCCCAGGCGGCCAGCCGCGGTGGCGCGCGCATGCAGCCGGGTAAGCAGGTCCAGCGCATCGTCATACCAGCCCTGCGCCACTAAGCTGCGCGCGAAGGTCAGGTATTCCCATTCGCGGAGATAACTGAGATCGTCGTCGATGTGCAGGCCCTGCACTACCGTCCAGCCATTCACCGCCGCAAGATTGCCCTGCGTGAGCCAGAGCGCGGCCTGTTGCGCCGCTGCATAGGCGATTAGCCGCGGCGACTGTGTGGCGCGCGCCGCGGATACCGCCTGGGCCATGCTGGCGCGAGCCGCTTCCGCATCGCCGGCGGCCTGCTTGATCTGCGCGGCGGCGATCTGGCCATTCAGCATCACATCAATCCGCCCACCGCGCAGCGCCAGCTCGACTCCATGGCCGATCAGCGCTCCCGCGCGCTCCTGCTCGTTCCATTCATACCAGATCGTCCCCAGGCCAAGTGCCGGTAAACTGCCAGCGGCCGAGTCGTCTTCGCCGCGCTGCGTCAGCATCAACCTGACCTGCTCATAGACGCGCATCGCCTGGCGCAGTTGGCCCTCCTGAACCAGCAACTCGGCAAGAAATGTGGTTGCCAGGATCTCGCCATTGTGATCGCCGCTGTGCTGGCTGGCGCGCAGCGCGCGCGTAAAGGCATCACGCGCCGGGGCGACCACGCCAAGCGTACAGTACGCAAACCCCACGTTGAGGGCTTGCAGGGGCTGTATCGGCGGCGCGGCGGCAACCGATGTATCGAGCGTCTGGTGCAGCTGCTCGACGGTGTGCGGATCGGCATCCTGCATCGCTGCGATCATCACTCGCATCGCGGCCGCATCAGTATTCTGCCCGGCCGTAGCGATGCTGGTCGGCGTGACATTCTGCGCCAGACCGGGCTGAGCATTGAAAAGCGGCTGCCCAGCCTCTGCATCCGCCGCGAACTGTCCCGTGCCCAGCAATGCATATCTGCGCGCGACGTGCAGCGCAGGCCGGGCGCGAATGAGTGCCTCGGGCAGCGCCTGGAGCCAGTGCAACAGGGTGCCGATATCGCCACGCAGCCACAGCGTCTCAGCCACCTGTGCCAGCAGATCCACTGCCGCCTCCAGATCGTTCGCCGCGACTAGATGCGCGAGCGCCTCCACCGGCATCTGTTGCGCCACATACCAGGCCGCGGCGCGCCGGTGCACCGCCAGCGCCTCGTCGGGCTGCGCCTGGGCGATCCGTACGCGCAATGCATCAGCGAAGAAGGGGTGATAGCGATACCAGCGCTGCTCGGCGTCCAGCGGCACAATGAACAGATTGGCCCGCTCGATCTCAGCCAGCAGCGCGCGGGTATCTTGGCGACCTGTTATCGCGGTACACAGTGCTACACTCATCCGGTCAACCAGCGCGGTCTGGAGCAGAAACGACTGCAGATGCGCGAGCTGGCGCGCCAACACTTCATCGACCAGATACTCGGCTATGATCGGCTGATTCCCGCTAATGGTGCGGACAAACTGCGCCGGATCGGGCTGGCCGTGCAACACCAGGGCAGCCAGGTGCAGCCCGGCGACCCACCCCTGCGTCCGTTCCGCCAGCCGGGCAATATCCGCGGCGGCTAATGGAAGGCGCAGCAGATCGCGGAGTAACGCATGCGCTTCGTGCGGCGTGAAGCGCAGGTCTGCGGCGCGTAGTTCCAGCAGTTGGCCGCGCGCCCGCAGCCGGGCCAGTGCCAACGGCGGCTCGGCGTGGGTGGCAATCACCAAGTGCAGCTGTGGCGGGAGATGATCGAGCAGAAAAGCCATCGAATCCTGGATGGCCGCGCTCTCAATGAGATGGTAATCGTCGAGGATGAGCACACAGTCGTCGGGAGAGTCAGCAATCGCATTGATCAGCGCGGTGACGGCGTCGAGTGCATCTGAGTGTGGCGCCTGGGGCGGGGCGAAGCTCTCCAAGGCAAGTGCCGGATACACCTTCCGCAGCGCCGCGAACACATAGCTCCAGAAGCGGAAGGAATCGGAATCGTTCGCGTCCAGGGTGACCCAGGCAACCGCGTGATCCTGACGGCGAACCCACTCGCGGAGCAGGGTGGTTTTGCCAAATCCAGCGGGGGCCGTAATGAGCGTCAAGTCCGACTGTCGCCCGCGATGCAACTGTTCGAGCAAATGCGGGCGGGAGACGAGCTGCGATCGGGTGGACGGCGGGAGCAATTTGGTCGCGACGAGCCGCTCAGAAATCGATGCGCGAGGCAGCCGATCGGTTGGAGGTGCGGAAGCGAACATGGATAATTCCTAGTGCTGTCACAACCACGATGGCGTGGTGGTCGCAGGAATGCTGGCGATCTTTTTGATCCTCCCTTTGAATAACGATTGAGCGAAGCAAAAGATTCGGGCTGCTGTCCCGCTCCTTCAGCCACTCCGCCCCTTCTCCATTCAAATCGTTGCACGGGTGAATCGCTCGCAAACGGAGGGTGCTCATTGTTGGGTAACGGGACGCAGACGAACGCGGACGAACGCAGATCAGTTTTCAACAGTCCGCGTTTGTCCGCGGCTATCCGCGTCCAATTTGGAGGCAAATCTGAATACTTACCGCAAACGCGATACTTGACGCGCTTGCCCACCTCTCCTATAATACGTCGCACTGACATCTCTGTACTACAGAATAGCTACCTAGGCCCCCGCAGCTATTCCACAATATTCCTAGAACGCGCCTGGTTTACTGCTACATGTCCGCATCAGCAAGCCACAAACCCATTATCGCCGTCTGCGGCGCCGGCCACGCCGACGCGGCGCTGGCCGCGCTGGCCGAGGCAACCGGCAGGCTGATCGCCGAGGCCGGGGCCACGCTGGTATGCGGCGGGCTGGGTGGAGTCATGGCGGCGGCCTGCCGGGGCGCCCGCGCCGCCGGTGGGATGACCGTCGGCATTTTGCCCGGCGGCGATATCAGCGCCGCCAACCCCGATGTGCTGATCCCAATCGCCAGCGGCATGGGCGAGGCGCGCAACCTGCTGATCGTGCGCACCGCCGACGTGGTGATCGCGATCGGCGGCGAGTACGGCACGCTCTCGGAAATCGCGCTGGCGCGCAAGATCGGTCGCGCGGTGATTGGCCTAGAAACCTGGAATCTCGGGCACGACATGCGCGGCGAGCCGCATATCCTGGCGGTCGATACGCCTGAGGCGGCGGTGGCGGCGGCGCTGGCGCGCTGCTCTCGGTAGGCACGTAAAAACGCAGAGATGCAAAGACTTAGATGAAGATTCCATGATTTCTACACATTAACCCAACGGTAATCACATTCTCAGCTACGTCTCAGCCCCGTCTCAGCGGGCGACACTATAATCTCTCCTACGGAGACGTTGATTCTTTCATAGGCGTATAAATTAGGTACTCATACTACTAGGAGACAACAATGCGGAACCGTGCCTTCGCCATCATGCTGATCTTAGCCATACTCAGTGGAGCAGTCGTTTGGCCGCGCGCCGCGAGCGCCGCGCCGCACACCCCCCAGGAAGTGCCCGATACCATCCCGCCGTTTATGTCGCAGTACTACCAGGAAACCCAGCACGCGACGATGAACTCATTTCTGGCGTTCTGGCGGCGCACGCCGAACGCCTTATTTGTGCTCGGCTATCCAATCTCGCAGCCGTTTATTGAAGAAAGCTTCACCAACCCCGGCGAGTTTTACCGCGTGCAATATTTCGAGCGCGCGGTGCTGGAAGAGCATCCCGAAAACGCCGGCTCGCAATACTATATCCTCGGCCGCCTGATGGGCAACCAGATCATCAAGGGCCGTGAGGGCGAGCCTTCGTTCCTACAGGTCGGCAATCCCGGCGACGGCACGTTCGATGAGCTCACCGGCCATACACTGCGCAACGATCCGGCGCCGTTCCGCGAGTTCTGGCAGAACAATGGCGGCCTGGAGGTATTTGGCCGGCCGAAGTCCGAGCAGTTCCAGGAAGTGAATTTGGCCGACGGCAAGACCTACTGGGTGCAATACTTCGAGCGCCAGCGTATGGAATGGCACCCCGCCGAGCCAGATCCGCAATACCGTATTCTGCTCGGCCTGCTTGGCAATGAATATCGCGACGCAAGGCATAAGGCTGATTTGGTGTTCGCGCCGATCACCCCGGACCAGATTCCGAGCCTGCCGCAGCTGCCGCAGTCGTCATCGTTCATTTATGGCTACAACGCTCTGTTGTACAACCAGGGATCGCCCTGGCAGGACCGCCAGCGCGTGCTGCGCCTTTCGAAGGAATCAGGGATCTACTGGATCCGCCAGCAGGTACGCTGGACGGACCTGCACGACAGCTCTGGCACCATATACTGGGGCGAGCTCGACGATATTGTCAACGACGCCTCGAACGCCGGGGTGAAGCTACTGCTCAGCATTGTGGCCGCGCCGAATTGGGCCACGCCCGATGGCCGCAACGGCCTGCCCTCGCGCGAGCACTTCGGCGACTTCAACTACTTCATGGGCGAAATGGCCAAGCGCTACCGCGGCAAAGTCCAGGCGTATGAGATCTGGAATGAGGAGAACCTGGCCCACGAGAACGGCGGCCGGGTGGCAAATGCCAGCTTCTATATGGATATGCTGGTCGGCGCATCGCAGGCCATCCGCGCCAACGATCCAAGCGCCATCATCGTCTCGGGCCCGCCATCGTCGACCGAGACCAACCGCTCGGATATCGCGGTAAGCGACACAACCTTCTACCGCCAAATGTTCGCCGACCCGCGCTTCCGATCGAGCGTGGATGTGGTCGGCGTGCATCCGGGCGGCCAGGGCAACCCGCCCGACAGCATGTGGCCCGATAACCCCGGCCCTGGGCCCGGATGGACCACGAGCCGCGAGTTTTACTTCCGGCGCGTCGAGGACGCGCGCGCCGCGATGGTGGAATACGGCCTGGGCGATATAAAGATCTGGATCACCGAGTTCGGCTGGGCGACGCGTAACAATACGCCCGGCTACGGGTACGGCAACAACATTTCGTATGATGAGCAAGCCCAGTGGATCGTCCGTGCCTTCGACAAGGGCCGGAACGATTATGCCCCATGGGTCGGCGCAATGTTCCTATGGCAGCTTAACTTCGCGGTTCCCTGGAAATATCAGGGCAACGAGCTGCACGAGCAGGCTTCGTTCGGCGTGCTGAACGGCGATTGGAGCCCGCGGCCCGCCTACATCGCGATCCAGCAGATGCCCAAGTAGCAGTAGCTTGTTCTAACACCATTACGCATTTCTAAAACCGCAAAACGTAAGACGTAAGCATCGATGCTACGTTTTACGTTTTACGTTTTATGGCTTGCCGCCACGAAACTTTTTGCAATTCCCAGCCGTCATCAGTCAGTGTAAAGCTGATCATCAGATGCGGGTCAGCGTCCATCCATTTTAGCTACTGCCTGATTTCGTGTACAATAAGGCGATTACTAGGTTCGATACAAATGCCTTTACCAAGGAGACAAATTGTGAAGATGCCGCTCGCACATGTGCGAACTGTTGCCGCCGCCGCCGCGCTGGCGATCATATTGCCGACCCTGGCGGCCTGCGGCGGGGCTCCCGAGACACCAGCCATCCCAACCGCGGCGCTCCCGACGGCGGCCGTCGTCGTGACCCAGCCGGCTACCGGCGGAGGGCAGCCGGGACCGACGGCGGACCAATCGGCGCCGACCGCGGCCCCGAACGAGCCGACCGCGGTCCAGCCAGTAGGCGCGGTTGAAACACCGGCCGTCGCCGGCCAGGCGATCACGTTCAACAATCTCCAATTCGGCGTGGTGAACCACCTGTACTATACCGACCGCGAGCGCGTGCTCACGCTCGACGGCTTTGCCGGCTTCGATTGGGTGCGCCAGCAGGTGGTCTGGAAGGATATCGAAGGACCGCAGCCGGGCAACTATGCCTGGGGCGAGCTCGATAAAATTGTCGACGATGTAGCCGCGAAAAACTTTAAGCTGCTCGTCAATATCGTCCAGTCGCCGACCTTCTACAATGATACCAATGGCCTCCCGCAAGACCCGCAGAGTCTGGCCAACTTCGTCGAGGCAATGGTCAAGCGCTACGGCAGGAAGATTGCGGCCTACGAGATCTGGAATGAGCAAAACCTGGCCCACGAGAACGGCGGGCATGTGACAGTCGACGACGCCGGCCATTACGTGGATATCCTGGTCGAATGCTACAACCGTATCAAGGCCGCCGATCCGAACATTATCGTGCTGGCGGGCGCGCCCTCGTCCAGCGGCGTGAACGACCCAAGCCTAGCCGTCTCCGACGAGAACTACTATCGAGCGATGTATCGCTACAAAGATGGCATCATCAAGTCGCACTTCGACGCCCAGGCGGTGCACCCAGGCGGATCGGCCAACCCGCCCGAGACGCTGTGGCCCGACAACCCTAGCACGGCGCAGGGCTGGACCGACGACGCGACCTTCTACTTCCGCCATGTCGAGAATGTGCGCAAGTTCATGGAAGAAGAGGGCGTGGGCGACCATCAGATCTGGATTACAGAGTACGGTTGGGCAACGGCGAACACTACGCCCGGCTATGAATTCGGCAACCAGATCTCGTTCGACCAACAGCGCGACTATATCGTCGGCGCGATCAAGCTGGCCTACGATAAGTATCGCTACCCCGACGGCACGCCGTGGCTCGGCGCAATGTTCCTCTGGAATATGAACTTCGCGCCGCTGTGGGCGCAGCAGAACCCGCCGAACCCCGAGCACGAGCAGGCATCGTTTGGTATTCTGAACCCCGACTACAGCCCGCGCCCGGCGTTCACTGCACTCCAAGGTCTGCTGGCACAGCTCAAGCAGAAGCAGGGGCGCTAGATTAGTTATGAGTTTTGAGGTAAGAGTTCTGAGTTCAACCTCGTATCGAACGTTTTTTCGTTCTGCGAACGAAAAAACGTTCGATACGAGCGATTATTAATCCGTGAATGAACCATCTGCATTTCCAAGCCGGATCGCCGCGCTGCTCGATCGAGACGATGTCGACGGCCTGTGCGCAGCCCTGGTCGAGCTGCTTAGCCGCACCGATGGCGCGGATCAGTTGCGCGCGCTCGACGCGGCCGGCCTGCTGACACGCCTCATTCCCGAGCTTGAGCCGGCCCGCGGCACCGATCAGCCGTATGTTCACTTTCTACCCGTGCTGGGGCATTCACTCGAGGCGGTAACCGTGGTCGAGTGGCTGCTGCGGCAGATTGCGGGCGAGGAGATCGCACAACCAGGTGACGCCCAGCCACCGACTCCTCATTCTCGCCTGCCTGCCGCAATCCAGGCCCATCCCGAGCTACGATACGCTAGCGTCTACCGTGCCGAGCTGCGGCAGCACTTCGCAGAGAAGGTTGGCGCGCACTACCCGCGAGCTGCGCTGTTCAAATTGGGTACCCTGCTGCACGACATCGCCAAGCCGCAGACCAAGCAAGATAAGCCGGGTGGCGGCGTGAGCTTCCACGAGCACCAGTCGATCGGCGGCGAAATAGCACTGGCGATCGCGCGGCGGCTGGGCTTCGACGATCTGGCGGCCGGCTACATTCGGACGATTGTGCGCGAGCATATGCGGCCGGGACAGCTGGCCGCGCTCGACGAGGTTACCCTGCGGGCAGTGCAGCGCTTCTTCTATGCCACAGGCGACGCCGGGCCGGACGTGTTATTGCACCTACTCGCCGACCACATGGCGACGCGCGGGCCAAACCTGAATGTATTTGCCTGGATCGCACAAGCTAGATGGATCGACGCGCTGCTCGATCTGATCTGGGGTAAGGAGCCTGAGGTGACGCCAGCACTGCTCGACGGCAACGAGCTGATGCGCGAGCTAGGGCTAAGGCCAGGGCCGCTGATTGGCCGCTTACTGGCGGCAATCGGCGAAGCGCAGGCCGGCGGTGAAATTGCGACGCGTGAAGAGGCGCTGGCGCTAGCTCGGCGCAGGCTCGGCGATCGGGCTGGAATGGTTTGAACTCGGCAGATCGCTCACTTCTCGCGCCGCGACTTGATATGAAGTTCTTCCGTGCGACCGGTACGCTCGGAGGAACGCGGGCGATCTTCACTTAAGTACGGCAACAAAATCAATGTCACCATAATCATGATTACCAGCAAAAGGCCGGGTATTGACTGCAGCATTCGGCAAGCTCCTCGTCTCTCGCGCATGGCGACGCGGCCGTACGTCCTTCGGCATACTACCGCGCCGCATGGAGCCAGGCAATGAAGCTAAGCTGATAAATCGCTGAGAATACTGCGGGTACACAAGTTGCGACTCGCTCGGCGAGCCAGCGTGGCGAAGAGAGACCTGACCAACCTAACGCAGCACATCGCGAACGATCTGCTCCAGGCGATCGAGCGGAAACGGCTTGGGTAAATAGTGATCGACCCGATGTTCACGAGCGCGCTTCTCTAGTTCGGGTGTCGCATAGGCCGTAATCAATACAACCCGCGTATCCGGTGAGGTCTCTTTAATCGCATCGGTCAGTTGGAGGCCATTCATGCCGGGCATGTTGTAATCGGTGATCACCAATGGCACCGGGCGCAGCGCGATCTGGGCCAACGCCTGCGCGCCGCCATTAACCGTGACAATATCGTAGCCACCGGTGAGGTCGCGCATCAGGCGATGCAGGATTATCAGGATATCCGGCTCATCCTCAACGAGAATAATCGCTGGATTCCGGGCGGGTTGATCGGACATACAGACGCTCCTCAACAAGAGTAGCCGGCATTCAATTGGCAGTTAGTCCCATTCTATCATACAGCGCAACGGCGGGCAACCGTAAAACCGTAAATGCGCAGGTAGACGAAGTGCCAGCGGCATGTTATGCTCTTGCGCAGATATCGCCGCACCGGCGAATCGACGAATCGAACAGCGACACAGCACGGGAGGCATAGAGCTATGGCAAGCCTAAATGAGCGCATCGGCGATGTCGTCAAGCGCAAGCGCCAACGCGACCGGCTAACGCAGGCCGATTTGGGCGCGCGGATCGGCGTGAGCGGATCGTATATTAGCGGCGTGGAGGCCGCCCAAACCAGCCCGCGCATCACCGAACTTGAAGGACTGGGTACTGTCTTCAGAACTACTGCTTTCGACTTGATCTGCGAAGCTGCCAGACAAGACGGTTATACCTTCTCGGCCTCAAATCGCCAGCGTGACGCATTTCTATCGCTCTACGACGCCTTAAGCCCCGAGAATCAGAAGCAAGCCCGCAATTTCCTGTTATTCCTACGCGAACAGCAGGAGCGCCCGGCCGAGGATAGAGAATAGAGAATAGAGGATAGAAGATGGCTCTTGTCGCAGAAGCGATGCTATCCTCCATCCTCTATTCTCATATTGGGGAGCTACATTGACACTTAACCTGATACAAGTTGGCATGGGCGGCTGGGGCATGTATTGGAATGGAGCGCTGAATCGGTCGAGCGAGGTTACGCTGGCCGCTTGTGTCGATATGTCGCCGGAGGCCTTGGCGCTGACCCGAGCCAAACGCGGCGTGCCGCCCGAACGCTGCTTCGCATCGCTGGCCGAAGCGCTTGCCGCGGTCGAATGCGACGCGGTGCTGATAACCACTGCGCTGGCGGCTCATGTGCCGACCGCACTCGAGGCGTTGGCGGCCGGTAAGCACGTATTAGTCGAGAAACCATTCGCGCCAACGCTGGCGGAAGCCCAGCAGGCGATCGCGGCGGCGAAGGCACATGGGCGAATGTTAATGGTGAGCCAGAACTATCGGTTTTTTCCCGCCGTACGCGCGGTCGCCGCACTGGTTCGCGCTGGGACGCTCGGGCCAATCGGCGCGGTCAACATCGACTTCCGGCAGTATGCCAACAGCGCCGCGCCCGAGGGCCATCGCCATTACCTGTATCAGCAGCCGCTACTACTCGATATGGCAATCCATCATTTCGACCTGATGCGGATGGTGCTTGGGCAGGAGCCGCGCCAAGTGAGCTGCCAGGCTTTCAACCCGCCCTGGAGCAAATTCGTCGACCCGGCCGCCGCCACCGCGACGATCGGCTTCGATGGCGGCGCGGTGGTTAACTATCGCGGCAGCTGGGTCAGCCCGGCGCCACGAACGGCCTGGGCCGGCGTTTGGCGCATGGAGTGTGCCGGCGGCGAAATATCCTGGACGAGCCGCGATGGGCGCGGCGTGCGCGGCGACCGCGTTACGGTGCGACCGCTCGGCAAGCCGGCCCGGCGCGTCGAGCTGCCGGCGCTGCCGCACATCGACGTAGCGGGCAGCCTGGCAAACTTCGTGCAGGCCATTCGCACCGGCCATGCGACTGAGAACGCCGGCCGCGATAATTGTAGCAGCCTCGCGCTGACGCTTGCGGCGATCGAGTCGGCAACCACCGGCGCGCCGGTCGCTGTGGCGAACAGCTATAGCTAAGTGCAGATAGGTTGATCATATCTGAAGCTCGCTACGAACAGCCAAATGCCTCACATTTGCGGATCAATCATTTTGCACTTAGCTATAGAGCGCCGGTCAAGTAGCACTCTGGCAAAGATTGTGATATAATGAACAATATAATCCACGATCAGGAGTGCTGCTATGAGCAAAGATGATGATGCCAACAAGCGCGACAAAGGCCCGGCCGGCCACACTCCGCCGGCGCGGCCAGGGCATGCCAGCTTGATCGACCAAATCATGGCGAAAGCGCAGGCCGACGGCTTGATGGATAACCTGCCCGGCCAAGGCCAGCCGCTTAAATTGGACGACGACGACATGGTGCCCGCCGAATATCGACTAGGCTTCCGCATGCTTAAATCGAGCGGGTTCGCGCCGCCATGGATCGAAGCGCGCCGCGAGATCGACGAGGAGCGCGCGCAAGTTGCTAGCTGGCTGGATGACGCGCGGCGTCGCTGGCCGCATCTAACCGCACCGGCACGCGCAGCGCTACGCGTGGCATATCGGCGCAAGCTCGACGACCTCCAGCGTATGATTATTAACTTCAACCTGAAAGCGCCACCGGGCGTCCAGCATGTTGAAGGGCTGCGCATGGCCGCTGAGCTCGGCAAGCTCGACGATCAACTCATAACTCAAAACTGATAACTTCTCCGGCACTCAGGTGCTTCGCATTCAAAAACAGCCCTGTGGTATAATGCATGAGCGCTTCAGTGGCTGTCCCCGCGCATAGATACGACGGCTATGGAGAGGCTAAACCTGCTCACGAGCATACTATTGCAGCTGAACGACCTGCTTTCGGCAGCGGTCTTAATTGTCGCGTTTTCGCTTCTCGCATACATTGCGCTTCAAAACTGGCACACAGCAATCGCGCGCGCGCTGTGCGTGCTGCTGGCGGGTGTCGTGATTGTCTACAGCGGCGATGTATTGCTTGGCCAAGCCGAGCGCGACGCGACTATTCATTTTTTACTCCGCGCGCAATGGCTTGGGATTGTCTGCGTCCCAGCCGGTTATATTCATCTTTCCGACGCGCTGCTCAGTTATACTGGCTCGCCGGATCGACGTCGCCGTTGGCTGGTTGTAGGCGGCTACACGCTAAGCCTGTGCTTTTTCGCACTCGCATTGAGCGGCGACCTGCTGCTGCGGGGCGGCATTGCTCGCGGCCCGCTGGCGCAGTTCGGCGCCGGGCCGTTGTTCTGGCTGTTCGCACTGTATTTTGCGGCCAGCAGTATTGGCGGAATGTGGGCGGTGTTCAAAGTTCGGCAGATCGCGCTCACGCCGACACTGCGCCGACGCCTGACGTATCTTGGCGCAACGTTTCTCGCGCCTGGCCTGGCCGTGTTTCCATACTTGATTATCGCAGGCACATACAACTCGCTTTCCAATGCGATCGTCCTGCTCCTCGCGGCACTCGGCAGCGTCGGCGTGGTACTGATGATCATCGTTATGGTCTATAGCATCGCTTTCCAGGGCTTGCTGCTGCCCGACCGTCTGATTAAGCAGGACTTTATTCGTTGGGGGCTGTATGGGCCATTCGTCGGCGTGATGATTATTCTCTTTTTACGCAGCACGCCAGTGCTCGCACGGTGGATCGGGCTGCCCGCGGTCACGCTGATAACCTTTGGCGTGATGATTATGACTGTGCTCATGCCGATTTTCGTCAGTAAAGCCAAGCCGTATCTAGACGCGTTGGTGTACCTCCAGGACCACGCCGAGATCGATTATCTGCGCGCGCTTCCGCGCAACACGTTTACCTACGCCGATCTCCGCAGCCTGTTAGAAAACACGCTGGTGGTCATCTGTGGGGCGCTGCGGGTCGACACCGGTTTCGTCGCAGCTGCGGACGAAACCAATACCTACACAATCAAGACCTTGGTAGGCGCGCGACGCACGGTCAAGCGCTTCGTCGGCGAACACCCACTGGCCGAGATCATGCCAAAGCTGATCGGAATGCCGCCAAACGACCCTGGCGCGATACCGCCAATCGAGACATTTCTGCGCTACAACGGCTTCTGCCTGCTGCCGCTCCGCGACCCGGAGGGCGAATTCCTTGGCGCGCTTGGCGTGGCATATCCGCAGAACGCGCTGACGCAAGAATCACGCCGGCTGATCGGCGTCCTGGCACATCAAATAGAGATGGCGCTCGCTACTGTGCATATGCAGCAGCGCCTCTTCGATACGCTGCGCGCAATGGGTCCCGAGATGCAATCGCTGCAGCAGCTGAACTCCCGGCTCGAGCAGGCCACACCGGCATCGCTTGAGTCGCTGGACTCGGAAGTAGCGCTGCTGCCCGAATTCCCGCAGTTCGTCAAAGACACGCTGACACATTATTGGGGCGGCCCGAAACTATCCGATAGCCCGCTGCTTGGTTTGCGCACAGTCCGGCGCTTGATTGGCGAGCAGGGCGGCAGCCCAACTCGCGCGCTCCAGGCCGTTTTACGACAGGCGATCGAAAACTTGCGGCCCGACCAGCAACTCGACCCATCGGCGCAGGAGTGGTTGTTGTACAATATACTTGAGATGCGTTTTCTGCAAGGCAAACGAATTCGCGATATCGCCGAGCGATTGGCGATGAGCGAATCCGACCTTTATCGCAAGCAGCGCATTGCCGTCGAAGAGGTTGCTCGGCAACTAGCGTTGATGGAAGAATCGGCATCACACTAGGAATTGTAAATTGTATATTGCAAATTGCTATGTGGGTACAATTTGCAATTTACAATCTGCAATCTGCAATCGCATGAAGATTCTGCTGGCTGAAGATGAGCCCGACATCCAATTTGTCACCCGCATCGCACTTGAAGATGAGGGCCATGAGATCATTATTGTCGATGATGGCCAAGCAGCGCTCGTGGCTGCCTTCGCCGAGCCCTTCGACGTTATCTTGCTGGATATCATGATGCCGCGATTAGATGGCATGGGCGCTTGCCGTCGGCTTAAAGCCGACCCGCGGACGCAGCATATCCCAATCATCTTTCTCACGGCGCGCTCGCAACAATTCGAAGTGCAGGCCGGGCTGCACCTGGGCGCGTTGGGATATATCGTCAAGCCATTCGATACGTTTACGCTCGCCAAGGAGATTGTGACGTTACTCGCCCGACAACCCGAATCATGAGCATCAGCGATGTAACCAGCTATCAGCGGATGCTTTCTGCAACCGACGCAATTAGTAATGTTGGCCATGCGCATAGTGAGCAGCTGCCGGGCTTGCTCCAACTTGCGCTGAATCAGATCCTTGCCGCGCTTGAGCTGCCCGACGGCGGAATCTATCTCCATCGTCCGCATCTGAATGACCTGACGTTGGTTGCGGAGTGGCCGCGCGCCGGCTTGGTGGCGCGCCAGGGCGCGCAGTTGCTGCTGACGCCTGGCCAAGCACAGATCCCGTTGCGCGCGGTGGCTGGCCGGAGCACGGTGCTCGCGGCGCTGGGGGATTCTAGCTCGCCGGCGGACGCTTTTGCGCAACAACCGTTGGCCGCCGCATCGTTTGCCATACCACTGATCGCCGACACGCGCATCCTCGGCGTCGTGCAGGTTGCCGGCGCGCCCGGCCAGCCGCTCAGCCAGCTACAGCAAACGTTATTGTATGAACTAGCCACTCGGCTGACAGCGGCGATCGAGCAAGCCCAGATCTCGATCGTGACGCAATCGGAACAGGAGCGCACACGCGCACTGGTCGACGCCAGCAACGATGCTATTCTGATGCTCGACTCATTTGGCGCGGCAACCATGATCAACCGGCGCGCCAAGTACTTCTTTGGATTAGCCGAGCGCGATGTGATCGGCCGCAGTGCAAGCCAGCTTCGCGGGATGTTTCGAATGATCTTCGAAGATAGCAACGCATTTGACGCCTGGCTTGCGCCGCTGCTGGCGTCTTCAGAAGAGCGTGCCGTGATCGAACTTAAAGTCTTGCGTGCCGAGCCGCGGCTGCTCCAATGTTTCAGCGCGCCAGTATTGGATCATCAGGAGCGGCTGCTCGGCCGTATGCTGGTCTTCCGCGATATCACTCGCGAGCGCGAGGTCGAGCAGATGAAGACCGACTTTGTGTCAATCGTTTCGCACGAGTTGCGCACGCCGCTCACATCGATCCGCGGCTCGCTCCAGCTTGTGCTTGGGCGCCCCCAACAGCCCGAGCTCGCACAACGCACGCGCGAGCTATTAGATATCTCACTCAAAAATAGCGAGCGGCTGATCCGGCTGATCAACGACATTCTTGATATCTCAAAAATCGAGCAAGGCTCGATTCAACTTCGGCGCGTCGCGCTCGACCCAGGCGATCTGTGCCGCACCGCCGCTCAGGAAATCGAGACATTCGCCGCCGGCCGCGATATTTCCATCCAGGCACGCGTGCCGGCAGGTCTGCCGGCAGTCAGCGCCGATCGCGATCGGGCCTTGCAGATATTGACCAACCTGCTGTCAAACGCCGTCAAGTTCTCCGATTCGGGCCAGCGCATCGAACTGACCGCGCTGTTGAGCAATGGCTCGATCTGCTTCTCGGTACGCGATTATGGGCGCGGCATCGCACCCGAAGATCACCAGCTGATCTTCGAGAAATTCTATCAGCTTGACAGCTCGCTGACCCGCAATGTCGGCGGAACCGGCCTGGGGTTAGCGATCTGCAAAGCGCTCGTCGAAGAGCATGGCGGGAATATTTGGATCGAGAGCACATTAGGTAATGGCGCAACGCTGAGCTTCACGCTTCCGCTCGCCGGTAACAGCAGCCATGTCGTCGCGTCGCGGAACGACCCGAGCCAGCCGGTTATTCTGGTCGTCGACGATAGCGCGAGAACGCGAGAGATGATCCGCGATATGCTCGAGGACGAGGGCTATCTCGTCGCCGAAGGCGACGGTGGCGCCGCAGCGCTGCAGCTGGCACGCTTATTGCAGCCCAAACTGATGACGCTTGATGTGATGATGCCCGATCTGGATGGATTCGATGTCATTCAGGTTCTACGCAACGACCCACTGACGCGCGACCTTCCAGTGCTCTTTATATCGGCAACAGTGGAGCACGAACGTGGTTTGGCGCTCGGCGGTAATGGCTTTTTGACCAAACCGTTCACAACCACCGAACTGCTGGCGCAAGTGCGGCGCCTCACCGCGCCGCGGCCACGGCGTGTGCTCGTAATGGATGATGACTATCATGTGCGGCCGACATTGGCCCGGCTGCTCCAACGAGGAGGATTTGAAGTCGACCAGGCTCAGGACGGCCGTACCGGTTTGGAGCAGATCGAAAAAAATCCGCCGGATCTGGTGCTGCTCGATATCTGGATGCCTGATATCGATGGATATGAAGTACTGCGCCGCCTGAAGGAGCACCCCATTTACCGCAAGATCCCCGTCGTCGTACTGACGGCCAGTGATGCAGATGGCAATAGCCAGCAACGCGTATTGGCGCTTGGTGCGGTGAGATATCTCGAGAAACCAATCGCGTCGGAAGATCTGTTGGCTGAAATCGAACGAGTGCTTTCGTAAAGGCACGCCACTACTGTATACTTATGAACCAACCACCTATCGTCCAACCGATCGAGCGTTATGATCGATGATCCGCACGATAATCGAGCACGTTTTACTCATGCCTTCAGTTCGCCGCTCACCGCTATGCGGGGCGCAATCGATTTATTACGCCATGCGCGCCGGATGGGCGATGATCCGCTCACGCGCGATCTGCTCGAGACATTGGAGCGCAACTACATGCGCCTCAGTAGTACGATCGATATCTTGCTGAGAAACGCGCGCATCGGCAGCGATGTAGTCGAGATCACTCTGCCGGTCGATATGTTCGGCATCGCGGATCGGCCCGAACCGGATACCCCCGCGCGCGCGGAATCCACGCCTCCCGGAATGAGCAGCGGCTGGGCGACAACGATTGAACAACCGCCCGCCCCGAATATGCCTGGCATGATCTTAGTGATCGCCGACCGTTCGGAACAGCGGGAAACCGTTCATGCGGCGCTCCATGGAGCCGGCTATCATGTTCTACTCGCCAACAGTGGTGTTGAGGGCATTGATCTGGCCCGTGAACGGCACCCTGACTTGATCGTCATCGACTACCAACTGGCGCTTCCTGGCGCCTCGCAGGTTGCCAAAATTCTGCGCGATGACCCCGACACAAAAACGATCCCGCTGATCTACGTTGCCGATCGACCGTTCCCAACCGAGCCGCTGCCACAGCAGATTGAGCTTGTGCCGCTGAACGAGGACTCCGAGGTGCTAGTTGTGCTTGTGCGCAAGCGGATCGCCGCGGCGCGTGCCAGCGTGAGCCACGCCCCAATGTTATTAATTGTCGACGACGACGCCGACATTCAGCGGATTGTGATGCTGCGACTCCAACAAGATGGCTACCGCGTTGTCCAGGCGATGAATGGCGCCGAAGCGCTGATCGCGGCCCAAAAGCAGACCTTCGACCTGATTATTCTCGATCTGCTGCTGCCCGACATCGATGGGTTCTCGGTGCTCGGCGCGCTGCGGGCGCGCACTGCCTCGGTCACGACGCCGATCATCCTGCTTTCGGCGCGCGACAGCGCCCCCGAGAAAGTGCGCGGGTTCCAGCTTGGGGCCGACGATTATGTCACCAAGCCGTTCAGCCCGGCCGAACTGCAAGCGCGCGTGCGCGCAGCGCTACGTCGCTACGAGCGCGAGGCCGGGGCGAACCCTTCAACCAGGCTGCCGGGCAATATCGCAATCGAGCAAACCTTGCGCCGTCGGATCGAGCAGAATGTGCCTTTCGCGGTCTGCTACGCCGATCTCGACAACTTCAAGGCTTACAATGATACGTATAGCTTTTTGAAGGGCGACGCGATCATCCAGCAGACTGCGCATGTGCTGCTCGAAGCGGTTGAACAAGCCGGCAACCCCGACGACTTTGTGGGCCATATTGGCGGCGACGATTTTGTGGTCATCACTTCGCCGGCCAACGCCGAGCGGATCGCGAGCGCCGCGATCGAGCAGTTCGATCTGCTCAGCCCGCTCTTCTACGACCCAGCCACTCGCAAACGCGGCTATATCGACGCGAAGGATCGCCAGGGTCGGCCGACGCGCTACCCGTTTGTCAGTTTGTCAATTGCGATTGTGAGCAACGCGCGCCACCCGATTCAGCATGTTGCCGAAGTCGCGCAGCGGTCGGTCGAGCCCAAGAAACGGGCCAAAGATCTGCTAGGCAGCGTGTATGTGATCGAGGATTAAATAGGAATGGCGCTATTCGCACGCGGCGCTAGAGCATCGGTCAAGAATCCGCGAATTGCGCGAATAGATGCTAGGACTTACGCAGTTGGCAGATTGTAGGGTATCATGCGGCGATGAATGCACCCAAAGTCTCTGATCTCGATTACATCAACTTTCTCGTGGCCGCGCCG
>WNFV01009274.1_pt1 | contig 21582 bp, 20 predicted proteins | sample 5400101 | NCBI WGS metagenome assembly WNFV01 (sample SAMN13153361, study PRJNA577476) | soil metagenome | isolation source: 115 cm soil or saprolite under grassland replicate 1 | place: USA:California | collected 2016-06-15 | reverse complement strand
GAGGAGCGGCTCCCCTCGAAGTGCGACCAGATCGTCGTCGAGCCGGGGGACATGCTGATCTACCGCACGGCCGGCGGCGGCGGCTGGAAGGACCGGCTCGACCGGCCCGCCGACGCCGTCGTCCGCGACGTCTCGTTTGGGCTCGTCTCCCGCGAGAAGGGGAAGTCCGCGTACGGCATCGTCCTGCGGGACGACGGGACGGCCGATGTCGAGGCGACGGAGTCCGAGCGTGCCCGCCAGCGAGAGGAGCGGGGCGAGGCATTGCCGTTCGACTTCGGCCCGCCGCTCGAGCAGCTGCTCGAGCGCTGCAAGGAGGAGACCGGCCTCGATCCCCCGGTGCCGGCGAAGCCGCTCCGGTGGTCGCCCCTCGAGCCCGGCGATGCGGCGCTGGCGCGCGTACGTGCAGGGGACGGGATCCCGGCCCCGTGAGCCTGCCGGGCTTCCACGGGCGGGCGGGCTTCGGCACGACGCCTGCGCTCGTGGTCGTGGATGTGAACTGCGGCTTCACCGATCCACAATCGCCGCTGGTCTGCGACCTCGACGATGTCGTTGTCGCAATTCAGCGCCTTCTGAGGGAAACACGCGCAGCGGGTTTCCCCGTCGTCTATACGACCGTCTCGTACACCGAGGGCGACAAGCGCACAGCGGCCGCCTTCATCGATAAGGTGCCGGCCCTGCTGATCCTCGAATCCGGAAGCCGGTGGGTGGAGATCGACCCGCGCATCGCGCCTCTGCCGGACGAGCCGGTGCTGAACAAGCTCTTCGCGTCCGCGTTCCACGGAACGGCGCTGGCGAGCTTCCTGGCGGCCAACCGCTGTGACAGCCTGATCGTGACTGGCGCCTCGACGTCCGGATGTGTTCGGGCAACCGTCGTCGACGCGCTCCAGCACGGCTACCGCCCGATCGTCCCGCGCGACGCGGTCGGCGACCGCAACCCGGCCGCGCACGAGGCGAACCTCTACGACATCGACGCAAAGTACGGGGATGTCGTCTCCGTCGACGAAGTCGTTGCGTACCTGGAGGAGCTCGCTGCGACACACGCTCGCTGAGCAGAGGGCAAAGGAGAGAGCACGATGATCGTTCGTGACCTCGACGATGCGTGGCAGGTCGTCCTTCAGACCGACCACGCGGATCTCTCCGCGAGTTTCGCGCGGGCCTGGCGCACGCCTCTCTCCCCCTCGCTCGTCGTCGCCGCCGAGCGTCACGACGACGGCTGGGCGGTCTGGGAGCAGGCACCGCGCCTCGACGCCGACGGGAGGCCGATCACCTTTCTCGAGGTCGACGTCCGCTCGCATCTCGCCTTCTACCGCGCGGGAATCGCGGCGATCACGGAGCAGGACGAGGACGCAGGCCTCCTTGTCTCCATGCACGGGGCGGGCATCTACCGGCAGCGCTACGGCCTTGATCCAGGGCTCGGCCTCGCCCGGGCGGCGGAGACCAAGGACGAGGTCGACGCGTTCGTGGCCGAGCAGGAGGCGAAGTTCGGCGGCGACCTCGGAGACCGCAGGGGGGATTACGAGTTGCTCCAGCTCTTCGACCGGCTCTCTCTCTACTTCTGCATGCGCGATGTCGAGTCGGGCGAGGCAGCGGAGCTGCAGGGCTACGAGCTCGTGCCCATCGCCCCGTGGCACATCCGCATGAAGCCGTTTCCGTTCGGCCGGGAACCGACCAGGTTTTCGCTGCTCCGCCGGATCGTGGCGAAGAACGGGAGGCCTGAGATCCTCTCGACGGCCCCCGAGAGGTTGGAGATCACGATCGATCCTTAGCGAGCGAGCGCCCGGTCCCAGAGCCGACGCTTTACCTCCATACGTAGTCCTAAGGGCCTACCGTTAGCGTCACCCACACGGCGCCCGCGCCTGTTGTGATCCCTAGAGGCTCAAAGTCGGCGAACGACGTTACCTTCGGCGTTAGGTGGATCGTCGCGACGATCCGCCCGGTCCTCGGGTCGACTCGCGAGATGGACCCGGAGTCGGCGCCGTTCCACCAGACCGCGTCCTCGCTGAGAGCGAGGTGTGAGTAGCTCGGTGCTTTCTGTGGGCTCCGGGAGGCTGGTGCGAGGACCGTCCTCATCACGCGAAGCGTCCGCGCGTCGACATGCACGAGCGCATTCCCGCGAGCGGCGAGAGACATCGTGGCCCAGACACTGCCGCCGCCGGCAGCGATCTGCGCCACCTCACTCGCTGGAATATTGACTCGGCCGGTGATCCGAGCCCTCTCCGCGTCGATCCGGGAAATCGTGCCGTCCCGCTGCAGGACCCAGACCGCCCCGTTGCCGACCGCGATCGACTGGATGTCTGCCCCGCGAACAAGCACGGTCGCGAGAACAGTGCCCGTGCTCCGGTTGATGCGGAGCACTGCCTCACTGCCGGCGTTTCTGGCGGCTACCCAGACGGCGCCGGCTCCGACCGCGACGGCCAGCGGATCGTGGCCGAGGTCGAAACCCTGGGGCAGCGCGACGCCCGGCCGAACTCGTGTCAAGACACCTGAGCCCTCGGCGCTGCTCAAGACCCAGGCTCCGGTCGTGTCTGCGGCGATCGAGTTTCCAGCACCGAAAGGAGTGAAGCCGCCGATGGCGACGATCCGTTCGACCGTGTTTCTTCTCGGGTCGACCGCTCGTACGGTGTGGTCGGCCCAGTTGTAGACCCAGAACGGGACCTGTGTCGCTCAATCCGACTGCGGTCACGGCGGCGATCTTGTTCGACTTCGGGTCAATGCGGACGAGCGTGTTGTTGTGGACCGTCAAATCAGGCTCCGGCGATCCGCTTCCTCCGACGAGCGTGAGCGCGAGTCCAGCCGCAAGTCCACCGGCGAGCGCGAGCGCAGCAAGCCCGACCAGCAGGCGGTGGCGGCGCTGCGGCTCCCCCCCGGGTCTCGGCAGCGCCGCGCGGGCAGCTTCGACGAGCGCACAGCACGTCGCGTAGCGGTCGTCGGGACGCTTGGCAAGCGCCCGCTTCAGCACCGGCTCCAGACCCGGGTACGAGTGGAGGCGTGGGGGCGGTTCGTTGACGTGCGCCCACAGCACCGCCAGCTCCGAGTCCTTCGGGAACGGCACCGAGGCTGTCAGGCATTCGTAGAGCAGGCAGCCGAGCGAATAGACGTCGGCACGGCCGTCGACCGGTTTGCCTTCGATCTGCTCCGGTGCGGCGTAGTCGACCGAGCCCAGCAGCTGCCCGGTCTGGGTGAGGTCGCTGCGGTCGGCTGCGTCCTGGGTCAGGCCAAAGTCGGCCAGGTAGCAGTGGCCACCTTGCGCGACCAGGACATTCGAGGGTTTGACGTCACGGTGGACGAGCCCACGGGCGTGCGCCGCGTCGAGCGCGGCCGCGACCTGTGCGCAGTAGGCCAGCGCGTGTTCGGGGTCGAGCGCACCTTCCCGACGCAGCAGGCTCTTGAGGTCGGTGCCCTCGACGTAGCGCATGGCGATGCAGAGCAGGCCCTCGGACTCGCCCGCCTCGTAGATCGGAACCACGTTCGGGTGATCGAGCGAGGCGGCCATCCGCGACTCCCTCAGGAAGCGAGAGCGGAAGCGCTCGTCCTCGGCCAACTCCGGAGCGAGCAGCTTGAGAGCGACCCTGCGGTCGAGAGCGAGGTCATGCGCGCGGTAGACGACGCTCATCCCACCCCGCCCGAGCAACGCCTCGAGTCGATAGCCGAACAACTCCGAGCCGAGCCGGGGGTCTACAGAGTGAGACAACGTGCCTCCTTACACCTGTGTCGAAGAATACGACCCATGACCGTAGGCTTACGCCCACTACTGAGAAGCCGCTGAGAGGCGATTGAGACCCGCGATCAGCCCCGCAAAACCCGGCCCTTGGCGGCACGCGATCTGCCTGAGCCCGATCGTAGGGACCAGGTGAAGCGCGTCATCGTGCCATCCGGCGCGATGCCGCCGGGTCGTAGCCCTTTCCGAACGAGGAGCGTCGGCGCGGGTGCATCGTTCGCGATTGCCAGTCGCGTCTCGCCCAGACCTTCCTCGCGCCAGCGGTCAGAAAGGCCAAAGACGAGTAGGCCCGTGCCCGCCGCTGCGCCGAGGATTCCATCCCTGCCCGGTGCGACAAGCAGCGGTTCGGTTGGAACTCGAACCACTCGCTGGACGAGGAGCGACGCGCTGGCGAGCAAACGGCTCGCGTCCCGCTCGCTGCTCGCGAGGTCCGCCTCACGCCCGACGAGACGAAGCGAGGAACCGCTTGCCCGCACGATCCAAGCAGCGAGCTCGATTGCCGCCCAGTCGTGCTCGGCACCGCCAAAAGGGACGAGCAGAGGCCGATCGGGGCCGATGTGGAGGGGTTCCTCCCGTGCCACGAGCACGCCGACGTCGCAAGACGCCGAGTCCAGAATGACGCCGACCTGGCCGCCGAGCAGGCCGTCGTCGAGGAAGCGTGCCGGCGCCTCGAGGAGCAGGAGGTCCGCGTCCTGCTCGGACGCGAGCCGAGCGAGATCTAGGCCCGGTTCCGTCGAGGTGAACGCCGCCGCACGGGCGGAGACGGCGCCTTCTCCAAGCGCCTCACAACGCTCGTGAAGGGACAGCGCGGCTGCCGCCAGCGCTTCGGCGGCGACGACCCGGGCGACGATCAGCTCGCGGGGTGGGACGGACCGCGCCAGCGGCTCCGCCAGCGCGAGGAGCAGGTCCGTGTTGCGATCCTCTGCCGGAGCGACCACAATCGACCGCTCGGGCCACGTCTCCATCTCAGCAGCTGCCGTGGAAGCGGTCGAGGCGGCCGGATTTAGCGTGGGATCCTGCCGAAGGATCGCGCGCTCGAGCTCCTGCAGCGGCGGGCCGGGCTCGATGCCGAGTTCATCGACGAGAGTCCTTCGCGCGTCCTGGTAGACGGCGAGAGCCTCGGCCTGCCTTCCGGAGCGGTAGAGAGCGAGCATCAGTTGGCCGCGCAACCGCTCGCGCAGAGGATGGGCCGCGATCAGCTGCTCGAGCTCAGCAACGAGCTCGGCGCCACGACCGCGCGCGAGGTCGGCCTCGACCCGCCGCTCGTGCGCGTCGAGCCGCAACTCCTCGAGTCGAACGATCTCCTCGCGCGCGAACGGCTCGTAGACAAAATCGGCGAGCGGCGGTCCGCGCCAGAGCGCGAGGGCCTCGTGCAATGCCTCCGCGTTGCCCCGCTCGAGGAGAAGCTCGAACTCCTGGAGGTCGAGCTCGCCGCCCGCGATACGGATCGCGTACCCGGGGGGGCGCGTAACAATGCGCTCCGCACCGAGGAGCTTGCGGAGCTGCGAGACGTAGTACTGGACGGTGTTGAGGGCCGTTCGCGGTGGTTTCGCGCCCCACAGCTCGTCGATCAAACGGTCCGTCGACACGACCTCGTTCGGCCGCGTCAGCAGAAGTGCGAGCACCGCCCGCTCGCGGGCTCCGCCGAGCGGCAGAGATCGCCCGCCGTCGACGACCTCGAGCGGTCCGAGAATCCTGAACTCCACCTCTCAGCGTCCTCTCAGTCGGCTCTCAACGCCCGAGTGCATCTTCGCATCCAGAAGGCGGCGCAGAGGCGGTCGCCGAAGGAGCGAAGGAGGAACGATGCATAAGGAGCTTCACACCAAGCTGTTCACGCCAATCGCGGTCGGGCTCGCCGTCGCCGTCATGGCGCCGATCGGATCAGCGAAGTCCTCACCGCAAGGACCGGTCAGGATTCCCTACTGGCTCGCTCACATCCAGTACCCGGGCACGAGCTCCGAGCCGACGGTCTACATGGCCGGACCCGTCACGATCCCGGCGCGCCTTGCCCGCACGCAGCACCCCGGCACAAGCTCCGAGCCGACAGTGCTCGTGAACGTTGCGGGAGGCAGCCACGCATCAGCCCGGGGGGTTCGAAACGGGAAGATCGAGATCTCCACTCGGCTTGCCCGCACTCAGTACCCCGGCACGAGCTCCGAACCCACCGTCCTTTTGAACAACGTCCAGGGCACGGTACCGGCTGGTGACGGGTTCGACTGGACCAGCGCACTGATTGGCGCCGGCGGCGGCCTCGGCGTTGCGGTCGCGGGCGCCGGCGCCATGATGGCCCTGCGCAAGCGCCGCACGCTCGTCCACGCATAGAAGCTCCCCTCGACACCCGAGAGAGGGGCAGAACCGAGCGGGCCCCCCGGCCCGCTCGGTGTTTCTACACGGATCTTCGGCTCCTAGCCGCCGAGGATCGCGGCCCGCCCGTGGAGGAGTAGAGGCGGCAGGAGTAGAGGCTTACCCCTTGCCCTGGTCCCAGGCGAGCCAGCGGACCGGGGTGATCTCGACGACGGTTCTGCCCTCGAACCAGAGCAGCTCGTCGAGCTCGGGCCCACCTGCCTCGCCCAGGTAGCGCAGCTCCATCTTCTTGGTCCGGTCGCGGACCGTCTGCTCGTCGTCGACGAGCTTCGCCAGCCCGAAGCACACGACCGACCGCGGCGCCTTGCTGAGGTCGCTCATCCTCAGATCCTCGTCGACGCACAGCGTCACGTGGGGGTCTCGGGCGACATTCCGAAGGTGGCGCCGGCTGTTGCCGAGCGAGAGAAAGAATCGTCCGTCTTCCCAGACGTACCAGATCGGCGTCACGTGCGACCAGCCGTCCTCGCGGTTCGAGGCCAGGCGTCCGACGCGCTTTTCGGCGAGAAAGGCCTCCCGCTCGTCGTCGGTGAGGGCGTTCTCCCTGGTCGCCGTCGTCCGGTTCAGGAGGTTCGTCACGGCGGCAGCATACTGCGGTTCGATCAGCCGTCCAGAATCGCGGCCGCCCGCACCGGCGAGCCGTACGCGACCTCGAGAAGAAGCGGGAAGCCGACGAACAGGAAGCGCCGGTTGACGACGTCCTTGAGGTTGTTCAGGTTCTCGTAGTGGGTGATGCCGCGCTCCGCACACGCCTTGTGCGTGGGGTACTCGTCGGTCAGGTAGACCAGGTCGGGGCTGATCGTCTCGACGCCGAAGATCTTCACGCTCCGGTCCGCCATCCAGTGCACCCCCTCCGCGGAGATTCCGCAGAAGCCGTCGAGGAACGCCGGTGTTCCGGCCGTCCGGTTGTAGTGGTCGGAGCAGAAGAGCAGGACGTCCCCCTCTCGCAGCTCCTGCCCGCTCTCCTCCACCGCGCGCTCCACCTCTGCGGCGCTGACGTCGTGGCCGCGCTCGTACTGGCGGATGTCGACGCACAGCGCGTCGCCGCAGAAGGTGTCCAGCGGCATCTCGGCGATCGCAACGCCGCCCCTCTGGTAGTGGCCGAACGCGTCGACATGCGTCGCCGCGTGGTTCGAGGTGATGATGATTTCCGCGCTGAACGACGGCCGGCCTTCGGCCGCGTCCGTGTGCTGGATGTGCCGCAGGATCTGCGTCGTCGGGAAGAACGGATGCAGCTGCGACTCTCGCGAGAGCGGCTGGGACAGATCGACGACCTGCATATCACGACTCCTTTCCGGCCATCTCCTTGCACACCTGAACGATTCGCGGCACGAGCGCGGCGACGATGCGCTCGCCGGTCTCGACCCGCGCGCGGGTCGCGTCGCCGACGACGCCCGACTCGGTGATGTCGCGGAGCATGTCCATCGGCACGACGACCCCCGGCCCGCTCGCGCGCATCCCGTAGCGGCCGAACGAGGTCCACTGGAGACCGGCCTCCTTCACCGCTGCGCCGCGGTCCCACGCGTCGCGCATCGCGCGATCGGTCTCGACGCGCTGCCCGAGGGCGAGCGCGAGCGACGTCTCCGCCTCCTCGGCGTGGATCAGCGGCCCCTCGATGTCAGCGAGGGCATCGGAGGCAAGGTCCCACCACTGCACCAGGAAGACGCGCCGCCCGGTCTCCTCGAGGTAGTGGTTGACCGCGACCGTCAGCGCCGCCGCGTTGCCTCCGTGGCCGTTCACGGCGACGAGGTTCTCGAACCCGTGGTGAGCGAGTGAGTCGCAAACCTCCCGGAAAACCTGGAAGAACGTCGGCGTCGACAGGCGGATCGAGCCCGGGAACTGCATGTGGTACCACGAGAGCGTCACGTTCAGGGTGGGTGCGACGAGCAGCTCGACGCCCTCGGCCTCGGCGGCATCCGCCGCCCGCGCGCAGAGCGAACGCGCGATGAAGCAATCGGTGTCGAGCGGCATGTGCGGGCCGTGCTGCTCCGTCGTCCCGATCGGGATCAGCACCGCGTCCACGCCCCGCCCGATCGCCGCCTCGACCTCCGGCCAGGTCATGCGCTCGATGAAGCGCTCGCCCACGAAACGCGATCTTCCTCGAATGTCAGACATCGTGCAATACTCGGCCGTCACCGAGCGGGAGGGCCGATGGAAGGCAGGGCGCAGGTTAACGGCGTAGAGCTCTGGTTCCAGGTCACGGGCGAGGGCGAGCCCGTCGTGCAGATCCACGGCGCGGGCTTCGGCCACTTCAACTTCGCGCCCGCGACGCCGGAGCTGTCGAAGCACTTCACGGTGATCGACTTCGACCTGCGCGGCTACGGTCAGTCTGACCGGCCGGTGCAGGACTACGACATGGAGGTCTGGGCCGACGACGTCGCCGGACTGCTCGACGCGCTCGAGATCCCCGAGGCGCACGTGCACGGCACCTCGATGGGCGGCATGATCGCGATCGTCTTCGCCGGCAAGTACCCGCAGCGAACGACGTCGGTTGTGATCAACTGCGCGGCCGCGAAGCTCGGGATGGCCGGCCGGCTGATCTTCAAGAACTGGATCGACCTCGCGCGCCTGGACCCGGACGGCCCCGGCAGCCGCATCCTCGCCGAGCTGATCGCGTGGCAGGCGCTCTCGAAGGCGTTCCTCGAGACGCCGGAGGGCGTGGCTGCGATCGACACGATCCAGCAGATCCTGCGCGACTCGAACCGCATCGAGGTCTTCACCGCCGCCTGCGAGGCGATGTGCGACATGGACCTCACCGGCTGGCTGCCGAAGATCACCTCGCCGGCGCTCGTGCTCGGAGGGGACGAGGACCTGATGACCCCGTGGGATCAGGGCCCGGGCGGCGCCGGACAGGAGGCGATCTACGCGGGGATCCCCAACGCCGAGAAGCATCTCGTCCGGGGCTCGAACCACTCGACGATCTTCGACAACACCGAGGAGCACAACCGCGTCGTGATCGACTTCTTCACCCGAAACAGACGCTCCGGAACGACTGTGACCGCCGGCCGGACAGCGGCCTAGTAGTCCTCGGTAGTGCCGGCGGTCGAGGAGTACGGGGTCGAGCCGATCCCAAAGGAGCTCCGGACGGTCGGCTGGCGCGACCTGTTCGCAATCACCTTCACGTTCTTCCTCAACCCGGTGATGTACGTGCTCGGCGCGCTCGCCGTCGTCGACGGCGGATTGCCCTTGTGGTGGGCGGTTGCGGCGATGGTGCTCGGGCAGGTGCTCGCGTTCGGCCTGCTCGTCGTCATCGCCCAGCCGGGGGTCGATTACGGCCTGCCCGGGCAGGTGGCGATGCGGGCGAGCCTCGGCTTCTGGGGGGCACGCACGCTGAGCTCGCCGTACCGCATGATCGCGGCCACCTACTGGTTCGCGGCGCAGGCACTCGCCGGCGCCCTCGGGATCCAGGCGATCGTGGTCGCGCTCGGCGGCGGCAAGCCCTCGCTCGTTCCGGTCGCGCTCGCGCTCGCGGTGTTCCACGCCACGCTGGCGGTCCTCGGCTTCGACGTGATGCGCTTCGTCCTCCGCGTCGTGCTGCCGGTCTCACTGGCGTTCACGGGTGTCCTGCTCACTCTCTACTTCGCCTCCGACGACCCGCGATACGCCGTCGGTCGCGTCTTCGAGTCACCGGACCAGCATCTGACCTGGGCCGGATTCGCCACCTACGTGACCGTGATGTGCGGCGGATCGCTGACGCTCGTCACGAACGTCGCCGACCTCTGCCGCTACACGCGCACGCGGCGCGACATGCGCATCGGGCTGTTCGCATCGGCCGTGCTCGCCGCAGCGGTGACCACGTTCGTCGGCGGATATGCGGCAGCCGCGACAGGAGAGTTGAATCCGTTCATCGCCGTCGCCGACCTGACGCGCATCGACGCGCTGCTCGTGCTCCTGCTCGTCGCGATCGTCGTGCAGGGCATCGCTGCGAACATCACCAACGTCTACACGGCGGGTCTCTCGCTTGTGAACGCCGTGCCCGTGCTCGGCCGCCTGCGCGCGACGCTGCTCGCCGCGGCGGCGGCGATCGGGCTCGCCGCGTTCCCGGACTTCATCGAGGAGGCGCAGACCTGGATCGGGCACCTGGGCAACGTCGCCGCACCGCTGACCGGCGTCATCCTCGCCGACTACCTCGTCGTCAAGCGGGCGCGCCTGGATCCGGAGGCGCTCTTCGATCCCGGCGGCCCCTACCGGTACCTGAACGGTGTCAACGTGGCGGCGCTCCTCGCCGTCGCCGCCGGTGTCGGTGTGTACTACGCGCTTCCGCAGGAGTGGCTGAAGGTCGTATGGGGGATCGGGCTCTCCGCGCTTGCCTACCTCGTCCTCGTCCGTTTCCAGGACGCGCTCCTCACGGGCCGTTACACGCCTGCCGCGACCGTGGCGTCCTCCCAGCGCTCGAGCTCGCCCTCGTAGATGTAGCGCTGCTCCGGCGACCACAGCTCGCGCCCGGCGAGCTCGCCCTCGTAGATGGCGTGGTCGAGCTTGCGCGGTGCGAGGCAGTCGCCGATCCGATACAGCCTCTCGACCAGCCCCTTGAGCACGAAGTAGAGCTCGTCGCTCGCCTTCGGTCCCGTGGCGAGCACGACAGTGTCCACACCCTCGAGCGTGTCCGCGGCTCCCGTATAGAGGTTGACGACCGAGACGCGGTCGCCCTCGATCCCCGTCGCCCACGAGTTGAGCCGGTACTCGAGGCCCTTCGAGAGCAGGCGACCGTAGACGTGGACCAGGTCCAGCGTCGTGAGCGTGGACGGGAAAAGGGCGTGCCAGCGGCTCACCAGCTCGACGCGCTTTCCGCGGTCGAGCAGTACCTCGGTCACCCCGGCGGCGTACCGCGACCCGTCGTCGTCGAGGACGACGACGCGCTCGCCCGCCGGCTTGGCGTCGAGCAGAACGTCCCAAACTGTCACCACGTTCTCCTGCTCCACCCCGGGTAGGCGCTCGACGAGCGGGTTGACGCTCGAGAAGCCGGTGCGGCTCGGCACGGCGCCGGTGGCCACGATCACCCCGTCCGGCTCCAGTTCTCGCACGCTCTCCGCCGTCGCCTCGGTGCCGAGCTTCACGTCGACGCCGGCCTTGCGCAGCTGCACCTCGAGGTCGCGCGTGATCCAGCCGAACTCGTCGCGACCCGGGGTGCGCAGGATCAGGTTCACCTGCCCGCCCAACGCCGCGTCGCGCTCGAGGAGGGTCACGGAGTGACCCCGCCGCGCCAGCGTCACGGCAGCCTTCATCCCGGCGGGGCCGCCGCCGGCGACGAGCCAGCGGGCCGGGCGCGTCGCCGCAAGGAGCGGGCCCAGCCGCCCCTCCCGGCCGGCCGAGGGGTTGACGGTGCAACTGATCGGCAGCCCTTTGAAGACGCGGCCGATGCAGCCCTGGTTGCCACGGATGCAGTGGTTGATCTCCTCCTCGCGGCCCTCGTCGACCTTGTTTGCGAACTCGGGATCGGCGATCTGCGCTCGTGTCATCGCGACCATGTCCGCCTTCCCCGACACGAGGATCTCCTCAGCGAGAGCCGGGTCCTTGATCCCGCCGACCGTGAAAACCGGAAGACGCGCGACGCTCGCCTTCACCTGGGCTGTCAGCTCGACGAGGTAGCCGTCCGGCTCGTCGGAGGGCTGGATCGCCAGAAAGATGTTGTGGTAGCCGGCGGCGGTGACGTTCACGTAGTCGATCTGTCCCTCCGCTTCGAGGTCACGGGCGACGCGGACAGCGTCCCCGATGTCGAGGCCGCCCGGGATGAAGTCGCTGAGGCTGATTCGGACGCCGACGACCCAGTCCGTGCCGACGCGGTCGCGCACCGCGGCGATCACCTCGCGCGCGAAGCGCAGCCGGTTCTCGAACGAGCCACCGTACTCGTCCGTGCGCTTGTTGTAGACCGGCGAGAGGAACTGGTGCAGGAGGTAACTGTGCGAGATGTGCACCTCGGTGCCGTCGAATCCGCCCTCGCGCGAGAGCTCGGCGCAGCGCCCCCACCACTCGACGACCTCGCGGATGTCCTCCGGCTCCATCGCCTTCGGCGTCTCGCCGTAGGCGGGGGACTTCACCGCGGAGGGTCCCCAGAGGACGCGCAGGTCGTCGGCGGAGTCGCTGGAGGCGTTGAGGCCGAAGTGGTTGAGCTGAGCGAAGATCGCCGCTCCATGCTCGTGGACCGCGTCGGTCAGGCGCCGGTCAGCCTCGAGCGCTTCGCTCAGGTACGCCCACGCGACGCGCGGGAAGCCGGTCGTCGAGGTCGGGTGGACGACACGGTTGCCGGTGATCAAGAGGCCGGCGCCGCCCTTCGCGCGCGCGACCTGGTAGTCGACGTTTCGCTGCGAGTCGACGCCGCGCTCGGCGAACAGCTTCACGTGCGCCGTCTGCATGATCCGGTTGCGGACGGTGACGTTGCCGATCCGGAGCGGGCTGAACAGGTGCGGGTATGAGCTCATCGGGCGAATCTACGCCCGATGAGTGGGGAGGGGCCGGGGGAACCGGGAGGTTCCCCCATGAAATCGGCCTCTGGAAGAAGGGGGGACGTGGGGGAAACATGGTTTCCCCCACGGGAGCGAGCCGGAGGCGAGCGACTCATCGGCCGAATCTACGCTCCCTGTGCAGCCCACTTCAAGTGATGTCAGACTTTCACGTCGTGGACGACGAGTACGCCCTGGACACGCCGGCGGTGCGGGCCTTCGTCGACGACGTGCGGGCCGGGATCGGCGCTGCGCCCTCGCCCGAGGCTGCGTGCGACGCGATCCGTCCGCGCTTCGCCGAGCTGCTCGCGGACCAGAGCTGGCTCCCGCCCGAGCTCGGCGAGGCCGTCCCTGACAGCGGCATGGGCGGCGGCATCGGCCAGTGGCTCCTCTATCGCGCCGGGGACGGCTCGCTCTCGCTCTTCTCGCTGGTCGTGCCGTCCGGCTCGGCCACGCCGGTGCACGACCACCTCGCCTGGGGGCTCGTTGGCCTCTACCGCGGCGAGCAGGACGAGGAGATCTACGCGCACGAGCGGGGCACGCTCCGGCTCGTCGAGCGGCGCGCGCTCGTCCCGGGCGACTTCTACACCCTGATTCCGCCCCGGGACGACATCCATCGCGTGCGCACGACATCGGCCCAGTCGTCCGTCTCGATCCACCTGCTGACGAACGACACGGGCTGCGTCTGGCGGCACGCCTACGACCCCGAAACCGGCCACGCAAGCCCGTTTCGATCCGGATACGCCAACGTAGCCTGCGCGGACGAGCCGTCGTGACGTGGACGAAGCGAGCCCGGTTGACTGGAGGGGTGAAGGGTTGTATACAAGGATCCTCTGTCGGGTGTCACCCCAATGAGCGCTACCACCCACCCGTGCTGCTGCGGTCGGGGCGTTCGCAAGCCTTCCTCGAGGTCGGCGAGGGGAAAGGAGAACGGAGGGCCTGACGCGTCGCGATCAACTCGTCAAGGGCGGCGTCGGTGCCGCCGCGATCGGCGGCCTGGGCGCGCTCGCAGGCCCCGCCGCTGCAAGGCAGGCGAGCAGCGGTAAGTTCACCGGCACGCTCCGCGTGCTCACCCTCGGCGTCGAGTTCCCGATTCCGGACATCGCGAAGCAGGCCTCGAAGGACCTCGGCTTCACCATCAAGCCGATCCTCGCCCCGTCCGAGAAGCAGCCCCAGATCGCGATCACGTCGCCGGACACGTTCGACGTCTTCGGGGGCTACAACTACCAGACGCTCCAGATCTGGCCGTCCGGCGGCCTCCAGCCCGTCGACACGCACCGGATCCCGAGCTGGAATTCCTTCTACAAGCTCTTCGCCCACGGCAAGCTGAATCCGGCGTCGAGAGCGTGCACCTTCGGCCAGGGCAACGCGCCCTTCCGAACGACCTTCGTCGACCCGAACGGCTCGACCGGGCTACCGCGATACGCCAACGGCCCGGCCAGCAACAAGCAGATCGTCCGCTGGATCGGCGAGGACGGCAAGCCGGTCGGTGGCAAGCCGCAGCCTCGCTGGATCGTCGGGCCGGCGGCGCATTTCAACGCCGACTCGATGGGCTACAACGCCGACGTGATCAAGAAGCGGCCTGAGCAGGTTTCCTGGGCAGAGCTGCTGAACACGAAGTGGAAGGGCCGGGTCTCTCTGCTCCGCGATCCGGGCATCATGTCCCAGGACGCGGCCGCGGCAGTCGGTGCCCTCGGTCTTCTGAAGATCAAGGACTACGGCAACCCGACGAAGAGCGAGATCGACCGGCTGATCAAGATCCTCCTGAGGTACAAGAAGCAGGGTCAGTTCCGCGCCTTCTGGTCGGCCTTCACCGATTCCGTGAACTTCATGGTCTCGAAGGAAGTCGTGATCGAGTCGATGTGGTCGCCCGCGGTCGCGCTCGTCAAGGCCGCCGGCATCAACATCCTCTACGCGGCTCCGCCCGAGGGCTTCCGCGGCTGGTGTAGCGCTGAAGGCATCTCGTCGAAGGTCACCGACCCGGCGAAGCTCCAGGCCTGTTACGACTACATCAACTGGAACTACAACGGGTACCTGGGTGCGGTGATCATGCGCCAGGGCTACTACATCGCCAACGGGACGAAGCTGCTCCCCTGGATCAACTCGGCTGCCGGGAAGAAGGCTGGTTTCACCCCCGCCGAGTACGACTACTGGTGGGGCGGCAAGGCGGCCCCGCGCGACCTGCCCGGCATCACGGGCAAGGTCGGCGACATCAAGAAGGGCGAACGCCGCGAGGGCGGCGCGTTCCAGAAGCGCATCTGCAAGTACTACTCCTGGAACTCGTTCGGCAAGGAGAGCGTGTACCTGACCAAGAGGGTGAACGACTTCCTTTCCGCGTAGGACGAATGTCGGCTCAGGAGGTCTCGCACAACGAGGGGGCGGCGCCCGCCGCCCCCTCTCCATCGCACGGGTCAGGGCTCGATCTCATCGGCCTGACCAAGGTCTTCCCCGGGGGCACGGTCGCCGTCGACGACTTCAACCTGCACGTCGACCACGGCGAGTATGTGGTCTTGCTCGGGCCGTCGGGCTGCGGCAAGACGACCACGCTGCGGATGATCGGCGGCCACGAGTTCCCAACCGAGGGCGACATCTTGCTCGACGGCCAGTCACTCGTCGATCTACCGCCGCACAAGCGGCCGACGACGACCGTCTTTCAGCACTTCGCGCTCTTCCCTCATCGGACGACGCTTGCGAACGTCGAGTTCGGCCTCAAGATGCACGGGGTCTCCAAGGACGAGCGGCGCAAGCTCGCCTTCGATGCGCTCGAGATGGTCGGTCTCGCGCCTCTTGCCGACCGCAAGCCGCGCGCGCTTTCGGGAGGGCAGCAGCAGCGGGTTGCGCTCGCGCGTGTGCTTGTCACCAAGCCGAAAGCACTTCTCCTCGACGAGCCGCTGGGCGATCTCGACCGCCTGCTTCAGCTGCGCATGCGGGTCGAGCTGCGCAACCTCCAGCGCCAGCTCGGCCTGATGTTCGTCCACGTCACGCACAACCAGGAAGAGGCGCTCTCGATGGCCGACCGCATCGTCGTCATGAACGACGCGCGGATCCAGCAGATCGCCGATCCGCTCACGATTGCCACCAGGCCCGCGACCGAGCTCGTCGCGCGGTTCATGGGTGACAACAACATCATCCACGGCAAGGTGACGGCGCGCGAGGGCGACCGGCTGATCGTCGAAGACACAGAGCATGTGCGCGCCAGCGTGCGCGCCCCGGAGGCTCTGCAGACCGTCGGCGACACGGCCATGGTCTCCGTCCGTGCAGCGGCGGTCACCGTCGACGTGAACGGTTCGGCTCCCGCCGGTCTCAACTCGGCGGAATGCGAGATCGTCTTCGTCGAGTTCCTCGGCGACCTCGTCAAGCTCCACCTGCTCACCGGCGGTGAGCGCATGCTCGCCAAGGTCAACGCCGAGGAATACCCGACGCTTCGCGGCCGCGAGGGCGAGCGGATCCGGATCTCCTGGAAGGAAGAGGATGTCCAGCTCCTCGACGCCTGAGCCCCCCGGGGAGGAAGCCGCCCTCCTCGCGCTGGAGGAGATCGAGGAAGCCGAGGCGATCCTCGAGCAGCAACCGCCGAAGGCGGAGGCGGCGCTCGGCGAGGGAGCCAGGGGTAGCCGCGGAAGCGGCTGGGTGACAACCGCGCTGGCGGCGCCCGGGTTCGTCTATATCGGGTTCTACCTGGTCGCGCCGCTTGTGATCATCATCCTCGTCAGCTTCTGGACCTGGACGGACGCCGGCTTCCAGAAGACGTGGACGACCGCGAACTACAGCGAGCTCTTCAACGACTCGACCTACTGGCATAACATGCTCTCGACGTTCGAGACGTCGCTGATCGCCGTGGCGGCCTGTCTCGTCCTCGGGTTCCCGGTCGCCTACTTCCTCGCCCTCAAGGTCGAGAGCCTGCGCATCCAGATCGCGCTCTTCATCGTCGCGCTGGCGCCGTTCTGGACGAGCTTCCTCACCCGCGCGATCGCCTGGACGTTCCCCCTGATGGGGCGAGAGGGAGCGCTGAATCAGGTCCTGATCAAGCTCCAGATCGTCTCCCAGCCGGTCCAGGACTTCGGTTTCTCGACGCTCTCCGTGAGGCTGGCGATGATCCAGCTCTACATCCTGTTCATGATCACGCCGCTCTTCTTTTCGCTGGCACAGGTCGACCGGGCAGCCCTCGAGGCCGCGCGGGACCTCGGGGGCAACTGGTGGCGGACGTTCAGGGAGGTGATCCTGCCGCAGACGATGCCGGGCATCGTCATCGGCTCGATCTTCATCTTCGTGCTGACGATGGGCGACTACGGCACGGTCGCGACCGTCGGCGGCGGAAACATCACCTCCGTCGGCACGCTGATCTACTCCAAGATCGGTGCAGTCCAGTATCCGCAGGGGGCGGCCTCGGCGGTGCTGCTCGTCATCGTCCTGATGATCGGCGTGTGGGTGATCACCCGCTTCTCGAATCTGCGGGAGGAGCTGTGATCCAGACCCTGGTGGCAGCCGCCGAGACCGCCGAGCGGCCACAGGACGTCGTCGTGCGGCGCAAGGTCAAGCGCCGCCGGGACTGGGGGAAGATCGGGCTCGGAGGCTACTTCGTCGTCTTCCTGTTCTTCCTCTACATCCCGATGATCCTGATGGCGATCCTCTCCTTCCAGGGCCCGACCGGACAGCTGACCTTCCCGTTCCGGGCGCCGTTCAGCCTCGACTGGTGGAAGACGTTGTTCGACGCGAACACGTTCAACACGATCGCCGACGACGTCAGCGCATCGGGACGGCAGTCACTCTGGTTGAGCCTCGTCGCCGGCGGCATCGTGGCCATCTTCGGGTTCTCGCTGTCGATGGCGTTTCTCCGCCGCTGGCGCTTCAAGAGCGACGTCGTTGCCTTCTACGTGATCATGCTGGCCCTGATGACGCCGGCCTTCCTCGTCGGGCTCGGCAACCAGCTCCTCTGGAAGTTCATCGGTCAGACGCCCAACCTTTGGGAGACCGCGCTCGGAGCGAATGTGATCTGGGGGATACCGTTCGCGTTCCTCGTCATGCTCGCGGTCTGGAACCGCTACGACCGCCACATCGAGGAGGCGGCACGCGACCTCGGCGCAGGCGCGGTGACCACCTTCCGGGAGGTGACGCTGCCTCTTGTCTGGACCGGGCTCTTCGGCAGCTTCCTGTTCGGCTTCACCCTGACCTGGAACGACTTCGACCGGACGATACTGCTGCAGAACGGCTACGAGGCGCAGCCGCTGCCGATCCTGATCGGCACGTGGCCGTCCAGCAGGCCGATCCTGCCCAACCTCTACGCGCTCGGGGCGGGGACGACCGCTGTCACGCTCTTTCTCATCCTCGTAGTGCTCGTCGCGGTCACGCTCCGCCTCCGCTTCCGTTCCGCGCCTGTGCAGCAGGCCGCGGAGGAGTTCGGCGACACAGTGGGTCTCGGCGAGGCGGGCGGCCTCGCCGCGCGCGCGAAGTAGCGTCTTGCGGCTGCTCGTCGCCGTGTGCGTCGCCGCGGCGTTCACGGGGCTCGCGGGAGCCGGTGGTCGCGAGGTCGCCGTCTCGAAGCTTCCCGGCGCCCAGAACGAGCCCGCGATCGCGATCGATCCCTCCAACGACAGGATCCTGCTCGCCGGGTCGAACAGCTTCAGGGAAGGGTCGATGCGCGTGTACTCGTCAATCGACGGCGGGTCGACGTGGACGCGGTCGTTCCTGTATCGGCCCCCCACGAGCTTCCTCAGCACCTGTGCCTCGGATCCAGGCGTCGCTGTCGGCCTCACGGGCCGGCAGTACTACTCCTTCATCCGCACGACACCGTGCAGAACCGGGCATCCGCGGCTGTTCGTCGCCTCGCGTTCCGGCTCGAAGGCCGCCTGGGAGACGCCGGTGCTCGTCAACCCGCTCAGGACCTCGGTGGCGGACGACAAGCCGGCGATCGCCGCCGACGCGTCGCCGTCGAGCCCGTACCGCAACCGCGTCTACGCCGCCTGGTCACGGGTGTCGCACAATCAGGTCCTTAGCATCGTGCTGAGCCATAGCGACGACGGCGGGCGCACCTGGTCGCGGATCGTGAAGGTCAACCGCACCGGCGACCAGGAGACGTACGCCAGCGTCGCCGTCTCGCGGGAAGGGATCGTCTACGTCACCTGGGACGACGCGAGCGGCTACCGGCTCGTGATCGCCCGGTCGACCGACGGAGGCGCCCACTTCGAGCCTGAGCGCCAGGTCATAGCGTTCTCGATCGTTCCGATTCCGTCCTGTGGGTCGGGGATCCTGATCCCCGCCTCGCTTCGGGTCTGCCTCCATCCGAACCCGATCGTTTCCGTCGACCGCTCCCGCGGGCCCCGCTCGGGGCGGGTCTACCTCTCGTACACGAAGACCGACTTCGGCGGCGACGAGGGCGTCTTCGTGAAGGCGTTCGACAGCAGGTTGCGTCCGTTGCTCGGAGGGCCGAACGACGATGGCGTGGCGGTCGCCCCGGCTCCGCGTGCCACGCGGCCGGACCAGTTCTGGCCCGCGTCGGCGGTCGACTCGTCATCGGGCGCGCTCTGGGTCTGTTTCTACGACACCAGCGGCGATCCGACCCGACGGCGGGTGTTCTACACGTGCACGGTCTCTCGCAACGGGGGCAGAACCTGGGCTCCGCGCGTCCGCGCTGCCTCGGTCGCGTCCGACGAGACCCAGCCGGGGGCAGACGTCCGCCAGTACGGGGACTACGAAGGGCTCGCAGTTGCGAACGGTGTTGCTCATCCGATCTGGACCGACTCGCGCGACCTGGGCACGCTTGCCGAGGAGATCTACACGACCCGCCTCAGCCTTCCCGCGGCGAGCGGCTCTTGAAGTCGTCGGCGATCTCGTCGCAGGTCGCCCAGCGGACGCCGTCGTGCTTGTTGATGTACTCGATGATCCGCTCGTGCATGAGCACGACCTGCGGCTTGCCGCTCACGTCCGGGTGGATCGTCATCGCGAAGACGGCGTAGTCGTACTCGCGGTACACGTAGTCGAACTGGTCGAGCCAGAGCTGCTCGATGTCGCGCGGGTTGACGAAGCCGTGGCTGTTCGGCGCGGCCTTGATGAACATCATCGGCGGCAGGTCGTCGAGGTACCAGCTCGCCGGAATCTCGATCAGGTCGGTTTCCTCGCCGCGCACGAGCGGCTTCATCCACTCCTCCGCCTTCTTCGAGTAGTCGATCTTCGTCCACGAGTCTCCGACCCGCACGTAGTAGGGGTGGAAGTCCCTGTGCATCAGGCTGTGGTCGTACTTGATGCCGTGCTTGAGCAGAAGCTCGTTGGTGACGTTCGAGAACTCCCACCACGGGGCGACGTAGCCTGTCGGCCGGCGGCCGCACACGTCCTCGATCAGGCCGATGCACTTGACCAGCACGGCCTCCTCCTGCTCCGGCGTCATCGAGATCGGGTTCTCGTGCGAGTAGCCGTGCATGCCGATCTCGTGCCCGGCGTCGACGACCATCTTCGTCTGCTCCGGGAACGTCTCGATCGAGTGGCCGGGGATGAACCACGTCGTCTTCAGGCCGTACCGCTCGAACAGCTTGAGCAGGCGCGGCGTCCCCACCTCGCCGGCGAACAGGCCGCGCGAGATGTCGTCGGGCGAGTTCTCTCCGCCGTAGGAGCCGAGCCAGCCCGCCACGGCGTCGACGTCGACCCCGTAGGCGCACAAGATTTCCTTGGCCATCTTCACCTCCGTCTCGGTGCTACAAAGCGACTCTAATGTGTGCGCTTTGCGGTGTCCTGCTCAACGAGCACTGGGCCGAGCAGGACGGCGGCAGGCGGGTGCGGGTCTTCCGCGTAGCCCTCCTCAACCGGGTGCTCGAGCATTTCGGCCTGCGCCTCGACGACTGGGCCGGTCGCGTGTACGTCCTGCGCGACGCCAAGGGTCGCTCGGCCGTCGTCGGCGACCTCGGCGCGATCTGGGCGGAAGCGGAGAAGCTGGCCGGGCGTCCGCTCGACCCGCTCGAGCCGGCGCTGATCGCGAGCCTTGGACGCTAAAACCCCCGTCGCGCTCGTCACGGGGTTCCTCGGCAGCGGGAAGACAACGTTGATCTCGCGACTGCTCGGTCATCCCGCCATGGGCGAGACGGCGGTGATCGTGAACGAGCTGGGCGAGGTGGCGATCGACCATCACCTGCTGCGCCGCGTCGACGAGCGCACCGTGCTGATGAAGAGCGGCTGCCTCTGCTGCACGCTCCGGGGAGACCTGGCAGACGAGCTGCGCGACCTGCTCGGGCGGCGCGAGCGGGGCGAGATCCCCGAGTTCAAGCGCGTCGTCGTCGAGACAACCGGGCTCGCAGACCCGACGCCGATCGTCTACACGCTCCTCTCCGAGCCCGTCGTACGGCACCACTACGAGCTGGAGACGATCATCGCCACCGTCGATGCAGTGAACGGGTTGCGCTTTCCGGAGTCGGTCAAGCAGGCCGTCGTCGCCGACACCCTTATCGTCACGAAGACCGACCTCGCCGGGGCCCGCCCGCTCGAGAAGCGGCTCGCGCGTCTGAACCCGGCGGCGGAGATCCTCGAGGCCAAGCACGGGGACGTCGAGCCCGGCCGGCTCTTCGGCCGCCCGCAGCGCGATCCCCGCGAGCTGGAGTTCGCAGCGGCGCCTCACGACCACGGCCACGACGGGGTGCGCGCCCACGCCCTCTTCCTCGACGAGGAGTTCGACTGGACCGCGTTCGGGATCTGGCTGACGATGCTGCTCCAGAGCCGCGGGGAGGACGTGCTTCGGGTCAAAGGGCTGCTGAACGTCGGCGGCCCGGGCCCGCTCGTCCTGAACGGCGTCCAGCATGTCATCCACCCTCCGGTTCACCTCGACGAGTGGCCCGACGACGATCGTCGCTCGCGCATCGTCTTCATCGGCCGCGGGTTCACGGGCGAGGAGCTCGCCGCCTCGCTCGCCGCCTTCAACGCCGCGGCCCGATGAACTTCTCCCTTGAGACGCGGCGGCGGGAATGGGGGGCGCTTGTCGGGCTGGTGCTGGTTTCTGCCGGGTTGCGCGCCTGGGCTGCACTGGAGGTGCCGGTTCCGTGGATTGCCCCGGATGAGATGGTCTATGGGCTGCTCGGCCGGGGGCTG
>WNFV01005757.1_pt1 | contig 21586 bp, 25 predicted proteins | sample 5400101 | NCBI WGS metagenome assembly WNFV01 (sample SAMN13153361, study PRJNA577476) | soil metagenome | isolation source: 115 cm soil or saprolite under grassland replicate 1 | place: USA:California | collected 2016-06-15 | reverse complement strand
CCGTTCTGGCAAGCCGTTCACGAGCTCGACCCTGACGCAGAGGACGAATCGGAGCTGGCGGGCGGCCGCGCAGGCCACCTCTCCGAGCTCTTCGTCGAGGCCGGGCTGCGCGAGGTGGAGGAGACCGCTCTTCCGGTTCGTGTCGAGCACTCGACCTTCGAGGACTGGTGGGAGCCCTTCACGCTCGGTGTGGGGCCCGCCGGCTCTTACCTGACGGCGCTCGACTCCGCGCAGCAGGTTGAGCTGCGTGAGCGTTGTGGGCAGCGACTGCCTGATGCGCCGTTCACGCTGTCGGCGCGAGCGTGGGCGGCACGCGGCTTGGTCTAGTCTCGAGTCGTGCACTTCGGCGTGATCCTGCCGAACTACGGCAAGGAGTCGAGTCCCGACGCCATCCGCTGTGTTGTCGAGACGGCCGAGGAGCTCGGGTTCGACTCGGTCTGGGCCACCGAGCACATCATCGTCGGCCCCGAGGGAGTCGATCCGTATGGCCGCGTCTACGACCCGCTCGTCACGCTCGGCTGGATCGCCGGCTGGACGGAACGAATCGGGCTCGGCACCTCGATCGTGCTCGTGCCGTTGCACAACCCGATGCATCTGGCGAAGCAGGTTGCGACGTTGCAGGAGTTCTCCGGCGGTCGCTTCACGCTCGGCGTCGGGATGGGCTGGCACAAGGACGAGTTCGACTTCATGGGTGTCGAGTTCAAGGGCCGCGGCCGGCGAGCCGACGAGGCGATCCGGCTGCTGCGCGCGCTCTGGAACGGCGAGCGCGACTTCGACGGTGAGTTCTGGTCGTTCCACGACGCGACCTCGGAGCCGCACCCGGCCCCGCAGCCGGAGATCTGGGTCGGCGGTAGCTCGGAGCGCGCGATTCGGCGGGCGTTGGAACTGGGTGATGCGTGGCATCCCTCGCGCGGCTCCGACGCCGAGCACGTGCGCCGCGTCAAGGAGCAGCATCCGGAACTGCGTGTGATCCCGCGGACTTCCCCGGAGAAGGTCGAGGCGATGCTCGACGCCGGCGCCGAAGGCGCCGTCGTCTCCTTCGCAGACAAGGCGGCGATGCGCGACTTCGCTCGCCGCTATCGATAGCAGTGGGGGCCCTCGAAGAAGAGGAGACGATCAGTCCTTTCCGAGGCGCTCTGCTCGGCCTGGCTTGTGGCGATGCGCTGGGTACTACGCTCGAGTTTCAGGCCCCGGGCAGCTTTGCGCCGATCGAGGACCTGGCCGGCGGCGGCCCGTTCGGCCTTCGAGCGGGGCAATGGACCGATGACACGTCCATGGCGCTGTGCCTTGCGGAGAGCCTGATCGAGTGCGGTGGATTTGATCCGGTAGACCAACTCGAGCGGTACGTCCGCTGGTGGCGCAACGGCCATTTCAGTAGCACGGGGAGATGCTTCGACATCGGCATTCAGACGCGGGCAGCACTCGCCTCCTTCGAGGTGCATCGCTCGCCCGACCCGGCGTCCCCCGATCCAGAGAAGGCGGGTAACGGCTCGATCATGCGACTTGCGCCGGTGCCACTGGCTTGCGCGCCGAATGTAGAGGCAGCGATCGAATACTCCGGACGAAGTTCGATGACGACGCATCCAGCGCCGCGCGCGGTCCACGCCTGCAGGTACCTCGGTGCGCTGATCGCAGGCGCCTTGAACGGAGTCCCGAAAGCCGACTTGCTCGGCGAGTCTTTCTGGAGCTGGGGCGACCTGCATCCGGAAATCGCGGAAGTGGCCGGGGGTTCCTACAAGCTGATGGAGCCACCAGAGATCAAGGGCAGCGGGTACGTCGTTCGGTCGCTTGAGGCAGCCCTATGGGCGCTGTATCGAACGGAGTCATTTCGTGACGGAGCGCTGCTCGCTGTGAACCTTGGCGACGATGCAGACACCACGGGCGCCGTCTATGGGCAAGTCGCGGGTGCGATCTATGGACAGGAAGGAATTCCGCAGGAGTGGCGCACAAAGCTTGCCCTGCAAGACTTGATTCGCGACTTCGCCGACCGGCTTCGTGAGGTCCAATTGTGAGGGCGCCGACGCCTGAGTCGTACTGGGTAGCGCCGGGTCTCCTTGCCGGGAAGTACCCAGGCGCGGAGCTCGACAGCGACGCGGCGATGAACGTCAGAGCTCTCCTGGATGCCGGCGTGAAAACGTTTGTCGACCTCACCGAAGGCGACGAGCTGCTGCCGTACGCGCACCATTTGCCGCAGGACACTCTCCAAATCCTTCAATTCTCGCGGGACGCCGGCATCACCTATATCCATTGCCGGGGCGGATGCGGGCGGACCGGCGTCATCGTCGGCTGCTACCTGGTCGAAACCGGTCTGACTCCGGACGAAGCGCTCGCACGAGTGCATGAGTTGACGCGGGTTCTCTGGGGCAAGGCGTGTCCGGAGACGCCGGGGCAGGTCCAGATGGTGCGCGACTGGAAGAGCCATCAAACGGAGACGTCGCCACGGTCGTTCCCCCGAGAGTGATCTCCGAGCTACTCGCTCGATCGTGCTGGTGCCGATGCACCTGGCGAAGGCGGGTTCGCACGGGAAGCCCCCGGTCTACGGGTCGGAGACGCACGACCGAACGCCCCAACTGTTACACGTTTCGTGCCTTTTCGTGCTATTCTATGTCCATGGTTCGTGGTCGCAACGCCCGGCTGAACGTCACTCTCTCGACGGCATTCCCGGCGCCTACGAACGCGCGCTGCTCGGGCGCGAGCAGGCAACGGCCGGAAAGACGATCCCGCTCGACGACCTCTAGCGATGGCTCGCGTCGAGCTGGCGCATGCCGCTGTCGAGGATCTCGAGCGGCTGATCTCCACGCATAGCCTCCCGCCTGATACCAAGGCTCGCGTGAAGCGCTCGCTGCGGCCGCTGGAAGACTTCCCCTATATCGGAGCGCCGCTGGCGGGCCGCTGGCAAGGATTCCGGTTCCTGCTCGGTCCCTGGCGCTGGATGCTGATCGTCTACGAGTACTTCGAAGCTGAAGAGAGGGTTGTAGTCGAGACGATCCAGGATGGCCGGTCTTCCCACGTGGCCACAGCCGCTCGCTAAAGGAGTTCGGCTTCCTGGCGTCGTAACCGGACGCTAACGCCAGCGGCACACGAGGCGGCCTTTCTCCTCCGCGACCGCGGTGCCGAACGCGGCGCAGGCCGCGGTGAATCGCCGCCTGATCCACGCGGCGTCGCCGTCCGTCGCCAGCCGCGTGTGGGCGAACTCCAGCTTCAGCGGAATCGCTTCCAGCCTGTCGCCGGCAAGATCGACAACGAAGAGCAAGCCGAGGTCGTTGCGCAGCCTCTGGTCGACGGCGTAGTCGTCGATGAAGTCGCCGAGGTCGTAGAGGACGCGGGGCGAGACACCGTGGAAGACGTGCGCGGAATGGCCGCCGACGATCGTCGCGCCCGCCTGGAGCAGCGCGTGCGCGGCGCGGCGGACAGAGCGGCGAGGTTCCGTGGTCATGTTCGGACCCCAGTGCGGCAGGACGAGCAGCGGGTCCGCCTGGGGCAGCGAATCCGGCGGGCCGAAGGCGACGCCTGGGCGCTGCGGGCCCGCCGCGTACTCGGCTGGATGATCCGTGAAGCCGACGATCGTCAGACCGTCGATGACAACCGGGGCGCGCGCCCGCTCGAGATCGGTGCCGGCGCCGACCACGGCGATCCCAGCCGCGTCGAGGTGGGCGAGCGTGTCGAACAGCGCATTGGGCCCGAAGTCGAGCGCGTGGTTGTTCGCAAGCGTGACGCAGTCGACTCCGAGCTGAGCGAGGATCTGCGCGGCCCAGGGCGGAGCGCGGAAGTGGAAGACACGCCCGGGCCACGGCTCGCCCCGTGCAGAGATGCAGCACTCGAGGTTGAGCAGGAAGAGATCCGCCTCCCGGATAACATCGACGAGCTCCGGGGCGACGAGCGTGTGATGCGGGTCCTGAGCGAGCCGCGCGGCAACGCCGCGCCCGAGCATCGTGTCGCCGGCGAGCGCGAGCTTCACCCGGTGATGATCCGAAGCGCGCCGGCTGTGACGACGACGTTGCCGATCGCGCTCGGAAGTTGCGCGCGCTTTCCATTCAGCGTCGCGTCTACGTTCCAGGGAGCGCCGAGGCGGATCCAGAAGCGAGTACCGGCGAAGCGGGCGGTCTGGCCCCGCTCCAGTATGCGTTCGTAGACGACCTTGCCGGCTTCCGAGCCGCGCCGCACCGACAACCAGCATGAGCCGCGCGCGGCGACGAACGCGATCCGAGCCGTCCTCGGTCGATGAGGCGTTGCGGCCGGAAGCGGGCGTGCGGCCGTACTCACCGGCACGTGTGGAGGTGCAGGCCGGAATGCGGCGTGGTGGTGTCCACCGCTGCTCGTCGTTTGCCAGATGAATACTGCGACCGCCACGGCGAGGGGAAGAACGACCAGCCGCGCACCGAGCAAGCGCCGCGGACGCCGAACTCGCACGAGGGGCGCCGCCTGCAGGATCTCGGCGGGAGCGAAGCGCGCGTCGTACTCGTCAACGAACCGCTGCGCGTCGAGTCCCAGATAGTCCGCGTACGTGCGCAGGAATCCTTTCGCATACGCAGCGCCTGGAAGGACGTCGAAGCGTTCGTCCTCCAGCGCCTGGAGATACCTGGCGCGGATCCGCGTCGCACGCTCGACCTGGGACAGCTCGAGCTGCTGATGCTCGCGGACGGCGCGAAGGCTGCTCCCGATCTCGAACACGTGCGACCTCTTTGACGACGCTCCACAGTGTTGCGGTCGACGAGCCGATGCGCCAGAGCCTTCACTCTCTAAATCCGTGCTCGCCGTAGAGCCGGACGAAGTGGGCGCCCGTGACGAGGCGGCCCCGCTCGAGGCCGCCGCCGCGCTGCTCGAAGAGGACGACCTCGTCTGCGCCGCCGAGGCCGATGGGCTGAACGAGCCTGCCGCCCTCGGCGAGCTGGTCGGCGAGTGGGCCGGGTACTTGCCGGAACGCGGCCGCGACGAGGATGGCGTCATACGGCGCGTGCTCGGGGAGACCGAGGCTGCCGTCGCCGACGACGACGGTCGCGTTCTCGACGCCGACGCGCTCGAGATTCGCGCGGGCGGTGCGCGCGATGTCCTCCCAGCGCTCGACGCTCCAGACCTCGTCGGCGACCCGGGCGAGGAGGGCGGTTTGCCAGCCGAAGCCGCCGCCGATCTCAAGCACTCGGTCGGACGGCGCGAGCTCGAGCGCCGCGACCATCTGGGCGACGAGCGACGGCTGCGTCGTCACCTGACCGTGCGGGATGGGCAGGGGCGAGTCCTGGTAGGCATATGCGGCGAGATCGGGCGGGACGAACTCTGCCCTCGGCAGCGCGTCGATCGCCTCGAGCAGGCGCGGGTCCGTTACGCCGACCGCCCGGGCGGCGGTGACGAGATCGGCCGGTCTAGTCCCCTGCGCCGAGGTCGTACTCCGGCTCGAGCTGAAGATCGTTGTGCCGTTCGATCACGCGCGGAAGGGGATCGTCTTCCGCACGAACCTCGAGCAGCGCGAGCGCGAACTCCCATTCCTCCGGACCGTTGACGAAGAACTCGATGCGGCGGTCGGGCTCGAGCCCGAGGCGCCCGAGCGGAACGTCAGACTCCTCGCCCGGCATGACCGCGTATTCGCGCCCGTCATCGAGCCGGAACGAGTAGGGGAAGTCGCCGTGCCAACCGAACGCCTCCCGCAGGACGGCGTTCAGGTCGTCGAGCGTCTGGTCATCGCCGACGGCGACGGTCCGGCTTACGTCGGGATCGTCGTCGAGCGCGGCCTCGAAGACGTACGCCTGCTGGGACATGGAAGCTCGGGGATCCTACCGTCGTGCGCGCGTGGCCGACGACCGCGGAAGAGCTGATCCGGGAGCAGGAGGAGCTGGCACGCGCGAACCCGCCGCTTTGGGGGGCGACCGGCGAGTTCGCGGTCGGCGGCTGCTTCGTCTGCTTCGCGCGCGGAAAGACGGGCGCGGGAGAGGCGGGCGATCCGGGGTGGGCGGGTGCGGCGCTTCTTCGCGGCGATCGGATAGGCGCGAGCGCCGTGTTTGCGGGCGAAGCCGGCGCGGCGTACGTCGCGGGCCTGCTCGCGCTCCGCGAGGGTCCGCTGCTCGAGGCAGCGGTGCGGGCACTTGCCGGGAAGCCGGATGTCCTGCTCGTGAACGCGACCGGACGCGATCATCCGCGTCGCGCGGGCCTGGCGCTCCACCTCGGTACTGTTCTCGACGTTCCCACGGCGGGAATCACGCATCGCTTGCTCGTCGCCGAGGGCGAATGGCCGACCGACGAGCGTGGCGCGACGAGCTCATTCCAGTTGGAAGGCGAGCCCGTCGGCTATTGGCTCCGCACACGCCGCGGCACGCGGCCGCTGGCGGTGCATGCCGCGTGGCGAACCGATGCCGAAACCGCGGTCGGTGTGGTCGAGGCGATCCTGGGCACGATGCGAACACCTGAGCCGCTGCGCGAGGCGAGGCGCCTCGCGCGAACCGCACGCGCGGGCGTGCCGTTGTAGAGTCGGGTCGAGGAGGTGGCGTAGTGAAAGCGCATGCCGGAGACCGAATCGTGGTCGAGTCCGAGCGCGTCGCGCAGCCCCCGCGGAGGGGCGTCGTCGAAGAGGTCATTGCCGCGGAACCGCCGCGCCTACGCGTCCGTTGGGATGACGGCCACACGAGCGTCGTCGCACCGGAAGCCGGAGGATATCTCGCACGCCGCGGTCGGTGGGGATCTTTACGACGGATGAACCATGCGCGAGGATCGCGGCACTCGTACAACGTCAGGAGGCACCATGGCGAAAATCGTGCACAGCGTCGAGATCGCCCGAAGTCCTGGTCCCATGAAGGTGGGTTCGAGGGCCAAGATGACGCGCCTGGCCGGCGGGCGCGAGAGGACGATGACCAGCGAACTGACGGAGTACGACCCCGCGCGGAGTTACACCTTCCGCGGCATCGACGGTCCGATCCGGGCGATCGGCAAGGGAACCGTCGAGCCGCTCGCCGAGGGTGCGCGCTCACGCGTCACATTCGAGCTGGACTTCGAGGGCCATGGCTTCGGCAAGGTGCTGGTGCTTCGTGCGCAAGCAGGCTCGGAAGGAGCTTCCCAAGAATCACGAGAACCTGAGGGCGCGGCTCGAGAGCGGCGCTTAACGACAAGCGCGGCCACCACGATGAAGGCGATCGACGCTAGCGCGGGGAGGAAGTTCCCCCTTCGCCGGCGCCGATCGGCGGACACTGTTGCATGGGAGTACGGGGAGCTTACGCTCACAATCTTGGCCCTGGCTGGCGGTGGCACTCGATGTCAAGCGCTCCATTCGGGGACATTCGTTCATCTAGGCCGCCCTTCGAAGGAGTAGCGTTGACTGACGATGCGGCTCGGCGCACTCGGACTTCTAGCTCTCTCGGCACTGCTCGCGGTGTCGCTCGCCACCGCGAGTCCGACCGCACGCTCAAAGACGATTGCGAGCTATTGCAGTCCTAGCGGAGATGTCTGCTACGGCATCCTCAAGCGCAATGGCCACATCTCGCTCGAGATTACGACCGCCGCTCTCTACTTCAAGCGCTACACCCTCTGCGTCCGGCGGATCCGGCCGGCGGGGACCGGGGCAGAGTTTGCTCAGCGCTGCGGGCCGTTTCCGCTCTTCAGGCAGAGCGGATCCACCTGGGGGTCGCGGGTGAACTACCAACGCAATTACCCGCTGAAGTTGCCCGGCGTTTACCGCGTGACGTGGAAGCGGGGAGCAACGCAGCTCGGCCCCGCGCTTCGCTTCCGGCTTCCGCTCGCGGCTTAGCCATCCACTCGGAGAGCGCTGCGTCGTTTGTCCGCGGCGAATCACGCGATCGCAAACGACCATCGCAAAATTGCCCTTGAGCCGTAGACGCGTCGCCGCGAGCGTACTCTTCCTTGCATGTGGCCCCCGAGACCGGCCGCGGAGGAGAGCGTGCCGCCCTACGTCGAGCTGGCGCGCTCGGGCGAGCTCGAGCGACGGGCGGCCGAGGCGCACGAGTTGCTCGGAGAGCGATGCGTCGTCTGTCCGCGCGGCTGCAAGGTCGACCGGCGGGCTGACGTCAAGGGTCTCTGCGCGATCGGCCGGTATGCCGTCGTCGCGTCGCACTTCCCGCACTTCGGCGAGGAGAATTGCCTTCGCGGCCGGCAAGGCTCCGGAACGATCTTCTTCAGCGGCTGCAACCTCCGCTGCGTGTTCTGCCTCGCGCCCGGTACTCGCGTGGCAACGGTGACCGGGCCCAGACCCATCGACGAGATCTTCGACGAGGGGCTCGACGAGATCTCGAACGGCGAGGGGCGCGTACGCCGGCCGGCGGGCGTGAGCGTCTACACGGTCACGGGTGAGGCGGCCTCAGCGTCCAAGGCGTTTTGCCATCACTACCGGGGCGAGCTCATTCGTCTGAAGCCGATGAGCGCCCCAGAGGTCCGCCTGACGCCGAACCACCAGGTATTCGCCGTTCACCGGACCGCACCAGAAGAGATCGCGAAGATCTCTGCCGCCGAGCTCACGACCGATCACTACCTGGTCGTCCCGAAGCGCGTCGCGACGAAGCAGGACGTGGACCTAGATGTGGTCGCAATTCTCGGCCAGGAGCCAATCCAACTGGCCCGAAGACGACAACGGCGCACTGAGGCCGTTCGGTTGGTTGCAGCGCTTCGGTCAGGACGGCGATCGGCAGACGTCGGCGCCGAGCTCGGTTATCACCCCGCGTATGTCCTCACAATGCGTTCGCGGCTCGCGGCCGGCACGCTCGAGACAGGCGAGACCATCCCCCTGATGTTGCAGGTCGAGGACGGCGTCGTGCGATTCGCGTTCGAGCGCCGGCCCGGAATCCCCCGTCGGGTCGCGCTCGACGAGAAGCTGGCGTGGCTCCTCGGGATCTATTGCGCCGAGGGATGGGTGTCGATTTCGCGAGAACGGCCGAACTCGCGCCGCCTGAACTTCTCGTTTGGCCCACACGAAAGATCGCTTGCAAGGCGCACGCGCGCGCTCCTCGAGGAGACGTTCGGCGTCCGAACGCAACAAGTGGAGCGGCGTACCACGCTCAGCGTGGAAGTCGGGAAGACATCTCTTGCATCCCTCTTTGCACGCTTATGCGGGACCGGCTCGGCCTCGAAGCGAGTTCCGGCGCCCGTCTTCGCCGCTAGCGACACGGTTGTACGCGCGTTCCTGGAGGGCTATCTCGCCGGGGACGGCACGCAAACACGAACGCATTTGGTCGCCAACACCGTGTCCGAAGCGTTGGCGTATGGCTTGTACGAGATCGGCCTGCGTCTCGGGGTGTTGCCGAATATCCACTGCTGGGTGCCCCCAGCGACGAAAGTGATCGAGGGGCGCCGCGTGCGACAGGCTCCGCTCTGGTACGTGAAGTTCAGCCGTGATCGGCTCGCCGGGGATGATGTTGGGCGCGCGAGGACGAGGTGGAAGGACGCTGGCGAGTATTTCCTCGTTCCGATCCACCGCATCGCGCGCGAGCAGTACGAGGGACCCGTTTATAACCTCGAGGTCGATCACGCCACGCACTCCTACGTCGCCTCCGCCGTCGCGGTGGGGAACTGCCAGAACCACGACATCTCCTGGGAGGTGCAGGGCGAGCAGGTGACTCCCGCGCGGCTAGCGGAGATGATGCTCGAGCTCGAGGCGATCGGCTGCCACAACATCAACTGGGTCACGCCCGAGCATGTCGTGCCTCAGATTCTCGAGGCGTTGCCGCTGGCGGTCGACGGCGGGCTCCGGCTGCCGATCGTCTACAACACGAGCTCGTACGACAGCCTCGACAGCCTCCGGCTGCTGGACGGGGTCGTCGACGTCTACATGCCCGACTTCAAGCTCTGGACGCGCGAGGCCGCGCGCCGCTACCTCAAGCGGGCCGACTATGCCGATGTCGCGCGCGAGAGCGTCAGGGAGATGCACCGACAAGTCGGCGATCTCGTCCTGGACGAGCGCGGGCTCGCCCGGCGGGGCCTCATCCTCAGGCATCTCATCATGCCGGGGTTACTGGACGAGACGGAGGCAATCCTGCGCTTCGTTGCCGAGGAGCTCGGCACGGACTGCTACGTCAACCTCATGGGTCAGTACTACGTCGCGGGCAAGGTCGGGAAGGACGACGAATACACCGAGATTGCCAGGGGAATTCATCGCGAGGAGTACGAACGTGCGCTCGAGGTGGCCGAGGAACTCGGACTCCGCCTCGACGCCCGCAGCGTCAGCGATCGACGCCAACTCGCGCGGGCGGGCTGATCCGCCCCGGAGGGGGCGGACCGCTGCTCAGCGCACCAAAGGCGGCTTTTCGCTTAGCGCGCCCCTTCGGGCACGCTCGCGATCAGCCTCCTCAATCACTCTCCGGATCGCGGCCGCCTCGTCACTGTCGCGATCGAACGGAAGACCTTCAATCGGCGGCAGGGCGAAGGGGCTGGCCTCCGGGTCAACCTCGTGGTCCAGTATCTCCTCAGTCGCCAGGTGTCCTCCTCTCCGGAAGATCCAGTCCCCGTTCCTGAGGGTCGAGCGGCGGAAGCGGAAATGGGGACTCGACCGCCGGCGGGGCAGGCGAAGTAGGGGCGGGCGCCTCTTCGGGTCGTTCGCGCATCAGCTCACCTCGTTCCAGCCCAGCGTAACTGCTTCCGCGATTGTCAGTACGAGCGCAGCCGCGAGCGCGAGGTACGCCCAGCGCACCAGACGCGCTTTGCCGTCGTTCGCATCGCGCTCTCGCGCGATCGCCTCGACGAGACCACGCATTGTCTCTCCGCGGACCTGCTCAGGCGGCTTGAGGATCTCCGACCACGTTGGAAACCGGCGGAGGTACTCGATCCCGAGAGCGAGGTACTCGCGTGGAAGCAGGACGACCACGGCGAACCCAACGGCAGCGCCGAGCAGGCCCAGGTTGCCGGTCAAGAGCGTCAGCGCCCACCAGGTCGGCTTGTCTTCGACGAATCGGAGTCCGAGCGTTGCGGTCAGTGCGGTCAGGAGCGACGCGAACGTCGCCAGTGTCGCTCCACCAATGGCTCTTTACGTCCGCCGGGTGTTGACGGCTGAAGGCCGGCGCGGCCGCGCTGCTGCGGGAGGACCGGATGGGCGTTCAGCGGTCGCAACGCCGGCCTGACCTACAACATCGGCTGCGCGGAGAGGGGCGAGGCCTTGGACGAGGAGCGCGCGTTCGTGCCGAACAATCGTGTGCTCCTTCGCGGGGGGCGTACCTAAGGTTGACAACTGACGCCCCGCCTGAGACAAACCGAACATGGCGCGTCACGACATAGACGTCAAGGTGCCGCACGAGATCTGGGTCGGCAACAAAGACCTCGAGGTCGTTGTGTTCGCTGACGGCAAAGTGTTCGGTCGCTTACACGTCAGCAGAGGAACGGTCGACTGGATTCCGGCGAAGAAACGAAGCAGTTACAAACTGAGGTGGGTCGACTTCGACAAAGTGATGCAGGGAGTGCCGGGGCGGGCACCTGCAAAGAAGAGCCGGCCTAGGCGGTCCTAGCCGCGAGTTTTTCATCGTGGCCGGCTAAAGAGGAGGTCATCGACATCACCGTCGAGCCTTTGGCGGCAGATCGTCGCCGAGGCTTCGACAACCGGCGCGAGTCGGTCCGGAATATCCGGTAAGCACTGAGCGCGCGTCGCGGGCTAGGTGTGAGCGGGCGAGGTCAAGCGGCCCATTCGCGCACTCGGGCAAGGTCGGGAGCGATCCGCTGGTGACTATCCGGTCTCCTCCGCACCGGCGGCGAACGCGTCATCAAGAGAGACTGACTCGTCGGCGAGAGCGCGCACGTCTTGCGGTCTCGCCTGCGTGCGGATCAGTTGCTTCAGCCTCTCCTCGGTTTCGTCGTCTTGGCCCGTGTGGAGCGTGCCGACGAGTTGCTCGTTCTCGAGATAGAAGACAATCGCGTTGCCGTCGACGAACGAGCCGCGGGTGAGGCGGTCGTCGTGCTGAGACGTGTCGCCGAAGATTCTCAGCCTCAATCCGAACGATTCGGTGAAGAAGGTCGAGACGGTGTCGTAGCCGCCGTCGGCGCCGGCGAGGATCCTCCCGACCTCGGCGCCCTGGTAGTTGGCGTTCGACCAGTGCTCGATGCGCCGCCGCCGGCCGAAGAGCGGATCGAAGAAGGACGCGACGTCACCGGCGGCGTAGACGCCGGGCGCGTTCGTCTCATACCTCTCGTCGACGACGATCCCGTTGTCGACGACGATCCCGCTGCCTTCGAGGAACGAGACGGCAGGCTGGACGCCGACGCCGACGACGGCAAGGCCGGCGCCGACCGCCGGGCCGGAATGCAGCTCGACGGTATCGAGCCGCGAGTGGCCCCGGAAGGCGCGCACCTCGTCGCCGCGGAGGACGTCCACGCCGCGTTCCCCATAGAGGGTGACGAGGCGCTCGGAGATCTCGGGCGACCCGAGCTGGGAAAACAAATCGACGTCACGGCTGACCAGCGTGACGTCGAGCTCGAGCTCGCTCAGCGAGGCGGCAACCTCCATACCGATGAAGCCACTCCCCACGACGACGGCGTCACGCGTCTCGGCCGCCGCCTCGCGGATCGCGGTTGAATCGGAGAGCGAGCGCAACGTGAACACACCCGGCAACTCGGCGCCGTCGACGTCGAGCTGACGCGGAACGGCGCCGGTAGCGAGTAGTAGCTTCCGAGAGCGGTAGTCGTGGCCGTCGCGGGTCGTGATCGTGTGCTTGCCTGGGTCGATGCTGGCGACCTCGGTCTCGAGCAGGAGCTCGATGCCGTTGCCGTTGTAGAACGCATGCGGCTCGACCAGCGTGTCGGCCTGCTCGGCCTCGCCGCGCAGATAGCGCTTCGACAGCGGCGGCCGGTGATAGGGAATGGTCGAGTCGGCCGAGACGAGGGCGATGGTGCCGTCGCCGCCGGCCTCGCGATAGGCCCTGATCGCCCGGGCCGACGCCAGCCCACCTCCGACGATGATCAGCTCGAAGTCGCTCATGTGATTTGTTTGGTGTCGGTCACGAGCTGTCTCTTACCAGCCCCAAGGTAAGGAACGGAGCCTGACGCGCCACCAAGAGAGAGTGCATGGGAACGGGACCAGGATATGAGCGCGCTCGCCGCGGGTACCGTGGAACTCGTGCAACGAGCAGCCCCGCGGTCGACGCCTGCGGTCGTCCCTCTCGACCCCGACTCGCGGGAGTGGCTGCGCTCTCTGCGCGCGGACGGTGCGGTTCGCGACGCGGCGATCGCGCGCCTGCACGCCCTGCTTCTGCGTGCAGCGCGCTTCGAGGTCAGGCGCCGACGTCCGACGCTGCCGCACCTGCGCGGTGATGAGCTTGACGACATCGCCACCGAAGCGGCGCACGACGCGCTCATGAGCGTGCTGAAGCGCCTCGACGACTTTCGCGGGGCGAGCCGGTTCACGACTTGGGTCTACAAGTTCGCGCTACTCGAGGCGGCGGTCAAGCTGAGAAAGCGCGCTTGGCAAGGCCGGGAGGTGCCGCTCGAGCCGGAGAGCTGGAGCCTGTTCTCGAGCGAAAGTCTCCAACCTGGAGCCGAGGTCGAACAGAGCGAGTTGCTGTCGACGCTGAAGAATGCGATCGACAAAGTCCTGACTCCGCACCAGCGGCGGGTGCTCGTCGCGCTGGCCCTGAACGAGGTCCCGATCGATGTCCTCGCCGATCGCCTGAGCACGACCCGGGGCGCGCTGTACAAGACGCTGCACGACGCGCGGCGCAAACTGCGTAGGGATCTCGACGAGCGCGGTCTTTCCCTCGACGTGTCGGAGGAGGCGAACTGATGGAGCCTGATCTGAAGCAGACGTTGGGTCGGCTCCTCGGCCCGAGCGAGCCGGAGATCGGCTGCGAAGCGTGCTTCGCCGAGCTCGATCGCTACGTCGAGCTCGAGGTTGCCGGGGCCGACGCCGACGCAGCCGTGCCGGGGCTGCGCGCGCACCTCGAGGGCTGCCCGGCCTGCCGGGAGGAGCACGAGAGCCTACGCGCGCTCGTCAGCGGCGAGCAGGCGCTGTAGTCACCAATCCGTGCGAGCGATGCTCGCCGCTCGTCGCGGCGAGCATCAGGTCGCAGTTGGCTCAGGGCGCGCGACGTGCCGGCTCTGCGGGCGCCGCCCGTCTGTGGCCGGCCGTGCGGAAAGCGAACGCCAGCCGGCCGAGAGCGAGCGCGGCGAGAAAGAGGCCGAAGTCGCGCAGGGCGATGTCGTAGTACTCCGGCGGGTCATTCGTGAGCAGATTGACGACGATGCCGCCGAGCCAGCCGGCGACGAGGAAACCGCCGATCCACGGTGCGACCAGCACCGTCAGTCCGGCGACGATCTCGACCACGCCGACGAAGTACATGAAGTCCTGCGCGCTCCCGGGCATGATGTCGTTCACCCAGGGAGCGAGGTACTCCGGCCAGTCGACGGTCCAGTTGAAGAACTTGTCGATGCCGAAGAGGATCGGAGCGACGGTGAACCCGATTCGTAGGAGTAGATAGACCTGGTAGGCCGGGTCGTCGCGTCGCGTCTGAGTCATAAAGGATGCCATTGGCATCACCTCCGTCCCAGTTGGTGACTGGGACGCACTCGGTCTTACCTCGGCGTAATACCACGTGTGCATTGGACACTCACCCTGGAGTGCACAGAGAACTTCAGAGCCGTCTGCTCGCGGGTCTCGCCCCTTCGTCGGCCGACCGAGCCGCCGAGGTCCTCGCCCGGGCGACGACCGTCGAAATCGAGCCTGGCAAGCCGTACTTTCCGGCGTCGTTCTCGACTGCGGTACTGCTCGTCGTGGAGGAGGGCTTCGTCGTCGTGCGTGCGACCCTTCCAGGCATGTCCCGGTCTGTCATCACCTGCGAGGCGGGCGCCGGACGCATCTTGGTGCCGCCGACGTCCGAGGAGGCCTTGTTCGCGCTCGAGAGCTCGAGGCTGACTGCGATCTCGGCAGAGGCGCTCGATCAGCTGCTGACCATTCCGGTGGTCGCCCAGGGCGTGGTAAGACAGATGACCTCCACGCTAGGGCAGAAGCAAGAGGCGATCGCCAATTTCGCGCCGACTCGACATCTCGATCGGGTGCGGCGCAAGCTTCTTCAACTGGGGCGCAGCTACGGGCACGTCGTGCGCGACGGCATTCGAATCGATTTCCCCGTCAGCCACGCGCTGCTTGCGGAGATGATTGGATCGTCCCGCGAAACGGTGACCCGCGCACTCGACGAGCTTCGTAGCCTCGGCTTCGTCGCTCGCAGTGGTTCCACCTACCGCCTGCTCGTCCCGGCCGAAGCCGTCTTCGGGCGTGATCTTCGTCACAGCGAGTGATAGCGATCACACGCCGCTGAGCTTCCTCGGTCTTACGCTCGGCGCTCGTGCGACGAAGGCGGTTGGCGTAAGTGATCGCGAAGACACTGGGTAGGTTGCTCATTTTGGTTGGGGCAGCGCTCGTCCTCTACGTGGCGATCGTGGTTGTGAACGTCACCGTCGCCGCCGTATCGAAATCGACGGCCGAACCCACCAGGGCGGTGGCCGTTACGCCGTCGAGCCGGCTGGTGTCCCGCGGCCGCCAGATCTTCCGGTTCGACACCTTCGGCGACCAGTCCTTCTGGGGCGGCGCCCTGCAACTTCATCGCGCGCTTGCAGGGAGCAAGAACGGCGGCATCGGGCCGGGGGTGAGTCCGAAGACGGCGCTGTCAGTCGGCCTCAAGGTGGATTCCACGCGGATCCCGAAGGCGGTCGCCGCCGCGATCAAGGCGGGGAAGGTCAACCTCAACGACCCAAAGGTGACGGTGACGCTGCTGAAGCTGAACGCCGTCGTCGGCGTGCGCGGCTTCTTCCGCGGCAACCGGCTGGCGTCGGTGGGAATCACCTGCGCCGTCTGTCACTCGACCGTCGACAACTCGTTCGCGGCCGGGATCGGACGCCGCCGCGACGGCTGGCCGAATCGCGACCTCAACGTCGGCGCCATCATCGGGCTCGCTCCGAACAAGAAGCCGATCACCGACCTGCTGAAGGTTGACGAGGCGACGGTCAAGAAGGTGCTGGCGAGCTGGGGTCCCGGGAAGTTCGACGCCGAGCTCCTCCTCGACGGCAAGGGGTTCCGGCCGGACGGCAAGTCGGCGGCGACGCTGATTCCCGCCGCGTTCGGCCTCGACGGGATCAACCTCCACACCTATACGGGTTGGGGTTCGGTTCCCTACTGGAACGCGTTCGTCGCGAATTTCGCGATGCATGGGATCGGCAATTTCGACGACGACCGGCTGAGCAACGCGAGCCAGTTCCCGGTCGCGGCCCGCGCGGGCTTCGCACACGTCCGCAACAAGCGGGACCTAATCACGCCGAAGCTCGGCGCGCTCCATCTCTACCAGCTGTCGCTGCCGGTGCCGCACTCGAACCGGTTCGACCGCGCCGCCGCCCGCCGCGGCAGAGCGATCTTCAACGGCAAGGGACGCTGCGCGAACTGCCACATGCCGCCGGCCTTCAGCGACAGCGGCTGGAATCTCCACACCGGTGAAGAGATCTGCATCGACAACTTCCAGTCAAGCCGCTCGCCGACCTTCCGGTACCGGACGACGCCGCTGCGCGGAATCGTCGCAAGGCTGAAAGGCGGCTTCTACCACGACGGCCGGTACCCGACCCTGCGTGCGGTCGTCGACCACTACGACAGCTGCTTCAAGCTCGGCCTCTCGTCGGGCGAGAAGACCGACCTCGTCGAGTTTCTGCGCGGGCGCTGACCAGGGCGGAACGCGCTACACCGGTCTCCGCGCTGGACCGACGAGCGCACCAAGAATCGCCCCGGCCAGCGGGAGCTGGAGGTCTGCCGGAAAGCGGCCCGAGCGGTGCCAACCGTGGTGGAAGAGCTTGTGTCCGCCCGGACGCAGGAACGGGAGGACGTGCTCGAGGTCAGGGGCAGAGCACGCCGCCGCACTACCGACCCGCCGGAGGTCGAGCAGCCGAGCTTCGCGCTTAGTCGTGATTGGGAAGCCGTCTGGGGTATGGGCGGTGGCAAAGACCTCTCCGTTAGGTCCTACGTAAACCTCTATCCGACCGCCGGATGTGAGTTGTGCAGAGATCTTGGCTGGAGGCTCGGAGTAGTGGTGGAACGTCTCCTGGCCGAGCGCGAAGTCGAGACCGCGCAGTGAGGGAAAGAAACCGGAAACGGCTTTTCCATGTTCGACCCACTCAGGCGGCCGCTCAGGGTTGAGGTTGCCCAGGCGGTTGATGACGATCGATATGAGCCTTAGGGCTTCGATGATCGTCGACTTACCTGCGTTATTGGGCCCGACGAGGAGGTTTCGCTGGCCGAACTCAAGCCTGTAGCGATCGAACTTGCGGAAAATTCTCCATGTCGAGGTGAGAGAGCACGTCAGCTTCAATGCTTCCACGTGTCCGCCTAGCCCGCTGGGCTTTACTCAGGCTCTCACAGCCCAGGCGGCTCTTTACACTGTGCTGCGCCCAGGTCGACACCGTGGCAGGTACAACTGCGTAGCGGTCAGGTCGTGCTCTCTCCGTCCGGCTTCGCGCTCTCCCGCCTGCCCGCACCTGGCGACGCACGATCGGGAAGCACGGCACAGAACGCGGACGAAGCCGCACGTCCGGGAGGCCATGAGCGGGCTCGCCGCCGACAAGGTGTGTTCTTCACGAGAAGCGCTCGGAGTGCGAGAGCGTTTGACTCCGCACCGGGCGAGATACTTCAAGACATGGACGCCCGCGGCAACCGATTGTTCTACTCGCCGTCGGATCTCACGGCGTACTTGGCATGCGAGCACCTCACGCAGCTCGAGCTCGCTGTTGCGCGTGGCGAGATCGTCAAGCCGCGCGTCGAGGATCCTCAGGCTGAGCTGATCCGCCGCAAGGGTGAGGAGCACGAGCGCGCGTACCTCGCCCAGCTCCTCGCCGGCGGGCGCGATGTCGTCACGATCGAGCTCGCCGACCGCAATGGCGGCGGCTGGGATTGGGAGCGCGGTGCGCGTGAGACCGAGGAGGCTCTTCGCGCCGGGCGCGAGGTTGTCTACCAGGCTGCTTTCCTGGATGGGCAATGGCGAGGGCTCGCGGACTTCGTGATCCGCGGCGACGACGGCTCCTACGAGGCCTACGACACCAAGCTCGCGCGGCACGGGAAGCCGGCTCACGTGCTCCAGCTCTGCTTCTACTCCGAGCAGATCGGGCGCCTCCAGGGGCGGCTGCCCAATTGGATGCACATCGCGCTCGGTTCCGGCGAGACCGAGAGCTACCGCACACTCGACTTCCTCGCCTATTACCGGCGCGTCCGCGAGCGGTTCCTCGACGCCGTCCACGACCGGCCGCCGACAGAGCCCTACCCGGTCGAGCACTGCTCCATCTGCGCGTTTCGCGAGCTCTGCGAGGCCTGGTGGGACGAGCACGACCACCTGACCCGCGTCGCCAACATCCGCCGCGACCAGGTCGTCCGGCTCGACGCGGCTGGGATCACGACGCTCGCGGAGCTCGCTGACGCGCCGCGCGCGACCGACGTCCCGCGCATGGCCGCGACGACCTTCGAGAACATCCGTCACCAGGCCGAGCTCCAGCTCCGCGAGCGGCGCACCGACGCACACGTGTGGGAGGCCCTCCAACCCGAGGGCGGCCGTGGCTTCGGGCTCCTCCCGAAGCCCTCACCGGGCGACCTCTTCTTCGACATGGAAGGCGACCCGTGGTGGGAGCCGAACCGCGGTCTCGAATATCTCTTCGGCGTCCTCTGGCTCGAGGACGGGAAGCCGCAGTTCCGGCCGTTCTGGGCGCACGACCGCGACGGCGAGCGACGCGCCTTCGAGCAGCTTGTCGACTTCGTCTACGAGCGGCGCGCGCAGTTTCCGGACCTGCACGTCTACCACTACGCACCCTACGAACCGTCCGCGCTCAAGCGGTTGATGGGCGAGTACGCCACGCGCGAGGACGCGGTCGACGATCTTCTGCGCGGCGAGGTGCTCGTCGACCTCTACGCGGTCGTGCGCCAGGGACTGCGGATCTCGCACCCGAGCTACTCGATCAAGAACGTGGAGCAGTTCTACATGGAGCGCGAGGCCGAGCTCCGCTCGGGGGACGACTCGATCGTCCTCTACGAGCGCTGGGTCAGCGAACGGGACGACTCGGTTCTGCGCGCGATCGAGGAGTACAACCGCGAGGACTGCCTCTCGACCTATCTGCTGCGGGAGTGGCTGCTCGACCGGAAGGCCGAGGCGGCGGCAACCTGGGGGATCGAGATCCCGTGGCGCGACCCTCCGGAGCTGCGAGAGGTCAGGCCGGAAACGGTGGAGGAACTCGCCGAGAAGGATGTCCTGCGCGAGGAGTTGTTTGCGCGCGAGACCGAAACGGCGCGGCTGGCGGCACTGCTGCTCGACTACCACCGACGCGAGGCGAAGCCGATCTGGTGGGCGTACTTTCGGCGGCTCGCGCTGACGGTGCCGCAGCTCGTCGAGGACGCAGAGTCGATCGGCGGACTCGAGTGGGACGGCGAAGAACCCGTCGCGCACCAGAAGTCGCGTGCCTACACGTTCACGTTTCCCGTCCAGCAGCACAAGCTCGATCCCGGCGACGAGGTCGTCGACCCGTACACGGGCAAGAAGGCAGGAACGATTGTCGAGCTGGACGATGTCGCCGGCCGGCTGCGATTGCGGCGCGGGCCGAAGGCCGACAAGCAGCCGCTGCCGCGGGCGCTGATTCCCGGCGGTGCGTGGGACACGAGCTGCCAGCGACAGGCGCTGATGCGGCTGGGCCGCTCGGTTCGCGACGGCGACGGACGCTACGCGGGGCTGGAGGGCGTCCTGCGGCGGGAGTTGCCGCTCGGCGGTGAGCGCGTGCAGGTCGCGACCGAGGACGAGATGAAGCAGCTGGTGGAGCGTGTGGAGGGACGCCACCTGTTCGTGCAGGGGCCGCCCGGGTCAGGGAAGACGTACACGGGTGCTCGGCTGATCCTGCACCTGCTCGCGCGCGGAAAGAGAGTCGGGGTCGCCGCGACGAGCCACAAGGCGATCCACAACCTGCTGGACGAGATCGTGGCTGCCGGCCTCGACGTGCCCGCGTTGAAGAAGCGCAGCGGCGGCAACCCGGAGTCCGTCTACGAGCGCGGGCCGATCGAGAGTCGCGACGACGTCGACGCGTTTCTCGATCCGGGTGTGCGCCTGCTCGCCGGCACCGCCTGGCTCTTCGCGCGGCAGGAGCTCGACCAGGAGCTTGACTACCTGTTCATCGACGAGGCGGGCCAGGTCTCGCTTCCCGATGCGCTGGCGCTGGGGACGTCGGCGCGGACGCTCGTGCTGCTCGGCGACCCGCTCCAGCTCGCGCAGGTGTCGCAGGGAACGCACCCGGGCGGCTCGGGAGCGTCGGTGCTCGTGCATCTCCTTGGCGACGAGCAGACGATTCCGGAGGACCGCGGCTTGTTCCTCCAGCGCTCGTTCCGAATGCACCCGGACGTCTGCGAGTACGTCTCGGATGCGTTCTACGAGAGCCGGCTCGAGGCGGCAGCGGGGTGCGAGCTGCAGTCAACCGTGGTCGGGACGGGCCTGCGCTTCCTTCCGGTCGAGCACGCAGGCAACCGTCGCTCGTCGCCCGAAGAGGCCGCGCGCGCACGCGACGAGATCGATCGGCTGCTCGGGCAGGAATGGACCGACACGAACGGCGTGACCAGACCGCTACGCCTCGCAGATGTGCTGGTGGTGGCGCCGTACAACGAGCAGGTGCGCTGCCTCGTCGAAGCGCTCCCGCGTGGCGCTCGGGTCGGCACGGTGGACAAGTTCCAGGGGCAGCAGGCACCGGTCGTGTTCTTCTCGATGGCGACGTCGAGCGGCGAGGACGTCCCGCGCAACCTCGAGTTCCTGCTCTCACGCAATCGCCTCAACGTCGCCGTGTCGCGCGCGAAGTGCCTGGCTTATGTCGTCGCGAGCCCGAAGCTGCTCGAGGTGGGCTGCCGGTCAATCGAGCAGATGCGGATGGCGAACGCGCTCTGTCTGTTCGTCGAGATCGCCGAGGCTCAGGCAGCCACTGTTGCGGCCGCTGACTGAAGACGGTCGTACCATCGCGGCATGTCGAAACCTCGAGATGAACTAGCGCAGGCTCTGACTCTCGAGGACGAGACTGAGCGGAAGCTGGCCGTCGTCTCGCTCATCGACACGCAGGTACAGCGGATCGAGTGGCGCGCGATCGTCATTGGCGGACTCGCGGTCGAGTTCTGGACGCACGGGGCGTATTCGACGACGGACATCGATCTCTACCTCCCGCACGGCCCCGCCGTGGAACGACCTGCTCGCAGAGCTCGGCTTCCGCAAGGGGGGACGTCACTGGGTGCTGCCTGAGCACGATCTCTTCGTCGAGGCGCCTGCGAGCTTCCCTGCCGAGGAGGAGGAGGTGGTAGAGGTCGAGCTTCGAGGTGGACGCAGCGTGCCGGTTCTGAGCGCCGAGGACGTGGTCGTCGACCGGCTCCACCAGTTCGTCGCCGGGGCCACGCGGACGTGGCTGAGCAAGGCGTGGCGCTGCTCGGAATCGACGAGCTCGACCACCCGCGGTTGATGGAGCGAGCAAAGAGCGAAGGACTCAGAAACGCGCTGATCGAGCTCGAGAGAATCGCGCAGCGTGTCCGCCGTGGAGAGCAGATTCCCTCCTACGAGCTCCACGAGATCGCGAAACGCCTGCAGGCGCAGCGATAATCCTGGTATGCGAAGGATGCGCTTCAGCGACCGGCAGACCGGAAGAGCCGAGG
>WNFV01004347.1_pt1 | contig 21587 bp, 25 predicted proteins | sample 5400101 | NCBI WGS metagenome assembly WNFV01 (sample SAMN13153361, study PRJNA577476) | soil metagenome | isolation source: 115 cm soil or saprolite under grassland replicate 1 | place: USA:California | collected 2016-06-15 | reverse complement strand
CGCGCGAAAGCTGGCCCAGCGCGACGGCGTCTCCCTATCCGCCTGGATCGACCGGGCGACCCGCGAGCGGGCGTTGCGCGAGATCTTCAACGCGCACGCCGACGCGGTCCGCCGCGCCGGTCTCGACACCGAAGCCACGGCGCTCGCCGACGAAGAGGAGTACTTCACCGTCGACGCGGAACTGCGCGGTCGTGCGGCGCGGTGAGGTCTGGCTCATCCGGGGCGCGCGCGAACGCTTAGGGTTAATCATCAGCTCCGACATCTTCAACGAGACCGGCGTTCCGGTCGTGATCGTCGCCGAGGTCACCGACCGCACCGAACTGCGCGACTCCCCCCTCGCCGTCGGCCTCGGCGATTTCGTTGTGATGCCCGACCGGCTCTCCTCGCCGCTCAAGCGCTGGTTCGTCGAGCGGGTTGACGTCGCCGACACCGACACGATGCAGCGGGTATCGCGGGCGCTCGCGATCCTGCAGGATCTGTAACCGTGACTGAGCTTGTCGTCGGCACCGGCGCCGGCCTGGAAACCGCCGACATGGTACTCAACATCGGCCCCCAGCACCCGTCCACCCACGGCGTCCTGCGCCTCAAACTCGTCCTCGACGGGGAACGGGTGGTCACCTGCGAGCCGATCATCGGGTACATGCACCGCGGCGCGGAGAAGCTGTTCGAGGTCCGCGACTACCGGCAGATCATCGTGCTGGCGAACCGGCACGACTGGCTGTCCGCGTTCGCCAACGAGCTCGGCGTCGTGCTCGCGGTCGAGCGCATGATGGGGCTGGAGGTGCCGGAGCGGGCGGTGTGGATCCGGACCCTGATGGCCGAGCTGAACCGGGTGCTGAACCACCTGATGTTCCTCGGCTCCTACCCGCTGGAGCTGGGCGCGATCACGCCGATCTTCTACGCGTTCCGCGAGCGCGAGACCGTCCAAGCCGTGATGGAGGAGCTGTCCGGCGGGCGGATGCACTACATGTTCAACCGGGTCGGCGGGCTGAAGGAGGACCTGCCGGTCGGGTGGCTCGACCGCGCGGGGGCGGCGGTGGACGCGGTCCGGCGGCGGCTGCCGGATATCGAGAACCTTCTCCTGGGCAACGAGATCTTCCGGGCTCGGACCGTCGGGGTCGGGCGGCTGGCGCCGGAGCTGATCGCGTCGTACGGCGTGTCCGGCCCGATCGCGCGCGCCTCGGGCGTGGACTTCGACCTGCGGCGGGACGAGCCTTATCTCGCGTACGACGAGCTGGGCGGGGTCCTCCGGGTGGTCATTCGTGCCGACGGGGACTGCTTCGCGCGGTTCTCCGTGCTGCTGGAGCAGGTCAAGGTGTCGCTGGACCTGGCCGACGCGTGCCTGGACCGGGTCGCGGCGATGCCGTCCGGGCCGGTCAACGTCCGGCTGCCGAAGATCCTCAAGGTCCCCGAGGGCCAGACCTATGCCTGGACCGAGAACCCGCTCGGGATCAACGGCTACTATCTCGTCTCCCGCGGCGACAAGACGCCGTGGCGTCTCAAGCTCCGCTCGGCGTCGTTCAACAACATCGCCGTCCTCCCCGAGATGCTGACCGGCTGCGTCGTAGCAGACATGGTCGCCATCCTCGGCAGCATGTTCTTCGTAGTCGGCGACATCGACAAATAACCCCGATCATCGGGCCCTTGTGACCCGGCGTGTCGTCGTTCGTCGGCCCCTTCCGACCAACGGTCACCATCCGCGTGGCAGCCGCGGCTCCATGCCGAGCAGTTCCCCGACCGCACGCTCGAGCTTCGCGTCGGAGCCCCACACCTCCCACCGCCGTACCGACCTGACCTCCCAGCCGAGCCGCCCCAGCCTGGCGCGGCGGGACTCGTCCGCCTCGACCTGCTCCCGGGTGCTGTGCCACTGGTCCGAGTCGTACTCCAGCGCCAGCCGCCGGTCGGTCCGCCCTGGCAACGGGTCGAGGAACGCGAGGTCGACGCGGTACTCGCGCAGCCCGTCCTTGATCGTCACCTGCGGGATCGGTGCCGGGAACCCGGCGTCGATCATCCGCAGCCGCAGCCACGACTCACCCGGGGACTCGGCGGCCGGATCGATCAGGCTCGCCAGCTCGCGGGCCTGCCGGATGCCCGGATGATGCGGATACCTCAGCACCGCCGCGCGCACCCCCGCCGCCGTCACGAGCTCGGCCCGCACCATCGCGTCCAGGGACGACAGCGCGAACGGCCTGTCCAGATGCCGGGCCAGGTGCACGGCCGTGGCGACCGGCGACGTGACCCGCAGGCCGTGCCACTCGATCACGTCGTCCGGCAGCAGGGTCTGCGAGTGCCCGCTCGCGGCCGACGACTTGAGGGCGCGCGTGGTTCGCTGCCGTACGAAGTCGACCTTCGGAAGCGTCCTCAGCTCCTGCATCGCCAACGCGTCGACACCGAACAGCCAGGCCGCGGTACGACGGCACACGACCGCGTCGTCGGGCGCGACCTTCGCCACCGCCGCCGCACGCAGGGCGAGTGAGTCCTCGGCCGCCGAGTCGACGTACACACCGCGGACCACCGCACGCACGAGGCCGAGCTGTCGCAGCCGGCGCAGGGCATGCGCATCGACCGCGGCGTCCCGGGCTTCGGCGCGGGTGAAGGGCAGGCCGTCGAAGAGAAGGACGGGATCGGAGAACAGGCTGGGAGATGTCATGCCTGCAGGATGCGAGCATCGGCCGGCAGGCATCGGCCGTTATCCACAGGCGGTGGTCACAAGGGCCCGACGAGTGCCGACACGCCGGGTCACAAGGGCCCGATGAGTGGAAGAAGGAGAGGGTCAGGAGGCGGTGGCGGCGCGGAGTTTCAGGTCGACGACGGTGGGGGCGTCTTCGGTGGTGTAGCGGTCGGCGGCCTGCATGACGGCTTCGACCTCGCCCTCGATCTGGTCGACGCGGCGGTGGACGGAGTCGATGAACTCGGCGTTCTCGACGACCCGGGCGTTGGTGATGCGGCTGTACTCCTGGGCGACCCGGGCGCGTTCCTCGCCGTGGGCGGAGCGCTCGAGCATCAGCTGGTGCTGGACCAGGAGCATGGTGACCAGACCACCGAGAAAAGTGCCGACGGCGATGCCGCGCAGGGTCCAGGGGCTGTGCGCGAAGAAGGCGAAGCCGACGCAGACCGCGATGACGACCGACAGCGCATATGCAACGGCCAGGGTCGTTGCCCTGGCCCGTCGACGACTTCCCCTGTGCCCCATGGGGCTAGACCTTACGTTGTGTCGTCATGGTTTCTCGGCACGCGACACGCACGCTCGAGCAGCAATCCCGCCACGACAACGAGCAGCGCCACCACCGCTGATAATCCGGCGATGATGGCCCTGTTGCGAGGACCTGATGCCTCGAGTGCCTCTATGAAGCGTAACCCGAACCCTGCGTACACACCCGCGCACAACGCGCCGACGAACGCACTCGCCTTCGCCAACATCAGCAGGAAGACGGCACGCTGCGGGTCGACCCGCTCACGTCGTACCTGGATGCGCTGGTTGGTGTTGCGCGCGGTAACGAACAGCAGACCGGCCAGGAACGCCCAGGCCACCGGGGTCAGCCAGGACACCGTCGGCGCGACGCCGCCACCGTTCTCGATCACGGTGACGACGGTCCAGCCGAGGGCCGCGCCGAGCACGGCCAGCGCGACGAGCAACCGGCGCGAGGTCGGCCGCACCCGGCCTGGCGGCGGCCCGGACGGCTCGCCCTCAGGTTCGCGTGGACTCGCGCTCGGCCCGGTCGCCACTACTGCAGCTCGATGACGACGTCGTCGAGCCGCTTCACCCCGCCCGTCCCGACGGCGGCGAGCAGCTCGTCGACCCGGCCGCGGCCCGGCAGCTCGGCGTCCGGCTCGATGTCCAGCCACGGCGCCAGCACGAAGGCCCGCTCGTGCGCACGCGGGTGCGGCACGGTCAGGTTCTCGGTCTCGACCGACTTGGTGCCGTACGTGATCAGGTCGACGTCCAGCGTCCGCGGCGCGCCCGGCTCGCCGCGCTCCCGGCCGAAGGCCTGCTCGACCGCCTGGCATCGCTCCATCAGCGTGTCGACCGACAGCGTGGTGTCCGCGAGCAGCACGATGTTCAGGAACTCGTCGGACCCCTCGGGCGCGTCGACCGGCGCCGTCGCGTACACCGGCGAGACGCTGACCACCTTCACGTCCGGCGTGTCCTGGAGCGTGTCGACCGCGCCCTGCAGGTTCTGCTCGCGGTCACCGAGGTTGCTCCCGAGCGAGAGGATGATCTGCCGGATCGGCTTCAGGCCGCCGCTCAGCGTGTCGGCGTCGATGACGTGGGGACTAGGGGTCTCAGTCACGGGATTCTCCGGATTCGGCGTCTCGGGAGTGGCGGCGTCGGTGGACGGTCAGGACAACATCGTCGAACGGCACGGTGATCGGTGCCGAGGGTTTGTGCACTGTCACCGCGACACCCCCGACCCGCCGGTCGGCGAGGCAGCGAGCCGCGATGCGTTCCGCAAGTGTTTCGATGAGGTCGACCGGGTCGGACTCGATCTCGGTATGGACCTGTTCCGCAATCCTGCCGTAGTCGACGGTGTCCGCCAACCGGTCCGACGTGGCGGCCGCGCGGGTGTCGACCTGCAGCCGGACGTCGACGACGAACTCCTGGCCCTCGGCGCGCTCGTGCTCGAACACGCCGTGCCGCCCGAAACCACGGATCCCGCGGATCTCGATCACGTCGGCAGCGTCGTGAAATGGCAGCACCGCACCACTCACCCTGCCTCCTCGGTCCGACCCCTTGCCGACAGTACCGGTGACGCATGGTGGATCCACAGTCTCCAGCCCGTGGATGTGTGCCGGAACACGTTCGTGGCCAGCGCCTTGCCGCCCGCGAACCCCTCCTCCGGCGCGCCCTCGCCCGACGACAGCACGTTCTCGGTGCAGGTGACGTAGGCGACGTCGCCGTCGACGCGCACCTCGACGTCGGTCAGGAAGAACTGGATGTACGGCGTGTTGGCGAACACCATCGCCCAGGCCCGCATCAGCTCGGCGTACCCGTTGATCGCCACGTTGCCCGGGTGGATGCACACCGGGTCCGGCTGCGGCAGCCAGATCGCCGCCATCAGATCCAGGTCGCCGGCCTCGAACGCGTTGTAGAAGGCCTGGTTCGCGTTCAGCACCGCGGCCTCGGCACGATCGTTCGCGGCGCGCTCAGTCATCGCTCGCCCACCGTCGTACGACGCGGACCGCGTCCGCGCTCGGCGCGACCGCGTGCGCCCGTACGCACCACACGCCGGCGGCAGCCGCCAGCACCGTGACCGCCGCGCTCGCATCGTCGCGCTGTGAGGTCGGCCGGGGTTCGCCGCTGACCGGGTCGGCCAGCAACCTGCCGAGGAACGCCTTGCGCGAGGCCCCGATCAGCAGCGGCAGCCCGAGGGTGTGGAACTCGTCGAGCCGGCGCAGGATCTCCCAGTTGTGCTCGGCGGTCTTGGCGAACCCTAGTCCCGGGTCGAGCGCCACCCGGGCCAGGTCCACCCCGGCCGCCTTCAGCGCCTCGACCCGCTCCGCCAGCTCGCGGATCACGTCGGTCACCACATCGTCGTACGACGTCCTGCTCTGCATGTCCACCGAGTGCCCGCGCCAGTGCATACAGATGTACGGCGGCCGGCGCGCGGCGACCAGTGCGAGCATCTCGGGGTCGCCGAGGCCACCGGACACGTCGTTCACCGCCGTGGCGCCGGCATCGAGTGCCTGGGCGGCGACATCGGCGCGCATGGTGTCGATGGACACCACCGCGCCTTCGGCGGCGAGGGCCTCGACGACCGGGAGCACTCGGCGCAGCTCCTCCTCCGGCGCCGGTCGCTCGGCACCGGGACGGGTCGACTCGCCGCCGACGTCGAGGATGTCCGCGCCGGCGGCCAGCAGCTCGCGGCCGTGCGCGATCGCCGCGGCCGGCTCGAACCACTCACCTCCGTCGGAGAAGGAGTCCGGCGTCACGTTGACGACGCCCATCACCAGGCAGCGGTCGGCGGACGGCAGACCGTCGACACGGGCCGCGGGTTGAGTCGGTGGGGCGGATCGCACGCGACCACCGTAGTGGTCCAGGGCGACCCGCCCCACCTTGGCACTGGGCCCCATCCGCCACCGGCTCTCCAGCCGGCGGCTGCTACCCCAGCACCAATGAGACGCCGCTGGCGGGCGGCGCCTCGGAAATCGGTGATGAGAACGAGCCGTTCGGCGACTCACCCACGGCTCGCGGGGAGGGGACGGCGGTGACTGCCTGGGTGCTGGTGGTCATGCGTTCCTCCTCACGAGAGCACTGGTCGAGCGCCGATTACGGAACGTTTTCACTTGAGCACGGAATGCCTTCAACCCGGTTCACGAATCATGATGCCGATGCCCCGAACTTTCAAGCCCTGAAGGCCTTCCAGCCCGGATCGGCCAGAAAGTCACCGGCCGCGCCGATATCCTCACCCTCCGGCGCCTGCCCGAACAAGCTACCGGCGAGTTCAGCCGACGATGAGGCTCATCGCCTCGGCCCGGGTGGCCGGGTTGCGCAGCTGGCCGCGGACGGCGGACGTGATCGTCTTGGCGCCGGGCTTGCGGACGCCGCGCATCGTCATGCACAGGTGCTCGCACTCGATCACCACGATCACGCCGCGCGGCTGGAGCAGGTCGACCACCGAGTCGGCGACCTGGGTGGTCAGCCGCTCCTGGACCTGCGGGCGCTTCGCGAACACGTCGACCAGCCGGGCCAGCTTCGACAGCCCGGTGATCCGCCCGTCCTCGCTCGGGACGTAGCCCACGTGCGCCACCCCGGTGAACGGGACCAGGTGGTGCTCACACAGGGACCACACCTCGATGTCCTTGACCAGGATCATCTCGTCGTGGCCGAGGTCGAACGTGGTGCGCATGACCTCTTCGGGGGTGTGCCACAGCCCGGCCGTCATCTCGGCGTACGCCCGGGCCACGCGCGCGGGGGTGTCGTGCAAGCCCTCGCGCTCGGGGTCCTCCCCGATCGCGATCAGCAGCTCGCGGACGGCCGCCTCCGCGCGCTTGTGGTCGAACTTCTGGGTCGCCACCTAGTGCCGTCAGCCCTCGACCGGCGGCGTCGGCGTCGGCACACCGCCGTACGACGGTCCGTGCACGGCCTCGTCCGGACCGACCACGCCGCCGGGAATGACGTCCTGCAGCGAGCCGTTCTGGCCGCCGCGGTTCGGCACCGGCATCACCGGCGGCAGCTCGGACGGCACCCGGCTCGGCGAACCGGTCCAGGCCGGCCGCGGCGGCCGCTTGCGCACCGGCTCGAACACCTTGGCGACCTGCGCCTTGTCCAGCGTCTCGCGCTCCAGCAGCTCCTCGACCAGGTTGTCGAGCACCGCGCGGTTCTCGACCAGGATGTCGAAGGCCTCCTGGTGCGCGTTCACGATCAGCTTGCCGACCTCCTCGTCGACCGCCGCGGCGATCTCCTCGGAGTAGTTGCGCTGGCTGCCGAAGTCCCTGCCCAGGAAGGGCTGCGAGGAGTCCTCGCCGAACTTGATCGCGCCCAGCCGCTCGGTCATGCCGTACTGCGTGACCATCGCCCGGGCCAGCGCGCTGGCCTTGTCGATGTCGTCACTCGCGCCGGTGGTCGGATCGTGGAAGACCATCTCCTCGGCAGCCCGGCCGGCGAGCATGTAGGCGAGCTTGTCCAGCATCTCCGCCCGGGTGGTCGAGTACTTGTCCTCGTCCGGCAGCACCATCGTGTAGCCCAGTGCCCGGCCGCGCGGCAGGATCGTCACCTTGTGCACCGGGTCGGAGTGCGGCATGGCCGCGGCGACCAGTGCGTGTCCGCCCTCGTGGTACGCCGTGAGCACCTTCTCCTTGTCGCTCATCAGCCGGGTACGCCGCTGCGGCCCGGCGATGACCCGGTCGATCGCCTCGTCCAGCATCGAGTTGTCGATCTGGTTGCGGTTCGACCGGGCGGTCAGCAGCGCGGCCTCGTTCAGCACGTTGGCCAGATCGGCGCCGGTCATGCCCGGCGTACGGCGAGCGATCGCCGTGAGATCCACGTCCGTCGCCATCGGCTTGCCGCGGGAGTGCACCTTGAGGATCTGCTCGCGTCCGGGCAGGTCCGGCGTGTCCACGGCGATCTGCCGGTCGAACCGGCCCGGTCGCAGCAGTGCCGGGTCCAGCACGTCCGGCCGGTTGGTCGCCGCGATCAGGATCACACCGCCGCGCACGTCGAAGCCGTCCATCTCGACCAGCAGCTGGTTCAGGGTCTGCTCACGCTCGTCGTGGCCGCCGCCGAGGCCCGCACCGCGGTGCCGGCCGACGGCGTCGATCTCGTCGATGAAGATGATCGCCGGCGCGTTCGCCTTCGCCTGCTCGAACAGGTCACGCACCCGGGAGGCACCGACGCCGACGAACATCTCGACGAAGTCCGAGCCGGAGATCGAGTAGAACGGCACGCCCGCCTCACCGGCCACCGCACGGGCCAGCAGCGTCTTGCCGGTACCGGGCTGGCCGTACAGCAGCACGCCCTTCGGGATCTTCGCGCCGACCGCCTGGAACTTGCCGGGCTCCTGCAGGAACTCCTTGATCTCGCCGAGCTCCTCGATCGCCTCGTCGACGCCGGCGATGTCGGAGAACGTGGTCTTCGGGGTGTCCTTGCTGACCAGCTTGGCGCGCGACTTGGCGAAGCTCATCACCCGCGAGCCGCCGCCCTGCATCGAGTTCATCAGGAACAGGAACACGCCCGCGATCAGCAGGAACGGGATCAGCGTGGAGAACAGCTGGCCGATGAAGCTCGGCTTCGGGTTCTCGACGTTGTACTTCAGGTCCTTGTTCGCCGCGTACAGCTTCTGCAGCTCGTCGCCCAGCGCGGCGCCCTGGCCCTCGACCCAGTGCGCGCGGATCTTGGTGCCGTCGGTCTTCTCGATCCGGATCTCCTGATCCGGGTCGATCAGCGTCGCGGACTTGATGTCCTTGCCGTCGTCCTTGATCAGCTGGACGACCTCACCGGTGTCCACCGACTTGTAGCTGCTGGAGCTGCTCACGAGCTGCCCGATGACCATCACGGCCAGGAAGGCCGCGAAGATCCAGAACAGCGGTCCACGGAAGATACGCTTCACGTCCATGATCGGGGCCGTTGCCCCGTCCCTCCTAGCTCAGCAGCAGCCCGACATTGGGCTTGTGACGGTACACCGCTCCCAGTGTCTCGCGCGGCGCAAACCCACCGGTCAGGAGGGTCGTGTGGTCAGGAGTACACGTGTGGTGCCAGTGTGGCGACACAGCGCAGGTTGCGGTACTTCTCGGCGTAGTCGAGGCCGTAGCCGACCACGAACTCGTCCCGGATGTCGAACCCGACGTACTTCACCGGGACCGCCATCTTCATCGCGTCCGGCTTACGCAGCAGCGTGCAGATCTCGACCGACGCCGGCTTGCGGGACTGCAGGTTGCGCACCAGCCAGCTCAGCGTCAGCCCGGAGTCGATGATGTCCTCGACGATCAGCACGTGCCGGTTGGTGATGTCGGTGTCGAGGTCCTTCAGGATCCGCACCACACCGGAGGACTTCGTACCCGACCCGTACGACGAGATGGCCATCCAGTCCATCTCGATGTGCCGGGTCAGCGTCCGGGCCAGGTCGGCCATCACCATCACCGCGCCCTTGAGGACGCCGATGACCAGCAGGTCGGTGCCCTCGTAGTCGCGCTCGATCTCCGCGGCCATCTCCGCCAGCCGGGCGGCGATCTGCTCCTCGGTGACCAGCGTCTCGGTCAGGTCCTTCTCGATGTCCGCGGCATCCACGCGGATTAGCGTACGAGGCGGTAGCCCGCGGCCGCTGCGTCAGGGGGTCAGATCGCGCCCGAGCACGATCACCGCGTCCGCGCCGCTGCCGCCGCGCCGGATCGCGCGCACGCCCTGCGGCAGGTCCACCCAGCGCTGCCCCCGCCAGCCGGTAACCAGCTGTTCCACAGCGGCGACATGCCCCGCGGTCAGGTCGGTCGCCCGGCTCCCCGCCGCCAGCGCGGCCAGCCGCAGCACCCGGGTCCGCAACGCCTGCGGCTCGCTCTCCAGCGCCGCCACCCCGCACTCGACCAGCGAGCCCTCACGCCGCAGCGCGGTCTGGCTCAAGTCGGCCGCCAAGGCGTCGAGCGCGTCCGCGTCCGCCCGCAGCAGCCCGGCGGTCCGCGCCAGCGCCGCGGCGATCCCCGGTCCGAGCGCGTCCTCGAGCACCGGCAGTACCTCGCGTCGTACCCGGACTCTCGTGTACGACGAGTCGCTGTTGTGCGGGTCGTCCCAGGGCTCCAGCCCGGCCGGCTCGCACGCGGCCTCGGTGGTCGCCCGGTCGAGTCCCAGGAACGGCCGCCGCAGCCGTCCCGCGATCGGCGCCATCCCGGCCAGCGACCGCGCCCCCGACCCCCGCGCGAGCCCGAGCAGCACGGTCTCGGCCTGGTCGTCGCGGGTGTGCCCCAGCAGTACGACGTCGGCCCCGAGCCGGTCCGCCTCGTCGTCCAGGGCGTCGTACCGTGCGGCCCGCGCGGCCGCCTCCGGGCCACCCGTCGTGCCGACCTCCACGGGCACCAGCCGGACCGGGTCCAGCCCGAGCCCGCGGCACTGGTCCGCCGCCGCCCGCGCGACCTTGTCGGACTCCGGCTGCAGCCCGTGGTCCACGATCACCGCGCCCGCGCGCAAGCCGAGCTTCGGCGCCACGAACGCGGTCGCCGCCGCCAGCGCCAGCGAGTCCGCCCCACCCGAGCACGCCACCAGCACCAGGGCCTCGTGCGGCAGCCCGTCGAGCACCTCCCGCACCGCCTCGCGGGTCGCGGCGGTCGGGGGATCGAGCCGGGGGCGCATCAGCCGTGGACGCGGCGCAGCCAGGCGTCCGGGTCGGTGATCTCGGCCTTGGTGGGCAGCGCGTCCGGGCCGGACCAGACAGCGTTGAAGTCGGCCATCCCGGCACGGTCGACGACATGCCGGACGAACGAGGCACCGTCGGTGTACTGCCGCAGCTTGGCGTCCAGGCCGAGCAGGCGCTTGACCAGGTGGTCGAACGGGTTGCCGCTGCGCCGCCGCTGGTCGAACTTCGACCGGATGTGCCCGACCGTCGGGATCACCCTCGGCCCCACACCGTCCATCACGACGTCGGCGTGGCCCTCCAGCAGCGACATCACGCCGGTCAGCCGGTCCAGCACCGCGCGCTGCTCCGGCGACTGCAGCAGGTCGATCACCGAGAAGTCGCCCTCGCCGCGCAGCGACCGCCCGAGCCGCTGCATCGCGTCGCGCAGCATCGACAGGTACGCCGACGGGTCCACCTCGGTCTGGTCCAGGAACGTGGCGATCTCGGCCCGCAGGTGGTCCCGCAGCCACGGCACCGCGGTGAACTGCACCCGGTGCGTCTCCTCGTGCAGGCACACCCACAACCGGAAGTCCCGCGGGTCCACCCCGAGCTCCTGCTCGATCTGTACGACGTTGGGCGCCACCAGCAGCAGCCGTCCCGTGTCGCCCGTGCCGCTGTCGACGCCGTAGAACGGGTCGAACTGCCCCAGCACCTTGCCGGACAGGAACGCCAGCAGCGCCCCGGTCTCCACCGCGGTGACCCGGGAACCCACCGTCGTACCGAACGCGATCCCGCGATCCTGCCTCGCCGCCAGCTTCACGGCCAGCGGGCGCAGCACGGTGCGGAACCCGTCCGCATTCGCCTGCACCCAGCCGGCCCGGTCCACCACCATCACCGGTGCGGTCGCCGCCGTCGCGTGCAGGCCGGTGAAGTCGCGCACGTGCTCCTCGGAGTCCGCCGCGAACCGGCGCAGCTCGGCGACCACCCGGCCGGCCTCCTCCCGGGTCGTCTCCGGGCCCGGGCGCAGCAGCTTGCGCGCCGTCCGGGCCGCCAGCTCCCAGTCGACGATGTCCGCTGCCGGGCTGTCCTCCGCCGTACCGGCTTGCGCAGTCATGCAGCCAACGTATCCGCCACCGGCAACACCCGCCCCCGCGAACCGGTGCGAACTTTTTCCGCCGGACGTGTCGAACCGGTCCCGCACCGATCGACGCGCTGGTAGAAACCGGTCCTAGAGGGCCACGACACGACCATGGAGGAAGAACGATGCGATTCATGACGATGGTGAAGGGCCCCGAGGGTGTGCAGCCGCCGCCGGAGCTGTTCGTGGCGCTGGACAAGCTCGGCCGGGAGGCCGCGCAGGCCGGCGTCATGTTCGACACCGGCGGCCTGATGCCGACCGCGCACAGCACCGAGATCCGGCTGACCGGCGGCAAGATCAGCGTCACCGACGGCCCGTTCAGCGAGGCCAAGGAGGTCGTCGGGGGCTACGCGATCTTCGAGGTCGAGAGCAAGGAGCAGGCGCTGGAGTGGGCGGTGAGGTTCATGGAGCTGCACCGTGACCTGTGGCCCGGCTGGGACGGCGCCACCGACTTGCGCCAGATCTTCGGCGGCGTCGACTACGGGGCGGAGGCGTCAGGCGCATGATGCGATCGGCGGCGCGGTCGAGACAACGGCCCGCGCCGCCGGCTCGCGTATTCGACTGACATGCTCGACCAACTAGCCCACGACGACACCGGGATTCGAGAAGGTCGCGGCCGATCCGGACGGCACGTCAGGCGATCGCGGCGATGTCGCCGTCGTCGAAGTAGATCTCCTGCCCGGAGATCTTGCCTTGCTCGATCTGCGAGATGCGGCCCGGCGCGCTCAACATGCTCGGCGCGGATGTCCTTCCAGCGCGCGATAGGTAAACCTGATCGTCGGCCCGTTCAGGTGGAACGTGCCTAGGCGCAGCCGCAGGAGGCGAGGGCGGCGGCGGCGCGGTCGAGGGCGGCCCGCGCCGCCAGCGCCTTGTCCGGGGCGGCCTGGTCGGTGGCCAGGGCGAAGACCAGCAGCGTGCCGGTGCGGTCCCGGACCAGGCCGGCCAGCGAGTGCACGCTGGTCAGCGTCCCGGTCTTCGCCCGTACATAGCCGGCACCGATACCCGCGCCCGGGCCGGCGAACCGGTCGGTGAGGCTGCCGCTGAACGCCGCCACCGGCAGGTTGGCGGGGACCGCGCGCAGCTCGGGGTGGTCCTTCGAGATGCCCGCCCGGACGGCGGCGGCGAGCAGCTGCAGGGGGACGGCGTTGGTGCGGGACAGGCCGCTGCCGTCCTCGATCCGGGCGTTGCCGAGGGACATGCCCAGCCGGGTCAGGGTGCTGCGCAGCCCGGCGATGCCGCTGGCGTACGAACCGCCGTGGTGGGTGGTCAGGCCGATGTGGCGCAGCAGCACCTCGGCGCCGTCGTTGTCGCTGACCAGGTTCACGTGCTCGGTGATCGCGGCCAGCGGGGCCGACCTGACCTGCGCCACGGTCGCCGCGCCGGCGCGCGCCTTCACAAGCTTCGGAGTGGCGGTGACGGCGATGCCGGCGACCTTGAGCCGGGCGGCGAACGCGGTGGCCGCGGCCAGTGCCGGGTGGTCGGCGCGCTCGGCGAGACCGGGCTTCTCGTGGCCCTCGTCCACCCACAGCGCGCTGGTCGGGCTGACGACGCCCTCGGCGGTGTACTTCGGCAGCCAGTGCGCGTTGACGGCCGGTCCGGTGAACAGCGACGGGTCGAACCCGAGCGTCACCCGCCGCACGCCCTTCGCCTTCAGCGCCTTCGCGGTGGCCGTGGCGAGGTCGGCGAGCGTGGCCGGCTTCGGATAACCGTGCGAGGCGTCCCCGGCGGCCGGTCGGATCGTGAGCAGCGGGTCGCCGCCGCCGACCAGGACGATCGAGGACGCGCTCGCGCCGGTCACGACCTTCGTGGTGAACCGGTGCGCCGGGCCCAGCGCGGCCAGCGCCGCCGTGGTGGTGAGCACCTTCATCGTCGACGCCGGGGTGAACGTCGACGCGGCGTTCAGGCCGTAGACCGTCCTGCCCCGCGACGCGTCGTACACGAACGCGCCCACGTGCGGGCCCAGCGTCGGGTCCTTCAACGCCGGGGCGATGGCCCGTCGTACGCCTGAGGACGTCGGCGCGACGCCTGCGGCGGCAGCCGCCTTCAGCACCGGCGGGGCCTGCACGGCCCCGACCTCGACGCGGGCCGCGACCTGCTGCACCGGGCGGCCGGACGCCGCGCGCGACGCCGTCCCCGAGGGCACGGTCACGGCGGCGACGGCAACGGCGACGGCCACTGTGACCGTGACGAACGCCGCACCGGCTGCGCGCTGCACGAGGCGTCTCCTGTCTTTCGGCGGGTCGGAACCGTGACAGTATCGTCCGCATGGAGTTCGACGTCTTCATCGAGATCCCCAAGGGTTGCCGCAACAAGTACGAGGTCGATCACCAGACCGGGCGGCTGCGCCTGGACCGGACCTTGTTCACCGCGACGCAGTACCCGGCCGACTACGGGTTCATCGAGAACACCCTCGGTCTGGACGGCGACCCGCTGGACGCGCTCGTCCTGCTGCCGGAGCCGACCTTCCCGGGCTGCCTGATCAAGGCCCGGGCGATCGGCATGTTCCGGATGAAGGACGAGAAGGGCGGGGACGACAAGGTGCTGTGCGTCCCGGCCGGCGACCCGCGCCAGGAGCACCTGCGCGACATCCACCACCTGCCGGAGTTCGACCGGCTCGAGATCCAGCACTTCTTCGAGGTCTACAAGGACCTGGAGCCGGGCAAGTCCGTCGAGGGCGCGACCTGGGTCGGCCGCGCCGACGCCGAGGCCGAGATCATCGCGTCGTTCGAGCGGTTGAAGACCGAAGGGCACTAGCGCTCAGCTGCGCGCGGCGGCGAGCACCTTGCGCCAGACCTTCTTGTACGCCTCCAGCCCGTCGTACGACAGCGGCCCCGTCGGCCCGGCGGTGATCGCCACCCGCTCGGGCACCGTGCCCCAGATCGGCACACCGGCCTCGGACCAGGCCTGCACGGCCTCGGCGTAGCTGCGGGTGTAGGTCCGGGCCGAGCAGATCACCAGTCCGTACGGCGTACCGTCCGGGATCATCTCGAGCACCGACTCGACCCGGGGCATCTCGACACCGCCGATCCTGGTCGGGATCACGATCACCCGCGCCCGCTCGATGGCCTTGTTGACCAGCCGCTCGTGCGACGGCGGCGGGTCCACGATCCCGGTGGCGCCCGGCTCGATCTTGTCCAGCGCCTTGGTGAGCAGCCGCTCGGTCGGGGCCTCGACGATCTCGACACGGTCGAGCCGCTCGTCGTTGTGGTTCTCGATCCAGTCCGCCGCACTACCCGACGGATCGGCGTCGATCAGGGTCGCGGTACGGCGGTTCGAGGACGCCAGCGCGGCGAGGTACACCGCGGTGGTCGTCTTGCCCACGCCGCCCTTGATTGCTGCGGTCACGATGATCATGACCGCGACGGTATTCCGTTCCGGCCACGGAACGATAACGACCGGCGTGGCGCGCGCTCGGCCGGACCGGTCAGGCCGCTCTGAGGCCCCTCACATGGATATCGGCACATGGATATCGGCCGGAAGCGGGCGACGAGTTCCGGAACAACCCCCGCCCGGGCGTTCCAGAGCCGCGCACTTCCGGCCGACATCTAGGTAACGAGGTTGCCAAGCCTAGGTCACGGCCTTCCGAAGAAATCCGGGTCGACCCAGTAGTAGACGCTGTCGATCCGCACCGACGCGCCGGGGCGTGGGGCGTGGATCATGTACCCGTCGCCGATGTACAGAGCCACGTGGAAGATCGTCGCCGGGTCGTCCGGGTCGTCGGCCCAGAAGATCAGATCGCCCGGCCGCAGGTCGTCGGCGGAGATGTGCCCGATCTGCTCGTACTGCGCGGCCGAGTAGTGCGGGAGGTCCACCCCGCCCCGCTCCCAGGCGCCCATCGTGAGGCCGGAGCAGTCCCAGGAGTCGGGACCGTCGGCACCCCAGACGTAGGGCTCGCCGAGCTGGGCGCGAGCGAACGAGACCGCCCGCTCGGCGCCGCTGCGGGTACCCTCCGAGCTGCCGCCGCTGCCGGTCTGGCGCTCGGCGTCCCGAGCCGCCTCCTGCGCGCGCCGGGCCGCCTCCTCGCGGGCCTTCTGGTCGCGAGCCTCGCGCGCCTCGCGGGCGGCCCGTTCGGCACGCTCGGCGGCCTCCCGGGCACGCTCGGCCTTGGCCCTCTCCGCGCGCTGCGCGGCCTTGCGGGCCGCCTCCGCGGCCCGGGCGGCAGCCTCGGCGGCCGCCTTCTCCGCCGCCCGGCGGCGCAGTTCCGCGGCCCGGCGGGCTGCCTCGGCCGCGGCCCGCTGCCGAGCCAGCTCCTCCAGGCCCTTCTGCCGCTGCGCGGCGACCTGGTACGAGACCTTGCGCAGACTCGCGAGCTGGCCGATCAGCTGCCGCCGCTCGACCGCGGCGCCGGCGACGGCTACCTGCTGCGCCTTCACCGCCGCTTCGGCCCGCGCCTTGGCCGCCGCGGCCGCCGCGGTCGCCTTCCGCACCTCGGCCAGGGCCTGCTCGGCCTGCAGCTTGAACGCGTTCGTCACCACGCGGGAGGCGCTGTACCTCAGGTACGACGCCTGCATCGCGCCGGAGACCGACTGCGCGGTACCGGCCCGGTCCAGCAGCGACTGCGTGCCGTCCGCGGTGAACAGCGGGGCGATCCGCGCCAGGCCGCCGCCGGACTGGTACGACGCGGCTGCGAACCGGCCGATCTGGCGGCCCTGCGCATCGAGGTCGGCCTGCGCCTTCCGGGCCCGCTGCTCGGCGGCGGCGGCCTCCGCCTTGGCGAGCTTCAGGCGGTAGACGGCCCCGTTGTACGCCTCGGCGGCGCGGTCGCCGGCCCGGCCGAGCGCCTCCAGCCGGGCGGTCCCGGCCGCCAGGCGGGCCTCGACCGCATTGACCTGCGCGGCTTTGTCGCCGACGGCCTTCTTCGCGGCGTCGACCTGGTTCTGCGACGGGATCACGGGCGGTTTCGGGTCCGCCATGGCAGGAGCTGAGATCAGGGCGACCGACCCCGTCAGCGAGACGGTGAGCGCACCGGCGAGCACAACCCGGCCGGCCTTCCTCGCGCACACACCGCGGCTTTCAGGTGTCGCCCCCGTTGGCGTCGGCACGTCTGATTCCTTCCGCCGGGCCACGGGACCCCTTCCCAAGGGCACGTGGCAGGGACGCTCTTCTTATGTACCTTCCGTGACACTAGTGCTGTTCTGTCCCAAAGGGAACAGCTTTCACACAAATCCCATCGGCTCCCAGGCGTGTCGGCTTGACAAACTACATTGTTGTAATTCTCGCCCTCGGCTGATCGCCGCCGATCCGTCGTTGCCGAGATGCAGGTGGTGTGCCGCGAGCGGGGTCACCTCTGCGTCGACATGCTCTGAACTGTTGACTTATGTGCAGTAATGGTCAAACTTGTCTCCACCCGCGATTCCGCGTCGTACCGCTAAGTCGTCCGCCCAGGGGCTCAACGAGGGGGAAGCGCCCCAAGACAGAGGAGTCCCCGTGTCACGTTCTCGAAGAGCACTCGTCGCAGCGGCCGCCTGCTTCGGTCTCACGCTGACCTCGGTCGCGTTGACGAACTCGGTGTCGGCGGCGACGGCCGCCGCCACCTACACCATCACGGTCGGGACCAAGGGGAGCTGGACCCATCCCACCGACACCCCGGCCGGTGCCTACACCGACAAGGACGGGACCTTCTACTTCCAGCAGTCCGCCGCGCTGTACGGCAGCACCGATCCGCGCAAGTGGGACTTCTACACGGGCACGAACTTCGACACGGCCGGCCGAACTTCGACACGGCGGCCCGCTCCAGCGCGATCAGCGACGCGGTGAACCCGGCGAACTCCAGCGACAAGAACAACGACACCACCTGGCGGTGCAACAACAGCCCGACCGGCCTGGAGGCGACGTACGCGCCGAGCGGCTCGGGCTACTCCCAGAGGAACTACTGCGAGCTGGCCGGCGTGTGGGTCGATCCGGACACCGGTGACTGGTACGGCCTGGTGCACAACGAGTTCACCCCGCAGCCGTTCGGCGACGGGCTGCACTACGACGCGATCGACTATGCAGTGTCGGCCGACCAGGGCAGGACCTGGACGATCAAGGGCCACGTGCTGACGTCGCCGTACAGCACCAAGCGGAACGACACCACCGCCTTCCCGCACGAGACCTACTCGTACGGCGACGGGGACCAGCGGCTGTTCGTCGACACCGCCTCGGGCTACTTCTACGTGTATTACGGCTCGCGGATCGTGGACAAGTCGGGCGGCTGGAAGAACTTCCGCGAGCACGTGGCGCGCGCGCCGATGTCCTCGAAGATGGCGCCCGGCTCATGGAAGAAGTGGTACAACGGCTCCTGGAGCGAGGCCGGTGTCGGCGGCCTGGAGAGCAACATCGTCCCGGTCGACGCCACCAACACCACCGGCTACACCCCGCTGTCCCAGGAGTACGACCCGGCCAACACCGGCACCGCCGACCAGCAGGTCGCGGCCGGCAAGCTGTCCCCGACGTCGCCGCTGTTCGTGATGGACATCGCGTACGACGCCCACCTCGGGTTGTACATCGGTGAGCCGCAGGCCGTGCGCCAGGACGGCAGGGAACCGCAGCACCTGTACGTCACCGACGACCTGTCCACCCAGAAGTGGACCGAGATCGGCACCACCGGCACGTACACCACCGCGTCCTGGTACCGCTGGTTCCTCGACGGGGTCAGCAAGACCAGCTCCACGATCGTCGGCAAGAGCTTCCGCGCGTACTGCTCGTTCGGCTGCTCGAACAACACCTCCGGTGAGTACGTCAACCTCACCGTGGACTCGTCGTCGCCGGCCGCGGCCCCGGTGGACCTGGCCAACACCTACCGGATCAGCAGCGCGGGCGGCCGGATCCTCGCCCAGGTGTCCGGCAGCTCGGCCACGACATCGGTCGGCTCCAGCTCGGGTTCCGCGCTCGAAGCGTGGTACTTCCAGGCCGGAGGCGACGGCTCCTACCGGATCCTCAACTCCGCCACCGGCCAGGCCCTCGGCGTCGACTCCGGTACGACGACCGGCCGGGCCTGGGCCGCCAGGCCGACCGTGACCGCGCTCGGATCCGGCGGCCCGACCGTGGGACAGCAGTGGTGGATCATCGCCGGCAAGACGTCGGCCGGCGCCGCGACCGGGACGTACCGGCTGGTCAACCGCTACAGCGGACTGGTGATCGGGCTGTCCTCGGACTCGACCCGGCCGGCCGAGACCACCCCTGTCCGCGACTGGTCCAACACCACCGGCAACACGGTCGGCGGGACCCGCACCGGCGGCGAGCAGACCCTCAGCTTCACCCAGGCCGGCACCGCCCCGACGAACCTCAACGGCATACACACGCTGACCACCGGCGGCAAGGCGCTCGACGACCCGGGCCACAGCACCACCGCCGGCACCCAGCTCATCACCTGGACCCTCAACGGCGGCGCGAACCAGAAGTGGACCTTCACCCAGCAGCCGGACGGCTCCTACACGCTCGTCAACGGCGAGTCCGGGCTGTGCGCGGACGTCAACGGCGGCTCGACCTCCGCGGGCGCCGCGATCATCCAGTGGACGTGCACGGGCAACACCAACCAGCGCTGGACCCTCACCAGGCTGGCCAACGGCGCCTACACCGTCGCCTCGGTGAAGAGCGGCCTGCTGATGACCACCGCTTCGACGGCGGACGGAGCGAACATCACGCAGCAGGCGAACACCAACTCCGCTCTCCAGCAGTGGACCGTCAACTGATCTGGTCCCCGGCAGCGGTGTCGGTACCTCCGCACCGTCAGGTCGGCCAGGAGCGGGAGGTGGTCGGAGGCATTCGTGGTGAGCACGGTCGCGGCCCGGGCGGTGACGCCGGCGGAGTGCAGGACGTAGTCGATCCGCTTGGTCGGGTTCGCGGTCTCGTAGGTGTACCCGGGGCCGCTGCCGGCCTCGGTCCAGACGTCGGCGAGGACCCGGGTCAGGGTGGTGATCTCGGACGCCGAAGGGACCGCGTTCAGGTCGCCGGTCAGCACCACCGGGACCTCGCGGCCGCCGAGCAGCTCGACGATCCGGTCCGCCTGCTGCTGCCGCTCGGGCTGGTCCAGGTCGGCGGCGTACGCGACGTGCATGTCCAGCCGCTCGGCGAGCCACGCCGGCTGGTCCAGCCACACGCTGCGCGCGCTCCAGTGCCGGTCGACCTCCTGCAGCCCGACGACGTCGGCACCGGAGTCCTCGACGACGCGCGCGATCCGCTCCAGGTCCAGCACGCCGTCGTCGCCGACGCCGTGGTGGATGTTGTACGTCAGCACCCGCAGCGGCCGGTCCGGTACGCCGGCCGCCGCGGGACCGGGCGTGAGCAGTGCGGTCAGTACGACGACCAGCAGGCCGAGGCCGAGCGGGGTCCGGGCACGCGGGGCGGCGGGCGTCATGCCCTCCGGCCTACCCGGTCCCGGAGAACTCCCGCCGAACCCCGCGTGTCGATCCGCCGGCGTCAGCGGTTCAGCAGCGCCGCCCGGCCCTGCGCGCCGGACGCCCAGCAGGCGCCGCGGGCACACTCGACGCTGTCGAACGTGCCGTCGTCGACCTGCGTCCAGGTCAGCCCGCCGTCCTCGCTGACGTCGCTCCCGGACGGTCCGACCGCCACGACCGTGCGATCGGTCGCCGGCAGCCACGCCGACCCCGACCGGTAGCCCTTCGGCGCCGACGCGGCCGGCACCAGCGACCAGGTCCGGCCGCCGTCACTGGTCACCGCCGCCGCGTCGACGGCCACGTCCGGGTTGAGGAAGTCGCCGCCGACCGCGACGCCGTGCCGCGGGTCGCGAAACGCGAGCGAGAAGATCCCGGCCGCCTCCCCGCTGGCCATCGGCGAGTCCGCCACCAACCAGGTCATCCCGCCGTCGGTGGTCCGGAACACCCGCGGCCGGTCGCCGCCACCGGTCGCGAACCACGCCGTCCGGCCGGGCCCGGCCACCAGGCAGCTGCCACTGGCGGCGAACGCGAACTCGCCGGCCAGCGCCACCGGCATCCCGGCGCCCGGCACCACGTCCCAGCTGCGGCCACCGTCGCCGGTGGCGAGGATCCGGAACTTCCCGTCGACCGGGTCGCTCAGAGCCAGCCCACGCTTGGCGTCGAAGAAGTCGAAACAGTCGTAGAACGCGTTCGCATCGGTGTTGCGGAACGTCTCGTCCCAGGTCCTCCCGCCGTCGGCGGTCCGGTACACCCGGGACGCCTCGCCGCTGCCGATCGCGAGCACCACGGCGTGCTCGGCGTCGAACGCCTCGACGTCGCGGAACAGCAGGTCGCCGGCACCGGGCGGGCTGACGTTCTGCCACGTCGTGCCGCCGTCGGTGGTGCGCAGCACCTGCCCCGCGCTGCCGCCGAGCCAGGCGGTCTGTGCGTCCACCGCCGCCAGGCCGCGGAACCGCGCGGTGCTGCCGGTCGGCTTCAGGTCCCACCCGTACGACGGGCTGGGCACGGCGGCCGAGGCGGTGGGGAGCTGGCTGGTCATGAGGAGGACTCCGGCAGTGAGAGCGGCACCGCGCAACAGGTTCATGCCCGGCACCGTAATGGGTTTCCGCGGCCCGCATAAGGTGGCAGGCATGACGCAGATCGGGTACTCCGCCATGTGCGAGCAGTTCGCTCCGAACGAGCTCCTGGACTACACCGTGGCCGCCGAGCAGGCGGGCTTCTCGGGCGCGATGGTCGCCGACCACTTCCAGCCGTGGGTGCCGCAGCAGGGCCAGGCGGCGTACGTGTGGAACGTGATGACCGCGATCGGCGAGC
>WNFV01008956.1_pt1 | contig 21605 bp, 20 predicted proteins | sample 5400101 | NCBI WGS metagenome assembly WNFV01 (sample SAMN13153361, study PRJNA577476) | soil metagenome | isolation source: 115 cm soil or saprolite under grassland replicate 1 | place: USA:California | collected 2016-06-15 | reverse complement strand
AACATATGCGAAACCTTTTTCTAGGCGCCCTTCTGCTGTCGCTGATTACACTGATCCCGCAATCGACCGGAGGAGCGCCGCAGGAAGCGTCGAACGCCACAAGCTTCCATCATGTTCACCTGAATTCGACTGATCCGTCGAAGGCGATTGATTTTTACACGCGAACCTTCGACGTGACGAAGAAGACGCGGCTCGCCGGCTTTGACGGAGTCCAGAGCGAGAATATTTATCTGCTCTTCAACAAGACGCCGTCTCCTCCGCCGACCTCTCCAGACAGCGCCATCTGGCATTTCGGGTGGGGCAGCGCGGCGATGGAGGCCGATTACCAGAAACATCTGGCGAATGGCGTGACGTTTCACACGCCGATAACCAGACTTGGATCTGGACTGTTGTTCGCTTATATGAAAGCGCCGGATGGAGCGCTGGTCGAGATCAACACATCGAACACCCGCGCATTCATTCATGTCCATTTGTACAGCGACGCGCCGCTCTGCGCCGCCGAGTGGTATGTAGCGAGCCGCTCGGCGTGATTCGTTCGCCGGCGGCGACGGTTCGGTTCGGCGAGATAAGTTTGATAATCTACCCGCGCCAGCGCCCTGGCCCTCTGGTCAGCCCGCGTGGCCACGTCGTCGATCACATCGCGCTCGGCGTTCCCGATTTAGCGGGCGCGCTGGATCGGCTGCGGAAATCGGGCGTGAAAGTGTTGGAAGAAGCGCATCCGTTTGGCGACAGCAAGACGCCCGCGGCGATGATCGAAGGGCCTGATGCGATTGCGATTGAGTTGATCGAGATGAAATGATGGAATGGTACGCGGATTTGACGGATCGTTACGGATTGCCACGGATCGATCTGTTAAAATCCGTAGCGATCCGTCAAATCCGTGTACCACCTCACCTGATCAGGAGGCCTGCTAGATTTGAAAACATCTGCATCCAGCGACACATCAATTCGTAAGGTGGCGATCGCCAGCTTCATCGGCACGACCATCGAGTGGTATGACTTTTTTCTCTACGGGACTGCGAGCGCGCTAGTGTTCGCAAGGCTCTTCTTCCCGAAATACGACGCGATGACCGGCGTGATGGCTTCTTACAGCACGTACGCGGTCGGCTTCATCGCGCGCCCGATCGGGGGCATAGTCTGCGGCCACTTCGGCGACCGGATAGGGCGCAAGTCCATGCTGATCTTCACGTTGTCGTTGATGGGCGTGGCGACGGCGTTGATCGGATTGCTTCCGACCTATGACCAGATCGGCGTCTGGGCGCCGGCGCTCCTGATCGTGTTGCGGATCGCGCAAGGCTTCGCGGTCGGCGGTGAATGGGGCGGCGCCGTGTTGATGGCGGTCGAGCATTCGCCTAAAGGCCGTCGCGGCTTTTACGGGAGCTGGCCGCAGGTCGGAGTTCCCGTCGGCCTGCTGCTCGCCATCCCGACCTACGGCTGGCTTTCCGACAAATTGGGCCGCAGGCCGGTCTATCTGTTCGGGGCGATCTTCACCGGTCTGTTCGCCTTCCCGTTCTTCTGGCTGGTCGAAACATCGAAAGTCAGTCTGATGACGCTGGCCATCGTGGTCGCGCTCGTGGGCGGGCACTCGGCGATGTACGGGCCGCAGGCGAGCTTCTTCTCCGAACTCTTCGGGACGCGGGTTCGCTACAGCGGCGCTTCGCTCGGCTACCAGCTCGCATCGGTCATCGCGGGAGGGCTTTCGCCTATCATCGCCGCCAAGCTGCTTCAGCGCACAGGCGTCTCCTGGCCCATTGCGCTGTTTGTAGTGGGGATGGCGGTTGTGACCACGGTTTCGGTTTTTCTGGCGATGGAGACCGCCCATGGTGAGATCGCTGCTAAGTCGGATGTTCGGGGCATTTAGCTTTTCCTGGGTGTTCGCCGTCGTTTCTTACCCATGATTCTACCTGCGTCTTTGATGGAATCGGATTGATTGGTCTCTTTGTTCAACAAGGCGACAGCCTCGTCCAGAACTTGTCTGAAATCAGGCTCGTTCGCCGGCAAAATTTTTGCCCCGGCGTGCTTGTGGTGTGGAAATGTCATGACGTTCCGGTGATGCGGGGCATTATCGTAGCGGAAGACTGCCACGCCACGACTAACGAATTGATAGCGGTATTCTTTCTTTACCGGGCGGCGATTTTCTATCACGACTCGCTCGGTGAATTCCAGGCGCGAGCCGTCGGCAAAATAGACCACGCCTTCGATTGTTCCGCGAGTCGCATCGCGCCGCTCGATCTCAATTTCCGAGGCTTCGGCGGGACTATGTTCGATGGCTTTTTCTATGATCTCGAAATATTGGCTGACATTGCGCATCTATTGCTGATAGTCAGGCGGCTTCATCTCGCAAGTTGAAATAATGATCGACCAGATAGCGATAGTCGTCGAAAGCCCCTGCCCATTTCAAGAAATCGCGGCTGTCGCCCATCAAGCCTGCTTTGAATCGGGCGAAGAACTCAATCGTCGTCAGGCCGTATTGCTGCTCAAAAGCGTTGAGTTCGGCAATAACCGCATTGAGACTCTCCTGCATATCAAGCGGCTTACTCAGCGCGTCGCGTAGTTTAGGAAGCTGCGACGGGCCGCCTTTTTTATAGCTGATTTTGATTTTTGCCATACTTGCTATTTCACCTCGCGCGCCAGCATACCGCTTGCCGGCGCTTGCGGCAACGAAAATGGCGAACGGAATTCCATACTACTTCATAGCGGAAGCTGCGCGGCATTTACGAATCGCAGACAAGGTCATCCGCGCTCCTAGTGTGTGCGTGAGCGCCTAATTAGTCCTCTTCCTCTTCCTCGACAAACAACCGCGCCAGACTGGGGTCGCGCTCGATGTGGTACTCGCGGAGGATCGCTGTGTAGGCGGCCAGCCTGTCTTCAGAGATGGAACACTGCTCGGCAGCCTCGCGCGCGGCGCGGTAGGAATGCAGCCGGGCCAAGATGACCGCTAAGTCTCGCATCAACCAAGAACGTGTTTCATCATCGACGACTTTACTAACTGCGCTCTGTGTCTCTTCAAGTAGGTTCCAAGCATCATCGTCCTGTCTCCGCTCAAGCCAAAAGTCTGTCACCTTCAATAAGACCATTGCGCGACGAGATGCATCTTCGATCTCGCGGGCAGCGCCCAGCGCCTCCGTCACCATTCCAGCCTCCAACATCTCCGAGGCAATGGAATGTAAAGCCATAGCGCGGCGAGATGCATCTTCGATCTCGCGGGCAGCGCCCAGCGCCTCCGTCACCATTCCAGCCTTCACCAACGCGTCAGCAATTGAACTCAAGCGCATTGCGCGGTATTTCGTATTTTCAATCTCGCGGGCGGCAGCCAACGCTTTCGTCACCGTTTCGCGAGCTTCCTTCGCCATCCCCACTCTTACTAGCATCCTAGCAATTGAACTCAAGGCTTTTGCACGGCAGTACGAATCCTCAATCTCCTGGGCGACGGCCAGCGCCTCCGTCGCCAATCCTATTTTCACCAGCGCCGGGGTGATAAAACTCAAAGCCCGCGCGCGGGACCCCGCGGCCTCGATATCGCGAGCGATCGAAAGCGCTTTTTCTTTTTCACGGCAGAATACGAGAGTGGCGAACCAGCTTTTGTGCGTTTCATTATTCGAATAAGGTAAGAGGCTGGGGCTTTCGGACAAGATTCGCTCAATCTGAAAGTCAGTACGATTATCCCAGGTAATGAATTCAAATTCAGCGGCAGTCAGTTCCGCGCGCCTCTCGTTCAACCAGCGTAGCGCGTCGTCGCGCTCTCCGCCATACAAAAGCCATTTTTCGTCGCGCCCCTTTTGCTCCCAAGCCTTTCTTCGAGAATCCAATCGTCGCCGCCACGTCAAAAACTCACGATCGCTGTCCAACGCTTTTCGCAATTTCTCCCACCGGCGAATCAGCGATTCGTGGGCTACCTCAATCGTCTCTACGCCAGCGCCTTCTTCGCGCCTAGTGACGAGCAAGCGAGCGGTAATGAATGTCTGCAAAACGTCGCGCTCCGCCTCCGGCAACTCGCTCAACGGCAGTCGCAAACGCGTATCCGCCTCGCCTTCTTCGCCCGCCACGCGTACGAGCCAGGTAAGCGCACGCAAGGCCAGCGCTCGCTCGGCTTCCGGCAATGTGTGCAACACAGCATCGGCGTGTTGGCTGATCGCGCCTTCCACCTTGCCGACTGCTTCGTAGAGCGCGTGCCCCATCACTTGGCTCTGCCGTTTGCGCCACATCTCTTTCAGCGCATATTCCAGCAACGGCAAACTGTCGGGTTGCGCGGCAACCTCTTGCAGGATAGAGCTGACCAGCCCTGGTTCAAATTCCAATCCGGAGTGACGCGCCGGGCCGGTGATGACGGCTTCCAGATCGGCGCGCGTGAGCGGGCGGTGGCTGACGATACTTTCATCCAGTAAATGGCTGAAGGCGGAGGAAAAGCTCTGCGCCTGCCCCATAAAATCGGCTCGTAGCGTGAGCAGAATTGTCACGGGCGCAACATCTTTCGCCGCCAACAATATATCGAGGAAGGCGTGGCGAGCGCTTTCGTCGCAGAGCGTGAACATCTCTTCAAATTGATCTATGACCAACAGCAGACGGCCGGCGTGCGCAGCTACAGTGCGGTGAATGGCTTCAATCAGACCTTGTTCGTCTTTCAACTCGGCCGCCAACTTCTTCGCCTCGTTTGTATTGACGACGTAATTGGCCTGCGGCTGCCAGCGCCAGACGAACCCTGCAGCCAGGCTCAGGAACGGGTCTTCGCGCGGAGGAAAGAGGATCGTCTCCCACTTTTGCGCGTCGCGCCGCAACCGCGGGAATAGACCGGCCTGGACGACGGAGGATTTGCCGCAGCCGGAAGGGCCGACGAGGGCGACGAAGTTTTGCCGCTTCACTTTGGCGAAGAGCGCGTCGGCAAAGTCGGCGCGCCCGAAAAAGAGATGCTCTTTGTCTTCGGTAAAGGCTTCGAGACCGAGGTAAGGGCACTCGCCAATCAATGGCTCGGGCGCTGGCGACGCCGCAGGCAGGGGCGGGGCCAAGCGAATCTCTTTGGCGATCTCTGTGAGATCGAGATTGATCTGTTCTTCCGTGCGCTCGCCTTGTTTATTGATGCCAACCGGTCGGGCGTCGCGTGGGCGCAGATTGAATCGCTTCAGCCATTCGACCGCCTCCCAATCGCAATATTCCACGACGATCGGATAGAAGCGCGCTGCCTGTACTTTGTGTCGCGCCAGCATGCGCGGCGCTTCTTCGTTCAGGATGAAGCCGGAAGTCAACGAATTGTGCGAGACGAGCAGCACTGCAACGCTGCCGCGTTCGATGGCGTTGATGATTTCGGCGAACCAGTCATCGCCGCCCAAAATGTCACGGTCATTCCAGGTTCGCAGTAGCCCTTGCTTTTCCGCGACGCCGAGATGTTTTACCAACCGGTCCTTCCACGGCTCGTCAAGGTGGCTATAGCTAATGAAAACCGCCGGTATGCTCATTGCTCGCCTCCTGAACTGGCTTGATAGCTGATTGAATCAGGGAATGATGAAAGATGCCGGCCGCGCCCGGCTCATTGTGAATCAAGCGGAACGACGTCGAAGGAATCTTTCCCGTTGATTTTGTAGACGTAGAAATCGGAGTCGAGAGTGAAGATTCTCTTCAACCCCGTCACTTCGGCGAGAACTACTAGGGAAGCGTCGGCCAAATCCATCGGAGTATCTTGATACTGTTCCATTAACTCGCGAACACGTCTCCACTCATCATCACCAGAGGAGTGAAGAACCAATGCGCCTTTTTCCAGATAACGCCACAGGGCAAGTTGTCCCTTCCATCCGCGAAGTTCACCAAGTAAATACATCGCCTCGGTAAGGCACGCCCACGAGGTGAGCATTGGGCCGCTAAGAGAATACGTAGCGGAATGACATTTTCTGTGAGTTTCTTTGTCAGTCTTGTCAATGAGGGCGACAAGCGGGCCGGTGTCAACAAGTGTCATGGGAGTATCACGGGAGTTTAAGCCCCTGCTTTCTGAATTTCTCAATCAGCAACTGCCCAAATAGTGTATGGCGGGGCTGAGCGGATGGATCAGGGTCAGGCGCGCTGCTGTCAATGACTCCTACAAGCCCTTCTAAAAGCTCTGCGAGTGGACGTTCCTCTTGCGCCTTCCGCTCTCCGTTTGCTGGGTGAAGCGGAACGAGCGCGGCGATTCTGGCAAGGTAATCGTCAAGCGAGAGTTGCAACGCGTCAGCGATAGCCTGCAGCCGCATCGCCGTTTCCTCTCTGACTTCAATCTGCACTGTCATAAAATCCCCCTCTTTTAATTTAATAAGGATACCTCTCCGCATGTACATTCGGCAACGCCAGGCGCGGGGATTGACGGCAAACTTTTACTTCGTGTTTCGGGAGATGACGAAAAAGCGGCCAATTCATCTGCGGTACTGAAACTTGTCGATGCCTAGACTCTTGATGCGGAGGTCGAGCGTCGAAGGCGCAAGCCCCAAAGCTCGCGCCGCGCCGTTCGGGCCGGAGATCCGCCCGCGCGAGGCGCGCAGCGCGGTCTCGATCGCTTCGCGCTCCTGCGCCCGGAGCCTTTCGTCCATATTTCCCGTCAGATTGGCGTGCGGCAGCGTGTCGCGGTCGACGCGGAGGACGCCGCCGCGGGAGAGGATGATCGCCCGCTCGATGACGTTTTCGAGTTCGCGCACATTGCCGGGCCAGTGGTGCGATTCGAGCAGCTTCATCGAGCGCCGGTCGATCCGGTTGATGGCGCGGCCGAAGCGCTCGCCGTGCTTGGCGGCGAAGTGCGCGGCCAGCAGCGAGATGTCTTCAGGGCGCTCGCGCAGCGGCGGCAGTCGCAGCGGGAAGACGTTCAATCGGTAATAGAGGTCGCTGCGGAACCTTCCGGCGCGCACGTCTTCCGTCAGGTCGCGATTGGTGGCTGTGACGATCCGGACGTCAACGCGGATGGCGTCGCTCCCGCCCAACCGCTCGAATTCGCGCTCTTGCAGGACGCGCAGCAGCATCACTTGCAACTCCGGCGGCAACTCTCCGATCTCGTCCAGAAAGAGCGTGCCGCCGTGCGCCTGCTCGAAGCGCCCCTTGCGCCGCTCGATCGCGCCGGTGAACGCGCCGCGCTCGTGGCCGAAGAGTTCCGAGGCCAGCAGCGTTTCGGGGACGGCCGCGCAGTTGAATTTTACGAGCGGGCCTTTGGCGCGATGAGAACGCTGATGGATCGCCCGCGCGATCAATTCCTTGCCCGTGCCGGTTTCGCCGGAGATCAGCACCGTAGCGTCGGTTGCGGCCACCTGCTCTACCGCTTCCAGCGCGCGCCGGAGCGAAGGGGAGTCGCCGACCATCTCTTCGAACTTCGTGATCCGGCTGAGCTGGTCGCGCAGCGCGACGTTCTCGGCTTCCAGTTGATCGCGCAGCCGGGCGATCTCTTCGTTGGCCAGGGCGTTTGCGACGGCCACGGCGATCGCGCGCGAAACGTCAACCAGAATCGTCATCTGGTCCGGCCTGAATGGGTCGGGCTTGATGCGGGAAAAAACCAGGACGCCGATGCCCCTCCCGCGCGCCTGCAATGGGATCGAAGTGTAGGCGCGAATCCCGGCGGCGCCCAGTTTGAACTCGTGTGGGAACCACGCGTCTTTTTTCAGAAGGTCATTGCAGATGTAGGGCTGAGAGGCCTTTTTGACTGTCTCGAGTTCGGAGCCTTCATATGGAATAAGCTTTTTTTGTGGAGTCGGGGTGATGGGAGGTAAAGCTCCTGTCAGCCGCCGATGGACGTTATCCACGCCTTCATCCCCACCCCCTGGCAAGTCCACGATATGCAACGCCCAGGGCGCTCCTTGCCTGGCTTCAGGCGCAATAACGGCCACGGCGAAAAACGGCACAACGGGAACCAGCACCTTCGCCACCGCCGCAAGCACCCCCTCAAGCTCCCGCTCCGAATTGATCGCCTCCCAGGCCTGCAATACTAGCGAATGCCGGCGCCGCTCGCTCGCCGTTTCAATGCTGCTCGATCTCTTTATGGCTCGATTTGCGGAATTCATCGTCGTCATGCGCCTTCAGTATAGAAAACCCCACGTCCAATGTGAATTCACAGAAACCTGTGAATACTGCTCCTCGTCAGAGCCCCGTTCATAACTTGAAACTCTTTATTTGCAATAATCGTAAGGTGAATGCGCCGCTGGCATTCATATTGCGGCGCAAGCGTCGTGCAAATGATCAAGCAGGAGAAGGAGAATTGTAATGCCATCCTCCGCAACCGAGCGGCCCACAATTCGCGCAGTCCAGGCCGGCGATGGGCCAATCGTCCGAGACGTATGCGTGCAAATGCTCCTTGACGCGCCGGAAGCCTTCGACGCGACACTTGCCGAGGTTGAGGGTCGCAGTTCCTCGGAGTGGGTTTTGTTCGTCGAACGCTGCGCCAAGGGGACCGATATATCGGCGTTCCTTGCGGAAGATGGCTCTGGAGTATGTGGATTCGTTCGCGCGGACGCCACTGATCCTCGCATACCACCCGGCACTGTGTTGGTCAGCCAGTTGTGGACGGCCCCGCGCCAGCGTGGAACAGGCTTGGGTCGGGAACTGATGAATGCTGTGACCAAATGGGCCGAAGACCGTCAGGCCGCCCGCATCTCATTGGGCGTGGTTGAATCGAACCTTGAAGTCCAAAAGTTCTATGAACGCCTTGGTTATGCGGACATTGGAATTCGGGTTCCCTTACCATCGAACCCCACGATGCGGGTGGTCGTAATGGCGAGGAGACTCGGGCCCTAAACCGAGGCGCCACGAGGTGGGACAGACTATAATCTGTCCGCCCACAATTCATGCCACGGACAGACTGAAGTCTGTCCCACTATTGTCCGCTCCGATAGAATCGCAGGGCGGCGACCTGATCGCGAAGGCGCGAGCAAAGAGACTGTAAGGAGGGCTGATTCGTTATGAACATGATTAACTACCTGCCATTGATCACCAAAAACAGTTTCCGCAATCGCCGTCGCAGCGCGCTTACCATCGGCAGCCTGATGGTGTCGTTGTGCCTGCTCGTTCTGCTGATGGCGATGTACAAGGTGTTGTTCTACGGCGCCGAGCAGACTCCGGCCCAGGCTGTGCGGCTTGTGATGCGCCACAAAGTTGTGCTCGGACAGCCGATGCCGCTTTCGCATGAAGGGAAGATTCGACAGGTTCCGGGCGTGAAGGCCGTCTCGGTGCAGCAGTGGTTCGGCGGGACCTACCGCGACGCGCGCGACTCGCGAAATTTCTTCGCGCGATTCGGCGTCAGGCCGGCGGATATTTTTATAATCCATCCGGAGTATGAGATTCCGGATCAACAGAAGCAGGCTTTCGAGCAAGAGCGCACGGGCTGCATAGCCTCCAAAGCTTTGGCCAATAAATTCGGCTGGCAGCCTGGCGAGCGCATCACCTTGGTCGGTGACTTCTTGCCAATCACGCTCGAACTCACGCTGGTCGGCATCTTTAATGAGCCCAACAAGTTTGAAGCGCTCTACTTTAACTGGGATTACATGCGCGAAAGCCTTGTGGCGTCGGGGACGAGGAATCCGCTGGAGAACAGCGTCTCACAGTTTCTGGTGCAGGCGGAAAGCCCCGACGACGTGCCGCGTGTCGCAAAAGCCATTGACGATCTGTTCGCCAATTCGCCCTTTCCAACGAAGACAGAATCGGAGCAGGCGTTCGTGCTCAGCTTTGTTTCGTTTCTCGGCAATCTGAAACTGTTTTTACTGGCGATTGGGGGAGCGGTCACATTCACGATCCTACTGGTCTCGGCCAACACGCTTTCGATGAGCGTGCGCGAACGCATCCGCGAAGTCGGCGTCCTGAAGACGCTGGGCTTCACTCCGGGAACGATCTTCGGAGTCCTGCTCGGAGAAGGAATGATGGTTGCGCTCATCGGAGGCGCTTTGGGCTGCGCGCTGGCGTGGGGACTATGCGCGATGCTTCGCAGCGCGCCGATTCCGATGCCGCAGTTGCGGGTGATTAATGTGCCGCCATTGATCGTCTTGATCAGCCTGCTGATTGCGCTTTTGATCGGCTTCCTCAGCGCGATGGTTCCAGCCATCGGCGCGGCGCGGCGGCCCATACTCGATTCTTTACGTCACACGGGATAACTTTATGGCGATACCGATTGCATACAACCTGCGCAACCTGATCGTGCGCAAAACCACAACTGTGATGACCGCGCTCGGCATTGGGCTGACCGTCGCTGTGCTGGTCGCTGACCTGGCGCTGGTCGAAGGGCTGCGGACGGCTTTCAAAGCGACAGGGCATCCGCTGCAACTTCTGGTGATGAGGAAAGGGTCGAACGCAGAGCTTAACAGTTCGGTGACGCGCGAAGCCCTTCAGATTTTGAAAGCGAAACCCGGAATCGCTGTAAACAGCGCGAACGAACCGATGGCTTCGCCAGAGGTCCTGTCGGTCATCAACCTGCCGAGCGTTGATAGCCCTACCGGTATGAATGTCACAGTGCGCGGTCTGTCGCAGGTCGGCGCCGGGATGCGTGAATTGAAGATTCAGCAAGGGCGATGGTTCCAGACGGGACAACGCGAAGTCGTCGTCGGGAAATCAGTGGCAAAACGTTATCCGAATGCGCAACTTGGAAAACACCTGCGCTTCGGACGCGGCGAGTGGGAAGTCGTCGGCGTATTTGACGCCGGGGAATCGGCCGTCAATGGCGAAATCTGGGGCGAATTGAATCAGGTCAGCTCTGATTTCAACCGTCAGGACACGGTCAGTTCCGTGCTGATCCGCGCCAGTGACGCCGCGGCGGCTCAGGCGCTGGTCAATGCAGTCAGCGAGGATCGGCAGCTTGGCGTGAGCTTGTTGAGGGAACCCGAATATTACGAACAGCAAACTGTGGCGGGCGCGCCGCTGCAATTCTTCGGACTTCTGGTGGCCGTGATTATGGCCGTCGGCAGCAGCTTCGCCGCGATGAACACGATGTACGCCGCCGTCGCCCGTCGGGCGAAAGAGATCGGCACGCTGCGCGTGCTCGGCTTTTCGCGCGGCAGCATTCTGCTCAGCTTCCTGATCGAATCGCTGCTGCTCGCGCTCATCGGCGGCGTGCTTGGATGTCTGTTGGCGCTGCCGATCAACGGCGTGACGACTGGCATCGGCAGCTTCGCCACTTTCAGCGAAATCGCTTTTGACTTTCGCGTCAGCCCGTCTACGATGCTCGCCGGGATTATTTTCGCGCTCGTCGTGGGCGCCGTCGGCGGACTCTTTCCGGCGGGCAGCGCGGCCCGCAAAGAGATTCTGACCGCGCTGCGAGAGATTTGATATGCCAATCAGCGATCAACAAGACGCAATGGACGCGGAGATCAAAAACCTTCGCATCGATCGTTCCGCGAAACAGAAAAACGGATCCGGGCGGGGCATCCTGCGCTGGATTCTGGTCAGCTTCGGCCTGTCGGTTTTGCTGGGAGTCGCTTTTGTCATTTACGGCAGGCTCAATGCGGCGGTCGAAGTCGAGACCGTCCGTGTGCGGACCGCTTCGACCGCTTCTCCGGGCGCATCAGCCGGCGCGACGATTTTGAACGCAACCGGCTACATCATCGCTGCGCACAAGATCGAGCTGGCTTCCAAAGTCTCAGGCCGTGTCGCCTGGATCGGCGTCGAGAAGGGCGACAAGGTCAAACAGGGACAGGTGCTGGTCAGGTTGGAGGACGAAGAGTTCCGCGCGCGGGTGACCGAAGCCCAGGGCCAATTGAATTCGCTCAAGGCGCGGCTGACCGCGCTCGAAAACGGCTCGCGCCCCGAAGAGACCGCGCGCAGTCAGGCTGACCTGGAACAGGTACGCGCCGATCTGGAGAACGCCCGCGTGACGCTCAATCGCACACGATCGCTGGTCGAGCAGGGCGTGATGTCGAAGCAGACGCTCGACGACGCGCAGGCCCGTTACGACGCGCAGGTGGCCAGGTTCGCGTCGTATGAAAAGACCCATGCGCTGGTCCGCATTGGCCCTCGACGGGAAGACATCGACGCCATGCGCGCGCAGGTCAAACAGGCCGAAGGCTCGTTCGCCTTCGCGCAAACTCAGCTCGACAACGCCGTCATCAGGGCGCCGCTCTCGGGCGCCATACTGGAGCGCAACGTCGAACGCGGCGAATTCGTCACGACGGGTTTCGTCAGCGACCGGGGCGCGAAAGGTTACGTCGTCTCGATGGCCGACCTCACTGATCTTCAGGTGGAGCTGGACATCAATCAGAACGATTTCGCCAAACTCGGGCCGCGCCAGCCGGCTGTCGTCACGACCGACGCCTATCCGGATCGCAAATACCACGGCGAGATCACCGAGATTTCTCCCGAAGCGAACCGGCAAAAAGCGACCGTCCAGGTGAAGGTGAAGGTTATCAAGCCCGACGAATATCTGCGCCCGGAGATGAACGCCAGCGTCGCTTTTTATGCGCCGGAAAAACCGGGCGAGAAGGGGGCGAATCAAGCTTCGGCCGCGAAGCCGCTGATCACGATTCCCTCCTCTGCCGTGCGGGATGGCAGAGTCTTCATCGTCGTTGATGGAAAAGCAGTCCGCCGCCAGGTACAGGTGTCGGGAACGAGGGAAGAGCAAAAGTCATGACCGAAACAGTGATCGAAACCCAACAGCTTTCCAAGGAATTCGTCCGTGACGATTTTCACGTCGTCGCGCTGAAAGAAGTCGACCTGACAGTTCATCGCGGCGAGTTCGTCGCGTTGATGGGTCCGTCCGGCTCGGGCAAATCCACGCTGCTGCACCTGATCGCCGCTATGGACCGTCCGACCGACGGCAAGATTTTCGTGCTGGGGCAGGACCTCCGCAGCTTGAGCGACCGCGAGATGGCGCACTGGAGAAATCAGCACATCGGATTCATCTTTCAATCATTCAACCTGATTCCGGTAATGACCGCACTGGAAAATGTAGAACTGCCGCTGAAGCTGACTAATCTGAAGAAGCGCGAGCGCGTGGAGCACGCGAGGACGGCGTTGAACCTGGTCGGGCTGGGCGATCGATTGAACCATCTGCCGCGCCAGCTCTCCGGCGGACAGGAGCAGCGCGTCGCCATCGCCCGCGCCATCGTCACCGACCCGGATCTGATCCTGGCCGACGAGCCGACCGGCAACCTCGACGCAGCTTCGGCGCAAGAGGCGTTGACGCTGCTCGAAAAACTCAACCGCGATTACAACAAAACCATCATCATGGTCACGCACGACCCGAACGCGGCGAGTTTCGCGACCAAAGTCCGGCACCTCGACAAGGGGATTTTGCTGACTGACGGGCGAGAGTCGTTCCAGACTTCGGCGAAGAGGTGATCATTTACTCTCTCTTCCCTCAACTGAGAGCTTATAGGCGGGACGGCATTCCAGACAGGCGCCGGCGCTTCTTTTGAAGACTTTGGGCGGTGAGGATGAGGCCGGCCCGGTCTATCTTCTCCAAGGCCTCAATCTCATGTTCGTTCAATCCGGCCTTCGCAGCCTCGCCTCGCGGATCGGCCAGAAAACGTTCGCGCGAGTCTTCGTCTACATAGATTTTGGCCAGGAAAGCTTCCAAACGCGCCGCGCTCATGCGGCCTCCTTTTCTATTTCCTCGAATTGGCGCGCCCTACCCATTGCCAAAGCTTCGCGGGCGCGGTCCAATTGCCGAAGGAGAACTTCAATCGGCGGGTAGGCCCCATCGCGTTCCATTATCACTGTCAACGGATGCGGAACCACTGCGGCGAGTTCAGTCAGAAGCCGGTAAACCGCATCGGGGACGTCGTGCAGGTGATCGTCCAGAAGGCGTCGTTCCCCGAGCGCCTCCACCCATTTCCCCCCGGCCAGATGGACGGCGATGATTCTTTCGGCAGGGAGTCGCTTTAAGAACTCCACCGCGTCGTAGCCGAAGTTGGTCGCGTTCGCGTGAAGGTTGTGCAGGTCGAGCAGCAGGTCGCTGGGCGATGAATCAATGATCCTGTTGATCCAGTCGATCTCGTCATATTCGCTGCCCGGCGGATCGATCAGAGTGGCGATGTTTTCGACGAGCGGCGCAGAACCGATCACCGTGCGCGCGCGTTCCAGATTCGACGCCGCGCCATCAATCGTTGCCTCTGTTCGCGGAGGCGCTGTCAGGTGGCCTATCTCAACGCCTCCGCCGCGCACGAAAGCCAGATGCTCCGACCAGTATTCGGGATTCACTTCCTCGCACAGCCGCGCGGTCTTTTCCAGAACCTTTGTTTTAACTGGGACTGATGAAGCCAGGCCAAGGCTGACGCCGTGCAACACCACCGTCGTTTGCGCCGCCAACGCGCGCAGCGCGCGGCGTTCGCCTCGCGGCGCGTCGAAGAGATCGTCGGCGATCACCTCCACGACATCAATTCGATCGAGGTGCGAAAGGATGCCCACGGCCAACTCGCGACGCCAACCCATCCCAACTCGGTCTCGAATCGGATTTTTACAGGCGCTCTTGAATTTCATGACGACCCGCAGCCTCCACAGCCCCCGCCGCCACAACCGCCGCCGCCGTCCGAAGAACCGCCACAACTGCTTCCCCCGTCCGAAGAACCGCCAGATGAACACGCTGATGTTCCGCAAGATGAAGACGCTGATGTTCCCCAAATCGAACTACTTGTCGTTCGACGGAAGAGATCCTCCGCGTATGCGAATTGAGTCCCCGCAAGCGCCGCGACGCCGAAGACCGCAGCGAACATCGCCAATTCCGCCGACCCGCCGCCCGGGCTGAATGAATTGATTCGCGTTCTCAATCCCGAGTAGAGATTCGTGATGTCCTCTAACGTCGCCTTGCCGAGAGCGGTCAAACGCGGGAAGGAGAAGACGGCGGCGATGGACATTGCGGCGATCATCATTACGACGAGTAGGGCGACGGGCTTTCCAAGAGAGAGACCGATCTGGATTTTAATTACGCCGACGACTCCCAGCGCCATCAACGCCAGCAGCAGCCGCATCCGGCGGTCGCGACGGACGTTGGCGTCGGGCATCAGCCCCGCGCGTTCCAGTTTGTCACGGTACAGCTGGAGAGCGGACTTCAGGCTGTCGTCTGCCAAGACGGATGCGGCTTCGAAGACGGATGCTTCTTCGCCCGTGGCGCCGAACTTTTTCAGCGCCTCATATTCGATCGGATATTTCACCATACCGCTGGTCACGTGATCGGCGCGCCGAATAAACTTGCCGTCCATAGCCAAAGCCCCACGGTCAACCAGCGAGATCACCGCCAAGCGCAAAGCTTCGTCCTCGCCGCCGCGCAAATAGGCGATCAGGTACGGATCGCCGAGGTCTATCCTCGGCGCATCGCCGGATTCCGCGCGGCGTCGTAAGACGACGATCGCAATAATGACGGCGAGGCTGAAGCAGAAATAGAAGAGGAGAAATTCAGGGCCGCGTAGGTCGAATGGATTCATAACCACCTCCTGTTTTACATTCTACGTTCAGACTGGAGCCGACGCCCTTTAAATCTAGGTTAGGTGTTAAATTATGAACCAATCAGCCTTCAACGCAAAAGCGTCCGAATCGGTACCGCGAGCGGTAGCGAGCGTGATTCGATCAATAAGCTCATTAATCGAGCCACGCTCGCTACCGCTCGCGGTACTGATTTAATCCAAGCTCGGCTTCGATAAATTTCTTGACCCCTTCGCGCCCGCGCAGGCGCAGCCAGAGCGGGCCGCTCTCCTGCTCCGCTATCAATTCAAATCTGAAGAAAGGACAGCAAAGACGCTCGCGCGCAATAAACTCCGAGACCAGAAGAATCGTGGCCTGCTCAGCATCAAAGCGGAAAGCATAGCCGTCAGGCAATGGCTGTACCTCTTTGACCGCCGCGCGCATTTGCTCCGACACCGCTTTATGACGTTTTCTCCCTTCGGCGTCCAACGCCGACAAATTGCAGGCGAGGGGCGATTCTTGCGCCGTTTTTTTCTGTTCGACTTTGTCCTGTGCGGCTTCACGCAGCGTAAAACCGACTTCCTGCATCCGCTTGATGCAAGGCGCCGCGCGCACGGCCTCGGCGGGATAATCGCGGTATCCAGATTGAAGTCGTCGTGGCGCGGGCAAGAGGCCACGGCGTTCATAAAACCGAATCGCCTGAACGCTGACACCGGTCGCTTCGGCAAGTTGTCCGACTTTCATCTCTATCCGTCCTCTCGACATAGTTAGTATGAACCTTGCTCTTAAGTATAGAGTCAAGTCACATTCGACGCGCGCGCTTGCCGATCTTTGATTGCCAGGGGTGAACGTTCTCGGTTAAATTCGCCCTGCTTCAAATCAGAACATGTGAGGATGGTACAGTACCGCGCGCGAGCGGCTGCGCGGCTGACCTATGACACGGCCGCTTGCTTACGCTCGCGGTACTGTACCAGCGCTTCAATTTTGTGTGTTTCGATTTAAAAGGAGTGATGATGCGTCTCAAAGCCTTATGGATCAGCCTTTGTTTGTTACTTGCTTGCGCCGGCCTCGCTGCCTTCGCGGTTGACGGCCCTTCGGCGGGCCAGGCCGCGACCTCCGCCGGAGTGAAAGCTTTCCTCGGCGCGCGCCTCATTGACGGCTCAGGCCTTCCCGCCGTCGAAAACGCCGCGCTGATCGCGCGTGACGGCAGAGTGGAGGCGGTCGGGCCGGCCTCAGAAGTAAAGACTCCCGCCGGCGCCCAAACGATCAACCTGGCCGGCAAATTTATCATCCCCGGCCTGATCTCGACGCACGTCCACGTCTCCGACGTCCGGGGCTTGCGGCCTCCCGCTTACACCGAAGAGAACACGCTGCGCCAACTCGGCGTCTTCGCGCGTTACGGGGTCACGTCGGTCTTGAGTCTGGGCGGAGAGAAAGAGTCGGCCTTCAAGGCGCGCGACGCGCAGAACACGCCGTCGCTGGACCGGACGCGAATTTACCTGGCGGGAGACGTTATCACCGGCAAGACGCCGCAGGAGGCGCGCCAGATGGTCGCCCGCGTCGCCGACGCGAAACCAGACGTCATCAAGATTCGCGTTGACGACAACCTCGGCGCGACGACAAAGATGGCGCCCGAAGTCTACCGCGCGATAATTGATGAAGCCCATCAGCGCGGGCTTCGAGTCGCGGCCCACATTTTCTATCTCGAAGACGCGAAAGATTTGCTCCGGGCCGGCGCCGACTTCATCGCCCACAGCGTGCGTGACAAGGAGATCGACGACGAATTCATCTCGCTGATGAAGAAGCGCGACATACCTTACTGTCCCACTCTGACGCGCGAACTCTCGGCCTTCGTCTATGAATCTACGCCGTCGTTCTTCTCCGACCCTTACTTCCTGCGCGAAGCCGACCGCGAGGTGGTGGCCCAATTGCAGGAGCCGCAGCGCCAGGAAGCGATGCGTAAATCGGTAACGGCCCAGCGCTACAAGTCGGCGCTCACGGTCGCCCTGCGAAACCTCAAGAGAGCCGTAGACGCCGGACTCCTGGTCGTGATGGGCACTGACGCCGGCGCTTTCGCCAACCGGTTCCAGGGCTATTTCGAGCACCTCGAAATGGAGATGATGGCCGAAGCCGGACTCACGACTGCGCAAATTCTTCGCTCCGCCACCGTCGACGCCGCCCGCGCGATGCGCGTCGAGGGGATCGGCTCGATCACGAAAGGCGCCTGGGCCGATTTCGTCGTTCTGGAGCGGGACCCCTTGAAAGACATCCGCAACACCCGCAGCGTCGCCTCAGTCTGGATCGCAGGAAACCGGGCGCCGGGAATCGAGCCACAAACTGGCAACGCAAAATAGAGGGTCTCCGCCGAGTTTTTGCGGCGCAGTGGAAATGGCGCCTGGGTACGCATCGCTTCCAGCGTGCAGTCTCGGCGAAAGACATATTGATCGGAATCACTCGCCCCCGAACTGGAGGCGATGGGCGACTAGGTCTAGTTCCTATAAATTCGTCTTTCGCCGAGACTGCACGCTGGAAGCGATGCGTACCCAGGACGTGCGCAAATCTGGATTAGGAATCGTAAGAGGAAGAAAAAGCCTATGGCTGTTGGCGACCTCTTTGAACTCACTGAACTCATTGAACTGAGCAAATGATTCGCCTGAGTGAGTGGTACGGTACGGGGAGCGTAAGCGACCTGGGCATTGATCAATAGGCTATTTGATCAATGCCCAGGTCGCTTACGCTCCCCGTACCGTACCGCCTGACGTCTCTCTATTATTCTCAAAAGATTTCTGGCGTTGTTCGCTTAACGATTACAACCAAGCATGAAAACGCTTCTGCTCATCTCCATTTTCTTGCTGACCTCGCTCCCCGTTGTCTGGGCGACAAAAGTTTCTCCGCCGGCGCCGATCGCGCCGACGCCTTCGCCCGCGCAACTGGCCTGGCAGCGGTTGGAATATTACGCGTTCGTCCATTTCGGTATGAACACCTTCACCGATCATGAATGGGGCGAAGGGCGCGCGAGCGCCGACAATTTCAATCCGACGGCGCTCGATTGCCGGCAGTGGGCGCGCGTCGTGAAGGCCGCCGGGATGAAGGGGGTCATCATCACGGCGAAGCATCACGACGGCTTTTGCCTGTGGCCGTCGAACACGACCGAGTATTCGGTCAAAAATTCGAAATGGCGCGACGGGCGCGGCGACGTGTTGAAGGAACTGTCGGAGGCCTGCAAGGAGTACGGCCTGAAGTTCGGCGTCTACATCTCGCCCTGGGACCGCAATCACCCGCTATACGGAACGCCGCGCTACAACCGCGTCTTCAAAGATCAATGGCGCGAGATTCTCAGTCAATACGGCGAGGTCTTCGAATCGTGGCTCGACGGCGCGAACGACGGCAAGAAGCGGATGGTCTATGATTTTCAGGGATTCTTCGAGACGATCAAGAAACTTCAACCCGATACACTGATCTTCAGCGACGCGGGTCCCGACGTCCGCTGGGTGGGCAACGAGCGGGGACTCGCCGGCGCCACCAACTGGTCGCCGCGCGACAACGAAGGGACCTTCCCCGGCTTCGCCGACGAAAAGGCCTTGAACACCGGCGACGAAAACGGGAACGTCTGGCTGCCGGCCGAATGCGACGTCTCGATCCGGCCGGGCTGGTTCTATCACGCCAACGAAGACGACAAGCTGAAATCGGTCGAGCAGTTGATGATCATTTATTATGGCTCGGTCGGGCGCAACGCCAATCTGCTGCTCAACATCGGCGTTGATCGTCGCGGCCTGGTCAACGAAAACGACGAGCGGCGGCTGATGGAATTCAAACGCGCCCGCGACGAGGCCTTCAGAGAAAATCTTGCGGGCAAAAACAATCTGGCGAAAGCTAAAGTCAAAGCGACGAACGTTCGCGGAAACGACGCGCGCTTCAACGCCGAGAAGACGATTGACGGGGACGCGGCCACATACTGGGCGACCGATGACGGCGTCGCCACGGCTTCGCTCGAACTCGATTTCGGGCGCGAGGTCGAATTCAACACCTTCCTCGCGCAAGAGAACATCGCGCTCGGGCAACGCGTGAAAAAGTTTTCGCTGGAAATCTGGGGCGGAGGAGGCTGGGAGACCGTCGCGCGGCAAACAACCATAGGATACAAGCGCATCCTGCGCTTTCCGGCGGTCAAGACCGCCAAGCTGAAGTTCACCATCGAAGCGGCCAAAGCCTGCCCGACCATCACGAACATTGAAGTCTACAACTCGCCATCGACTTAGGTACAGTACGGGGAGTATGTGCCCCAGGATAAGGGTGAAGAGCACGGGCCGAATCCCTCCAACGGCAGTTGGGGGATCGTTAATGCCCAGCCTACACCGACAGACGAACTTTTCCCGAATCCCCCCAACGGCAGTTGGGGGATCGTTAAAGCCCGGCCTTCCCCCTACGGCAATGGGCGATTGAGGTTGGACCTTAACGATCCCCCAACTGCCGTTGGGGGGATTCAAGCGCGGACCATGCTTTTGTAGGCTGGACCTTAACGATCCCCCAACTGCCGTTGGGGGGATTCGCAGAATCGTCCAGTCTTATCCTGGCGCACATGCTCCCCGTACTTTGTCGCCAGACGCCCCTCACGCCCTCAAATGTTCACGAATAGTTGTTCCGAGGTCATCACCTCATTCCGCAGCCGAGCGCGGTCACGCCGGCCGGCGCGGTCTGTTGTTCGTAGTCGCTCTTAACCATAAAGAAGAGATATTGAGTCCGCGCTCGGCTGAGGCCGGCGGAGACTCGTGCTTTATCGCTGCGGAAGCGCAACCGCACTGAGACGAATTGCCGGGCCACCCGCAACTCGTCGCCGAAATACTGGTCGCGCAGCGGCAGCCCCAACTCCGCCCGCGCCCGGTTGAGCGTCTCCTCGCACTCGCCCAACCCGTCAACGCTAGTCGCGTCCTTGCAGCCCAGCCCGTGCAACAGTTCATGCAACGTCGTGAAGCCTGCGTCGAAAGAGTCCCGCACCTCGCGTGACGCCTCCATCTCACGGAAATCGTCGAAGTCCAGGCGCACGCGCCATACCTCCAGGCGCAGGCCTGTTCTGGCGTCTTCGTAGCGCAACCCTTCATCCAACTGACCGAAATTTACCGAAGGCGAACCTGAGTGGTCCTCGATGATGAATACGGAACCTGAGCTGAGCGCGCAGGATAGAATCCGTCTGGCGGTCGCCGAGTCTCCGGATTGCGCGGCGCCTGTCACGAGCGAACCGTCTTTCGCAAAATGGAGTTCGCCGAATCCGGTAATGCGGCGCAGGCTTCGCGTCAGTTCTTCGACGCGAGCGCCGGAGAGTTTGCGCCCGGCTTCGCCGCTCAGCCAGACACCGGGCGTCTTCGGAAACTCCGAATGCGCGAATGCGATTCTGGCCAATAAAAACAGTCCTGCCAACGCGCCGGCTGCAATAGACGCACTCCGGCCTGCCATCAATCCAAATCTTGTCATCCCTCACTTCTCCTGCTCGATTTATTTACCGTCAGTGATTGATTGCTTGGCGCTCGTTCGGGGCTCTATGGCGATCCGCAAGGGTTTGCAGAGTACTGCCGGCCTTAGGCGCCGAATCAGTACCGCGAGCGGTAGCGAGCGTGGCTCCCGTAAATTGCACTGCATGAGAGCCACGCTCGCTACCGCTCGCGGTACTGACCCTGAAGACGGCAAGCTCTGTGCCGTGAATTCAAGGGCGTGGCTAATGCGGGGTAAGATTCATTGATTCAACGCGCTAGCGTTGGAGGAGATGGCTGAAGACGTCTGACGCGGTTGAACAATCATGTGTTTGCGAGGAATCGCAGTGTCACGAACGCTTCGGCGACATGAAAATCAGGTTTCTCAGTGAATGTAGGAGAGAGCGCGAGGTATTGCCGTTCGCCGCCCGACCGGCTGACGCGGAAAAGATTCGCATGCCACAGGTCGTTTGCCCGAGGCTTGCAGCCGAACGCGTCGAACGGAACGGCCATCGCCGCGCGCCAGATTTTTTCGGACTCGTTGACCTCACTCGCGGTCCGCATGCGGCTCCGCCACAGCCAGTCGGCCACCATGCGTGTGCGATCGACAATCAGGTCACACCACTGCCCTGTCGGCGCGACTTCAAATTCGCGGTAATGTTTCCCGTGCGGCTCGACCGGCGAACGGACGAAGGCTTCGCACACGTCCCGGTCCCACAACGCGTATCGCTCCTCGTTCACGTCGAACTCCTCATCGACGTCCAACTCGGCGTATCCGCACTCGAAGCCGAAGAATATCTCCCGCTCGCTCCATACGACCATCGCGGTCGT